>Ga0137412_10000093_pt1 | contig 51401 bp, 44 predicted proteins | sample CZODoug2_1_16fun_FD_122160 | JGI IMG/M metagenome (GOLD analysis project Ga0137412, IMG submission 122160) | Vadose zone soil fungal communities from Angelo Coast Range Reserve, California, USA - CZODoug2_1_16fungal (Hybrid Assembly) | ecosystem: Environmental > Terrestrial > Soil > Vadose zone...
ACACCGCACAAGCTTTCTTACTTCGCAGCCGTTCTTTGCTTCACATTTGTCTCCTCAATGAACGCACAACAATCTCCGGCAGAACGGGTGGCTGAAATTCAGGCTGCCTTGCGCGCAGCTAAACTGGACGGCTGGCTCTTTTACGATTTCCGGCACAGCGATCCCCTCGCCTACCGGATTTTGAAACTGGACGAAAAGATGTTCGCGTCGCGCCGCTGGTTCTATTACGTCCCGGCGTCGGGCGAGCCGGTCAAAATTGTGCAATCGATCGAGCAGTTTAAACTCGACTCGCTTCCCGGAAGGAAACTTGTTTTTCGCGGTTGGCAGGAATTGCATGCGCGGCTGAAGGAAGTGCTGGGCGCCTCGGGGAAGGAATCGAAGCGTCGGATTGCGATGCAGTATTCGCCGATGAACGACATCCCCTACATCTCACGCGTGGATGCCGGAACGATCGAGCTCGTCCGCTCGTTTGGGATCGAACCTGTCACGAGCGCGGAACTCGTACAAAAATTCGAAGCCGTGTTTTCTCCGGCTCAGCACCAGATGCATGTGGAAGCCTCCGACAAAATGCATCGCATCATTCAAGAGGCGTTCGCGGAGATTGCGCGCCGGATTCGCGCCGACGAACCAACCACTGAGTGGGACATCGCGCAGTTCATGCTGCGTCGTTACAGCGAGGAAGGCATGCAGCAGGAGCGGATGATCGTCGCGGTGAACGCGAACACCGCCAACCCGCATTATATGCCGACAAGGGAAAAGAACTCACCTATTCGGCGCGGCGACTTCGTGCTGATCGATGCGGCCACTAAACTGAACAACCCTGATGCAGTCGCGACTGATCAAACGTGGACCGGTTATGTGGGCGAAAGTGTTCCCGACGAGTACTCGCGCATTTTCAACATTGTGCGGGAAGCACGCGATTCAGCGGTCGATTTCGTGCGCAAAAACATTCGCGCTGGTAAACCGATTCGTGGAGCGGAAGTCGATGACGTGTCGCGCGGCGTAATTACGCGCGCAGGTTTTGGGGAAAAATTTACGCATCGCACCGGGCATTCGATTGGCGAAGAGACTCACGGTAATGGCGTCAACATCGACGATTTCGAGACGCGCGATTCAAGGCGTGTCATTCCCGGCGTTTGTTTTTCGATTGAGCCTGGAATCTATCTCGAAGGAAAGTTTGGCGTTCGATCCGAAATCAACGTTTACGTTTCGGATAAAGACATCGAAGTCACCGGGCAGCCAATCCAAACGGAGATCATCCCGATCCTAAAGACTCGGTGAGATCCGAGTCGGACTGGCATCAGCTTACATGCGCAGTTACGCAGAGGATTTCCGCTGAGGACAGCGGACGCTACAACATTAAGGCGGCGGCGTTGCAGAGTAACGCAATGAGAACAACTGGCGTCAGTCGTCGCATGATTTGATTGCCCTCATGTTTAAGGTTGGTCTGGGCTAAGAATTATTTCGCGCACGATCGCACGACGCGGCAATGAAGAGGGCGTCTCGTTGACAAACTCGTTGATGTAGAGCCGTTGCGCCCACGGATGCCTAACAATCCCATTCGGAAAAGACAGTCGCGCCTTTGTATCTGCTCCATCCACCATCCCGCGCTGGCCATTGCCGAGGATGCGCCTGGTTGTGCCATCGAGCATGACTTCGTAAATTTCGTGCGATTGAGACGCGGTGACGTAAAAGCGATCCTTTTGATTGAAGCATAGATGCCCCAGGCCCTTCGCGGATATGGTCGTGAAGAGCGCGACAGCACCCTGCGAATCGATCTTCAGCATCTTGTTGTCTCTATAGTTGACGACGTAAAGATTTCCCTCCCGATCGAATGCAATTCCGTTTGGGCAGTTGAAAAGATCGCTCTTTGCGAATAACGAAACGGTGCCGTCCTTCGCAATCTTTGAGATCGACTGGCCGCGGCAATTCGCGACGAACACCTCACCCGTCTCCTTGCTGATCGCGATTCCGACCGGGCCGCTCAGGCCGCTACTAGCGAATGGCTGCGCTTGACCTTTTCGATCGATCCTAGTGATCGAGTCGCCGTAGAAATTCGATTGCAAGAGATTGCCCTCATGGTCGATCGCGTTGCCGGACGCCCCGTAAAGGCCTGATGCAAATACGTCACGCTTGCCTTCGGGCGTAATTTTCCAAACGATCTCGCCGAAGTCGGCGACATAGATATTGCCGAGCGCGTCGACCGTTACGCCTCCAGTGCTGTGGCCCTCAATCACCTTAGTGAGCGCATGGATTTTCATCTCCGCGTGTGCAGAAACAGCCACAAAAAGCAGCACAAACAGTAGCGCTTGGCTGCGGTTGAAATAAAAAAATGCCGACAATCTCATCAGCGTGCGTAGTTGTTCAGACGTTTTGTTAATCATGTGATCTCCTGAGGGTGGTCTCCAAATGTTTGAGTACCGCGTCCAGCGGCTCGCGAGATTGCTGCGCTTTAGCCATTGCTTGCGCACCTTCAATCGCTGCGACGATGTACAAGGCCAATTGTCGTGCGCTTTTGAACCCGGTCTGCGCTTCCAGATCGGATTGGGAACGCAATGCCTTTGCCCATTCATCCTGCCAGCGATCGAAGAGGGCGGATAAAGAGCTCTGGATTTGTCGATCTTGCAGAGCCAGCTCGCTGGATAGGTTGTTAAGTGGGCAACCGGTGAGCAGGTCACCGGTTGATACCTGCGTGCGAAGATTTCGAATGACTTGACGAATTGCGTTCAACGGCTTTGGCGCACCGACAACGGGATCGATCATCCGGCGCTTGAATTTCGGGGCGACGATTTCTTTGATGACGGCGAGAGCGATCTCCTTTTTGGAGCCGAAATGATGATGAAACGATCCTTTGGTAGCTCTGGCTGCTTTCAAAATCTGGTCGATGCCAGTCGCGTTGTAACCGTTGTTATGAAATAACTCGGCTGCGTTGGCGATGATCCTGTCACGCGCACTGTCGGGCCGATCTCCAGTTCGTTGGCGTATTCTCATTGTTGCCACGCTGGAAACCAGCGGAGACGAGACCGCGGCGTCGGTTCCAAAATCAGTAGCTCTGGTGTGTCGCGAAGCAACTTCTCCGACGCCAATGTGTCCCCTACTCGCTGAGCAACGGCGGTAAAGCTTCTTTTCAAAATCTCCTCATCTCTCAAGATTCCGAGCCAAACGAGAAAAGGTCCGTCGTTGCGCACAGGAAGCTGTGGAAAGTTATTCGGCGCATCGAGGGTGACGAGGATGCCCGCTTCGCGCACGCCAGGCATACGATAGGATGAAAATGTCCTTCTCAGCTTTGCGCTCAAGGCCTCATCTGGCTGATTCTTCAAGGAAAGGATTTGGGCAACGGCAATTCCCATCACGCCATTTGTTTCCGTCACGGGATCGACCGCAGGGAGAACCGTTACCTCGGTGTCAGGAGCGAGCGGTCGGAGCAAAAGAACGTTATCGCTGTCCTTCATTAATGAATTCATCTTCAAGCTGTGTTCACGCCAAAGGGGGCCGAAATAGAAAGCACCGTTAACGATCGGGCGGTCGAACCTGGTATGGAATCCGCGCAACCAGACAAAACCTGAAGCGTTTCCGCGTTCACGGAATTGCCCGAGCGCCAGAGCGCCCAATTGTTCGAATGCTTCCGGAAAGTAAGTTTCGAAATATCTGATAAAATTTTCACGTTCCCCTTCGTTTATCGTGTAGCGACGGAACTCTATGACTCGGAAACTCGACAGGGGATCGGTGTCGTTCATAATTTGATTTGCAGGTTGCCTTTGCTCCGCTGGGGCTGATCCGACCGCGGCGCGTGCAAGGCAGAGGCTGAGGGCTCCCAATCGGCGGACAACCGGATAACTCCAGGCTTTCATTGAGTATCCAAAATAGACTGACCGGTCTGTCTGTAAAGAAGTTTTTACCTCATAGCGATTCCAACCCCTTATTTATTCTTGCGTGGAAGCAAGCGGGCGCGTTACTACGCGAATCCTGCCATTGTGTCGTCGCCTCAATCAAGCATCGGCATTCCAAAGGCGTTTTCGAAAATAATCTTTCCAGCTTTGCGGTAGTGCCGGCACCTCAGTGGCACGCCGGAGCAGCTCCTGATTTTGGGAATCGACCGTGTAAAGCTTCACAATGTCCGTGATCGTGATGCCGCTTTCCTGTTTCTCGGTAAATTCAATCGTGTTGCCATTCTCTATTTCTCCTTCGCGAACCACGGAGAGGTAAAAACCGCTGCGATTGCTCTCAAGAAAACGTTTCACCATGTCCCTGCGATTAAATCGAATACCAAGTTTGAAGCACGGCATCCGCGGCTGCGTCACCATAAACTCAGCTGAACCAACCCGAATGCGATCGCCGATGATTATCCTGTCCTCCAGAATACCTTCAGTCGTTAAGTTTTCGCCAAACGCCCCCCACGGCAGCTCGACATCAGGCAGCTGAGTCCGCCAATAGGAATAATGTTCGCTAGGATAAAGGTACACGGCTTTATCGACTCCTCCGTGCACGGAAAGATCGGATTGTTGATCACCATTCACGTTCAGCGTCGAAACATGAATACGGCCTTGAACCGGGTACTTCCAAATCGATGTCCTGATGGTTTTACCACCAACCGTGACCTCACGCGGCGACCCTACGTTTACGGAAATCAGCTTCATAGGGCAATGACATGTCGGACTGAATTTACATCAAGCATCTAATCGGAAGTTCGTTTCGACGAGGCATCATCTCCAACATGCCAGGCAGGTGTGCTCTTCAGAATTATCCGGCGGGAACGTTCAGAATTCTGTAACCAATCTTCATTTGATCCGATCATTTGATCCAAGGGGTTCATCTTTATGGCTATTTCGAATCATCTCAAATCCGTGAAGGCGTGGCTAGGTCTGCTCTGGCTTGGGTGTGCGCTCTTCAGCTCTTCCTGTGCCAACGACGAAGGTTCGTCGGCCGATTCTTCACAGCATCACCGACATCATGGCGGCGGCGGCGGGCGTTATGGACATGGACAAGGCGGAATGTTCGATCAGTCGAATCCTTCCGGTTCGCCATCCGGAGTGCCGGGAGAGTAACAGCTACGCCTTCGAATAAATCTCCGCGCCGGTCTCAACGAACTCCTTCGCTTTCTGTTCCATTCCGGTTTGAAGCGCCTGTTCCTCCGAAAGTTTCTGTTCGGCGGCGTACTTGCGAACATCCTCGGTAATTCGCATGGAACAAAAATGGGGACCGCACATGGAGCAGAAGTGTGCTGTTTTCGCGCCTTCCTGCGGAAGCGTTTCGTCGTGGAATTCGCGCGCGGTTTCGGGATCGAGTGACAAATTGAATTGGTCCTCCCATCTAAACTCGAAGCGCGCTTTGCTGATGGCGTTGTCGCGGTATTGCACGCCGGGATGGCCTTTGGCCAGATCGGCGACGTGTGCGGCGATCTTGTAGGCGATGACGCCATCTTTCACGTCTTTCTTGTTGGGCAAACCGAGATGTTCTTTCGGGGTGACGTAACAAAGCATGGCGCAGCCATACCAGCCGATCATCGCCGCGCCGATGGCGCTGGTGATGTGATCGTAGCCGGGCGCGATGTCGGTCGTTAGGGGACCGAGAGTGTAGAACGGCGCTTCGTCGCACCACTCTAGTTGTTTCTCCATGTTTTCCTTGATCAGGTGCATGGGTACATGGCCGGGTCCTTCGTTCATCACCTGTACGTGATGTTTCCACGCGCGCCGGGTCAGCTCGCCTTGCGTGAACAACTCAGCAAACTGGGCCTCATCGTTTGCGTCAGCAATACTGCCTGGCCTCAGGCCATCGCCGATGGAAAAGCTGACGTCGTACGCGGCCATGATCTCGCAGATCTCGTCCCAGTTCGTGTAGAGGAAACTTTCCTGATGATGCGCGAGACACCACTTGGCCATGATCGAGCCGCCACGCGAAACAATTCCCGTGGCGCGGTTCGCAGTTAACGGGATGTAGCGCAGTAAAACGCCGGCGTGAACCGTGAAGTAATCGACCCCCTGCTCTGCCTGTTCGATGAGCGTGTCGCGATAAATTTCCCAGGTCAATTCCTCCGCGCGGCCCCCGACTTTTTCGAGTGCTTGATAAATCGGCACGGTGCCGATCGGCACGGGCGAGTTGCGAATGATCCATTCCCGGGTGGCGTGGATGTTTTTGCCGGTGCTGAGATCCATCACCGTGTCGGCACCCCACTTGGTCGCCCAACGCATCTTTTCCACTTCTTCCTCGATCGACGACGCCACGGCGCTGTTGCCGATGTTGGCGTTGATCTTTACCAAAAAATTGCGGCCGATGATCATTGGCTCGGACTCCGGGTGATTGATATTCGCGGGAATGATCGCGCGGCCGCGAGCGACTTCTTGCCTAACGAATTCCGGAGTGATCTCGCGCGGGGTGTTTGCGCCGAACGATTCGCCGGGATGCGTGAAATCTAATGAGTCGCGTGATTCGTGATTTGTAGCTCGTAAACCGTTTTGTCCGATTCTCGATTCTCGATGCTCGATTTGTCGGCCAGTCTCGCGAATAGCGATAAACTCCATCTCAGGCGTGACGATTCCCTGGCGCGCATACCAAAGCTGGGTGACCGGATGATCGGCGGATGCGCGTAATGGTTTGCGGCGCGAGGGCGCGCCGGCTCCATTGAACGTTAGGCGTTTCGCAGCGATAGCCGAGTGCTTGTCAGACAAATAGCCATCATCAATTGGCCTAACGACTCGTCCTTCGATTTCGTCCACATCTCCGCGTTTCAGGATCCAATGGCGGCGCAAGGGCGGAAGCCCTTGTACTGGGTCAAGCGTCACGGTTGGATCACCCCATGGGCCGCTGGTGTCGTAAACGCGTACGGGCTCGTTTACTTCGATCTCGCCGTTCATCGACTTCGTCGGCGCGAGCGAGATTTCCCTGAACGGCACCCGAACATCTGCATGCAATTTGCCGGAGACATAAACTCTTTTGCTGTTCGGGAAATTGTAGCCGCTGCCGTTGGCCGCGGTTTCCGTGGACCCATTTGGGCCGGGGCCCCCGGTGCGAGCCACATTGCCATCTCCGTCTACAGCTTCGTGTCGATTCGTGTCCATTGAAACTCGCTCATTGCCCGCATTCGCTCGGTGCTACCCTCGCACCTTTACCTTCTATGTCGCTCATCCCATTCGCCCCATTCGTGGTTAAACAAAAAGCCATGCGCGGTTTCACGCATGGCTGATATCGCTAGTCCAGCATCAGACCCTCGCTCCCTTCGGCGGCATTACCCGCATCAGGTTCAAGGGGTCTCCAGCTTCGCACCGGACTCTCAGCCATCGCGGCTCCCCCGCAGTAGTGCTTCTTGCTCAGAATAGGACTCGCATCTGCGAAGTCAATGTTAGCGGTCCGCGTAAAGGCGGATGCCGGCTGCCAACGCGTTGGGGACAACGCGTTCCACCTGATGGCGATGCTGATGCGAGTTTATCCGGCGGGCGATGTCTGCGGCGCGACTTTCGAGTCGGTGTGAAAGATGCCGACCCATTGGCCGTTTGCCGTGTGCCAGACCGAGCCAACATTGTAGGTGCCGGAGACATCTTTGCCGTCCGCTGTCGCCTCGATCTTGGCTTTGTAAGTAATGATGGCTGTTTTTTTATTCGGAAACACGACGTTGAAATCGGTCAAGTCGAACGATTTCATTTCTGTCTTTGACATCCCATCCAGCTCCTGCTGCAGATTGTGCATTCCGTCCGCGTATACGGTGACAAGGTCCGCAGAAAGAAGCTTCTTGAATTCGTCCGCTTTTTTGTCTTTGAACGCCTGCCAGGCCGCTTTTTCCTTGGAGATAATTGCCTCCTTGTCGTCGGGCGCGGCGAATGAAATCGCAATCGTCGCGAGTAGCGCTGTCATAATATAGGTAATCAGTTTCTTCATTGGGTGGGTCCTTTCATTGAGGTTGAATGCCAAGATTAGCCTGCTGCACGCGAGCAGAGTCAAGGTCAATCAGAGGGATCGGGGTCGTTAACACTCGCGAGTGCTCCGGGCTCAAGATTGAATGCCGCGCCTTCGCCGCTGAACACAGACCATCGGGCTGCCGCTACAGAAAGCTATGGAACAATGGGAGCAGACTCGAGGGACCCTCTCGGAGTTGACGCTTGCTGCGGTGGAAGAAACTTCGACTTGCCAACCAGCTCCATCAGGCTTGTATCCGCTTCCTTCAATTCCGCATCCGGAACAACGAAATCAGCCGGCGATGATTTGATTTGTTTGCGATAATCCGCGACCACCAATGGCGGCTGCTTCTTGATTCCCAGGGCCCGATAACTTTCGATCCCGACACCGATGGCGTGTGCGAGCTTTGTGCGCCAGTCTTTTTGCGCAATTAACTTGCACTCGCCTTTTTCGGTCAGAAAACCGCCTTCGATTAGCACAGCCGGAACTTTTGTAAGACGAAGCACAGCAAATCGCGCGCGCTTGATGCCTCGGTCGTACTCGAGGAGGTGACCGAGCAGGGAATGATAGATGCACGCCGAGAGCGCCATGCTTTGTGCATCAACGGTGCTGCCGGGTTGCGTACTGAGAGCGCTCGGAGCTACCGCGCTATCGGATGTGGACGGCGCTCCGCGCGGGGTAAACGAAAAGATTTCAAATCCTGTGGCGTTTGGATCGTCATTCGTTGCATTGAAATGAATGCTGACAAAAATCGAATCGCGCGCGGCGTTGGCGATCTGTGCGCGAACTTCCAACGGCACAAAGTAATCGCCCTCGCGCGTCATGATCACGCGCAATCCTTTTGCCTGTAACAACGGGCGCAGCTTTCGCGCAACATCCAGCGCAAAATCTTTCTCGTAACCAAAACGGCTTACCTGGCCCCTGTCATAGCCGCCATGTCCTGGATCCAGAACGACAGTCTGAACCTTGCCAACGTTTTGAACACGATGCGGTCGTACCAGTGGTTCAATGGTCTTGGCTACGTCTGTGCGGGAAACGAGATATTTTCCATCCTGTTCGATAACAGGAAAACACAACCAGCTGCGCGCGCCATTGATCATGACCTCGCGGCTGCCACCGACAAATTCCAGCGGATTCTTCACCGTCTCGAATTCCACTTTCTCGCTGGAAGCGGCGATGCCTGCCGGCAATCCGTAAAACTGCGAGATGTTGTCGACGCCCAAATAATCGCTGCCACGTACTTTGATAATCTTCCAAGCATCCGCGGCAGATGCTGCTTCTTGCGACATCGCGATGGCACTGGCCAGGAACGCGACCGCGAACCAACGTTTCACTGGGAGGACCATGCCTGCGCAATTGTATCGGAAACTTGTCCAATCTCAAGGAGCGACGCCTTCCCAGCCCCGAAAGCTTTCGGGGCTGCCCGAGCCGTCGTTCCTTGCTCATTTTGAACTGACAATTGACTTGCTCTGTTTTTTCGTTAAAGACCGGGAAATGTTTTTGTCTCCCCTACGTATCACCTGCTCCTGGATCGCATCGCTCCTGCTGGGTTTAACGCTGCTGTTTGCAGTCTCCGCTCGCGCCGCTCAAACGTTTCCCAAGTGTTGTGTCTGGCGTGTGACTAATGCGAAGGCGCCATTTTACCTGGTGGGTTCAATTCATGCGCTAAGCAAGAAAGATTATCCGCTCCCTGCTCCGTACGAAATCGCGCTGAGAGACAGCAGGCGTTTCCTCTTCGAGTTCGATCCGAACCGGCATGTCGAATTCGAAAGGAAATTTGAGGCGGCTGGCAAATATCCTCCGGGACAGGATATCCGTTCAAAAATTGATCCGAACCTTTGGGCCTGGCTTCGCCAGAATATTATGACTGTCAAGCCGGACAACCGCCGGGCAAGACGGGAACGCGGCGCCAATTTCGAGAGCGAGTTCGCCTATAAGCCCTGGTGGATTGCACAGCATCTCGTCGGACCTGCGACGTACACTAAAAGTTCGCTCTCGCATGGTCTGGATAATTACTTTGTGGACCGCGCGACAAGAGAGAAAAGAGAAATCGCCGGTCTCGAATCGGTGGACGAGCACGTGGCAGTCATGGGTGGTTTGTCCGATCGCGATAGCGAGTTCATTCTGCGTGACACACTCGACCAGCCCGGGAATGCTGAAAAGGACCTCAGCCGGATGTACAAGGCCTGGCGTAAAGGCAATACCGATGCGCTTTGGGCAGGTGACAGCCGGTTGCGCAAACAGGCACCCTGGATCGCGGCGCGTTTTGTCGATAACCGTAACATCAAATGGATTCCACGGATCGAAGCGGAACTGAAAACCGGTAGGCCGACGGCGATTGTGGCGGGCGCATTGCACTTCTCGGGTCCAAATAGCGTCATCAAACTGCTGGAGAAGCGCGGCTACAAGATCGAACAGCAGTAAGGCGCGCACGAACGGCGTGCACTGGGCAGCGCATGCGTCTCGCGTGCTACCGCCTTACATCAAAGTCTCGTAAAGCGCTTTGGTTTTTTGCGCGATTGACGCCCAGCTAAAGTAGTCTTCCACACGCCGCCGTCCTGCCTTGCCGAATCTTTCGCGCAGTTGTCGATCTTTCATCAGCTGATTGATGTGCTCGGCAAGGTCTCGCGCGAACTTCTCTGGGTTTGCCGGCTCGAATGAGCCTTCCTTCGTTTGTTCGAGTGGAACGAGAAATCCGGTCTCTCCATCAACAACGACTTCTTTTATTCCGCCGACGGCGCTCGCAACCACTGCGGTTTCACAAGCCATTGCCTCAAGATTAATGATGCCAAACGGTTCGTAGATCGAAGGGCAAACGAACACGGCTGCGTGGGAATAAAGTTCGCGCGTAGCCGTCTGATCCACCATTTCATTGATCCAGATGACTCCAGGCCGCTGTGCTTTCGCGTGATCCACTGCGGTTTTCATTTCTTCCGCCATCTGCAGCGTATCGGGCGCAGCCGCGCAAAGAACGATTTGGAAACCGCGATCCATGAATTGAATTGCGCGCAGCAGGTGTTGAAATCCTTTTTGGCGGGTAATCCGACCGACAAACAGCAGATACGGACTATCTGGATCGATGCCATATCGCTTTAACGCCGCGGTGGAATCGACCTTCCGGTATTGATCCAGATCGATTCCGTTGTGAATCACATGCACTCGCGCCCGGTCCACATCGAACAATCGCTCGATGTCACCTTTCGTCTCGCGCGAGACGGCAATGATCGCGTCCGCCATCTCCAGCGCAGTCTTCTCAACCCAAAGCGAGAAATCGTAACCACCTGCGAGTTGTTCGCGCTTCCAGGGTCGAAGCGGTTCTAGCGAGTGGACCGTGATGACGAGCGGAATTCCATAATTCTTTTTGGCTAAAATCCCTCCGAAATGGCTATACCAAGTGTGACAGTGCACCAGGTCGGCATCGATGTTGGTTGTGTTGAAATCGGTACATCGCCGCACTGCGCCGAAAACAGAGCGTAACGGTTTCGGGCAAGTGAAATTGCTCGTGTCAATTTCATAGCCGGTGACCTTGAGATTGCCTTCTTTAAGGCGCTGATCGCCAAAGCAGCGAACTTCCACCGGCATCGTCTTCGCCAGTTCGCGCGTAAGAAAGCTGACGTGAACGCCTGCGCCGCCGTAAATGTGCGGCGGATATTCGTTTGTTAGAAAAAGTACCTTCAAGCGGAGGAAGAATTAAATGACGAAGCACGAATGTCGAATGACGAATTAATGACGAAGTTCGAATGACGAACAACAGCGTGCGAAGATCGAGACGATCGGGAACTTCGTCATTTGTTCAGGCTTTCGTCATTCGTCATTCAACTATCTTTGCACTTTTACCAGCAGCACCGGCACCTCCACTTCATGGCGCACTTTGTCGACTGTTGCTCCGTAAAGTATGTCGCTGATGAAACGGTGGCCGTGCGTGGTCATTGCGATGAGATCGACATTTTTCTCCCGCGCGAGTTTAACGATCTCGTCCGAGGGCTCGCCTAACGCCAGGACGGCGTCACAGGAAAAACCCTCCGCTGTCAGTTGGCGGCTGCGTTTTTCCAGGTAAAGCCGGTCCTGTTTCATTTCTTCGCTCTCTGCCAGCTTGAGCTGATCGAAATTGCGCGCCACCCAGCCATCGGCCACATGAACGAGGAGCAGTTTCGCGCCAGCCATTCGTGCAAGAGACTTGATATGGGAGAGAATGGTCTCATCGGCTGGGCTGTTCTCGAGCGGAATGAGGATATGTTTATACATGAGGGGAATGACGAAATCCTAATGACGAAGCTCGAAAGAATGACAAAGCCAAAAATCCGAAACTACAAAGGGAAACTCGCTTCGTCATTTTGGACTTCGGTTTTCTTTCGTCATTCGTCATTCGTGCTTCGTCATTTTATTCACTTTGGAGCTGGTAACCCAATAAAACTGTAGAGCGCGTTGAGAACCGAAGCCGGTAAGAACGTGTCCAGTAGCAGCTTCACATTCAGGACGATGATAATGCCGGCAGTTGTCCAACCGAGAATTCTTATCCAGACATGGTTCGCGAACTCGCCCATTTTCGCCTTTTCTCCCGTAAACCGCATCAAAGGCCAAACGGCAAAACCGAGCTGCATGCTCAATACGACCTGACTGGCAACGAGTAATTCCGTAGTCTTGCCTTCACCGAAAATACCGATGATGAATACCGCGGGAACGATGGCGATGAGTCGCGTAATCAACCGGCGCAGCCACGGGGTGATGCGAAAATTCAAAAAACCTTCCATCACAATCTGGCCGGCCAGCGTGCCAGTCAGGGTCGAGTTCTGTCCGGAAGCGAGCAGGGCCACCGCGAAAAGGGCACTGGCCACGCCGACGCCCAGCAGCGGGCTGAGCAATTTATAGGCGTCCTGAATTTCCGCGACTTCCTGGTGCCCCGACCAATGGAAAACCGCGGCCGCCAGTATCAAGATCGCGCTGTTGATGAACAAAGCGAACATGAGCGCCGCGCTAGAGTCGATGGTGGCGAACTTGACCGCCTCGCGCCTGCCCTCCGGCGTCTGCTCGAACTTGCGCGTCTGCACAATAGAAGAGTGCAGGTAAAGATTATGCGGCATCACGGTCGCGCCAAGAATGCCGATGCTGACGTAAAGCATCTCCTGATTTGCAACGATGCCTGGATGGGGAATAAACCCCAGCAGGATACCGGTCGAGCTGGGCCGGGAAAAGATCAGTTCAGCGGCAAAACAACCTCCGATGATGGCGATAAGAGTGATGACAATAGCCTCGACGTAACGAAAGCCTTTGGTTTGCAGATATAACACCAGGAGCACATCGGACGCGGTAATGATGCAACCCCACACCAGCGGAATTCCGAAGAGAAGTTGCAGCCCGATGGCCGAGCCCACAACCTCCGCCAAATCGCAAGCAGCGATGGCGAGCTCGCAAAGAATCCAGAGAAACCAGACGGTCGGTGTCGAGTAGTGATCGCGACAGGCCTGGGCAAGGTCGCGGCCCGTGGCCACCCCGAGTTTGATGCACAAATGCTGGAGCAAGATGGCCATCAAATTGGAGATCATGATGACAGCCAGAAGCGAGTAACCAAACCGGGCCCCGCCAGCCAGATCGGTGGCCCAGTTGCCCGGATCCATGTAGCCGACCGCCACGAGAAATCCCGGGCCGGAGAAGGCCGCCAGCTTCCGCCAAAATGAAGCCGTCGTCGGCACGGCGATGCTGCGGTGGACTTCCGGGAGTGAAACCTCACCAGCGGTTCTCCGCCAGGCTACATGCGGTTTTGCTGCAATTGTGCCGTCGCGTTGCGTCATCACTTTCCTGGCCGTTTCATCTTCGAGACCTTCACTGATAAGTAAGTCGGGTCTTTGAAATTAGTCTGACCTAATTTAGTTGTATAACAATATGATTCTGTCAATCATCAATTATTTATCTGTTTGACTCTTTCATCCTGAATCCTATTCTTTGGAGAATGCGCCGCAAGAGAACTCCCTACTCCGCGCTCGGCAGTTCCACCGCGGTCGAGGATTACCTGGAACGCATCCTCGAACTGATTAATTCCAAAGGATACGCCCGCGTGGTGGACATCGCGGCCGCCCTAAAGATTTCCCAGGCCAGTGTGACCAACATGGTCCAGCGGCTCGACGCTGAAGGGCTTTTGAAATACGAAAAATACCGCGGACTTATTTTGACAGCGTCCGGCAAGAGCCTGGCACATAAGATCGCCCAACGGCACAAACTTCTGACGGATTTTCTGGGACTTCTCGGCCTCGACGACCGCGTCATTTATCACGATGTAGAGGGAATGGAACACCACGTTAGTCCTCCTACTCTACGCGCAATCGAAGCTCTCACCGCTCAACTTCGGCGTCGACCGGCATTGCTGGCGGAATTGCAAGCTGCGATTGTGTAGACGATTCATGAGAAAGAAAAAGATCTCATCGCGCCGGGCTGCCATTCCCGTTCGGGCACTTGATTTCGTGATGTATAACACGAAAAACATCCGCCGGGCCCGTGCCTTTTATCAGAAGCTTTTTGGCCTCAAGCGCGGAGAGGAGTGGAATGATTTCTGGAGTGAATTCGCCACCGAACCGTTGACGTTTTCTCTCAACGGGACGCGACATAAACTTCATCCCGAATGGGACTGGAGTGGGCCAGCGTGCGTCGCGCTAGCCGTGGACGACGTTCGCACTGCGATTGATGTTTGCCGCAGACACCGCGTGAAAGTCCTCATCAAGCCCGTCGAGACGCGCGTATGCTGGATGGCATGGATTGCGGATCCGGACGGCAACCGCATTTGCCTCCATTCGCGCAAAGACGGGACGGCAGGATAGGATACTGTTGAAATTTGGGATGGGTCGCGCGTAGAAGCAGAGAAGCGGATGGCAAGGAGCGAGCGAGAAGCACGCCTTCAATGGCCTGTAATGAACGAGCGACGCGGCCAGACGCCCCTTCTGCCTCGCGCCTGAAAGGTTGCGTCACTTTTGGCGCTGGCCAAGGTGCGAGCGCAGCGCCGATATCCGCACTGATCTCAACCAAGTGACCAACGCGGCTCAGCGCCAAAAAATCGGCAGCAGCGCGGCCCATTCCAGTATTTCAACAGTCTCCTAGATAAAACAAGCGCCACAAAGCCCCAATCGGTCAACAATCTTCGCGCTTATCGGCCGGCAACTATGCGGCGATACAACGCTTCGTACTGAGGGACAACGCGATCTGCTGAAAACCTTTCGAGCACGCGCGCGCGACTCTGTTCACCCAGTTCGCGGGCCAAATTCGGAGATTCGACCAACGCGTCTAACGCGGCAGCAGCCGCAGTTACATCACCGAAAGGATACAGGGGAAAAGAGTCACCTAGAACTTCGGGAATACCGCCAACATGAAAGGCGACGACGGGTTTACCATAAAATGCCGTCTCCAGAATGCTCAGACCAAAGCTTTCGTATTCGGACGTGTAGAGTCCGGCATCGGCGGCCTCCAAATACTCTTCCACCGCAGATGCGTTCTGGCGAACAATGACGCCGTCGCGGAGTGCCAATTCATCCAGCAGTCCCTCGTAGGGATCGAAAGGGCCGCCTGCCAAAATGAGCAATCGAAGGCGCGACCGATGCTTCGACATGGCAATCGTGCGTAGCAGCAGATCGATGCGCTTGACCGGTCGCAAATTCGACATGTGTAGCACAAGAAATTTGTCCGTTACGCCTAAATCGCGCCGAACTTCTTCGCGGCTTCTCTTCGGTTTATTCGGGGTGAAAAAATTCGGAATCACGTCAATCGCTCGTTTCACCGAAAAAATTTCCTCGGTTTCATTCCGAAGACTTTCCGAAACTGCCGTCACCGCGTCGGAATGCACAAGGGCGTGCTCGATGGCGGTGCGGTAGCTTGGATCCTGCCCCAACAAAGTGGTGTCACTTCCGTGCAAAGTTGTGACGATGCGCGGAGCTGACGGTCCTACAATCTGCGAAGCTAAGCACGCGGCTAGCGCGTGTGGCACGGCATAATGAACGTGAAAAAGATCGAGCCGCTGGGAACGCGCCACTTCCGCCATTTTCACTGCGAGCGGCAGAGTGTAGTCGGGACACGGAAACAAAGCGTTGTCCGCAAACTCGATTCGATGGAAGTGAAGGCCCTCCTGCGGCAGATCTAGCCGGACGGGTAGAGCATAACTGAACAAGTAAACTTCATGACCGCGGCGCGCCAGTTCCGAGCCGAGGGCCGTCGCCAAAATCCCACTCCCGCCAATCAACGGAAAACATGCGATCCCAATTTTGAGTGGCCCCGATTTCATTACAATTCCGTATACGCCCTGTCGAAGTCGGAAATTTCGTCGCGCTTGATGAATTTCACCATGGGAGCATCTGCCTTGTTGATGTAATGCTGCTCGCTTGCACCGGCGACGTAATGGGTGCATCGAATCACGGACTGCATCCAACGGAAACGCGTATCGCGGGTCGGGCTGATCTGCTCCGGACCGAATTCGCTTCCGGGAATCTCCAGAAACCGATCGCCTCCTTTGTGCAGCAACAATTTCCCGTCGCGGTACCGTGCGCGGACGATCTCTCCTTGGTAACGCTGATCGACGAAATAGTCTGAAACCGCCAGGGCGCGCGCTCTGAAGTCGGCTGCACTGGAGCGCTCCACCCTCACACCTTCCAGCAATCCCATTCGCTTGTACATTTCGAGACAGAAGTCGGCAACATTCGTGCATTCGATCTTCTTGAAGTGTGTGACCAGAGACCGCCCAACATAGTTTGGAAGTTGGCGCGCAGTTTTCTCCTGCCATTCTGGAAGAACGCGTTTGGCGTACAAGGGCGAGAACTGCTTTTGGATCCGATTTTCGAACTGAAAGTTCAGGGCTACTTCCTGGGTGCTGTTTCGGTCTCGCAAAATGGTCGTCGTCTCGCGCGGGTCATGATCACTGTCATGAAAGAAAAAAACAATTTCTCCGCCAACCTCCTTTTGAAGACGCCGGGCCGCCAGAATCTTAGCGAACAAGAATCGCTTGGGAAAAAATCCGCACGGTTGCTGGCCGAAACATATAATCGGGTGATCCATCGCCCAGAATGAGTTTCATGCCCCGGCAGAAGCTTGGTTGTTTCGAAAGATAGTTTGCTGCAGCGCGGGCGCCAGGATCAGCACGGTCGCGCATCCAATAAAATTATACCAGAGGTAGCCGATATTCGTTGTAGCGAACAGGACGAACACGAGTGTTTGCGCAAGCACCGCCGCGAAAAATACAGCTGAGCCAGTAACCCGACGGCTAAAAAAAGCTGCCAGAAAAAGACCGAGGATGCTGCCATAGAACACCGAGCCCAGAATGTTGCCTGCTTCGATCAGATTTTCGACCAGACTGGCGAACGAAGCCACCCCGATGGCAATCAAACCCCAGGCCGCTGTCAGCGCTTTCGCTGCAATCACATAATGATGGTCGCTCGCGTCCGGGCGAATCAACGGCCGATAAAAGTCGATCGCCGTGGTGGAGCCCAAAGCATTCAGAGTTGCTGCCGTCGCCGACATGGTCGCGCACAAGATCACTGCGATCAGTAATCCGACAAGTCCGTGCGGCATCTGTTGAAGAATAAAAGTAATAAATACGTAATCCGACTCCTTGCTCTTTGGATCCGCGCCTGCTTGCTCGAGAACTGCCTTGGTTCGATTGCGCAACTCATGCGCCTGCGCGTCGAGTTCGCGGAGCCTCGTCATGGCGACATCGCGCTCGTTTGACGAAGACTTCGACGGTGCGCTGGAAAAGGCGCGAATGGCCGCGCGTTTTTGTACGAAGACGTCATCGAATTGTGTTTGCAGCGCCGTTAACTGCGGCCCATAGCCGCTCTCCACCGCACGTTGGTACGCGGGCTGATTGAAATAAACAGGCGGCTTTTCGAATTGATAAAACATGAAAACAATCGTGCCAAGCAAGAGAATGAAAAATTGCATCGGCACCTTCACTACGGCGTTGAAAAGCAATCCGAGACGACTCTCTTTGAGCGAGCCCCCCGCGAGATATCGTTGCACCTGCGATTGGTCAGCTCCGAAATAGGAAAGCGCGAGAAAAAAACCGCCAATCAAACCCGACCAAAAGGTGTAGCGCTTGTGCGGATCGACCGAGAAATCGACTGCCTCCAGTTTGCCCATTTTGCCGGCGACCGAGAGCGTGCCTCCAAACGACAGATCGGGCGATAGCCGGTAAACCGCGATCGCAAATGCAATGGCCATTCCAACCAGAATCACGATCATCTGGTAGCGTTGGGTGATGCTGACAATCTTGGTTCCACCCACCACCGTGTAGATAATGACCAGTCCGCCTGCGAGCCAGATGGTCAGGTTCAAGCGCCACCCGAGCAAGGCCGAGAGAACAATGGCCGGCGCGTAAATCGTGATTCCAGCGGCGATGCCTCGTTGCACGAGAAATAAGAACGCGCCGAGAAGCTGCGTCTTTTGGTCGAATCGCTCGCCGAGGTACTGATAAGCCGTGTAAACTTTTAGACGCTGATAAATCGGAACGAAGACGGCGCATACGACGATCAGCGCGAGCGGCTGTCCAAAATAATTCTGAATAAAACCTATGCCGCTCTCGTACGCCTGGCCCGGCATGGAAAGAAACGTGATCGGACCTGCCTGCGTTGCGAGGACGGAGAGTCCAATCGTGGCCCACCGAATACTTGCATCGCCCTTGAGGTATTGACCTAACGAGGCGCTTCCGCGGGTTCGCCAAAGGCCGTAAAGCGGGATCGCCAGAATCGTGGCGATGAGAACGAGATAATCCAGCCGGTTCACGAAAACCGGATGGTGAAGAGGTAGAGGAGCACCACCTCTACCGCAAAAATGGAAAGCGCCAGGCCATATGCTTTGCGCCAGGAACGCGCATCTGGTTTATCGTCGCCTGTATTCATTTTCCCAATGACAACATGTTTGCAAATAACCGATAAGCTCCCGGGACTCCGGCAGGCAATTGTCGAAACCAGGAATAACTGGTGTAGATAAAGTAACCCTTTCCGACCTTTGCAACCAGCAAACCGCTATCGAGTGGCTTTTCTTTTGGATCGTTGGACGACAGGATCGCGGTCCAGGCGGGGTCCCATTTTTTAGGAAAGTAAAGTCCACGTTCCTGAACCCAACCCTCAAAATCTTTCGACGTGATTTTGTTTGGGGTACTCATTAGTGGATGATTCGGCGCCAGAATGCGCACCTCCGCGTTTTCATCAGTGACGCGGTCACGCGAGATTTCCAATGGATATGGCCCTAGTTGCTCGGTCTTAAGCTCTGCCAGCGTGTTGTACTGTGCGATTACAACTCCGCCAGCCTTTACATAGGCAAAGAGCTCAGGCAACCAGTTCGCAATTCGGTCCTGCGTGTTGTAGGCGCGGATTCCAAGCACAACAGCAGCGAACTGCGCGAGATTCTTTGCCGTGATATCAGATTCGGTCAGAATCTTCACTGAGTATCCAATCCCTTGGAGACTTTCTGGAACATCATCGCCAGCACCGGGAATATAAGCGATGCGATCGCCTTTTTTGCGAATATCAGCCCGAACAAGCTTTACTTCTGCCGGGGGCATGAGCGTTTGGACGCCGATGTGCGGATAGGAAATCCGCACGCGCTCAGACGAATAGTCGCGCCCGTCGATGGAAACTACAGCTCGCAATGTCCCTTCGCTATTCTGATCTGGTGGCTTGACGGTAAACGTCGATACCGTCTCGGCATTGGCTCCCTTCAAATCTATAGGCACAGATGGTGGATCGACTCGCCATCCCGACGGCACAGCTAGTTTAAGTTCTCCTTTCACGGGACCGGTGGCCGCCGTGACACGAACTGCTACGGGTTTCGGTTGATTCGTCGGGAATACCAACGCGCCGTCCCCGATCTTGGTGAAAACAGGCGGCGCAATGACCAACGGTCGTCGCAGCTCGCCCGCTACCGGGTCAACGGTGCGGTATTCCCCGTCGAGGGTGTAACGGAGTTCCTGTCCGTTGATTTGAAGGACAATCTCTACCGGAAGATTAGGCGGATTTTCCGGGAGACCGATAAGCTGTTGATCGTCTACCGCGAAGGTGCCAAGCGTTCCTGGTTTACGAAGCCAATAAGGCTGGGAATAAGGAGTGTTCTCCGGGATCTTGCAAGACAGATCCTTCGTTACGAGTTCGTTTGGTGGAAGCGCCGCGTCAATTTTCATCGAGTCGCCAGTGAGCGAACAACGTGCTTCCTGCAGTGTGACTGGAATATCGCACCGGTTAATCGCCTCCAGCTTAATTGTTACCGTTTGTCCTGGCGTGATGGTTTCATCCGTTGTCGAAGCTTCGACATGCAAGCCTAGACACGCGGCGATAATCTCATCCAACTCGGCCTTTTTCTCAGGGACCCAGGAGTCATCCTTAATTCCGCTTATCGCCTGCCTTAGCTTTAATAACGCAGGCACCGAAGCGGCCGGATCGGCTGGACGGAACTGAGAAATGGTCTGACGAATTTCGTTAACAACAGATCCTGAATTTAGGACACGCGACCAGCTCGTATCGATGCCCTCGAAAAGCGCAGTCCTCATGGGCTGACCTTGCAACGGTTTGAAATATTCTTTTCGCGCTCCGCGCCGCGGCGGGCTGCCCACGCCCTGACTCTTGTGCATGCTTAAACTTGCGGCCGCAATTTCCGTATACGCTTTCCCGAGAAGCGGATTGTAGCCGCCCGCTTCCAAAACAGTCAGACCTGTCGGATCAAAAGGAAGATTGCGGTTCGAGAAGAAAAATGGCGACGTGTTCCAAACCAGCCGCGTCGGGCGCCAGGGTTTTACAAAAGTCAGTTGCTCTGGAAAACGATTTGGGTCACCGGCAGCCGAGAATGCTTCCACCGCGAGATTGGCTGACGCGGTGTGATGACCATGCGTCAGTTGATCCTCCGGGCTAAAACGTGTCACCATCACGTCTGGTCGGAACTTTCGGACCACCCAAACCACATCGGCTAGAATTTTGTCGTGATCCCAGATGCGCATGGTCTCTCCTGCCGTCTTTGAAAACCCGAAATCGATCGCTCGCGAGAAGAATTGTTTGCCGTGATCGATGCGCCGCGCTGCCAGCAATTCTTCCGTCCGAATAACTCCGAGGCCCTCGCGCAGTTCCGGGCCGATCAGGTTCTGACCGCCGTCCCCACGCGTGATCGAAAGATAAGCGGCATCATAGAGTGAGCCGTTCGCCCAGAAGGCCATGAGATTCGTGTTCTCATCATCAGGGTGAGCCGCAATGTAAAGGACCCGGCCAAGCACATTGAGCTTCTGTAGTGCGAGCTGAATCTCGCCGCCATTCAGCTGTTCGGGAGATAATACAGGCGGCGCATCGGCCGAATTGGCCATGCAGGCGGTGGCGAGCATCGCAAACACAATCGCCATCGGCCAGCAGCGTAGATTGCAGTTGGGTATCACGTGCAAGGTCCAAGTCCCGCTTGTGAGCGTCCCATCCAGGCTATCGTCCCAATTCCCCGGGTAGCCGCGCTATTTGTTGACGTCCTGCTTTGCGTCAAGGCGGGTAATCAGCGCCTGAATGCTCTGTTTCTGCGCATCAGTAGGAGCGGCAGCCTGTGCTTTCTTGGCATCGCTGGCCGCGCCGGCGAAATCACCCGCTGCAGACTTAATGCGGGCCCGAGCCAGGTCTCCGAAAACTCCCTGCGGAAACCGTTTGTCGACTTGTTTGAAAATCTCCATCGCTTCAGCGTTCTGTTTCTGAAACTGCAGGCGGCGACCATAAGAATAAAGCTGCGGCGCATTGGCAACTTCAATAGCGTGACTCCAGGTCGTTTTCGCTTCGTCCGGACGATTTAGAGCTTTGAGGATATCCGCTTTGGTGCTGAGATTATCGAACCTTTCCTCATTCTGAATTGATGCATCGGCCCATTGCAACGCCTCATCGAGATTAATTTTTCTGGTTAAACAAAATTGTGCGCCTTCGTCCAGGGCTTGCCAGGTAAACTGACCACGTCCCTTCAGTTGAGCCCGAATGTTCTGCAGCGTCTGGTCCGCGTCCTTAATCGAGACGGTGAAGGGAACACCCAGCTTTTCCCACTTCAGCGTCACCGCCGTCGAGTCTGGTTTCAGATCTTCGAAGTCAAATTCAAGCGACTCTTTCGACTCAGCGAGGGGCTTCGGTTTCACATTCACGCGCAAAGCATCTTCGTCCTGCTTGTAGCTGTAGCTTCCCCATCCCGTATTGGTTTTTGAAAAAATGACCGTCCACGAATCTGGGTTCGGGATCATGTGCAAACCGTAGGTTCCTTTGGCTAATGGTTGCCCCTCTATTGAAACCGGATCGCTGAATTCAATCGTGGTGTTTTCATTGGCACCCGCCCGCCAAACTTTGCCGTACGGAACAAGGCCTCCCCAAATCTTTCGTCCATTCACCAACGGACGATGGTAATTGATCGTAATATCCGTCAAGGCGATGCGCTGTTTGACCTCGGCCGCCTGGCTGGCATCAGGCAGGTTTAAATCGTTTTGTGCAGAAACGGTGCCGCCAAGTCCGAGGATGGCGAGACACAGAGCAAGTGACGTACGCGCGAATGTTTTCATAGTTGTGGCGATTACCCTTCTCAGATTTTCGGCACTCCGCTAGGACATAATTACGAGATTTTCCCCCGCATTCGCATCCGGTAATTCAGCTTAGTGCGCCAGATAATGAGCGTGTCTAAGAGTAATCTGCGATTCCAAGAGAGAGCCTTCGCTCCGCTCAGGATGACATCCAAACCACGAGCGGCGGACGCCAGCCACCGCATTCTATCTCGACGGACTGGAGACCGCCGTTCCGTGTTCTTTTTTTGGTTGGCGCTTGACCAGCGTGATTTGCTTAATGCGCGCTGAATCGGACGGACTCCACGTCGCTACATCCGGATCGTCCTTAAAAGCATTGTGAACGAGACGGCGTTCGTAGGAATTCATCGGCTCGAGCTGAAGCGCACGGCCGGTAATGCGCACACGTTCGGCCAATTCTCGAACCCGTTGCACGATGCGATCTTCGCGCATGGAGCGGTAATGCTCGCAATCCACGATGACCTTCTCAGCATCCTTGTCCCTGGCTTGCAACAGCCGGTTAATCAAAAACTGAATGGCCTCGAGCGTTTCGCCGTTACGCCCAATTAGCCGACCGCTCTCCTCGGTATAAATCTGCAGCGTCGTGTTGCCACCCTCATTCCTGGTCTCTTCGATTTGCACTACGAAACCGAGATAACCCAGAATGGTATCGAGCAGGTCCTTTGGCGTCATCAACGTTTCCGTTTCCCTGAAGGCGCAACTTTTTCCAGTGTCGGCATGGGTTGTCGTTTGTTCTGATAGAATTGCAAGATACTGAAAAGATTCTGTGCGGTGTAATACAATGCCAGAGCCGCGGCAAAATTGTAGCAGATAAATAAGAAGATCAGCGGCGTGAACATCATGATCCGGCGCTGTGTCGGATCGCCGGTCTTTGGCGTCATGGCCATGAGCCAAATCTGCGTGGCAGCCATGCAGAGCGGAATGATATTGACCGGCCAGCCCAGCAACGGCAGGTGGGCAATCGTGTCCGGTTGAGAAAGATCCTTTACCCAGAGAAATTTTGCGTTTCGCAATTCCACCGCCTGCCCCAGCATTTTGAAAAGTCCGAAAAAGATCGGGATTTGAATCATCATGGGCAAACAGCCTCCGACCGGATTAATTCCGTACTGCTTGTAAAGCTTCATCAACTCCTGGTTCATCCGCGTCGGATCGTCTTTGTACTTCTCCCTCAACTCCTGCATTTTGGGGTTGAGCGCGGCCATCTGACGCATGGACCGGTTCGCTCGGTTTTGGATCGGCCAGAGCGTGAGCTTGATGATCGTGGTGAGAGCCAGAATGGCGAGGCCGTAGTCATGCAGCCAGCTGTTGAGCAGGTTCATGAAATTGAGCAGAAACTGGCAGACGATCTTGAACATCCCGAAGTCCAGGACCTCGGCTTCATTATGCGGAAGTTGCGCGAGACGGTGATAAAGTTTCGACCCGGCATAGATTTCAAAACGCGCGCTGTACGTTTGCCCGGGTTGCAACTGAAATCCCGGCATGCCCATCGCTCCCTCGATGCCGAGTAACTTCTGGTCTGGCGATCGTTCGATGTCGAAATTCCGACCCCACACGCCAGTAGCCTTGGCAGTAAGCGGTGCCATCAGCGTGGTGAAAAATTGATTGCTCACTGCAACCCACTCTGCGCCGGCAATGTTCTCCTGGTAATAAGGTCGCGCGGCGCGCTGGCCCAGGCCGAGAAATCCGCTGCTGCTACCAAACCAGCCAACGTCGATTCCTTTTGCCCTTCCATCGACGCACCAGACAAGCCGCGTGTACGATGGATAATCCTTGGAATGAATCGGCGCTGCCGACCCAAGCGCCACAAAATAACCAGCGCTTTGATATGGTTTGCTCCCCTTGTTCTCGAGATCGACATCCATTTCAATCACGTAGTTGTCTTTGTTCTCCGGGGATTTTTCGAAGAAGAACTTTTTCCGAACGGCAACTTGCTCGGCTGTTGTCCGCTCAAATTGCACAACCGAATTTGATTCGGTCGATGCAGTAAACTCAGGAAGCGTTGGCGTCCCGAGAGTTTCTCGGGAATCAATGATTGCGCCGATTGGCGCGCTTTGCGCCGAATTCAACACAACGCGCTGTCCTTTCTCGGCGATCTGTCTCAGGAGAACGGCTTCTTTGATGCCGCCTCCGCGATTCGTTAGGCGAAGCTCAACGTCTGAATTTCGCAGTGTCTCGATCTTCTCGGCAAAGCCCGAAACCGGCTCGCTGCTCTTCGGGGTGGCTTCCGGAACAGCAGGCGGCGGGGAAGCTTCAAAAACTTTCGGGGTTGCCGTGGGCGACGCTCGCCCTGACGCGGCGTTGATTGGTGCGGGCCGCGGCGACATCTGTTTCGCTGCGTAAATCTGCCACAGGACGAGTCCGATTACGCAAAAAATAACGACAATCCATGCAGTTCGATCCATAAAATCCTGCCGACGCAGTTATTCAGCAATGGTGGGGCAAGTTTGTAACTTGCCTGCCTTGTCATCCACGCAAGTTTCAAACTTGCGCCACCCTGATTTCGGCGTCGGGACTGGATCATAACCACATCCGCCCCAGGGGTGACATCGCGCGAGGCGTCTTAATCCGAGCCAGCTTCCGCGACCGATGCCGTGTGTTTCTACCGCTTCCAGAAAATATGCCGAGCACGTCGGCGTATATCGGCAACCCGAATCAGGTCCGCATAGCAAACCGAGGAGCGGCGAAAGCGTGCATTGATAAACGCGAATGACAGAACGAAGCAGCCAGAGCATCACAGCAGGATAGAAGCGCGTCTCGCGAGACGCAACCATTCATCTTCCAAGTCGCGATAGCTCGCCTTCGCAGCGTCCCGCTTCGCAACAAGCACAATCCAAAAGTCTTGTCGCAAATCATGCTGGTGCCGGCGCACGATCTCCCGCAAACGGCGCCGCACGCGATTGCGAGCTACTGCGCTTCCGACGCGACGGGAGGTAATAAAGCCGACGCGAGACAGGCCGGAATTCTCAACACCCGCCATGCTAAGGATTAGCAGTTTGCCGCGCTGCACCAACCCGTCTCGTTTTACGCGCTCGTATTCTGACGCGTGCGTCAAGCGGCGAGCTTTTGAAAAGGAGAACGAAGTTGGCCGCGCCATGTCATCGATCTTTGGGCTCGTTGCGATGGACAGAATGTCGTGTCGCTGGCGACACAACGGGCGTCTTCGGAAATGACGAAACCCGAATGACGAATGACGAATTAATGACGAAGCTTAAATGACAAAAAACTGGGTCGCTCGTTTTTTCGGACTTCGTCATTTGGATTTCATTCGTCGTTCGTCATTCGTCATTCGGGTTTCGTACTTCGTCATTCAGCCCGCCTCTGTACAGCAAAAGTCTTCTCCCAAAAGGATCTCGGGAGAAGACTTCGCGAAAAGAAAACCAGGATTTACGGAGTAGGCGAGGCCTCAGCAGGAGATTCGGTTGTCGTCGCAGGAGATTCTGTAGTCGAAGCCGGACTGGTTGCTTCAGTTGTCGTTGGAGGACTCGTGGCTGCTGGGCTTGCCGCGGGTTCGGTTGTCTCGGTCTTTTGCTCGCACGCCGCAAGAAGCGCGGCACTGGCCAGGATGCAGATATATTTTTTCATATTGTTAATTGGAAGAGGCATATTGCTTTAACAGATTAATCGGAGCAAGGCGGTTTTTGACCGCATTCGAGGAAGGTAGCGCAAGCGTCCCCGCTTGCGAAATCCCCTGGGGCGCAAGCGAGGACGCTTACGCTACAGAGGATGTGCCTGATAAGCACCGATTAAAACGGAGCCTCGTATTTGAGGCCGTGCGCCTCCGCCACCGCCTTACAAGTCAGCCGCCCGTCGCGGGTGTTAATGCCACCAATCAGAGCCGGTTGTTTTTTACAGGCGACTTCGAGACCGAGATCGGCGAGCAATTCCACATAACGAAACGTGACGTTTGTCAGCGCCTGAGCGGCCGTGCGCGAGTACGCCGCAGGCATGTTTGCCACGCAATAATGCGTAACACCTTCCTCGACGTAAACTGGATCAAGGTGCGTAGTGGGCCGCGACGTTTCCGCGCAGCCGCCTTGATCAATGGAAATATCCACGAGCACACTGCCCGGCTTCATTTTCCGCAGCATCTGGCGAGTGATTAACTTCGGCGCCTTCGCTCCGGGCAACAGCACGGCGCCAATTAGTAAATCGCAATCTGGCATTAAGTCGTACAAGTTTGCCTCGCTTGAATAGAGCGTATTGGCGTTTCCCATTGCGAGATCGAGATAGCGCAAACGTTCCAGATCGACATCGAGTATCGTTACTTCTGCGCCCAGGCCCGTTGCCATGCGCGCTGCATTCACACCAGAGGTCCCGCCGCCCACGACAACGACGGTTCCAGGCAGAACTCCCGGCACACCACCCAACAAAACTCCGCTCCCGCCGTTGTATTTGGCGAGAAAATTCGCGCCCATCACCGCTGACATGCGACCTGCGATCTCGCTCATCGGCTCGAGCAGTGGCAAACGATGATTGATCTGAATCGTCTCATACGCCACTGCGGTCACGCCCGACTTCAGCAACGCCTCGGTAAGAGATTTACTCGCCGCGAGATGAAGATACGTGAAGAGGATTTGTCCCTTGCGCAACAACGAGAACTCTGCCTCAAGCGGCTCTTTCACTTTCACGACCATGTCAGCCCGCGCGAAAACTTCTTTCGCTTGATCGACAATCTCAGCTCCGGCTTTGATGTACTCGTCGTCCGGATAACCCGAGCCAACGCCGGCGTTCTTTTGTGCAACGACTGAATGACCGCGCCGGGTGAGCTGACTCGCGGCCGATGGCAGCAGGGCCACGCGTTGCTCCTGCTCTTTAATTTCTTTCGGAATACCAATGATCATGTGGAAAGTGAGAAGTGATTAGTGATTAGTGAGAAGAAGGAATCAAGCCAAATTACTTCTCACATCTCACTCTTTGTCAGTTGAGCGAAGGGTCGTCTGGCGCCGCAGCCAGCATCTTATACCACGGTCCCAGACCGCGCATGATGTCGAACCACAGGTTCGGAAGGCGATCAAGTTTAAGCACGGAGGGATTGGCCTTTTGACGAAGCCACGCCTTCTGCTTCATCTCGCTTTCAAGTTGTCCCGCTCCCCAACCCGCATAGCCCACGAACGCGCAAACTGTAATGATTTTCGTTTGGTCTACTGCGTCGCTTGTTTCTTTTGAACCGACATTGCGATTGAGTTTGAGTCCTCCGCTCTTGTGCCATTCGAATGCCGCAAACATCAGTTGATTTTTACCAACAGGTCCACCGAGAAAGACGGGCACTTCAGCAAGCTCCGCTGGCGGTGTCTCGGTCACCAGATCCGCTACCTGGCTGTCCAGCGGCCGATTGATGATGACGCCGAGAGCGCCCTCGCCTGGGTCATGCTCGGAAATGAAAAGGACGGTGCGCCGGAAATTCGGATCGAGCATATTCGGATGAGCGACCAGCAACGAACCAACAAGACTTCGCGAGGATGGCTCATCTTCAAAATCGCGCATTTCAAAACTAGAAACTGCGACATGCGCTTCCGCAAGCTCGGGTCGGCGATAATGTCGCGGCGCGGCGAAGCAAAACACGTTTTAAAAATGACGAAATCCCAATGACGAATGCCGAATGAATGACGAAGCTCAAATGACGAAAGGAGGCACCTCGCTTTTTTCGAGTTTCGTCATTCGGATTTCCTTCGTCATTCGACATTCGGGCTTCGTCATTTATTTCATCAACCAATTTTGCTACGTCCTAGCCTTGAAATTTTTCAGATAAAATTTTGTTGCGATCTTCTGAAAGCTCGTTTACTAGCCTCGAAGTTTTTCACGATTGTTCTGGGGGGAACAGCCGCCCTTCACATCCATCGGGTGTGGGGGGCGGTAATTTTTTGCAGACAAAAGTCTGCGCTCTTACTCTTGCCCGTGCTCTTGCTCAATGAGGACATGGCCAACAGGAAACGCCCAACCCGCAAACGCCACGGCTACGGCGTGGCAGGCGCTTTACGCCAACGCTCAATGTCGAATTCAGCGATCTCGGGTCGAGTTTCATGGCCGGTTGCTTTTACGCTGGTGGCGCTGCTGATCGCCACGTTGGCCGTAATCATTTTTTGGCGCATCGAAACCTGGCCAGCCCGCACAGCGCGACAAAGCACCGACCAGCTCGAAAGGCTGGGTAAGGATTTGCGCGCCGCTTTTATCGACATCGCGCATTTGCAGCCGCGCATCACGATTAACAACCGTGTCTACATGGAACAGACGACGCCCGTCAGCGAACTGGTTGTTTTGTCACGGCGCGTCGAAGTTGAACACGAATTCCTCCACACCTGGGTAGGCAGTTCGAAGCGTGTAAAGTTGCATGGCACATTCATCGTCAAAGCCGGCTTCGATCTACAGCACAACCTGTCGATCGATATCCGCCCGAATGAAATTATCGTCCAGCTGCCGCACGCCCGGATCCTTGGTATCGAGCAGGAGCAGGTGGACGTCCTCGCGTTTGAAAATGGATTGTGGAACCGCATTTCAGGACAGGATATGCAAAGCGAATTATCGATCCTGCCTCAGCTTGCACGAGAAAAAGCAGCAGAAAGCGACTTGCCCGTTGAAGCCGAACGCGCCTTGCAGCAGCAAATCGAGCAACGTCTGCACGCGGCACAGCCAGTGCGATTAGTTTTCACGCAGGACGCCGCAAAGGAAACGCAAGAATGACAATTGCGAGTCAATGAATGACGAAGCGCGAATGTCGAATGTCGAATGAAATCCAAATGACGAAGCCTGAAGAGAGACGGCCGACAGTGATCTTTTGGTCATTCGAGCTTCTTTCATTAATTCGTCATTCGTCATTTCTCGCGGGCCCTCACTCAAGATCGATATAAATGCCGCTGAAGAATCGATTCTTTCTAATTGGTCTACTAGCGTGCCTCGCATTGTTGGTCGCGATCTGGTGTACACCGTTTGCCGTTTCCCATGGTGTTCGTTGGTGGATTTCGTGGCGGGCACGGCAGGAAGGCTTCACCGTTAACATCGACAAGATCGATGCACCGTTTCTGCGTCCCGTTGTGATCCGCCAGCTTCGCCTGAGAAACGCGCATGATGACACGCTCCGCGTCGACCTTACAATCACAGACGCGCTCTTCGATTTGGATTTCAAACATATCCTTCTCCACAGGCGGGGTCGGGCCATTCGCAACCTGTCGATCCGGGAAATGCATGGGGAACTTCGCCGGACGACTCCAACCGTGCGAGCAATAACCCGCCGTGGCTGGGCGACATTGCACCGAATGCTTCCAGAGAACCTGACTATCACCGGCTCGGAGATGCGGATTGAAAACGGGCCGACTCTTGTTTTACTGCGAAACGGATTTCTATCCGCGAATCAGATCGAAGCAGGTCGTTTTACTGCTGCCGAGGTGATCATCGCGTCACCGTGGTTTCACCAGACGTTTTCGCAATTACGCGGTGCAACGCATTGGGAAGCTGATCATCTGACAATTGCCGGAGTGACTTTGACACACGGTCTCGACCTGCAGTCCGCTACGGCGGACTTGTCGCGTCTGGGGAACCAACACATAGGGTTGCAATTCGATGCCGACGCGTTCGGCGGAAAGATTCGGGGAAACATTTCGCACGAATGGCGCTCTCAACATTCCAACTGGAAAATCGCTGGCGGCGCTACGGACATTTCTCTCGAGCAAACGTCAGGGGCGTTCGGATTCGCCGATCGCGTTAGCGGCTTGCTCCACGCTGGTAACTTCACTTTTCGCGGAAACCTTGCCGAACCAGACCGGGTGACCGCATCGCTCTGGAGCGAACTGACCGGGCTGACCTGGCGCAATCGCACGGCCGAGGCAATCATGCTCGGCGCAGCGCTGTACAACCGACGGATTCAACTGCAGCAGCTCTATATAAAACAACAAGCAAACCAGTTTACTCTAAGCGGTGAAGCTGCATTTCCCACAAACGCATCCGGCTGGCTTAGTCCGGATTTTCGCGGCAACATTTCTGCATCGATCGATCAGCTGGGCGATTTCGCGGCTCTATTTGGCGCGAACGCCGGCGACTTTGCGGGCAAAATCACGATTGACGGAGCGATGGACACCCGTGATCGAAAATTTGGCGGCCATCTCATGGTAGACGGCGCCTCGCTCACATTCTTCAAGACCGCTATCGACAACTTAAGCGCGAAATTGAATTTGAAAGCGACCGACCTGGAGATCGAACAATTGGCCATGACGCGCAAAAATGATTCCCTCAGCGGACAGGGTAAAATCGATCTGACGCACGAGCACAACTATTCAGGGACGCTCGAAGCCCGGCTGATTAACCTGCTCGATTATCTGCCGATTCCTCGCGGAGCAGGTGAAAAAGCAAACTCAATTCCGGCCGACGTTCAGGCAACCATCGATTCCAGCAAGTGGGACGTACGCGGTGTGATCCACATGCCCAATTCCAGCCCGGTGAGTTTCACAGCCAATTTTCCATTGGGAATCGGGACGGATTGGAACGCTTTTCGGGTATCGCCGTTAAATATCACACTCAACTTTCCATCAATCTTCCTCGCAAACGCGCCTCAGCTCTTTCGCCCACAAATTTTCTCGGGCATTCTGAGCGGAAACATTTCGCTTTCCGAAACGTTGCAACATCCCCACATCGATGGCGACATCCAGCTGCTGAATGGAAAGTTGTCCGGCGACGGAGGAAGTCCCATCAATCTCACTGAAGCAAGCGGCCGCATAGCTTCCGGAGGAAATCAGGCGTCGATAGAGTTTCTCAACGTTGCGACGAAGGATACGGATTTTTTACTTCGTGGAGAGATCGATTTTCAGGATACGAACAATGTGACGATCAAGGTAAATGGAGCGATGCCGATCTTCGATCTGACTCAGTACCCGATCGGTTGCGTGGAGAAGTTCGAATTGACGTCGGTGCCCTTCACTCTTGCCCCAACTGTAGCGGAGTTGGAATTTCGTGGAGGACTCTTTCAATCGAACTGGACCATTGGTTTGAAAGACCGCTCCATCCAATCCTTTTACACTCCAGATCCCAACGGCGTGAGCCGCAAATTTCCATTGTGTTTCTCAGGTGCTGGACCGGAACGAGCAAAACTAATGTTGGCAGGCCTTCCGCGGCCAGAAGCGCACCCCGTTGCAACGCCGCGCCCAAAAAAACGAACAAACAGACACCAGTAAGACAGGCGTCGGAATTGGAAGGCGCAGGATCTCGCTACGATTCCGCGGTCACCAGCCACCGCGAAAGTTTTTCTTCGAGATCACGTGTGAGGTTCACACTAAACTCTGAGCCCGCGTCCAGACGCAACGCGTTGCCGTTTGCGCGATCAAACAGCAATCGAACGGGGCGCCGGCCCGGCGAACTGGCAAGGATCCTGCGCACCTCGCGTAATTCATCCCCCGTTGTAGCGGGAGAGAATTGCAAGAGCACCGCTGATTCATTGTCTGTCGACCCTTCAGTCGCCCCATTGGGCTTTCGAGGCGAAAGCGTCCTAATGTCCTGTGCCACGGCGCGAGGAATCTCGTCGCGCTTATCCAGCGTCCCTTTAATTTCGATGACACGCCCCGCCTCCAAAAGTGCTGAGGCTTTCAGATAAACTTCATTCCATACCACTACTTCGAGCATATCCGCCCGGTCTTCGATCCAAACCACTGCGAATGGTTTGCCCTCTTTTCTTGTGAACTTTTTCTCAACTTGCGCAATCGCACCGGCAATCTTGAACGGCGCGCGATCATCCAACCCCCCTAATGAAGCAATCGATCGATAGTTTTTCGCCGCGAAAACGCCCGCATACGCATCGAGTGGATGGCCACTGACGTAAAAACCGAGCAGCTCTTTCTCGTAGGAAAGTTTTTCGTGCTCACTCCATGTAGCGGCCTGCCTCTTTCTCGATCCGGTCGGAGCGGTTCCTTCATTAAAAAGTGAAACCTGGCCTGCCAGTCGGTCCCGCTGCGCTGCGGCGGATGCCATGACCGCGTCGTCAATAGAGCCAAAGAGTTCGGAACGGTCGCGGCCCAGAAAATCGAATGCGCCGGCCTTGATAAGGCTTTCAAGCATTTTGCGGTTGGCAACGCGCGAATCGAGTCGCGTACAGAAATCTTCCAGCGAAGTGAAATCCCCTCTCTGCTCGCGCTCGCGAATTGCCGTTTCCATGGCGGCTTCGCCGACGTGTTTGATAGCGGCAAGGCCGTAACGAATGGCCATGGTAGCGCGAGCGTCTTCGCTTGCGCCTTTGGAGCTCGCAAGCGGGACGCTTGCGTCACACTCCGGAATAAACTTCAAGCCGCTCTTATTGACATCCGGTGGAAGGATGGAAACGCCCATTCTTTTGCATTCGCCAACAAATACCGATATTTTTTCTGTGTTATTGATTTCATTGCTCAGCAGACCCGCCATGAATTCCACCGGGTAATGCGCCTTGAGGTACGCGGTTTGATAACTGATTACGCCGTAGGCTGCGCTGTGGCTCTTGTTGAACCCATAACCCGCGAATTTTTCGAGCAAATCGAAAATTGCGTTCGCTTTCTTTTCCGGAATCTTGTTTGTGTGCGCGCAGCCTTCGATGAAATTTTTTCTCTCTTTCGCCATCTTCTCCTTGTCTTTCTTGCCCATGGCGCGCCGGAGAAGGTCGGCTTGCGCGAGTGAATAACCGGCAAGTTTGCTTGCCGCAGCCATCACTTGTTCCTGGTAAATCATCACGCCGTACGTCTCGGCGCAGATACCTTCGAGCAGCGGATGCAGATATTTGATCGGCGTGATCCCCTTTTTCGCTTTCACGTACTCAGGGATGAGTTCCATGGGGCCGGGACGGTAAAGCGCGATCAACGCGATAATGTCGTCGAGCTTCTTAACGTCGAACTGCTTCGATAAACTCGTCATCCCGCCGGACTCCATCTGGAAAAGACCGATCGTTTCGCCGCGGTTATAGAGCCCAAACGCCGCTGAGTCGTCGAGTCGAATATCCTTCAGCAAAAAGTTTGGCTCGCGCTGGTGAATCAGGGCCAGCGTATCCTCTATGACTGTCAGCGTTTTCAATCCGAGGAAATCCATCTTTAGGAGGCCCAGATCGTTGAGCGGTCCCATGGCGTACTGGCTGATCACGTCGTTGCCTTTCACGTCGCGACAGAGCGGGATGTAATCAGACAGGTCGCGGTCCGCGATCACCACTCCTGCGGCGTGCACTCCGGCATTGCGCGACAAGCCTTCCAGAATTTTTGCGTATTCAAAAAGCTGCCGTGTCGGCGGCTCGGTGGCTACCGCTCGTTTCAGTTCTGGATTTTTTTCCACGGCTGAATCGAGCGTGATATTCAGCTCGTTTGGGATCATCTTTGCGACGCGATCCGCATCGCGATAGCTCAACCCCATCACTCGCCCGACATCGCGAACGACACTTTTCGCCTTGAGTTTGCCAAACGTGATGATTTGCGCGACGCGGCGTTCACCGTATTTCTGCCGCACGTATTCGAGCACTTCGCCGCGACGCGCTTCGCAAAAATCAACGTCGATATCCGGCGGCGAAACACGGTCCGGATTTAAAAACCGCTCGAAAAGCAATCCGTATTGGAGTGGATCGATATCGGTGATCCCGAGAGCGTAAGTGACCATCGAACCGGCGGCAGAACCGCGCCCGGGTCCTACGGGAATGCCTTTCTCCTTGGCGAAATGAATGAAATCCCAAACAATGAGCAAATAGCTGACGAAGCCGGTTTTTTCAAAAACGCCCAGCTCGTAATCGAGCCGTCGAATCAACTCTGGATCGTTCGTCGCGCGTTCGCCGTAGCGCTGTCGCAAGCCGTCGTAACACAGTTTGCGCAAATATTCTTCGCGCGTTTTCCCTGGCGGCGCCGGAAACTCTGGATATTTGGAGAGCCCAAACTCGAGATCGAGGTGACAGCGCTCGCCAATTTCGAGCGTGTTCGCAATCGCTTCGGGAAAATCGCGAAACAGCTCGCACATCTCGGACGGTGATTTGAAATACAGCTCCGGCACATAACGCATCCGATTTTCGTCCTGCACCATCTTGCCCGTGCCGATGCAAAGCATGACGTCGTGCGCCTGATGATCGCTCCGGCGGAGAAAATGAACATCGTTTGCCGCGACCAATCCGACGCCAATGTCCCTCGCAATTTGCGGCAATTCTGTCATGCATTTGCGCTGCTCTTCCATTCCGTGATCGTGCAATTCGATAAAAAAATTCTCCGCGCCGAAAATGTCCCGATATTCGGCCGCGCTCTGTTTCGCCTTCTCGATATTGTTTGCCTGAATCGCGCTGTTGATTTCGCCTGCGAGACAGCCACTCAGCCCGATCAGACCCTCCGATCGCGCTGCGAGCAACTCCTTGTCGATCCTCGGCGCATAATGAAAACCGTCCAGATGCGCTGTCGTGATCAGCTTCACGAGATTTCGGTAACCGGTCTCGTTTTCCGCCAAAAGAGTGAAGTGATACGCTGCGTCTCGGCGCGATGCCGGCCGGTCTTTATGTGACCCCGGAGCAATATAAGCTTCACAACCGATGATCGGTTTCACTCCGGTGCGCTGCGCTTCCTGGTAAAATTCAATCGCCCCGAACAAATTACCGTGATCCGTGATCGCGACTGCCGGCATTTTGAATTCAGCCGCTTTTTTCATCAGCTCCTTCATCCGGATCGCGCCATCCAGCAGCGAATATTCAGTGTGCAGATGAAGATGTATGAAAGAGTCGCGAGGCATGTATGGTCACTATAAATGTGCGGTCAGACGCGGCAAGAGTCCGTGAACTGTAAATCGTTAAATCGTTAAATCGTTTTTTCGAATTCGCGGTTCACGAATCATGAATTACGCGGTCAAAAAACCGTGCTTGCATTCGCATCGCGGCATTGCTAAGAGAGCGCGTGCTGCGTTTAGCTTTCGATTGCAAGAGTCCGCGGGTTGCTGAGTTTACTTGAGATGAAAAAACTGGAAGCCATCATCAAACCGTTCAAGCTCGAGGAGGTCAAAGAGGCGCTGGCCGAGCTCGGGATCGAAGGGATGACCGTCACGGAAGTCAAAGGTTTCGGCCGGCAAAAGGGGCACACGGAAATTTATCGCGGGAGCGAATATACGGTCGATTTCCTGCCCAAAGTGAAAGTGGAAGTAGTAATGGCGGACGACATGGTGGAAAAGGCTGTGAGCGTGGTGGTGGCTGCCGCCAAAACAGGCAAGATCGGGGATGGGAAAGTGTTCGTGTTGCCCGTAGAGCATGCCGTGCGCATCCGCACGGAAGAGATTGGCGAAAAAGCGGTGTGAATTTAATGACGAAGCTCGAATGACGAATGACGAAATAATGACGAACCTCGAATGACGAAATCCCGTTACGCACGGACTTCGTCATTTAGTCATTCCTTCGGCATTCGACATTCGGATTTCGTCATTTCGTTTTTTCCATCAACTCTCAACCATCAACTATAAACTCCCAACATATGGCCAAAGACAAGACTCCATCCGACGTCAGCAAGATAATCAAAGACGGCAACGTGAAGTTGATTGACTTCAAGTTCACCGATTTGCTCGGCACCTGGCAGCATTTCACGACCACGCTCACCGAATACAACGAGGAGATTTTCACCGATGGGCTCGGCTTTGATGGATCGAGCATTCGCGGCTGGCGCGTAATCAACGCCTCGGACATGCTCGTCATTCCGGATGCGACCACCGCGTGGATCGATGTTTTCAACGCCGAACCGACGCTGAGTCTCATTTGCACCATTGTCGATCCGATCACCCGCCAACCGTACGATCGCGACCCGCGCGGTGTTGCCGAAAAAGCGGAGGCTTACCTCAAATCGACTGGGATTGCAGATACCGCATTCATTGGACCGGAAGCAGAATTTTTTATTTTCGACGATGTGCGATTTGCAAATAGCGGCAACGCGGCGTCATACGTCGTCGATAGCGCCGAAGGACATTGGAACAGCGCGCGCGAAGAGTTTCCAAACCTCGGGTATAAGATTCGGGCGAAGGAAGGTTACTTTCCAGTCTCGCCGATGGATTCGCTGCAAGACATTCGTAACGAAATGTGTTTGGAGCTGGAGAAAGCAGGCGTCGCGATCGAGCGCCAACACCACGAAGTGGCAACAGCCGGCCAGGCTGAGATCGACATCCGGTTCGCACCGCTAAAACGCATGGGCGACAGCATGCAGTATTACAAATACATCCTGCGCAACGTCGCCAAGCGGCACAACAAAACGGTGACGTTCATGCCGAAACCGATCTTCGGCGATAACGGGTCGGGCATGCATACCCACATCTCGCTTTGGAACGGCGACAAACCGCTCTTTGCCGGCAACGGTTACGCGGGGCTCTCAGAGTTGGCGCTGTTTTTCATCGGCGGAATTTTGAAACACGCGCCTGCGCTAACCTGCCTGACGAATCCAACGACCAACAGCTACAAGCGGCTCGTCCCCGGCTTCGAGGCGCCGGTCAACCTTGCCTATTCCGCGCGTAATCGCTCCGCCGCGATTCGCATTCCGACCTATTCACCAAGTCCGAAAGCAAAGCGTATCGAATTCCGCACCCCGGATGCCGCTGCAAATCCATATCTCGCCTTCTCAGCCCTGCTTCTCGCGGGTCTCGATGGAATCCAAAATCGCATGGACCCCGGCGATCCGCTCGACAAAAACCTATACGAACTGCCACCGGAAGAACTCGCGCAGGTCGCCAGCGTCCCCGATTCACTGCGTGGCGCGATCGAAGCGCTCCAGGCCGATCATTCCTTCCTTCTGCGCGGCGACGTCTTCAACGAAGACTTCATCGCCAACTGGATCGACATGAAACAAAAAGAATACGATGCGTTGCGACTCCGTCCGCATCCGTACGAGTTCGCGATGTACTACGACGTGTAGTCGCGAAATGACACGTACGCCGGCCGAAGTGGCCGCGACACTCCTCAATGCGCCACCCACCAAGTGCGAAGCTGCCGCATCACAGCCGTTTTGCTCGCCACTGGGAGCTTTTTCGCCCACTCACCATTTTACCCAGTGAGATATTTCCGCAGACGATTTTTGAGGTAACGCTTTCCCCAGGCGGTCTTAAGATACTTCTCTCGTTGTGCAGCGTCATTGCGGTTCAGGCATCCTTCCCAGTACAGCAGTTCAAAAGGAACCCGGCGTCTCGTAGAGGCGACTCGACCGGCATTATGCTCCTTCAGACGCGCAGGCAGGTTGTCGGTCAATCCGACATACAACTGTTTATCGGACAAAGACCGTAGCACATAAACGTAATATTTGGACACTGATTATCTCACGGGGTGAACCCGCACGCGGTAACTGCGCGCGGGAAACGGCAGATCGATTAATTCAAGTTTGAGCTGGTGTCCGGTTTGGTGGTTTATTAGCGAGAGGGTATAATGGACGTCGGATTGGGACATTACCTCTCCCTCTACTTAGGCACGGAGTAAATGACGAGCAAAAAGTGGAACCTGTTCCCGTTTGTCAAAATGCACGTGCATTTACACGTTCATTCGTCTAATTCTCGTTAGGCCTATGCCGCTCTGGCTCTCGATAGCGATTGCGATCGCATGCATTCTGTGGGCGCTCCAGCAGTTCCGCATGTTTCTCATCTGTCGCGGGCGTATGTATTCCCCTACCGTCGGATCGATGGAGCCGAATCCCACATTGAGCGCCGTTGCGATGCGGTCCGCTTTCACGTGCATCGTGTTTGCTGCACTCGTGCTGCTGGTTCCGTGGCCGAAGTTCATAACGTATGTTTTCGTCGCTCTCACGGCCCGAACGCTGCTCGATACTGTTCTTGCTGCATTCGGCAGAAGTATCCATGCGATTCCAGCGGTCGCATTGACACCAAAGGAACGCAGGGCAGTGTTCTTCAACTCGTTTTCGAAGGCCGTCGGTAATGCAGTGTTATGCGCGATCTGCATCTATTTCATCGGCTTGTGAGCAGCCACACCGATAGCCCTAACTCGTTAGGTCTTCTGCGCTGGCGTCACCAAATCCTCGACAATGAAGGTCAACCCTGCGGTCACTTCGACGCCGCAATCTGCAGCAACGAACAACAGTTGGACGAGTGCATTAGATTCAGCCAGCTTCCCGGTGGATTCGAGCGCTATCGAAGTCACATCCTTTTGGATACGATATGGCCTACGGCGGTCCTCATTGACATCGACGGAGTTCTCACCGTCTCCTGGGAGCCGCTGGCGGGCGCCATCGATGCGCTGCGGGCGATCCGGGACGTCGGGTTGCCGTTCGCGTTGATCACCAACACCACCTCGCGAACCAGGGCCCGTATCGCCGCCACGCTGGCCGACTCGGGCTTCCCCGTCGAGGCTAAGGACGTGCTCACCGCCCCCTCGGCGGCCGCCTCCTACCTGCGCGAACACCGTCCCGACGCCCGCTGCCTGCTGCTCAACAGCGGCGACATCGCCGAGGACCTGGCCGGCGTGCACCTGGTCGATGACGCGCCCGATGTGGTGCTCACCGGTGGCGCGGGGCCGGAGTTCGGCTATCAGGCACTGAACTGCGTGTTCGGCCACCTGCAGCGGGGTGCCGAGCTGATGGCGATGCACGCGAATCTGTTCTGGCGCACCTCGGACGGGCTCTCCTTGGATACCGGCGCATTCCTGCTGGGGCTGCAACAGGCCGCCGGTATCGAGGCGCGGATCCTCGGCAAACCGGCTCGGGAGTTCTTCGACACGGCGCTGCGCGGACTCGATGCGAGCGCCGGGAACACCGCGATGATCGGGGACGACGTCGAGTCCGACGTGATCGGCGCGCAGCGGCACGGCCTCATCGGTGTCCTGGTGCGCACCGGCAAGTTCCAGCCTGACCACGAGGACGGCGTCGAGGGCGAGCTGCCTGACCACGTCATCGACTCCGTTGCCGACCTGCCTCGGCTGCTCGGTCTCGGCTGAGGCTAGGGCAGTCCGCGGCGGGCCAGGGTGCGGGCGGCGGTCAGCAGGTCACGCGTTTCGCTGGCAGGCGCGTGCGCGGCGACGAGCAGGTTGAACGCGACCACGATCGGCACCAGCGCATCGGCCCGTCGATCCACCGCATCGGCCGGGATCTCACCCAATCCGCCCGCGCGAGCGAGCGCCGCATGCAGGGCCTCGCGCAGCTGGATCCGGTAGCGCGCGGTCCGAGCCGCTACCGGGGGTGGTGGATCCCGGAACTCGGCGATCGTGTTGACGGTCAGGCAGCCCCGGGGGTGGGCGACGTCGATCGCGGCGGCGAGGCGGTCCAGGAACGCATCGATATCGGCGAGACCGTCGCCGCCGCGGGCGAGCGGACCGAGCATGAAGCTATCCAGGACGGTGTCGGCGTAGTGGTCGAGCGCGGCGACCAGCAGGTCCAGCTTCGAGCCGTAGGCGTTGTACAAGCTGGACGTGGACAGCCCGGTGGCGGCGGAGATCTCCGGCATCGAGGCGCCGCTGTAGCCGTGCCGCCAGAACAGCCGCATGGCCGCGCCGAGCACCGTCGCGTCGTCGAAGCCCCTCGGCCGCCCTGGGCCACGTCGGGATATTTTTGGATCGCTCATTGCAGAACCCAGGCCAGGTTTTGTAGTGTCCATTTCACATTAGGGCTCAGACTAGTTCACGGAGGCGGCGATGAGCGCAGCAGAGTGGCGGGCGTCGAAGCGGTACGCGCAGGTCCTCGGTCATCGGATGGCCTACGTCGAGCAGGGCAGTGGCGCCCCGATCGTCTTCCTGCACGGCAATCCGACCTCGTCCTACCTGTGGCGTTCGGTGCTGCCGGAGCTGTCGTCGCTCGGGCGGTGCATCGCGCCCGACCTGATCGGGATGGGTGACTCGGAGAAGCTGGCGGCCGGCGACCCGGCGCGCTACACCTTCGCCCGCCACCGCGAGTTCCTGGACGCGCTGCTGGACGCGCTCGACGTCACCGCCGAGGTGACCCTGGTGGTGCACGACTGGGGCAGCGCACTGGGTTTCGACTGGGCGCGGCGGCATCCGGACCGGGTGCGCGGAATCGTCTACACGGAGGCGATCGTGGCGCCCTTCTCCGACTGGGATGCCTGGCCGGACGCGGCGCGGTCGATATTCCAGGGGTTGCGTTCACCGGCGGGGGAGCAGTTGATCCTCGAGCAGAACGTGTTCGTCGAGCGCATCCTGCCCGGGTCGATGCTGCGCACGCTGGACGAGGACGAGCTCGAGGAGTACCGCCGGCCGTTCGCCGCACCCGGTGAGGACCGCCTCCCGACGCTGGTCTGGCCGCGACAGATTCCGATCGGCGGTGAGCCGCCCGACGTGGTCGAGGTGTGCGCGGCGTACGCGGACTGGCTCGCCCATACGCCGGGGCTGCCCAAGCTGTTCGTCAACGCCGAGCCTGGCGCCATCCTCATCGGTGCCCAGCGCGAGTTCTGTCGTACCTGGCCGGACCAGACCGAGATCACCGTCAGCGGCGTGCACTTCGTCCAGGAGGACTCCGGCAAGCAGATCGGATCAGCTATCGCTGGCTGGTTGCCGGGCACCGACAGCTGATTGCCGGAGTCCGAGGCTTGACTCGAGACCTCGCTGGGCACCGGCTCAGCCGCGGCCGATGAGGCGCCGCACTGCCCCGGGCACCAGCCCCCCGGCTCGTTCGATCACCGGCCGGTGCGGGGGCGGTTCGGGCGCTGGGGCGACCAGGTCCACCTGCGCGATGCCGGTGTCGTCGGGCTCCGGCGCTGGGTCGGGCTCGGTCTCCCTCGGGGCGGTGGGCCGGCCGGTCCGGCGCAGCGGGCGGGTGAAGAGCGCGCCGCCGGGGAGGGCGGCGGCCTGGTCGACCACCCGGCCGCCGACCACGCCCAGCCATTGCATTGTCGTCGGCGGGACCGGCACGATCGGTTCGGTGTTGGGCGGGAGCGGTGCCGGCGTGACGGCCTCGACCTGCCGCTTCGGCTGCCCCGGACTGATGACGTCGCGGACGGCCCCGAGCGGTGCCCAGACGAAGCCAATCGCCTGTGTGCCCTGTTGGATCTGGCCGAACGTCTTGATGACCGGATCGAAGTGGCCATCCGCGTATGCATGGCTGGCGGCGACCACGGCGGGGCGTAGCGCGCGCAGGTGAAATACCAACTCGCCCAGCAGCGCCTCGGTGTTCTTCAGGATGTTGACCGAGGTCACCGCCGCCTCGAACGGCAGCATCGCGGTGGTGACCACCAGCCGGACCGGCACGGGGAGACCGTCCAGTGCGTCCCGGTCGAAGAGCGGCGGGTAGCGGTCGACCGGAGGGTCCTCGATCCAGTCATCCCTTGGCTGGCCGGGATACGGCCGGGAACGCGAGTCAAAGGGGGATGGCATCCGCGTGCCCTCCTCGAACCGGCCGAATGATCGCTCGAGTCCAGCTGCGGTCGAGACTACCGGCCGGTACCGCTCACCGACCCGTCTCGCGACGAGGTTGTGCACAAGCTCACGCGGCTCGAGCGGTACCCGCGGACACTCAGCTCAGCTGCATAGAGGATCTTCACCTGCTGCCGGTCGATGGTCTTTGCTTCGAGGTTTCAAGACACGGATCGTTCGAGCTGCGACTGCCGGTGGTTCGCGCGGCGGTTCGAGGAAGTCCGCGGCGTGCGATCCCGCTCGGTAGCCTTCGGTCCACGCTCGTCCGGCGACCAGCCGAATCGCGGTGGCAACGTCGATGCGCTCGGACTCAACGTCATCAAGGGCTTGACCGACGAGCATCGCAACCACGCGATCCCGTTCTCGACTGAGCCACGACGCCGCGTCTGACATGAGGCGATCTTATGAAGGACGGTCTTCCGGCTCTTCCCTACTTGTGAGGAACCGCCCCGCTCAGGCTTCGCCGTCACCGGAATACTTCGGTCAACTCCCAGGGTTCACAACAGCATGGCTACTGCTGTTGTCGCCGCCGCATACGGTGGGCCCGAAGTACTGTCCGTGGTCGAAGCCGAGGTGCCCCCGCCCGGGCCGGGAGAGGTAACGATCGAGGTTCGCGCCTCCGGGGTCAACCCGATCGACTACAAGATCTACAGCGGGGCTTTCGGCAGTTCTCCGGACAACCTTCCGGTGCGCCTGGGCTTCGAGCTAGCCGGAGTGATCACGGAGGTGGGCACCGACGCGGCCGGCCCGGCGGGTCCGCTGGCGGTCGGCGACGAGGTCATCGCCTTTTCGATCACCGGCGGCTACGCCACCGCCGTCACGGTCCCGGCCAAGGGGGTTGTACCCAAACCCGCCGAGCTGTCCTGGGAGCAGGCATCGGGCCTGTTGCTTGTTGGGGGGACCGCCGTGCACGCGGTGGCCGTGGCGAAGGTCAGCTCGGGCGACACCGTTCTGGTGCACGGCGGCTCTGGCGCGGTAGGCCTGTTTGCCGTGCAACTGTCACTCGCCGCCGGAGCGAAGGTGGTGGCGACCGCGAGTGAACGGAATCAAGCCCTGCTGCGTGAGGTCGGCGCCGTCCCGGTGACCTACGGGCCGGGCCTGCTCGACCGGGTCACGGAAGCAGCCCCCTCTGGGGTGAACGCCGTGGTCGATGCGGTCGGCACCGACGAGGCGATCGATGTGTCGCTGGCCTTGGTGTCCGAGCCGCGCAGGATCGTCTCGATCGCCGCATTCCACCGTGCCGACACCGGCATCGCGTTGATCGGCAGCGGCCCAGGCGCCGACCCCGGCACCGAAACCCGCGCGAACGCCTGGCGCCAACTGCTTCCGCTGGCAGCGGCGGGCAAGCTGACCTTGCTGCCCGCAAAGAGCTACCCCCTCGCCGAAGCCGCCCAGGCCCACGCCTTCCTCCGTGAAGGCCACCCCAATGGCAAGCTCGTACTGATCCCCGCGCGCTGAGGAGCTGAGAGCGCACAAGCCGGGCAAGTCGTGCAGCGCTCAGTAGCGGCCGGGCGGCGCCGCTACTGAGCTCTCCCGAAGAGCATGCCTCTGGACGCGGCGCGCGTGCCACGGCATGGTGATCGCGTGACAGTTTGCTGGCGGATGTCGCCCTTGCTTCTCGTGGCGCTGGTCGCGCTGCGTGCGAGGTGGCTGGCCGGCTTGATCACCAATTCGGTCGGACGCTCAGCGGGCCCGGTCACCTCCTCGGCGCCGGCCGCGACGCTGTCCACCGCGTTCTCCTCAACCCTCAACGCTCTGCGTGGCTACAGCGGTGCGATTTCGCAGTTCTTCGTGTGGTTCTATCTAGTCCTGGGTGCGATCCTCTGCCTCACCCTCATCTCACGCGCCCTGAGTTCCGTGATCGACGAAATCAGACTGCATCGCGAGTGCAACCGACCGCCTCGCTACCCGGCCATCAGGTCGATGCGAACGCCCCGGTAGTCAGACTTCCGGCGCGAGGGCCTCAGCTCAAGAGCGTGCGCGGCCGCGAGTTCAGGACCAGCTCGGCCTCGTCGCTGATCGCCCGGAGCACCTCCGCCGCAGGTCGGACGGCCTTGACGAAGGCCGCTGACTGCCCGTAGAGGACTTGGCTCGTGTCCGGGTCCGGCGGGGCGGCGAAGGGGTTGGCGCCCGGCGTGGGTGCGAACTCTTCCCTTCGGTCGCGCAGCGCCGCCTCTCGCTCCGACCATTGCTCGGTGAAACGATTTCGGCGTACCCGCTCGCCGATCGCCGCCGGCCACGGAAGGTCAGAGATGATGTCATAGACCCGGGTAAAGACGGTGTCGGAGCCGTCGCTCTGCACGATCAGGCGCTTGTGGACCTCGTGCACCTCGACGGCCTCGGGTGTGGCGAGGAAAGCGGTGCCCAGCCAAGCCCCGTCCGCCCCAGCGGTCAGCACAGCCGCGAGCGTTCGACCGTCCGCTATGCCGCCAGCGGCCAGCACTGGAACGTCGGGGTACCGATCAACCACGCCGGCGAGCAACGGCAACAGGCCCATCGTCCCGGTATGCCCACCGGCCTCGTTGCCCTGTGCGACGAGGACGTCCGCGCCCGCGGCGACGGCCATCTCGGCGTCCTGAAAGTTCTGTACCTGGCACATCACCGTGGCTCCCGCGTCCTTGGCCCGGCCGATCCACGGTTGCGGATCCGAGAAGGACAGCGCCACGACCGCCGGTCGTTCCTCCAGCGTGGCGTCGAACAGGGATGCGGTGAACGGGAGGAACGGCGTAATGAATCCGACCCCGAACGGCCGATCCGTGGTGGCGCGGATGGCCGCGATCTCCGCGTGGATCCAGCCAGGGCCTTTTGTGGGATGCGCCCCGCCGAACGAGCCGAGGCCGCCGGCGGCGGAGACCGCGGCGGCGAGCGTGCCGCCGCTGTGCATGGCCATGGGCGCCGACATCACCGGATATTCGAGCCCGAACATCTCCGTGAACCTCGTCCGCAACATGCGCCTGACGATACCGATCTCCCGTAAACGGCAGCGAAATCTCGTGCAACTCCAACCATCGCCATTCGGGGCGGCGGCGACGGTCAGCGGGGTGCGCGGGCGGCCCGGAGGCGGGCGGCTTGTCGCTGACCTTTCACCCGGCTCCCGCAGGTGCCCATGCTGCACCAGCGGCGGGTGGCGTTCTTGCTGGTGTCAAGGAACAGCCAGCCGCACTGGCCTTCGTCGCCTGGGCACTGCTTGATCCTGGCGAGCTGGCCGGATACCGCCAAGTCCACCGCGGCGCGGGCAATTGGCCACAGCACCTGCTCGAGTGGACCGCGGTCGGGCCAGCGCCAGTCCAGCCCGGCGGGCACCGGACGGAGGTGCCCGCTGCGCAGCGCTATCAGGTAGGCGTCCTCGATCACGGCCAGCGCGGCGGGAGGTGCCGGATGGCCGTGTGCGAGGGCGGCGAAGGTCTGGTAGATCGCCTCGCGCAGCCGCTGGGCGTCCTGGTGGACAGTGGCGGCGGCCTCCGGGTCGGCCTCGGCCGCCGCGATCAGGCGGCGCTGTTGCCCAGCGGTCAGCAGCCCGGCGTGGGCGGCCCATGCCGCCAGCTCCCGGTAGCTCGGGGTGTAGTCGTGCGACTCCATCCCCGGGTTGGGTCGGCGCGGCCCGAGGGTGTTGGCAAAGTCCAGGCAGGCCCGTCCCCCGACCAGCGCGGGTAGCGGCGGTCCTGCTGTTGCGGGCATCGCTACCTCCAAGCCTGCCTCTTCCACCGAAGTGCATTTTGATGGTATAACAGTTCCGACTCTACCATCTAAATCTATTTAGGCAGTATATGTGCTGGTCAGGTGAATGAATGATGCCGATCGCGGATGACACGGCCACGCCGCCGGAGCAGCCGGCAGCAGCCACGCGTCCCCATGTCGGCTGGGCGCGGACCTTCGCGGGGGTGTTTGTCGCGGTGTGGTCCAGCTTCACCGCCTTCGGGGTCGTGGTCCCGGTGATCCCCCGGCTGGTCACCCAGACGTTGCACGGGTCCGCGGCCGCGGTGGGCGCGGCGTTCGCGACCGCCGCCGTGGTGGCGCTGCTGTTGCGACCCTTCGCCGGGCAGCTCGCCCAGCGGTTTGGCCCCCGATGGGTGATGGCCCTCGGCGCGGGCCTCGCCGCGACGACCGGGATGGCATACGCGCTGCCGCTGGGCGCACCGGGGCTCCTGGCCGCGCGGGTGGGCATGGGAGCGGCCGAGGCGCTGGTGATGACCGCCGGGTCGGTGTGGGCGGTGTCGCTGGCGCCGCCGCACCGGCGCGGGCAGGTTGTCGGCTTGTACGGCCTCTCGATGTGGGGTGGGCTGGCCGCCGGCCCTGTCCTCGGCGAAGTCGCCTACCGGGTGGGCTCCTACGCCCTGGTGTGCGCGCTGGCCGCGGCGCTGCCGGTAGCCGCGCTGCTGGTCCTGTCCTGCCTGCCGCGCGGCGAGCTGGTTGGCCGGCACGTGTCTCCCCGGCTGCTGCCACCGGCCGCGGTGCTGCCTGGGTTGGCGCTGGCAGGGGGAGCGTTCGGGTATGCCAGCGTGACCAGCTTCGGTGCGCTCGCCATGACTGATCGAGGGATCGCGGGCGGCTCGGTGCTGCTGAGCCTGTTCAGCGCCGCGTACGTGGCCGTGCGGCTGCTGGCCGGCCGCCTCCCCGACCGGTTCGGCCCAGTACCCATGATCCTGACCTCAGCCATCCTGGAGGCGTCCGGGCTGCTGCTGATCGCCCTGGCCCCGAGCTGGTGGGTGGCGGCGGTCGGCGCCCTGGTCGCCGGCGGCGGGTTCACCTTGCTGTATCCCTGCCTGGCGCTGATCGCGATCGATACCGCTGCTGAGGCGGAGCGTGGCGCCACCCTCGGCGCGGTCAGCTCCTTCCTGGACCTGTCGGTCGGCGTCGCCGGCCTGGTGGGCGGGATCGTGGCCCGGGTGAGTTACCCGGCGGTGTTCGCCCTGTCCGCCGCACTGGCCCTCACCGCCATCGTCGCCGGAACCGCCGCCGCCCGACGCGGCCGGGGAACACGGCGGCTCTGACGGGCGATGACTCCCGCCTCCTAAGGGGCCAGTGCCTTGGGCGCCCGCCACATCGGCCACATTGTTGGCCCTCCGGGGATTTCGATCTCTGCTGTCACTTCGAAGCCATGTCGGAGGTAGAGCGGCACGTTGCGCTCGCTGGTGGCCTCGAGATACGCCGGCATCCGGTCTCGGTCACACCTCTCGAGCACCGGAGCCATCAGGGACGACCCGAGCCCACGCCCTTGCCACTCCGGCCTCGTGCCGACCAGGAAGAGGTAGTAGTGCGGTTCCACCGGGTGCGTCTGCGCCATCAGCCCGAACACTTGGAACAGCCGGTCCGCGTTTTCCTCCAGGATCTCGCCCAGCACCGTTGGGAGTTCCTCGTCGTCGGCGGCCCCGGGCGGCGCCCACAGCGCTGCCGAGACCCCCTCGTCGACCGCGTAGGTCTCGTCATACCTCAGGTACGACTCGGCGACCGCCCCGAAGACAGCCGGGTTGAGCTGCCGCCGTTTCGACCCGTCCTCGACGCACCACATCACCACCGGGTCGTCGTAGAAGGCGAGGGCCAGCGTCTCGGCGACGGCCGGCAGGTCGGTCGCCGTCGCCTTGCGCGGACGAAGCGCCGCGGTGCTTGCCGTTGCAGCGACCACATCGCTCATTGCACACCACCAGGTTTGTCGGATCGGCCATCGAATCGGCGCGCTCATGAAGCTACGTTTCGGTGACGCCCGCTATATCTGCCAGATGGCATATCTGTGGGCCGGAGAGTGGCCGCCGCCGTCAGCCGGGGTCGGCGGACTGCCGGCGAGCCACCTCTGCCGCGACCTCCGAGCGGTTGCGCAGGCCGAGCTTGGCGTAGATGTGTGAGAGGTGGACCTTCACGGTGCCCCGGGAGATGAACATGCGCTCACCGATCTCCGGGTTCGTCAGGCCATCGGCGGCGTGGCGGACGATCTCGAGCTCGGTCGGGGTGAGGCTCGCCCAACCGCTGGACGGTCGCTTGCGCCCACCGCGGGCGCGGCGCACGTAGGCGATCGCCTCGTCGAGCGACAGTGCTTCGCCCTCGGCGCGCGCGGCCGTCAGCGCTGGCTCGCCGAGCGCTTCGCGCAACCGATCCACGAGCACCTCCGAGCGCTGCTGCTCAGGCTTCCACCGGGTTACCCCGAGATCGGCCCGCGCGCGCCCGACGGCTCCCAGCAGGCGCGCGGCCTCCTGATGGCTCTCGAGTCCGGCCGCGACCTCGGCGAGAGCGTCGAGTGAGTCGGGAATCTCGAAGTGGTCACCGCGCTCGGCTTGGTCCCCGAGAGCCTGATGAGTCAGGTGCTCGGCCGCGGCCCAGTCCTCTCGAACAGCGGCGATGCGCGCGAGCTGATAGTGCGCGCGTGCCATCAGCCCGCGATTGCCGAGGTACTCGGCGAGAGCCAGCGCCCGCTCCGCGGAGGCCTGCGCGGCGGGCTCGCCATGAAGGCGCTCAACCTGCGCCAGGTCGAGCAACGCGAACGCCTGAATCCAGGCGAACCCGGCGTTCTCCCGCACCACGGCGATGAGCGCGCCACGCGCCTCCTCGAGCCGGCCGAGGGCGGCATGAGCGAGCGCGATGCCGCCGTCCACGATCGGCAACGCGAGGCCCACACCGGCGGATACCATCCGCCCCCGGCAGGGCTCCAGTCGATGGAGCGCCTCGAGGGGATTGCCCGCGTGGACGTCGAGCAGGCCGAGGCTGTAGGTCGCCAGGCCGTCCTGGATGTCGCTGGCTCCCTCCAGACAGCACTCCCACAACGCACGGGCGGCTTTGCGGTCCCCGGTGGGATACACGGTGTGGCCCAGCATCATCCAATGCCACGCGACGAGGTCGCGAAAGCCGTGCAGCCGCGCGAGCTCATAGGAGGCCTCGAGCTTCGCGCGGGCGGCGGCCTGCTCGCCCATCAGACACAGCGCCCAGCCGGCATTCTGGGTGGCCTCGGCGAGGCACCAGGCGTCGCCCACCGTCCGGGCCAGTTCAGCTGAGCGCTCGAATGTGGGCAGCGCACCGCGCGGGTCGGGCAGGAGCCGGAGAATGCCGAGCACATCGAGGACACGCGCCTCGATCGCCCGATCGCCTAGCTCGAGTGCCAGCGCGAGCGCCTCGGTGGCGTCCCGCTCGGCGAGCTCGTGGAGGCCCGCGAAGCACGCCAGATAGCCTCGCCAGCCGAGCGCGCCGCAACGCTGCGCGGATCGCTGGCCGGTCGACGCGTCCAGCGCCCGAGTCAGTGCCGCGTGCCCCTCGACGAGCCGCCCGGTGAGCACCCACCAGTAGGCCAGCGCCGCGCACAGGCGCAGCGCCTTCTCCGGCTCGGTCGCCGCTGTGTGGTCGACCGCCGCGTACAGGTTCGCCGCGTCCGCGCCGAGCAGGTTCCCCCAGCGCGGGTCCGCCGCCAGGTTCGGTCGGGTGCTCTCGGCCAGGGCGACGAACGCGTCGGCGTGACGATCGCGCAGCCGGTCGACCTCGCCGGCCTCGGCGAGCCGGTCGAGTGCGTAGTGGCGAACCGTCTCCAGCAGCGCGTAGCGGCTGAGCGACTCGCGCTCCTCGACGAGCACGAGCGACTTGTCGACCAGTGAAGTGAGCAGGTCGAGGATGGCGTAGCGATCGAGGTCGCCGTCCGCGCACACCGCCTCGCAGGCCTCGAGGGTGAAACCGCCCTGGAACACTCCGAGTCGGCGCAGCAGCCCCCGTTCCCGCGCGTCGAGCAGCGCGTGGCTCCAGTCGACCGATCCCCGCAGCGTTTGCAGACGGGGTAGGGCGCCCCGCGCTCCGCCGGTGAGCAGGTGAAAGCGGTCGGCGAGCCCGGCGGCGATGCGATCGATCGGCAGGACGCGCACCCGCGCGGCGGCGAGCTCGATGGCGAGCGGGATGCCGTCGAGGTCTCGGCAAATCCGGGCGACGCAGGGGGCGCTGTCGTCGGTGACCGCGAAGTTCGGCCGGACCTTGACGGCGCGCTCGAGGAACAGGCGCGCGGCGTCGGAGTGCCCCAGCGACTGGGCCGCTCCGGGGGCGCGCTCGGGCGGGAGCGACAGCGACGGGACGCGCCACGTCGTCTCGCCGCCCACCCCGAGCGGTTCTCGGCTAGTCGCCACTACGGTGACCTCCGGGCAGCCCCGCAGCAGAGCCTCGACGAGTCGCCCGCACGGCTCGAGGACGTGCTCGCAGTTGTCCAGCAGCACGAGCGCCCGGTGCGCGGTGAGCTGGAGGACCACTGCGTCGAGCGGCGTCTGGCCGGGCAGGGGACGCACGCCGACCGTCGTGGCCAGCGCCGATTCGATGAGCAACGGATCAGACTGCGGCGCCAGCTCAAGCCACCAGATGCCGTCCGGGTAGCGGTCCAGGACGTCGGCGGCGAGCTGGAGCGCGAGCCGCGTCTTGCCGCAGCCGCCGGCGCCGGTGAGGGTGAGCATGCGCGTCGGGGCGAGCAGCTCGTCCAGCTCGGCGAGCTCGCGGCCCCGGCCGACGAAACTGGTCAGCTGGACGGGCAGGTTGTTGGGCAGCTGATCCAGCGAGCGCGGTGGCGCTGTGCCGCCGGGGAGGTCGGGATGGCCGAGCGCGAACACGCGCTCGGCGCGGCCGAGGTCGCGCAGGCGGTGCATTCCGAGATTGACGAGTGCGGTGCCGAGGGGCAGGTGATCGGCCACAAGCTCGCCGGTCGTGCTCGACAACAGCACCTGACCGCCGTGGGCGACCGCCCGCAGCCGGGTGCACAGGTTGACCTCGGCGGCAAAGAAGTTGCCCTCGTCGCGCAGCTGCGCGACGCCGGTGTGCAGCGCCATGCGCACCGGTGGCGCGGCGCCGTTGGGCCAGTCGTCCGCGAGGATCTCTCGCTGGGCGTCCAGCGCCGCCGCGACCGCGTCCCGAGCGCGGGTGAACGCCGCGAGCACGCTGCCGCCCCCGCCCTGCCCGATCGGCCACACGCCGCTGTGGCGCCCGATCGCCTCGTCGAGGATGTTGTAATAGTGCGCGAGCGCGTGCGGCGCGTGTTCCCACCGTCGCGCCGAGCCCTCGACATCGGCCAGCAGGAAGGTCATCGTGCCGGGCGGCACCGCAAAGGTTGAGACTCCGCTGGCTGACTTACCCATGACCTGCCCCAATGAGCAGCGGCCCCTCCCAGCCCGCGGCACGGATCCGATGCTCCCACGCCACGCGCGGCTAGAGCACCATTGGCTGGCTAGCGCGGGTTCCGGTGGCGCTGGTCGAACTCGCGGGCCGCCGACCGCTGCGGCCGCACCCGCAGGGCCTGTTCTCTGTCCTCGGAGTCGATGTCGTTGAGCCCGAGTTGGACCGCGCGCCGGATTTGCTCGCGGTTGTCCCGGACCACCGAGGAGAAGAAGTCGTCGATGCGCGGGTCCTGCAGCACCTCGAGGACCACCCGGAACGAGGTGTCGATCACGGCCTGGACGATCTCGCCGTGGAACGGCACCCGCTTGAGCTTGCCGAGCTGTTCGTCCTCGGTGATCTTTTCGTGGATGATCGCGCGCAGCTCGTCCTTGTTCTCGGTGAGCGACTTGGCCAGGTTCTCCGGGTAGTTGCCCGTCTCCAGCACCTTGACCACTTCGTCCAGGACAGCCACAGTGATCGGCTTCTTGATCGCACGCACGATCGGTTCGGAGAACGCGTCCACCAGCCGGTAGGTGAACTGCTCGCCGACAGCCCGGTCGGCCGCCCGCCCGATGCGCACCACCAGCAGCACCA
>Ga0137412_10000094_pt1 | contig 50865 bp, 43 predicted proteins | sample CZODoug2_1_16fun_FD_122160 | JGI IMG/M metagenome (GOLD analysis project Ga0137412, IMG submission 122160) | Vadose zone soil fungal communities from Angelo Coast Range Reserve, California, USA - CZODoug2_1_16fungal (Hybrid Assembly) | ecosystem: Environmental > Terrestrial > Soil > Vadose zone...
AGCGCTGCGTCTGCACCCCGACTTCCCGGAGGCTGAGGAAAACCTTCGCGTGGCCAAGGCAAGTGGCGCGGGATCTCTGACGCTATCGCCCAGGTAGAATTTCATCGCCTGCCGTTGGGCGAGTTCCACGAATGCTGTAGCCACCGGTTCGCCGCAGGACGAATCCGTCCGGTGTGCGGACCTGTGGCCAGTCTGCCTCCGGAGTGCATTTCACAACAAGGAGACGGCCCACAGGGCCGTGGCTACAGCTGCTGCGATATTGTCACGGCTCACAATCACCATGGCGGCCCTGATAAGTAATCATCGAATTGGCCGTCTTGAATCTGTGAGAGGAGCTGACGGAACGGTTCCCGGCTGATCATGCATCCGCGCGCGACCTCAACGTCACTATTGGGGCGCGGCAGCGAAGCAAGGATCTTCTGATACGCGGCACGATCACAGCGCCGCAGGCCAACAAGGATGTAAAGCTCGCCTGCCGGTGTCGCATGGGTAAGCGCAGCTTGTAACTGTCGGGAGGCATCCGGCCGCTCGAGAACGGCTCGCAAATTGCGTTCGCCCTCAGACATGAGCCCGGCAACGCCAACACCGCCAAACGCGAAAGATTTTGCCGCGGCAAGATCGCGCGCCGCTGAATTCTCGGACGTAGCTGCTAATGAGATGTCGGCTTGCGACAGCATGATTCCCATGATGAGAGTGACGCTAAGTGTTTTCATACCGCAGGCGGCCTAACGAGCGGTTGGATGAGATGTAAAGAGTGCGGCAAGTGGTTAAAGCTCACCTGCACTTACCGATAAGTGTCATTCAACGTCAGAACGTCTTGATATAAGCCTTTTCGCGGAGGCTGGCGATCCAGCGTTCCTGAATTTGCTGCGCTTCGTCCTGAATCAGTTTTTTCTCAATATCGGATTTCGCTTCAGTGAGCGATCTCGTCGTGCCGCCGCGTTTGTCTTCCACCTTCAAGATGTAGTAATTGCCGGCGTAATCGATGATATTGCTGATCCTGCCGACTGGCATGTTGAAAGCGAACTTTTCCAGCGGCGCGGCAAGAGTATTGCGTCCAATCCAGCCCCAATCACCGCCAGTGTCTTTCGTGCTGTCCTCAGAATAAATCTGCGCGGTTTGTTCGAATTCGCCGCCGCTGGCAAGTTTGCCGAGCACTTCTTCGGCCAGCGACTTTTGCGCCTGGGCATTCCCAGTGTCCTTTTGGCCGGAAACCATGATCATCCGCAACTTGATCTCCTCCTTGGTTGTAAATAGGTCGCGATGTTTCCTGTAAAAATCTTCAATCTTGGTAGGCGAGATAATGAAGTTGGTCTTGACGTTGTGACTGCGCATCGCCGAGACGATTATCCTTTCCATCTCTTTTTCCTTGAACTCGCCCAGCGAGTAATTCTGCGCCTCGAGCGTCTTGACAAACGTATTGCGGTCGCCGCCAAAGCTCTCCCGGACGATATCGTGGACGCGCTGGTCCACAATGTGATCCGGGATTTGAAAGCTTTCCTTTTTGAACGCCTGGATGATCAACCGCCGGTCGATCAGATCCTTTAGGGCAAGCTGGCGGACTTCTTTCAGCTTGTTTTCCAGGTCCTGACCGGTGAATTGTGACCGCAACTGTTTGTCGCGCGGCGCGGACAACTGCCGCACTTGTGAGTACGTGATGACGTCGCCATTCACAATCGCAGCGATGCCGTCCACCACCTGGGGCTCCTGGGCGTATGCAGCGCAACAAATGGGCAATAGGGCAAGCCCACAGATCGCCGCCGAGACGGCGGCAACTGGATGCACGAAATTTCTCATAATTTCTTTATCAGTTCCTGAATCTCCCCGAGATGCTGCTCGATTTTGGCTCCAACTAAACGAGGGAATTTGCCCGCGACAAGTATAAAATCCCCGCGCCGGGTCAACATCAGTTTGCGTTCACGCACCTCGACACGGTTTATCCCTGATTTTGCCCCGGCGAGCTTGATTTCGATGAGGCCAAACAAATTGTCAACCGCCGCCGGGAATGGCCCAAAGCGGTCTCGCCAGTCGCGCCCCAGACGCCGCAACTGCTCGTGCGTGGTAATTTCTGCAACGTCGCGGTATGCCCGAATGCGCAAACTGGGATCGCTGACGTAGGTGATTGGAATGAACGCTGGGATTTTGTAGGGCAAGCTCCCAGATTCTCCTACGCCAAGATTTGGAGTTGCCACGAACTCCGCTTCATTTGTGGCGACAAAATCGAGCTTCAAATCGACATCGAGCCGAAACCGTGGTTTTTTGCCTTTGAGCTGTGTCACTGCCTGCTTAAGCAACTGACAATATAAGTCGAAGCCAATCGCAATGATGTGACCGCTTTGAGCTGTGCCTAGCATGCTGCCTGCTCCGCGAATCTCCAGGTCGCGCATGGCGATGCGAAAACCGGCCCCGAGCGAGCTGTACTGTTTGATGGCGCTGATCCGTTTGCGCGCTGCGCCTACTGTCATCATCTCGCGCGGGAGCAGAAGGTAAGCGTACGCCTTGTGCTCCGCCCGACCGACGCGCCCGCGCAATTGATACAAGTCGGCGAGACCAAATTGGTCCGCCCGATCGATGATGATGGTGTTCGCATTCGGGATATCGAGACCGCTCTCGATGATCGTAGTGCAAACGAGCACGTCGGTTTTCCCGGCAATGAATCGGGCCATCACGCCTTCCAGTTCGTCGGCATCCATCTGGCCATGCCCGATCTCAACTCTGGCCGACGGACAAAGATCGGCGATCCGATCACGTACCCGCTGGATGGTCGCTACACGATTGTGGAGAAAGAATACCTGACCCTGCCGCTCGAGCTCGCGATCAATCGCCGCGCGAATGAGCTGCTCATCGTAAGCCGACACCACTGTTTCTACGGGCAGGCGGTTGAGCGGCGGTGTCTCGATCGTGGACATATCTTTTACGCCTACAAGCGACAGATACAGGGTGCGCGGAATTGGGGTGGCCGATAGCGTGAGCACATCGACCAGCTTGAAGAGCTCTTTGAATTTCTCCTTGTGCAGCACTCCGAAACGCTGCTCCTCATCGATTACCACCAGGGCAAGGTCTTTGAATACAACGTCGCCGGAGATGAGCCGATGCGTGCCAATCACGATATCGACGCCGCCTTCGCGCAGCAGCTGCAAGACTTTCTTCTGTTCGGATTGCGAACGAAAACGGCTGAGCATTTCAATGCGTACCGGGTAATCGAGCATGCGCTGTCGGAACACCTCAAAATGTTGTTGAGCCAGAACGGTGGTCGGCGCCAGCACGGCCACTTGTTTTCCATCCATGACAGCCTTGAACGCGGCGCGCACCGCCACTTCGGTTTTGCCGAAACCGACGTCGCCACAGATTAAGCGGTCCATCGGCCGAAGACGTTCCATGTCGATCTTCGTATCGATGATTGCCTTCATTTGGTCCGGCGTTTCACGGAACGGAAATGAATGTTCAAATTCCGCCTGCCATTTCGTGTCCGGAGCGAACGCGTAACCCGGATGCGTTTCCCGTTCCGCTTGGACGGCAAGCATTTTCCCGGCGTAATCAAATATTGAAGCGGCCGCCTTTATTTTGGCCCGGGCCCATCTTCCGTCGCCGAGTGAGCTGAGAGTCGGCGATTTTTTTCCTGCGCCAACGTAGCGGGAAACCAGATACGCCTGCTCCAGTGGAACATAGAGCTTCGCTTCGTCTGCAAACTCGAGCGCGAGAACTTCCTGCTGCTCTTCCTGGTAGGGATCCCGCCGTTGCGGGAGGCTGTCCGTGACCTCAGGCGTCGGCGCGCCCGGCGGCCGCGCCCTACCAATCTTCACCAGCCCGAGGAATCGCCCCACTCCGTGCTCGAGGTGCACCACGAGATCGCCCTCGTTGAGCTCACTGAAATCGATCTGTGCGCGATGGCGTTCCGCACGACGCAAACGCCTGCGTGGATGGGCCGCGAATCGCCCAAATAATTCTGCTGCCGAGAGGACGACGAGATTAGTTGCGGGAAAACAAAATCCGCGCGCCAATGTTCCTTCGACAAAATTGACTCCTTCAATGGAGCCCGCCATGATTTCGCGAAAACGCTCGATCTCGCCTTCGGTCTGGAAGTAAATAACGATTTTCGCGTTGTTGCCCCGCCATACTTGCAAACGCTCGACAAACTGCGCCCGTTTCGCCTCGGCGAGCACGAGATCGCCGACCGCAAACTCGCCGATCTCGCAATCCTGGAATGCACCGCTGAAATCTTCCGGACCAGTCTCAATCCAGCCTTCGCTAATCTGGGTTTGCGCAGTCGAAATTTCTTCCGGTTCGATATCAATCTTGAGATCGTTGGAGCCGACGTAATCGCGAACCTGGCCGCTCTGGTCCAGCGCTCCTGGGTCGAGCAAAATGTCCACTGATTTCAGATCGCGCACTGAAGTTTGAGTATCGATGTCGAACTCACGAAGGGATTCGATCTGATCTCCGAAGAATTCCGCCCGGAAAGGCATTGGGGCCTGCCACGAATAAAGATCGACAATGCCGCCGCGGACCGCGAATTGTCCGCGGGTGGTGACCTGGGCGACGCGCTCATAGCTACTGCGTACAAGTCCTTCAAGCAGGCTTTCCATCTTCGAGACCGCTCCACGCTGAAGTTGGGTGACGGCAGAATCCAGTGCGCCGTGCTTCGGCGCAGCTTGATCGAGACTCGCGCGTGTTGCTACGATGACGTGTTGCCTGGTTCCGCGTCCGATTTGCATAAGGACCGCCAGTCGTTCGGCGGCAATTTCCGGATCCGGCAAAACATTTTCGGCCGCTCCAAACTCTGCTTCCGGGAGGAAAAACGCATCCGGTTGCCAGTTGAGCAGACTTTCGTAGAGCGACTCTTGAGAATGAACGCTGGGACAAAGGATCCAAATCGCGGAATCGGCCGCGTGCCGATGATCGGGTGATCGCTGATGCCAGGCGTGCGAGATTATGGCGGCCAGAAATGGCTGGGCTGGCTGGATGACATGTGAGAATTGCACCGGCCACTGAGCATCTCGTATCGCATGAAGCTTGCGCGCGATGGGTTCGCTCGCCGCGACGCGTTCCAGAAGCTCTCTCCCGATTGGTTTTTCCACTGTAGAGTTTACGCCAAATTCCGGGAGAGTTGTAGCCGCGTCTGTGTGAAACGCGCGGTAGTTGTGTGGCTGAACGCGAGCTTTTGTAGCCACGGCGCTGTGCCGCCGTGCGGCCTGCGCGGCGAACGCCTCGACACAGCGAGGCGGCTACAACGCGCGACCGATGGCCGCGGCAACGGCGCGAAGACGCGGAACGAGCTCGGCGAAAATCTCCGGCGTAAGCGCCTGGTTCCCGTCGCTCTTGGCCATCTCGGGAGAATCGTGCACTTCGATCATTAGCGCGTCTGCGCCGGCAGCAACTGCGGCCAGGCACATCTGCGGAACAAATTCACGCAGACCGAGAGCGTGTGTTGGATCGACAATTACCGGGAGATGCGTTTTAGATTTCAAGATTGGAACAGCACTCAGGTCGAGGGTGTAACGGGCTGCGGTGTCGAACGTTCGAATGCCGCGCTCGCAAAGGATTACGTTTGGATTCCCCTCGTTGAGGATGTATTCGGCGCTCATCATCAAATCGTAAATTGTGGCGCTGAATCCGCGCTTAAGGAGCACGGGAAGCCTGCTGCGACCCACCTCTTTCAGGAGCGAGAAGTTGTGCATGTTACGGGTCCCGACCTGAAGACAGTCTGCATACTTCTCGATCATGGAGAGATCGCGCGGATCCATGACTTCGGTCACCACAGGCAGGCCTGTTTTCTCGCGCGCTTCCGCGAGGAAACGAAGCCCCTCTTCGCGTAATCCCTGAAAGCTGTACGGCGAGGTGCGAGGTTTAAACGCGCCACCGCGCAAAATTTTTGCGCCGGATTCTTTTACGATTGTCGCGATCGACGAAATCTGTTCCCGGCTTTCCACCGAACACGGGCCGCAAATGAGAACAACGTCCTCGTGCTCACCCAGACGCACGTCACCGACTACCACAGAGGAGGCGCCGCGAGAATCCCGCCCTGCAAGCTTGTATGGCTTCAACACGGGAATGATGGCTTCCACGCCCGCCATCGCGGCAATCGGCTTTTCGCGAAGAAGCGCTTCCGGCCCGATTACGCCAATGATCACGCGTGATGCGCCGCGGCTGATTTGGGCTTCCAGGCCGAACTCGCGTACCCGCGTGATGATCCGCTGGATCTGCTCTTCCGTGGCATTTGGTTGCGCGATGACGATCATATTCCTGGCAGCGGAATAATCAGGATGACGCCGCTGCGAATTTTCTGCAAGCCCAGATACGAGCGCGTTTCCGGGCGACCTAATTCGTGATCGTGACCGGCGTTCCGACCGAGACTGACCTAAAGAAATCCTCAGCCATGAATTCGGGCATACGGATACATCCATGCGACGCCGGATAACCCGGCAGATAACCTGCGTGCATGCCTGTGCCCGACACGATCCGCATGAAATAGGGCATGGGCGTGCCCCTGAAGTGAGCGCCCGGCGGTTTTGGATCTTTATTAATATCGACGTTGGGCACGACCACATTGCCGGCCGAATCGACATAATCTCCAAACAAGCTGGAGACGTGGTCCTTGTCCTTTTGAATAATTTTGAAATGACCCAGTGTGGTATTGAGTCCTTCGCGGCCGGTTGACAGCTGTGAAACTCCGACAAGGACGCCGCCTTTGTAAAAATAGGCGCGCTGCTCTCCGAGACTGATCTTCACAGATGGACTTCCGCTAACGCCGTCTCCATCCCAATAGGAAACAGTGTCGCGCGGCCCACCGGCCGGCGCTTCACCGTAAACGCCGCCCATATACTGCGTCCTGGCGGAATAACGCGGATCTTCGCCGCATCCCGCAATCAGCCAAACGAGACCAACAGAAACAATTATCCGCAAGCCACCCAACAAAGAATGATGCATAGTTTCGATGGCGTTCTTAATGCGCAAGCCGCGCAAAAAGTCAAGCGACGCGTAATATTGTCCGTGAGTCAGACAATATCCACTCGCATCGCGAATTCTCTTGCGGGCGGCGACGGAAATAATCTCCTCAGTTTTTGCACCATTGATCGACCCAATCGTTGACTGTCTTGTACCAGAGCTGGCTGTTCTGCGGCTTGAGCACCCAGTGGCCTTCGTCGGGGAAATACAACATCTTCGACGGCACTTTCAGAACTTGCAGCGTGGTGAAAAGATCGAACCCTTGCGACACATCGATCCGGTAATCGTTCTGACCGTGCACAACCAGCGTCGGTGTTTTGAAATTCTGCGCGTATTCGTGCGGCGACCACTTGCGATAAACATCCCGTTTTTCCCATGGCGGACCACCGAATTCCCAGTTCATAAACCAAAGCTCCTCGGTCGTGCCATAGGCCGACTCAGTGTTAAACGTGCCGTCGTGCGAAACGATGCATTTGAAACGGTTCGTATGGCCTAACAACCAGTTCGCCATGTAACCGCCGTAGCTCGCGCCGAGCGCGGCCTCGCGATTCTTATCGACAAACGGATAGGTTTTCTCCACGTAATCGAGCCCCTTCATCAGATCGACATACGGTTTGCCGCCCCAATCGCCGCTGATCGAGTCGGTAAACTTCTGTCCGTAACCGGTCGAGCCGTGGAAATTGATCATCACCACCACGTAATTTCCGGTGGCCGCGAATAACTCCGCGTTCCAGCGATAGGTCCACGAATTTCCCCACGCCCCTTGCGGCCCGCCGTGGATCAAAAATTTCAGCGGATATTTCTTGTTCGGGTCAAATCCCGGCGGCTTGACCATGAAGCCCTGAACATCGTCGTTGTTTGCGCCTTTGAACGTGAACGACTCCAACGGCTGCATATCGATCTGGGACAACAGTGCGTCGTTCATGTGGGTGACGGGTCTCAACCCACTCTCTAGACTGTAAGTCGCGAGCTCATCTTTAGGGGCCGGATCCATTCGCCAAATCTCATTCGGTGCTCGAGACGACATCCGTGTAAAGAAGACCACATCGCCGCGATATACGAGATCGTCGGCATGAAGTTCGGGAGCACCGCCGCCCGTCGGTTTACTCGCTTCCTCAATCACGCTAACGCCGAAAATTGGGGCGCCGCCGTAATCCTCGGCTGCAAACAGCAACCCAGTTGAATCCGGTCTCCATGCGAAGCTTCCAACCGAACGATCAAACTTCTGCGTCAGATCGCGCGTTTGAGAGGGTTGTCGATCCTGCATGAAGAGCCGCCATTTATCGGCTTCGAAGCCGGCGCGGGATTGCGAGCGCCATGCGAGATATTTTCCGTCCGGCGAATAGAGCGGCGTGGTATCGGCGCCGGGACTTGTGGAAATTTTCTTTCCCGTAGATGCGGGACCGCTGATCGGTACGATGAAAATTTCGTTGTTCGTGCTAGTGGCTTCGACTTCGTCCACGTTACTCGTGTAAGCGACCTCCTGACCATCTGGCGAAATTGCATACATGTCCTGACCGCCTAACGAGAACGGCGGCACATCGTGATCGCCCGGCGTGAGATCACGCGGTGTTGTAGAGGCGCTTGTGCCAAGCGCCTGGGCGTTTGACACAAACGCCCCTACACCTGCATCCGCGTCGACTACAAACAAATGGCTGCGCTTGAATTCGGTAAACGCGTTCCAGTGCCGATAGAACAAACGCGTGAAAATTTTTGCCTTCACTTTGCTTTTCTTGAGCTCTTCATCGCGCTGTTTGTTGCAGTCATCGCTTGTCGCGCCGGAGCCAGGCGGAGGCGGATTGCAATCCGGATAAACAGACGACACAAAGACGATGTTCTTTCCGTCCGGCGACCAGATCGCGCCGTCGGCGCCAGTCGAAATCGAAGTGACTTGATGCGGTTTCCCAATCAGTTGGCCAGCTTCGGGATCGAAATCGCTCATCCAGATTTGTGTTGGGTCGGTCGCTTTCGAAGTCCAGATTAGCTTTTTACCGTCAGGTGAAAACCGTGGCCGTTCCTCGTGATTCGGCGTTGGATTCAACCGCCGTGATTCACCACCACTCGCCGGCGCGATCCACAAATGCGAAGTCTTCTTGTTTGCTGCCAGATCGACATCTTCACAGTCGAACACAACCCATTTGCCATCCGGCGACGGCACAGGCCCGCCGACGCGCTTGAGTTTCATCATGTCTTCGAACGTGAACGGATGTTTTTGTGACGGCGTGGGCGATTGAGCGAAAGCAGAAAGCGCCACCGTGAACGACAGCGTCAAAATCTTCCAATGCATGGTGTCTATGTTGCGTTGAAGCGCGCTACAAATCCAGGTGGATCGGCTTGTCCGAAGACGATAGGAAGGATTTGCGCCTTTGGCGCCAGACTTAACATCGCGTTGAGGACAACGCGATCCACCTTAGAGTGCAGACATGGCTCAAGTAACAATCGAAACAATCAAGAACGGCCCCTACATCGTGACCGGAGAAGTCGAATTGATCGACGCCGACGGCAACAAATTTCCGGTCGAAAAACGGATGGCGCTTTGCCGCTGCGGCGCGTCGACAGAGAAACCGTTTTGCGACGGCACACATTCCAAGATCGGCTTTCAAGCGGCCGAGAGCGCCGTTCCGGAATCGAAGGAATAACGCTTTGTCATTCCGAGCGAAGTCGAGGAATCTCTTGGAGTATGTCATCCAGCGCGCTGACAATTCAGGTCGAGCGTTGCATCTATTTGATTCGCGGTGAGAAAGTGATGCTCGATCATGATTTGGCTGAGCTTTACGGCGTACCCACAAAGTCGCTTAATTTGGCCGTAAAACGCAACGTGGAGCGGTTTCCAAGCGATTTCATGTTCCAACTTACGCAGGCTGAAGCCGAAGGTTTGAGGTTTCAAATTGGCACCTCAAAGCCGCTCCTTAGACAGGGAAGCTCGGGTTTGAGGTTTCAAAATGAAACCTCAAAGAGCGGGCGTGGTGGCCGGCGATATCTGCCGTATGCGTTTACCGAGCAAGGCGTCGCAATGTTGTCCAGTGTGTTGCGCAGCACTCGCGCGGTGCAAGTTAACATCGCCGTGATGCGCACATTCGTGCGCCTGCGCGAGATGCTCCTTTCCAACGCCGATCTCGCTCGCAAATTGAGCGATTTGGAGAAGAAATACGATACACAGTTCAAGGTGGTATTCGATGCCATTCGCGAGCTCATGACTCCGCCGGAGACGCCAAAGCGGCAGATCGGTTTCCATGCTAGTAAATAATAAAATGAAATTTCTAGCTGCTATTATTCTTTCAGTTCTGTCGCTATCCGCGCACGGCGAAAAAATCGCGCTCGTCGGCGGAACCGTGATCAATCCCGCTGACGGCAAAGTTTTGCCAAATGCGACGGTTGTCATCGATGGCGGCAAGATCGAACGCGTCTCAACGGGCAAGCAGGATGCCGCCGGGCTCGGTAAGCAGATCGATTGCACCGGCAAATTCATCTTGCCGGGTTACATCGACACACACGTCCACTTTTTCCAATCCGGCGATCTGTTTACCCGGCCGGACGGCGCCGATCTAAACAGTGTTCGGCCCTATAAAGACGAAGTCGCGTGGGTGAAGAGTCACGTGAACGACGTCTTTGCGCGCTATCTGCGCAGCGGCATCACATCAGTTGTCGATGTTGGCGGGCCATTTTGGAATTTCGAGGTTCGCAAAACTGCGAATGCAACTGCAAAGGCGCCGCGCGTCGTCGTGGCCGGCCCACTGATCTCCAGCGTCTCACGCGAAAAACTCGATCTAGGCGATCCGCCGATCGTTAAAATCGATACGCCGGATCAAGCGCGAGATTTCGTTCGAAAACTAGCCGCTCAAAATCCCGATCTGGTAAAGATCTGGTACATCGTCGACAAAGATCACCCGGTTGAAAGTTTCCGTCCGATCGTGCGCGCGACGGTTGAAGAAAGTCACGCGCACAAGATTCGGGTGGCTGTGCACGCGACCGAGTTGGAAACGGCGCGCGCAGCGGTCGAAGAAGGCGCGGACGTACTGGTGCACAGTGTGACCGACAAACCACTCGATGACGCGTTTGTGAAACTCTTGAAGGATCGGCACGTAATTCTGTGTCCAACACTGGTGGTGTTTGAACGCTACGGCCGGACATTTTCGCACCAGTTAAATCTGACGCCCGAAGAAAAGAAATGGGGCAATCCCGAAGTGATTGCATCCCTCGACGTGACAAAAATTCCGCAGGATAAACTGCCCGATCGGATCAAAACCGCGCTGGCGAAACCAGACGAGGCACTGGATCGAATCAAGAAAACTTACGATGTCGCGCTGCCGAATTTGAAAAGGCTCGAAGACGCAGGCGTGACCATCGCAGCAGGCACGGATGCTGGAAACATCGGAACGATTCACGGGCCCGCGTTGTTCCGTGAATTTCAGTTGATGAAAGAGGCCGGGCTAACGCCAATGCAGATTCTCCGGTGCGCCACCGCTAATGCGGCGAAACTCTTCGGTGGCGAAACCGGAGCGCACATCGGCAAGATCGAAAACGGCTGTTTCGCCGATCTCGTCATTCTCAATTCGAATCCGCTGGAGGACATCGCGCACGCTTCCGACATAGACACGGTCATCAAGAACGGCGTGGTTTATCCAGCCGATTCTATTTTGCAGTGATGGCGGACAGGAAAGTCAAAGCGACGCGAGGACGCATGCGTACTCCGAAAGCTTGCGCGAAACCGAAGAGACGGCCCGATTGATTTCGCACGAAGTGCTTTGGAGTGCGATGAGTCCTCGCATCGCTTTCATCGTCTGAATAGAGGACGGACAAAGGAATCCGGGTCGTCGGGTCGAATGAAGACGTGCTCCTTCCCGATGTTGCAGGCGGCACTGCTGTCTCTACGGTTGGTGTGTCGTGGCTTCACTAGTGCTGGCATCCAGTTCTCCCAGGCGCGCTGCATTGCTCTCCGAAGGTGGATTCGAATTTGAAATCGCCTCGCCGCGGGTCGCAGAAAAGTTCGACGCCGCCCTGACGTTGCGCGAGCTCACACTGTGGAACGCCATCCGAAAAGGAACGTCCATCGCGCAAACGCATCCCGACGCAGTCGTGCTCGCAGCCGACACGCTGGTCGCGCTGGGGAATCAAGTAATCGGTAAACCGATGGATTTGACCGAGGCCGAGCAGATGCTTCGGCGCCTGAGTGGACGAACCCATGAGGTCTGTTCTGCCGTTGCAATTTATCAGCAGACATCAGGGAAGTCGGCGGTTTTTCGCGACGTCTCGCGCGTCCGTTTTCACCGCCTCAGCAATGCAACCATCAAGGATTACATTGCGAAAGTAGGGCCACTGGACAAGGCCGGTGCTTATGCCGCGCAGGGAAGCGGCGCGGAAATCATCGCGAAAATCGACGGCTCATTCACAAACGTGGTTGGTTTGCCGATGGAAAAGACGGTCGCCACGCTCGCGAAATTCAGCATTCGTCCCAAGTTGGCCTAACGAATTGAGTTTGCCATCAAAATCTCAGATCAAATGCTCGCGATTATCCGACCTGAGCCGGATCGTTTTCATTTGCAAATTGTGCCGCGCGCGAATGAAACGCACGGTCTTACTCTTGGCGCGCATGAGGATCGAATGCGTAACGGCGGTGACGCCGCCGTGGGCTCGCACACCGCGCAACAACGCGCTGTCGCTGATCCCAGTCGCGCAGAAAAGGATATTCTGGCCGTTCGCCAGATCGTCGGCCGAAAAGACGCGGTCCAGATCTTTCTTGTAGCCGTCGTCGATCAGGCTCTTTCGTTCCTTTTCATCACGCGGCCACATTTTGCATTGCATATCGCCGCCTAGACACTTAATCCCCGCCGCAGCCAGTACCGCTTCCGGAGAACCGCCGATGCCCATGTAAAGATCGACATCGGATTCGGGCAATGACGGCGCGATGGCTGCGGCGATGTCGCCGTCGCCGATCATGCGCAAGGACGCGCCTGCCGCACGAATTTGTTCCACGATTTCCTTGTGGCGGGGCCTATCGAGCATCATCACGGCCACGTCCTGGACCCGTTTGTCGACCGCGTGCGCAACGATCGCCAGCATCTCCGCAATCGGCATCTCGATATGAAGTGAATCGCCCCGCTTTTTCATGTAAGCGATGACGCGCGGTCCGTAAGCCAGCTTCGACATGTAAAACGACGGCACATCTCGCAGCGCCGCCTTTACTCCTTCCTCCGGACTCGCCGCGGCGATGCAACTAATGGAGTTCGGCGCGCCTTTGGAAATGTTGGTCGTGCCGTCGATCGGATCGATGGCGATGTGAAATTCCGCTGAACCGGGAATCCATGTACCGAGTTGTTCGCCTTTGAAAATGCCGGGCGCTTCGTCCTTAATTCCTTCGCCAATAACGACCTCGCCGCAGATGTTCATGAGATCGAACATGCCGCGCATGGCGTCGCAGGCTGCCGCGTCCGCTGCCTCCTTGTCCCCGCGTCCAAGCCAGCGGAGTGAATTCAGAGCAGCGGCTTCCGTCGCGCGCACAAAGTCCAACTCGATGAGTCGCTCGATGTCCTGGTAATCCTGTTTGGGCAATCGCAGAGCCACGGGACGTCAATTTTCATGCAGGTCGCGCATGATGACAAGACATCAACGAGAGACCGCTTTCTGGCCATCATCTTCGAGTCAACGGCTGCTGAAAGTTTTTTCCGTCGGTGGAGCGTCCACTCGAGGGAAACCGTCTTCGAGAACGATTGGAATCAGGCAGGCAGACGAGGCTTGCGCGTTTTCGTCTAAGCCGATTTGAAGTAAGGCACCCTGATTCCACGACTTGATCGTGGGTGCGCCGTCGAACACGAGATTACCCAACGAATACGCAATCGGGCAGCCATGATAAAAGTCGAGCGCTTGAACGCAGTGCGGATGCGAGCCAACCACGAGATCGACACCGTGATCGATCAGCCAGCAGGCGAGTTCACGTTGTTCATCAGTGATCTTCTGGCTGTTTTCAACGCCCCAGTGAACCAGGCAGACAACCAAATTTGCGTGTGAACGCGCATTCGCGATTGCTGCGTTCAGTCCAACGCGATCAGATACCACGGCGATTTGAGGGGCTGCGGCAGGCCCAACGTCGCTGATTGCCAGGAGAGCGATTTTTCTCCCATTGAGCACGGAGACAAAGCTCGGTGTGTAAGCGTTGCTCTCGGGTTTTCCAACTCCGATTGGGAGGACTTGTTGCTGGGACAAACGCGCGGCGCAGTCCTCCAATGCCGCGGCCCCAAAATCGAAGGCGTGGTTATTTGCCAACCCCATCGCCCGAAATCCGGCGCGGCGCAGCAGCTGCGCCGCGCGGACAGGCGCACGGAATGCGTACCGCTGGGAGGAGTCGCCAAGGGTTGAGATCGTGCATTCCAAATTTGCGGCGGCGAACGATGCGCCGCGTAGTAGGGTTGCGATGCCAGCAAACGGGTCTGTTCCATTTTCAATCTGGGCTGCGCAACTGCGACCGAGCATCACGTCGCCGCCAAAAACAAGCGTCGCCGCGGGCTTTGCGGGCGGCACACGAAATAAATCGAAGCAATTTTTCCTGCGCTCGCTCAGGAGCTCCCCGAGCGTGAGCATTTCCGGAGTGCCGCCGAGCTGGTGCGCAACAAGGTCGTTTCCATCGAGAATGCCGACAGGCTGCCGGTCCTCCATAACTGCTGCAACATGCGTGCCGAGATGGATGATTGTGCCGCGGTCCAAGTCCTCCGCGTTTATTTTTGCTGTCCCAGGCGCGGCTGATCGCGCCATCAATTCGAGATCATCGCGCAGTCGCTTCGGGTCGGACCATGAAACGCGCTGGCCTTGCCGGCGCAACGCGTAAATGACGAAGTTCGCGCAATCAGCGCCGAGATTTGTTTCCGGCCCGGTGTCTGAATTTTCCGACAATTCGCCGCTGCCGAAAAGGTACGGGAGACCAAACTGCTCACTAATCGCGGCCCGGAAACCGCTGCCGATAAATCGCCGCAATTCCAAAACGGGGGTCTCACGAATTTTCCCGGCAACAACAGCGCGCGCTCGCAAACGCAGCGAGCCGCAGTGCCACTCTGGATCAAACAAATTGTCGATTTTGGTTATGGGCAGCACAGAATCGTGTTGAGCGATCGGGAGTGCATTCCAAGCCGGACGTGATGCTGCGTTTGCGACGAAACCAACCTGATCGACCGACAAATCGGTGACATTGCACCGCAAATATTTTGGAGTCAGAGCGAACCATTCGATCTTTTCCGGTTTTGTAGTCCAGGGCTCGGTGACCAGTTCGATCTCGGCTGGCTCGTTCGCAGGAATGCGCCAGACGTTGTCTGTGGAACACTGGCGGCCCTTAACTTGAAGATGCAATTGTGGCGCTTCGTCATCCCAGGCGCGCAAAAGTTGCTGCCAACGAGTCGCGTCGTGTCGCACGACAATGCGTTGACGCTCGGACAAAATTCGCGCTCGAAGCTCCTGTGGCACTTGCGAGAGGTCGAATGCTGGTAGTTTTTCTCCTCTTGCCATCAATTCTTTCGCGAGATTTGAGTGATCATTAGCAACCGTGAGAAACGGCTCGAACTCGATTTGAGCAGTGGGCAATGAGAGCGCGGCAGTCAACGCCAGTTTGAGCAACCGATGCGCCTCGTCCTCGTCTTTCAAATAGGGACGGGAAATGGCGAATGTGATTGCGCGAAGGTTTGGCAGTTCGATCACGAAATTCCAGATGCGGTCGAAACCGGTTGCTTGTTCTACGGCCGAGAGACCCGTGAAATAATCAAGATCAATCGTCACAACCAATGGCTGCTTTGGATTGAGATGCTTCAGAAGATTATCGAAATCGGAAACAACGTACGATTCGCGCAGCGATCCCGATTTCCGCGGTGCTGCTTCGAGATGTCCATCGAGCAATTCCGTTGCTCCTTGGGTGCGCCCGCCAATTTCGGGTCTGGAAAGCTTCTCGGCTGGCACCCAAATTACTTTTGCAATCGGCGCCGGCATGAGCGGCTCCACCCAGTTGAAACATTGAACAGCGCCTGTGCGGCGCCAGCGATCGAGCAGCGCCTGCCGGTCCTGCGGGGATGCGACGTTTCGCAGCGCGTCGCGAATCTTGTCCGAATCGAAAATGCCGGACGCATCGCTGTGCGCATCGAAAAGAATGAGGGTACACGCCTGATCGAGATCCAGATTTTTGGCTAGCCAATAAAAGGTCCCGGCGTGGTTATCCTCGATGTAAATGGGCAGAACCTTCCCAGCGATTGCGGGGCTGGCGGCAACCATCAGCGCCGCCGTGCAAAGCGTCGCTGCTCGCCAGCTCATCGGGCTCCCTGAATTTCAGGTTTCTTAGAGAGCGGCGCTCGCAACTCAACGAGCGAGATGCAGGTGTCCCGAAATTGCGTACCGCGATGCACACCCTTGATCACCAGCTTAACTTTGTTGACCGGCTTGACGTAATCGCGCACGCGAATCAGGTACGGACGTTCGAAGTGCTCATCGGGAATGCTCTCCGTAAACGTGTGCTGGTCATTTAGCGTGATTTCGAGTGCTGCGACGCGATTGTTTTTCAACCACGGTTCCTTGTCATCGTAATCGTAATATCCAGGCTGAATCAGGACGCCATAGAGTGGAAGCGGACGTTTCACGTTGAGCGTTATGCTCTCGCCGATCCCATCGCCCTCGACTCCCTCGGCCCAGGGGGATGGGATCTCTCGGGTTGGATCGCCCCTTATGTTAACGACGTCGTAATTGTGTTTGCCCTGAGCTGCCAGCGTCGAGCTTGCCGTCGCATCGTAATCGGTGTGGTCGAGAAAGTATTGATGCTCCCTCAGAACATACGATGCGCGATGGTTAAGATCTTCTTCGGAATATCCGGTCGGATACCTGTCGTATTTTGAATGCGCGATGATGCGGATGTCATCCGCCAGCGATGGTTTCAGGTTTTCAAACGTCCATTCGTAATGCGTGTCGTTGATTTTGCGAAAACGATCCTTTGGTTTTTCGATGGAAACGTCTTCGGGCTCAGGGTGCAGGATGTTGATGTCGACCTTCCCTTTGCCAATGGGCCCTTGCCAAGTCGCGGCGGGCGAAAGCGAATACGCAAATGTCGCGTCACTGATGTGTGAGTCATCCGAAACCGATTCGTCGTTTTCGGCGTACTGCGCATTGTAATGAATCGTGACCTCGCGTGTTTGATTTCGCTCGAAGGGAATGACCGATTTCTTCCATGATTTGACCGTGGAAACATCTTGCTGCCAAAACTGCCCGGACGTTGTTTCGTCGGCCTGTTCTTTCGGTTCCGATACGTTTGTCGACGGCAATTTTTTTCCATCGACGGTGATTTCGTACTGGCGAATATCGGTGCTCTTTGTATCCGTATCCGCGTCCGGATTTTTTCCCCAACGTTCGACTGGGAAAAAGAAATCTTGTTGCACCTTGGGCCCAGTGTTGTGCATCCGGTAACGCACTTCCACGGCCGCGTAATCGGGATGCAGATCAATTTTCAGCGTTTCGTCCTCTATCGTAACGTCGGTTTTGTGATTTTTGGCGCTGGCACTACCGGTTCCTGGAACGCCGGCCTGCCAGGCGCCACCGTTGGCTAAGAGCGTGCTGATTCCGACAACGAGCGACGCTATACCGAGCGATAGTTTTTTCATTTACGCATGTTTTTAACACAGGGGCGCTCCAGATGGCGAAGCGAGAATCTCGGGAGGCCGTTTATTTTTCCGCTCCAGCGACGTGCTCGGCATACTCGTGTCCGCCGTGACTATGCAATGACGGGCGGATCCGTAGAAAAAATTGAAAGGCATAACCGAGATCATCGCCGTAATACCGATCGAGACGATCGGGTCGGTCGTTGAACGTGAATTGGGTGCCGAGTCCGATGTCCACGCCGTTGCCGTGCGACAAGTCACGCACGTAACCGATGGTGTATCCGCCGATGGGGAAAATGCGGGATTCATCCGGTGGATCGAGGACCAGCTCATGACCGGACTTTTCCACGCGCTCCCAGCGTAGATAGACGGTGTCGCGGCCGCGCTGGTAATTTGATTCGATGAGGAAGGATTGTGTTTTGCCCTCGCCACTGGCGTTGTTTTGGCCCCAGACAAACGTGTTCGACCAATTTCTATCGGGACCAAGCGGCAGATTGTAAATGGCCGACGCGGTTGTGCGATGGATGTTTATCTGAGGTTCGGGCGCTTCGGGACTTTTGATATAGCCGTGCGAAACTTGCAGTGCCAGATTTTTGGTAGCGTTCCAGGAAATGCGGCCGCTGCAAGAATCGAAACGCGGCTGATCGAAGTCGTAACGATCCTCATCCGGCTCGCGGCCGGTGAACACGCTGCCTTCGATTTTGATATTGCGCCAAACCAGACCGGCCGTGGCAACGCCGAACGTGATATGCGTCGAATCCTGCCAGTGATGTCCGATTGGCGCATCAGGATCGTCCATCGCCGATGGGCGATGCATGAACGCGGGCGGTCCGAGTGCCGGTTCACCCGGATAGCCGAAGTAGATATAAGCGCTAAAGTCGTGATCGAACTTTTGCGAGAGGCTCAGCGAAAGTTCGTCGAACAAATCGTGGGGATGCTGCCGGTCATGCAAAGGTTGGTCATGCCACGATTCACCGCTTTGAAACAGAAGGGGATAACCACGTCCACCTTCGGTGAGCGGATCGAGGCTCATCATCAAGCGCGCGCCGATCTGCGTGCTGTCGCCCAGGGGATGCGAATACATTCCCATGAACCAGTTGGGCGCATCGATACGATCGTCGCCGCGCCGTGTGCTTACGTTGGTATATCGGGGAAAAATCGCGCCATGCAGCATCAACATGTCCTCGCCGAACATGAACATTTTGCCGTACATCGGTGACGAATCCGGCAGCCAACTCGTGCCGGACCCTTCGCGGCTCATGGGATCGGCAAGGTCCACCGACGAGTGCATCGACATCTGCATATGCGACATGTCGTGCGATTGGTGCCCCTGCATGCCATGCATTTGATGCGACATCGCTTCATCGCCGTGATGCTGATGCATATCGTGCGACTCGGGAGCAGTGCTCTTTGGTTTTGCCTTAGTTTCCTCTTTCTTGGGAATCAGCTTCATGCCGCATTTCGGACAATTGCCGGGACGATCTGTGACGACTTCGGGATGCATCGGGCATGTGTATTTCTGTTTCTCATGCTCCTGCTCCTGCTCATGATCGTGCTCGTTGCCAGGGCGATTGGGGTCAATCGCCCCTACCTGCGCACCGGCGCTAATCGCGAACGTTATCGCGCTGGCAAGAATAAAAATCCGTTTCTGCATGTTGGGTCGTATGTCTTCTGTAGTGGCAGCCGTGTCGGCTGCTAAAGGTCTGCGCAAATGCAGGCGGCACGCCTGCCGCTACAGCGGAAGATTCACGACCCCGAAAGCTTTCGGGGCTCGTTAGGCCAGGGACGGCGGAGCGTGAGCGTGAAGGCTCCGTTGCAAGATCAATTCAGCGAACGAATGCGCGCCGGGCGGGCCAGTGTCGAGAGACAGGCGCGCTACTGTCGTGCGCGAATATGCAGTGATGAGCGTGCTCTCACTGCAGTAATGATGGGCATCGGAGAAGTTCGCGTCGTCGCGAGCCCAGCTCTTAGTCGGAACCGAAGCAACCGCGCGCAAAATTTTGCAGCACTGCGCTCCAGTCGGCGGCTTTTCTTGTTTCGCAGGTTTGGAATGAAACGGACAGTCGCGTGACACCGTGTCGTTCGTTGCCAGCGCGGCGAAAACACAATGATTTGAAATCGCAAACCACGAGCAGATCGCAACCACGACGATTCCGCCACGCAGGCTGGATTTCATATTGCCTCAATCGCGCATGCGGCGCGACTGCTCAAATGTTTTCTTCCGCTTCGGCAATCGGCGCGGCGCCAGTCGCGGTGACCTCCGGTGGCGTCAATGGGACGCTCGGTACGATGGTTGCCTGTGGTTTGAGGGGTGTTTGCTTGATGCGTGTCGACATCAGCATCGCGGTAAAAAGAAGAGCGGCTGCGAGATAATACGGTGCGCCTGGAAGGTGAACGGGATTTTTCGGATCGATGAACCATCCAAAAATTTGGAAGAATAACCAGGGGCCGACAATGAACGTGATGGAACGCATGCTTTGAAGCGCGCCTTGCAATTCGCCTTGCTCGCGCTCGTTGACGCGACGAGTCATCATGCTCTGCGCGGCTGGCATGGAAATGTTCCAAAGTGAAATGATCGGGATCGAGGCCAGCAACCACGCGCCCGTTTTGGCGAGACCGGCGACCAACATTCCGCTCGATCCAAAAAACTGGCCGATGTAAAGCGTCCGTCTTTCGCCGAAACGTTTCACCATTACCCCGGTCAATCCGCCGGAAATCGCGGCGGTGACGATTCCGACCACCATGAGCGACAGTCCGATCATTCCCTGGCTCCAGCTGTAGCGATAAATCGCGTAAAGTGCCCAGACGCTAAACACATTATGCGCGAGATAAGCCAGAAATTGGATTGTAGTCAGCCGCCAGAGTTCGTGATGAGAGCGTAACAGCGCGAGCGAGCCGACCGGATTCGCGCGACGCAACTCGAATTTTTTTCGCTGATTTTGCGGCAGAGATTCCGGAACGAAGAAATAACCCCAGAGCCAATTCATTAGACTAAGAGCGGCTGCAATCCAAAACGCCAGACGGGGATTGACATTGCCCGCCAATCCCCCAATGGCTGGTCCGAAGGTAAATCCGATGCCGAACGCCACGCCGATCAGGCCGAACGCTGCAGCTCGCTTTTGTTTCGGCGTAACATCGGCGATGTAAGCCATCGCCGTCGGAATGCTCGAAGTCGTGATTCCGGAAATAATTCGGCCGAGGAAAAGCCAGTTCAACGTGGGCGCCATCGCCATCACGATGTAATCCAATCCGAGACCGAGATTTGAGAGCAGGATGATCGGGCGTCTTCCAAATCGATCTGACAAAACGCCGAGCCAGGGTGAAAAGAAAAACTGCATCAACGCGAAGACTACCGCGAACCGAGCGCTCCATTTTGCCGCATCGGTCATCTCGCCGCCGAGAAAATCGAGAATCAGCTTGGGCAAAACGGGGATAATCAAACCCATTGCCAGAACGTCGAGGGTCACCGTGACGAGAATGAAAATGACGGCGGCCGGACGAGATCTCATTCGAGTGGAGCATGAACGCAACGTTGTAGCGACGGTTGTGTCAACCGCCGGAGCAAATCAAGGCGCTCGCCGCGGCGAGCGGCTCTACAATTAATGTCGCCAAGTTATGACGCCACTTTCGTATCGCTCGCCGAAAACCGAAGTCCGCGAAAGTAAAATTCACGGACGCGGTTTGTTTGCGATTGCAGACATTGCCAAGAACGAAATTGTGGCAGTGAAAGGGGGGCACATAGTTGATCGAAAAACTTTGCGTGAAAAAATCACGCCACTGCTCGGGCCGGTGGAAATTCAGATCGACGACGATTTGTTCATTGCGCCTGTAACCGACGAAGAGCGCGAGCTATCAATGTTGTATTCGAATCACTCGTGTGTTGCAAATCTCGGAATGCGCGGCGAAATCACGTTCGTGGCGATGCGTGACATCTGCGCTGGTGAAGAGCTCACGCATGATTGGGCAACAACGGACGACGATGATTATTCCGTTGAATGCAAATGTGGCGCTCCCGCTTGCCGCAAGGTTCTCACGGGCAAGGACTGGCGACGTCCGGAATTGCAAAAGCGTTACGAAGGGTACTTCTCAGCCCATTTGACGCGCAAAATTGGCGCCGAATTGTCATTCCGGACGAAGCGAGGAACCTCGCAATCGCAGTAGCGATTACACTAACCAGCTTGTGCGAAACAGCACGCGGCGTGAGATCCTTCGCTCCGCTCAGGATAACAGCTAAGACCCCTGGCAGGAAAAATTGCCCGCGCCGCCCCTCAATAGCGGTACTGCTCTGATTTGAACGGGCCTTCCACCGGAACGCCAAGGTAATCAGCTTGTGCTGGTGAAAGTTTCGTCAGTTTGACGCCGATCTTTTCCAAGTGCAGGCGCGCGACTTCTTCGTCGAGTTTCTTCGGCAAAACGTAAACGCCCACTTTGTAAGAGTCTCGATTTTTCCAGAGATCCAGCTGGGCGAGAACCTGATTGGAAAACGAACTCGACATGACGAAGCTCGGGTGGCCGGTGGCGCATCCGAGGTTCACCAGCCGGCCTTCAGCAAGAAGGAAAATCTCGTGACCATCCGGGAAAGTGTACTTGTCCACCTGGGGTTTAATGTTGGTTTTTTTGACGCCTTTGGCTGTATTAAGCGCGTCGACCTGAATCTCATTATCGAAGTGGCCGATATTGGCGACGATCGCCTGGTCTTTCATCCGCTGCATGTGATCGAGGGTGATCACGTCGATATTGCCGCTGGCTGATATGTAAATGTCGCCCCGTCCGAGCGTCTCTTCGACGGTCGTAACTTCGTAGCCTTCCATCGCCGCCTGGAGCGCGTTGATCGGATCAATCTCGGCGATGACGACGCGCGCACCCTGACCGCGCAACGATTGTGCGCAGCCTTTGCCGACATCACCGTAACCGCAAACTACGGCGACCTTGCCGGAGAGCATCACATCCAGCGCGCGATTCAATCCATCGACTAACGAGTGCCGGCAGCCATAAAGATTATCGAACTTCGACTTGGTGACGGAATCGTTCACGTTGATCGCAGGAACCAGAAGCCGGTTTTCCTGAGCCATTTTGTAGAGACGATGCACCCCCGTGGTGGTCTCTTCGGAAACGCCACGCCAATCCTTTACGATTTCGTGCCAGCGATAGGGATTCTCACGATGAATCTCGAGCAGCAAATCTTTGATTACCTGTTCTTCCTTATTCGCCGATTTTGTCTTTGCCCAATCGCTGCCCTCTTCGAGCTCGTAGCCCTTGTGAATGAGCAGAGTAGCGTCCCCGCCATCATCGACCAGCAGTTGTGGGCCTTTACCTTCCGGATGTGAAATCGCCCGATACGTGCACCGCCAGTAATCCTCCAGCGATTCGCCTTTCCACGCGAATACGGAGATGCCGTCCTTGGCGATTGCTGCTGCAGCATGATCTTGCGTTGAAAAAATATTGCAGCTCGCCCAGCGCACGCTTGCGCCAAGGTCCATCAGCGTTTCAATCAACACCGCCGTCTGGATGGTCATGTGCAGCGACCCCGTGATGCGCACGCCGGAGAGCGGCTTCTGGGGCGCATATTTTTCGCGGATCGCCATCAGGCCCGGCATTTCCTTCTCCGCGATGGAAATTTCTTTTCTTCCAAAATCGGCAAGATTGATGTCTGCGATTTTGAAATCCTGTTTTGTCTTCGATTCGGTGATTGTCGTGCTCATAAAGTGTTCGCTGTGTTATTTAACGGCCTGCTTTAACGCTTCCGCCTTGTCCGTCTTTTCCCAGGTGATGTCCGGATCATCGATCTTGCCAAAGTGGCCGTAGTTGGTCGTTTTTGAATAGATCGGTCGGAGTAAATCGAGTTGCTGAATAATCTCAGCGGGTTTGAAGTTAAACGTTGCCAGCACAGCGCGTTCGATCGCCGCTTCATCGACGGTATTTGTGCCAAATGTATCGACGTGCACACTCAGCGGTTTGGGATGCCCGATTGCGTAGGCAAATTGCACTTCGCATTTTTTTGCCAGCCCCGCGGCGACCACAGTCTTTGCCACCCAGCGTCCCATATAAGCCGCGCTGCGATCGACTTTGCTCGGATCTTTCCCAGAAAAAGCGCCGCCACCGTGACGGCCCATTCCGCCATAGGAATCAACAATAATTTTGCGGCCAGTAAGCCCCGTGTCGCCCTGCGGGCCGCCGATCACGAAATTGCCGGTCGGATTCACCAGAAACTGCGTGTCGATGCTTAACATGCCAGCAGGCAGAACTTTTTTGATGACTTCCTCGATGATGAAGCTGCGAATTTCCGAATGCTTTACGTCTCGGCTGTGCTGCGTGGATACGACGACGCACGAAATTCCAATCGGTTTCCCATTTTCGTAAATCACGGACACCTGCGATTTGGCGTCCGGCCGGAGCCAACCCACTTTTCCACTCTTGCGAATGCGAGTGAGTTCGCGGCCTAGCCGATGCGCAAACATGATCGGCGCGGGCATCAATTCCGGCGTCTCATCGCAGGCATAGCCGAACATCAAGCCCTGGTCGCCGGCGCCTTGTTCGGCAGTCTCCTTGCCGTCAGCCGCGCACGCATCCACCCCCTGCGCAATATCGGGCGACTGCCTGGTGATGATGTTGGAGACGAAAATCTTGTCCGCATGAAAAACGTCGTCATCATTCACATAACCGATCTCGCGCACGGTATCGCGAACGATCTGCACGTAATCGAGTTTTGCCTTGCTGGTAATTTCGCCTCCGACGATTACGATGTTGCTCTTGGCGTAGGTCTCACACGCCACGCGACTGTGGCGATCCAGCGCGAGACAGGCATCGAGGATGGTATCAGAAATCGTGTCGCAAACTTTATCGGGATGGCCTTCGGTGACGGATTCGGATGAAAAGATGTAACGGCGAGACATAGCTTGAAGACGGTGATTCGTTAAGAAAAGTTACAACGTTAAGATTGGATTAGCCTCAGGGACGCGTTCCGCCGTGTCACGATTCAACGTATCTGACGATGTCACGCTGCCACAAGACATATTGACCAATCATGATGCGTCGATATATCGTTGGCTGCTCTCATGGCGTCAACCATTAATTTGTTGCGGCTTCTGGCCGACCCGACCCGGGTGCGTTTGTTGCTCCTTTTGGAGCAGGAAGAACTCTCGGTGGCCGAGTTGCAGCAGATTCTGGGAATGGGCCAATCGCGCATTTCCAGTCATCTCGCCCAATTAAAGCGGGCCGGTGTCGTTTCCGATCGCCGCGTAGGCAAGAATGTGTATTACGGCGCCAACCATCATGCACGAAATTCACAGCGAGAGCGCGTTGAAGAAATTACGCGTTTGCTCGCCCGCGAACTGCCGGAAACATCGCGCGATCGGACCAGTCTGAAGCTTGTTCTTCACAAACGTCAGGACAAAGCGCGCAAATACTTCGATGAGCTTGCCGGCAAGTTTGGCCGCAGTTATGTGCCGGGCCGCTCGTGGGAAGCGCTGGCACATACGCTCATTACATTGCTTCCGCCGCTGACAGTCGCCGATCTGGGAGCCGGCGAGGGGACGCTTTCGCAATTGCTGGCCAAAAACGCGCGGAAAGTTATCGCCATCGATAATTCGCCGAAGATGGTTGAGTTCGGGGGGCAACTGGCGAAGAAACACGGAATCAAGAACCTGGAATACCGGCTGGGCGACATTGAAGATCCGCCGATTGCCAAAAACAGCGTCGATCTGGCAATTTTAAGTCAGGCGTTACATCATGCCATTCATCCCCAGCAAGCTGTCGCTGCGGCCCACGGGATTCTAAAACGCGGCGGCCGAGTGGCGATCCTCGATCTCTTGAGCCACCGATTCGAACGAGCCCGGGAATTATACGCAGACCATTGGCTTGGGTTTAGCGAAGTGCAGTTGCACCAATTCCTTGAAAAAAGCAGCTTCCGGCAAATCGAAGTGAGCGTTGTGTCGCGGGAAAAGCAGAGTTCCCACTTTCAGACCGTCCTGGCTACTGGCATTAAGTGAACGCCGGAGCCAGGTCGCGTGTCAATATAGTCGCGGTTGGTTTATGGTCTCGACCGACAAATCTGTAGTCGTGAGCGGCTTCTTCGACGAAGTGAAGCGGCGCAAAGTCTACCAGGTGGTGGTGGCCTATATCATTGCTGCCGGCGGCATCATACAACTGGCATCAGCTGCGTTTCCAGCATGGGAATTGCCAAACTGGGCGCTGCGTCTGGTGATCGTGCTGTTGCTGATGGGTTTTCCGATCGCGCTTATCCTTGCCTGGGCGTACGATATCACCGCGCAGGGCGTTCGCGCCACACCAACGCCAGCGGTGCCCGGCTCGCATCGGCGTCGAAACATAGTCATGCTTGTACTGACCGGCGCGGTCATTTCCGCTGCCGCCGGGTTCTTTCTCCTGCCGCGCGTCTCGGCCCACAAGTGCGACAAGTCGATCGCGGTGTTGCCGTTTGAAAATCTGAGCGACGAAAAAGAGAACGCGTATTTCGCGGACGGCGTTCAGGACGACGTGCTCACCAATTTATCGAAGATCGGCGATTTAAAAGTGATCTCACGGACCTCGGTCATGCCGTATCGAGGGAAGGGATCCAACGTTCGTGAAATCGGGAAGGCTCTGGGAGTTGGTGCCATTCTGGAAGGCAGCGTTCGCCGCATGGGCAATCGCGTCCGCGTGAACGTGCAATTGATCAACGCCGACACCGACGAGCACATGTGGGCGGAAGATTACGATCGTGATTTAACCGATGTGTTTGCCATTCAAACGGACCTGGCCCAACAAATCGTTCGCGAATTACAGGCGAAGCTGTCGCCAATGGAGAAGGCGCAAATCGAACGCCGACCTACTGAAAATGGTGAGGCTTATCTGGCGTTCATGCAGGGACACGAAATGTTTTATCGGGCTGACAAATTCCGCAGCAATACAGAAAAGGCTGAGCAGCTCTTTGAGAAGGCCACGAAACTCGATCCAAACTTCGCCGGTGCATTTGCTGCATTGGCATGGGTGCATGATTGGAATTATCACGACTTCGATCCGACACCCGCACGAAAGGAAAAAGCTCGAGCCGCAGCAGTGGAAGCGCTCCGTTTGCAGCCGAACCTGCCTGAAGCCCATCTCGCAATGGGATTCTATTACTACTATTGCGAGCGTGATTATCAGGGAGCGCTTAACGAATTCGCCATTGCGAAGCTGAGTTTACCAAACTCCCCGGAGGTTTATATGGCTATTGGTGCGATTGAGCGTCGCCAGGGCAAATGGAAGGAGTCCACTGTTAATCTGGAGAGAGCGGCGTCCCTCAGTCCGAAGGATTCCTGGGTACTGCAAAATCTTGCTGACAATTATTACGCTACCAGAAGTTTTGATGCCGCAGACAAAATTTTCGACCGTGCCATTGAAGCTGCCCCTAAGTCACTTGGCCCGCGCGCAGAGAAGGCGAAGCTTGCGGTTGATTGGAAGGGAGACCTTAGCGTAATGGAGAAACAGTTGGCCGAAATGTCGCCAGGTGTCGATCCAGACGGACTCGTCACGTTCGCACGTATGCAGCTTTTGCTGTTGCAACGAAAATTCTCCGACGCGCTCGCGGTTGTAAAGAAATTGCCACAAGATGCCTCTCACTTTGATAAGCCCAGAGAACTCTTCGAGGGCGCGATCTACACCTTTTTGAACGATAAAGAAAAGGCGCTCTCTGCCTTTGAACGCGCTCGACCCATTGCCGAAAAGGCCGTGCGCGAAGGGCCGGGTGACGCGTCCCGGCATGTAACTCTTGGTTTAATTCTCGCTGGGCTTGGTGAGAAGGAGTTGGCCATTGCGGAAGGCAGACGTGCCGTCCAGCTCCTGCCCGAATCGCAAGACGCCCTCGACGGCCCAAAGATGACCGTGGCACTCGCTCAAATCTACGCCTGGACAGGCGAAAGCGACGACGCTCTTCGGCTTCTCGATCGCTCGTTAAGTACGCCAAATGGAATCACAGTTTCTTTCCTTAAACTTGATCCGATTTGGGAACCGCTGCGAAGCAATCCACGCTTTCAGGCTTTGATCGACAGCCACGAAGCGAAAGCGTAGCGCGGTTTTCGTCCACGCTGTCTGTAACCGCCATCAACGGGAACCGACCGGCAATGTTCATTTTCGTGTCTATTTCTTCGCCGTTGAATATAATGCTGCTCGATCCAAATCTCCTGTTATGAGCAGCGGCTTCTTTGAAGAAGTGAAACGGCGCAAGGTGTACCGCGTGGCGGTGGCTTACATCATCGCTGCGGGAGGCGCGATACAGCTGGCGTCTGCTGCATTTCCGGCATGGGAATTGCCGAACTGGGCGCTGCGTTTGGTGATCGCCGTGTTGCTCCTCGGCTTTCCGATCGCGCTGATACTTGCCTGGGCGTACGACATCACTCCGCAAGGCGTCCGGGCAACACCAACGCCGGCGGCGCCCGGATCGCATCGTCGCAGGAACATCATCATGCTGGTGACGACCGGCGTGATCATTTCCGCTGCCGCCGGGTTTTTTCTGCTGCCTCGCGTTTCAGCACACAAAGTCGACAAATCGATTGCAGTGTTGCCGTTTGAAAATTTTAGCGACGACAAGGCGAACGCCTATTTTGCAGACGGCATTCAGGACGACCTGCTCACGAACTTGGCGAAGATTGGCGATTTGAAGGTGATTTCACGCACGTCCGTGATGCCATATCGAGGAAAAGCATCCAACCTTCGCGAAATTGGAAAAGCGCTGGGCGTTGGGACTATTCTCGAAGGCAGTGTCCGCCGCATCGGCAATCGCGTCCGCGTGAATGTGCAATTGATCAACGCAGAGAACGACGAGCACATCTGGGCGGAAGATTACGATCGCGAGTTGACCGATGTATTCGCAATTCAAACCGACCTCGCTCAAAAGATTGCGACTGAGCTGCGGGCACAACTATCGCCAAACGAAAAAGCCCAGATGGAACGTAAGCCGACGGAGAGCGGCGAGGCCTATCTTGCCTTTGTCCAGGCTCACGATCTTTCAGGCGCGTTTGAGGATCTTGAGAAATTAAGGCAGAGCGAGCAGCTTTACGCGCGCGCCATTGAGTTGGATCCAAGCTTTGCCCTTGCCATTGCGCGCTATTCGCAGTTGGAAAGCTTGATCCTGCATCTTTTCGAACGGACGCCGGAACGTCGCGAAAAAGCTCAGACTCTGGCCGAGAGGGCGCTGCAATTGCAGCCTGATCTGCCTGAAGCGCACCTGGCTCGCGGATTTTCGTATTACTATGGCGACAACAATTACGACGCTGCGCTGAAAGAATTTGAGATTGCGCAAAGGGGATTGCCTAACGAATCGGAAGTTTATCTTGCAATTGGTGCGATCCAGCGACGTCAGGGAAAATGGGCCGAATCGACCGCCAATCTCGAAAAAGCAACGAGTCTAAATCCGAAGGACGTCTGGGCGCTGCAAAATCTCGCCTTCAACTACCAGATGCTGCGGAACTGGGATTCCGCTAACAAAACCATTGATCGCGCCCTTGCGTCGGATCCTAACGCCTTGGGACCTTTGGAGGTTAAGTGCCAGCTGGCCGTCGCTGAAAAGGGCGATTTCAGCGTCTCAGAGAAAGCATTTGATACGGTGAAATCTGTGCCAATGAGCGCAGACCAGAAGCTCAAGACCGCTTCTTCCCGGGCGGATGTGTTTCTCCTCGAACGTAAGTACAGGGACGGATTGCAGGTCGCCGAAAGTCTGCCGGACGATCAGCTCGCAGCTTTTCCTGGAGCTCTGTCCGGCAAATATTATTCCATCGGTTTTGCACGAAAAGCTTTGCATGACGATGCGGGCGCGCGAGAGGCTTTCCTAAAAGCAAAGAACGCAGTCGAAGAGCAGCTGAAACGAAGCCCCGACATCGAAAAGACCCATATTCAGCTGGCAAAAGTGCTTGCGCAACTTGGCGAAAAGGACGCTGCCCTGGCCGAGGCGCACCGTGCCGTTGAATTACTGCCGGAGAGCAAAGACGCGTTTGGTGGTCCGGAAATTACGGCTGGAATGGCAGAGGTTTACACCATTCTTGGCGAAAACGATCGCGCGATCGAAATCCTGGACGGATTGTTAAGCCGGCCCAGTGCTGTCAGCGTGCAAGGTCTGAAGGTAAACCCTATTTGGGATTCGTTGCGCAGCGACCCGCGCTTTCAGACCCTGATGCGGAAGTACGGCGGCAACGCCTAGCTGGGAACGGCTCTCGCAATTTTGACAAACGGCATCTGACACATGCGACTTAGGTACGCCGTTTTCTTGCTTGTCTTTGCGGCAACCGCACAGGCTGACTGGACGATTCTCTCCAGCGCGTCCGAGCCGGGACGCAGCGGCGTAGTTCACAGACATGTTGTTCTGGAAAACGACGCTCGCAGTGAACGCATCACTGTAGACCTTGCAATCTTTTCTACCAAATCCTGCACATTGCGCATCCTTCAAAATGAGGGGGGCGCGGACGGTCTAGCTGATGTGATGAGACATGAAAATTGCCTCGCTGGAGTGAATGGCGGCTATTTCGACAAAAAGTTTGCTCCAATCGGTTTGCGAATGGCGAATGGGCAAATGATTGCTCCGCTACTGCGCGCACGGTTAATCACGGGCGTGCTTGTCGCTTCAGCGCGCGGAGTGCAAATCGTGCGCTCCGGCGAATTTTCGCGGCGCGCCGGGGTAACCGCAGCAGTTCAGTGCGGCCCGTTCCTTGTTGATCGAGGTGAGCACATCAGCGGTCTGAACGATTCGCATCTGGCCCGGCGTACTTTTGCGGCGACGACGAAGGGCGATCGCGCGTTAGTCGGTGTTTGCTCAGATGTTTCGCTTGCAGAATTGTCGACGATCCTTGCGACAACATCGTTCGCCGAGGATTTGGTAATCGCACGCGCGCTAAATCTCGACGGCGGATCGTCGACCGGATTTTGGTTCGCTCGGGAAAACAGCAGCGCATTTTCAATTCCGGAACAGAAGCCCGTGCGTGATTTTGTAGGGATTGTTGCAAAGTAGTTCGCCCCGTCATTCCGAGCGGAGTCGAGGAATCCCGTTGCGTTACCTTTGAGCTTTCAAGAGGGGATTCTTCGACTCCGCTTCGCTCTGCTCAGGATGACGGATACGGCAAACCGCGTAATCTAAAATTCACATGCGTACGTTCGGCGGCTTTAGATCTGGGAGTAAATTTTTTTACGGCGAGATTCGTGGCGACGAAGTTCACGTCTTAAGAAATCCATTTTGGATCGACATTGAACCGACCGGTGAGGTTGTCCGCCTAACGAATGTCATTGTCGATCTTCCTGTGGCGCCATCGAAATTGATCGCAGTTGGCTTGAACTATGCGGACCACATTGCGGAAATGAAGCGGACCACTTTGGAAACGCCCTTGATCTGGTTCAAGTCACCCGCCTCATTGTTGCCACATAATGGCACGATCGAAATTGCGTTTCCCAAACATCAAACCGATTTCGAAGCGGAGTTGGCAGTTGTCATTGGCAAGTCCGCGAAAAATGTTCTGGCAGAGCGAGCGCTGGATTTTGTTTTCGGTTACACAATTGGTCTCGATATCAGCGATCGGGACTTGCAAAAGACCGAAAAACAGTTTGGCCGCTGCAAATCATTTGATACCTACACACCGATTGGGCCCTTTGTTTATGCGGATGTCGATGTGAGCGATGTTTCCCTCGAGTTGCGGCAGAATGGAGAGGTGCGCCAGAGAACGCAGACCAGCAGAATGATTTACTCGATTGCGCAAATTATTTCCTTCGCCAGTCAGTCGCTCACACTCTTGCCAGGGGATGTTATTTTAACTGGAACGCCCGCCGGTGTCGGCCCCATTCATCCGGGAGACGAACTTGAAGCAGAAATCGATGATTGGCCGCGTTTGCAGAACAGCGTTGCGATCGCGCGCGATCGTTGTCGCACATCCGATGGAACCTGCGCAACGATTATAATGTGAAAGACTTGCCTTACATCCTGCCTCTGGTGATATTGGAAGCAGGGATCACTCTCAGGGAGCAAAAAAGTGAAAAGTTTTGCTGGACTCGCCAGTCGTGATTTTGCGATAAAGACACTTCTGTACCGCAATCGTTCCATCAAATTGCTGATTTAACAAAACTATGAAAACACCATTCATCGCCTGTGTCTGCTCACTAGTGCTTGTACTAACATCCGTGGCGCAATCTCCGCCACCTGTGCAAAATCAGCCGCCTGCGCAAAATCCGCCTACAGTGCCCGGCACCAATCCGGGCGCCCAAGCGCCGGCAAATCCCGCCGCGGCGAATCCGGCCGCGCCCATTCAGTCACCCGCTACGAACGTGCCTGCAGGCCAGCAGCCTGCGGTACCGGGCGCATCCATTCCTGTCACGCTGAGCCCAGCGCCAGGAGTCGCGACCAGCCCCGCTGCGGCCACCGCGACAAGTCCGTCCCCAGCCGTCTCTCCCGCTGCCGAAGCACAACCAACAGGTTTTCTGGCCGGCAACTGGTTAATCAGCAAGTTCCACCAAGGCGGGCCCGTGATGTGGCCGATTCTGATTGTGTCGATCATAGCGCTTACTGTGGTGATCGAACGATGCTTTTGGTGGGGTGGCCGATGGTTCCGGCGCGATCCGAAACGCATCGAGAAAGTGTTTACTGCGATTGAGCAGGGAGATACGACAGAGGCTTCCAGGCTTTCCCGTGGATCACGCGACCCGGTCCTGCGAATGATGTGGAACGGCCTCAATCATCAACACACTTCGCTGCAAGGCGCGTTGCAGGTAGCGGCTGGTATCGAGATCAAGCGGGCCGGTCGATTCCTGGTAGTCATGGACACGCTTGTGACTTTGGCGCCGTTGCTCGGTCTGTTGGGCACCATTACCGGTCTGATCAGGTCGTTCAGTTTTCTGGGCAACGAAGAACTAGCTGTACAAGCCGTCACTGGTGGTATCGCCGAAGCGCTAATCGCCACAGCGTGCGGTCTTGGTATTGCGATCTTCGCGTTGATTCCGTTTAACTTTTTCACGTCGCGTGTGTCTAACTTAGAGTTCGAACTGCAAACAGCAGCCACGAACCTGGAAGTTATGCTCGAAGCACAACACAAGGAGCACAGAGAGCACAGAGGAGTGGAGATCGAGCACGGCACACCCGCCTCGGCAACCCGGTCTTCAATTTAGGAATTTTCCATGCACCTCAGCTCACCTGTTCCTCACAAGAAAGCGCGGATTGAGATCATCCCGTTGATCGACATCATGTTCTTTCTGCTCGCCAGTTTCATGATGGTGAGCTTGAGCCAGGTACACATGAAAGGCATTAAGGTGAACCTGCCGAGCGGCGTTTCAGGTGAAACGCAATCAAAACGGGATTACATCAGTGTCTCGGTCGATAAGGATGGCCATTACTTCTTCGACAAGAATGAAATGACCGAAACTGATATGCAGGCGCGCCTGGCCCAGGTGCACCAATCAGATCCGGAAGCAAAAGTGTTCGTTCGCGGCGATCGCGATACTGTTCATGGAAACGTTGTCCATCTGCTCGATATGCTTCGGTCGGCGGGATTCTACAAAATCTCGTTCGAGATAAAGAGCGAGTCACTGAAGGGGGTGCCAGGACCCGGCGCCTGATTTAATTATGGCCAAGGAAACACCAGGACCACTTCTCTATCGGCCACCGCAGGCGTGGTATTTCTGGAGCGCTCTCGGCGCCGCTTTGGCAATTCATCTGACTGCGGTTGCGCTTGCTCAAAAACACGAGGTGGCGGTCGAAGTGCCTCCTGACATACCGACAGCTGTGGTGGAGGCAACACTTCAGGCCAGTGAAGAGCCTACTCCACCTCCGGAAGATATTCCTTTGCCGGAGCCTCCACCGCCGCCCGAGATCCAGCCGGAGTACGTGGAAGAGACAACCCCTCCGCCAAAGAAACCGCAAGCGAAAACATTCACCCCCATTAAGGCGCCGCAAGCTGCCGGTCATCCTGGTCCCATGTCAATCTCCTCAGCGAAAGCTCTGGCCACTTATGCGCCGCGCCCGCAGTACCCGTATGAGGCGCGTTCACGACATGTTGTTGGCAGCGGAGTGTGTGTCGTCGAGGTCGGTCCAAGCGGCAGCGTAAGCGGCGCTTCGATGGCATCAAGCACCGGAAATCCTATATTGGATAACGCAGCACTCAGTGCCTTTCGGCAATGGCGGTTTAAGCCGGGTTCGGTTTCGAAGGTCAAAATTCCCATCACGTTCACGATGACGGGTGCCCAGTACTGAAGATCTCTGAAATTTTTGATATATGAAAGTCTCTTCACCGGTTCCGCACAAAAGAGCGCGTATTGAGATCATCCCTTTGATCGATATCATGTTCTTTCTACTCGCGAGCTTCATGATGGTGAGTCTGAGCCAGACGCACATGAAAGGGATTCGGGTGAATCTGCCGGCTGCAGTTGCTCCGCCCCCAAGCCCGGTAAAGGACTATGTCTCCATCAAGATCCGTGAGGGCAACGTCGTTACTTTTGACAATCAAATTGTGACCGATGACCAGGTGTTACCGCGCTTGTACGACGTTCACCGGGCAAATCCAGAAATTAAGGTCTCAATCAGCGCGGACTTGATGGCCATGCATGGTGATGTGATTGCCATTCTTGACAAAGTTCGGTCCGCAGGAATCACGAAAGTTGGTTACCAGATCAGAGCTGCGGGAGCTCAGGGTGCTCAGCCCCCGGGTGCTCCTCCACCACCGCCTCCGCCGGCACCTAAGCCCTAGACCTCGCCGCAGAGAGCCAGCAGTTTATCTCGCAATTTGCGAATCGCCTTTGCCCGGTGACTAATATTGTTTTTCAGTTTTTCGGGCAATTCGGCAAAGGTTTCTTCGAATCCATCTGGAATAAAGATCGGATCGTAGCCGAATCCGTGTGAGCCGCGCGGTTGTTCGGCGATTTCTCCTTCTACGACTCCTTCGACCATCGCAAGGATCTGGCCATCGCGCGCAACCGCCAGGACGCAACGAAATCGCGCGCGGCGCTGATCGCTCTTCGCATCAACTTTCGCAAGTTGCCTCAGTAACTTGGCGATTTTTTCTTTGTCGTTCGCATTCGCGCCTGCGTAGCGCGCTGAATGAATTCCCGGCGCGCCTCCCAAAGCTTCGACTTCGAGTCCTGAATCGTCCGCGATTACCAAGCCGCGCAATTTTTTTGATACTGTGATCGCTTTGAGCTTCGCATTTTCTTCGAAGGAAGTCCCACTCTCCGTTATTTCGGAAATTTCGGGATGCGCGGTCAGGTCCCGTGCAGCCAAATCTGATCCGAGAATTTGCTCAATCTCGCGCGTTTTATGCGTGTTGCGCGTCGCCACAATCAATTGCATGCGCGTTTGACAGGATTCAGAGTCGACCACTAATCCACACTGATGACTGCGAATAACGGAAAGTCATGAGCGTGAAGAGATTTTTTGTGAATTTGTGTTCGTTCGTGTCCATTCGTGGTTGAACCATGGACGAGCGTCGCAAACCGTACCCATTCGACCAGTTCGAACCAAAATGGCAAGCCATCTGGGAAGAACAGCAGCTTTTTCACGCCTCCAATCCCGGCGAGAAAGGTTTCGAACACGCCAAACCAAAATTTTACGTCCTCGACATGTTTCCATACCCGAGTGGCGCAGGCCTGCACGTTGGCCACCCCGAAGGGTATACTGCCACGGATATCATCGCGCGTTACAAGCGGATGCGCGGATTCAATGTGTTGCATCCGATGGGATGGGACGCATTTGGTCTCCCTGCGGAGCAATACGCGATCAAAAGCGGCCAGCACCCTGCAATCACTACGCGCGAAAATGTGAGTAGCTTCAAGAACCAGCTCAAGCGAATTGGTTTTTCCTACGACTGGCAGCGTGAGATCAACACGACCGATCCACGTTATTACAAATGGACGCAGTGGATTTTTCTCCAGATCTATAATTCCTGGTTCAATCCGGCCACAAATAAAGCCGAACCCATTTCGACTTATTCGGGCAAAAATCCGGATGAAGTTCGTCTCGCTTATGTCGCTGACGTGCCGGTGAACTGGTGCCAGGAGCTGGGCACTGTTTTGGCTAATGAAGAAGTCGTTGACGGAAAGAGTGAGATTGGCGGTTTTCCAGTAGTCCGTCGGCCAATGCGCCAATGGACATTGCGAATTACCGCGTATGCAGAGCGGCTACTGACTGAGCTGAACGGACTCGACTGGCCTGAAGGGGTCAAGTTGCTTCAGAGAAACTGGATTGGCAAAAGCGAAGGTGCAGAGATCGATTTCAAGATCGATGAAAGCGACCAAAGGATCCGTGTTTTTACGACTCGTCCCGACACGCTTTACGGCGGAACGTTCCTGGTGCTCGCGCCGGAACATTCGCTGGTCGATCTCATCGTCACCGAGGAGCAATGGCCCGCGGTGCGCAAGTATCGCGAACGGACTGCGCGCAAGAGCGATCTCGAACGCGCCGATCTCTCGAAAGGCAAAACCGGCGTATTCACCGGCGCGTACGCGATTAATCCAGCGACCAACCAAAAGATTCCGATCTGGATCGCTGATTATGTGCTGATTGGTTACGGGACCGGCGCGATTGGCGGCGTGCCCGCGCACGACGAACGCGATTTGGAATTCGCCAGAAAGTTCGATCTGCCGACTGTGATTGTCGTTCAGCCAACAGGAGATGAACCGGCATTTGGATTCACCGGCGAGGGCACTGCCATCAATTCTCCAGTCATCAACGGTCTAACGAGCGCGGAAGCAAAGAAAAAGATCACGGCATGGCTGGAGGAACGTGGCCAGGGAAAACGCGCGATCAATTACAAATTGCGCGACTGGCTTTTTTCGCGGCAGCGTTACTGGGGTGAACCGTTCCCGATTATCTGGGAGGATGGCCGTCACCGTTCGTTAGGCGAAAGCGAACTTCCTGTCGTGCCGCCGCCGCTGGAAGATTATAAGCCAACCGGAACCGGGGAGCCGCCGCTGTCAAAGGCGAAAGATTGGGTTCGTTATTCCGAAAAAGCGACTCGCGAAACGAACGTCATGCCGCAATGGGCGGGCTCGTGTTGGTACTACTTGCGATTCTGCGATCCGCACGATGATCGGCGTTTCGTCGGAGAACAGGCCGAGCGCTACTGGATGGGCGGCGAGCAGCGGGGTGGTGTCGATCTGTACGTTGGCGGCATCGAGCACGCGGTCCTGCATCTGCTTTACGCACGGTTCTGGCAAAAGGTGTTGTTCGATCTCGGTTACGTCTCGAAGCCGGAGCCGTTCCAGCGGCTGGTCAATCAAGGGATTATCCTGGGTGAAGATAATCAGAAAATGTCGAAATCGCGTGGGAACATCGTGAGCCCGGACGATGTGATCGACCAGTACGGCGCGGACGCTTTCCGTTGTTACGAGATGTTTATGGGACCCCTGGAACAAATGAAACCGTGGAGCATGCGCGGTGTGGAAGGAGTATCGCGTTTCCTTGCGCGCGTCTGGCGTTTGTTCATGAGCGAAAACCAGAGCGGCGACTGGGAATTAGCTGGTAAAATCAAACAGATCGACGCAGACAAGGCGCAACAGAAGATTACCCACGCCACCATCAAGAAAGTCACGGAGGACATCGAGTCGTTTTCGTTTAACACAGCAATTTCACAGATGATGATTTTCGTAAACGCATTCACCGGCGCCGAAGCGATTCCGTTGTCGTCGATGCGCGGCTTTTTGGTTTTGCTCAGTCCATTCGCGCCGCACATGGCCTCCGAGTTATGGGAAAGGTTGACCGCGAGTTTTACTGATGCGCGCGGCGATATTACCGGGCAATCCTGGCCCTCATATGATGAGCGGCTGCTCGTCGAAGACGAAGTGGAAATAGTCCTTCAAATTAATGGAAAGGTGCGCGATCGAATGAAGATGTCGGTTCTCGCAACGGACGAACAAATGAAAACCGCCGCTCTGTCGAACCCGAAGATTCAAGAGCGAATCGCGGGCAAGGCAGTGCGCAATGTGATTGTGGTTCCTCGAAAGCTAGTCAATCTCGTCGTATGAAGAAGGTCTGGAAGGAATTCCAGGAATTCGCCGTCAAGGGTAACGCAGTCGATCTCGCCGTGGGCGTGATTATCGGCGCAGCGTTTGGTTCTATTGTCAATTCACTGGTCAAAGACATAATCATGCCGCCAGTCAGTCTCCTCACCGGCGGACTAGATTTTTCTAACAAGTTCCTCGTGCTGCGAGCTGCCAAAGACGGTTCCGTCATGTTCAACACACCGGTCGACGCGGCGAAAGCCGGGGCTATCACATGGAATTACGGCAACTTCATGACCCTCGTCATTAACTTTTTAATTGTCGCCGGGGCGGTTTTCCTTCTGATCCGGGCCATTAATAATCTTCGACGGACAGCCGAAAAAGAACCTGACGAGAAAAGTTGCCCGGCGTGTGCAATGAAGATACCGATCAAGGCGACTCGTTGTCCGCATTGCACGACTGAGTTAGCGCAAGCGACCACGCAGTGATGTGGTAGCCGGCGTTGTTCATGCCGGCCAGAAAAAATCCATTCTCGAAGCCTTCACGGGGATCGGCCGTCTCAGTCCTAGGGAATTTCCGTAAATTATTGCTTGCCCTCGGCAGCTTCGGCTGCTAGGAGAACTGCCAATGCCGAAGTGCCTTAACCTCGCGGTGGCAGCAGCTGGCGCTTGTTTAATTGTTGGGTGTGCCACGCAATCGAAATCAAATCTTGGTGGAGCGCGCCGCATGCCGAATGTCCGCACTACTGCCTACACACACAGTGAAGGAAGCGGATGCCATAACGCAATTGGCACTTATCTTTCCGGCCGCCACGTGATGAGTGCCGCCTCTGATTGGTCGCGTTATCCGCTCGGCACACGGTTTCGCATCGCCTCGACGAACGACGAATACATTATCGACGATTATGGGTGGGCACTCGTAGGGACTGATACCATCGACCTGTATAAACCGAGCCGGCTGGAAATGAGACGCTGGGGCGTACGCCACGTGGACATCGACATCTTGCAATGGGGATCGGAGGAACAAAGTTTGAAAGTCCTCGCACCGCGGTGCAAACATCGTCGAATCCAGCAGATGGTGACAGCTCTTGAGAAAAAGAAGGGGAAACCAACCGTCGCGCAAACCTCCCCTCCTCGCAGTTCGCTTTGATTTAAGTCCAATCGCGTCGCATTTTCCCGGCGCATGAGAATATTCGTTGTTGGCGGCGCTGGTTACATCGGAAGCGTTTGCGCCGAGCTATTATTGGATGAGGGCCACGAAGTAACGATCTTCGATAATCTAACTGAAGGCCACCAGCACGCTGTCGATTCACGCGCTAACTTTTTTCGCGGCGAGTTAGCCGACCGCGCGCAAATCCAGGCTGCGCTGTCTAACGCGCGTCCGGACGCAGTGATGCATTTTGCAGCAGACGCGCTCGTTGGTGAATCAATGCGCAATCCGTCCAAGTATTTTCGCAACAACATTTGCAACGGGTTGAATCTGCTCGATGCCATGGTTGCAACAGGCATTCAGCGAATCGTTTTTTCCTCGACTTGCGCGATTTTCGGATTGCCCGATCGGTTGCCAATCGAGGAAACGACGCCGGCGCGTCCGATCAATCCATACGGCGAATCGAAGCTCGCCTTCGAAAAAGTCCTGCACTGGTACGATCGAATCCATGGACTAAAATTTGTGTCATTGCGTTACTTCAATGCAGCTGGGGCCACGAAGAACTTCGGTGAAGATCATCGGCAGGAGACACATTTGATTCCCAACGTGCTTAAGGTCGCGCTGGGCAAAAAACCGAATGTCGAAATTTACGGCACTGATTACGAAACAACCGACGGAACATGTATTCGCGACTACATCCACATTGTGGATCTGGCGCGGGCACACATTCTGGCGCTTGGCTCAGCCAACAGCGCTTTTTATAACCTCGGCACTGGAGGCGGCTCCAGTGTTCGCGAAGTAATCGCGGCCTGCGGCAAAGTCACCGGACAAAACATCGTCACTATTGAAAAGCCGCGCCGGCCGGGCGATCCGCCTCGCCTCATCGCTTCGTCAGAAAGGATTAAAAAAGAACTCGGTTGGCGACCGCAGTTCCAGTCGTTGGAGGCGATTGTCGAAAGCGCATGGAAATGGCACGAAAAATTTCCACACGGCTATCAGGATTAAAAATGGCTGCGATCCCGCAGACACCTTTTGTTGTGTCTGTTTAGCGTGCGCAGGCGTCCACTAGTCAAGCCGCGTGTCATCCCGAGACGCGAAGACGGCGAGGGATCTCGATCGCGCTTCAATCGTTATTGTCATGCTTTTCGTCACACGCGTTTCGCGTGACGCTAAACAAGCATTTCTTGCTTGAACAACGCCGCAGCTACGGCTGCCTTTACTGGCGCGATCCCTAAGTCATTGAGTCTGCCGCTTGGCGCTCTAAGAATTTGTACATTCTCGTTCCTGGGCGCCCAGACGTTGGGATCGGTCGGACCGAACAGCAGGATGCAATTTGCGCCTGCAGCCGCGGCCAGATGCGAGATTCCGCTGTCGTGGCCGACGAAGATTGAGTGCTCAAGCACGGCGGCCAGATGAGGCAGCGGCAAATTTTTTGCGAGACCGATATTCCGGTCCTTCCAAATGCGCTCCAACTGCGCGGTCTGCGCTTTGTCTGCTTCGCCTGAAATGACGATCAGTGAAGGACGGTTTTCGACCTGCCAATGTTCTCTTGAGAATAACTCGATCCAATTTTGCAGCGGCCAGTTCTTTTCCCTGCTGCCGCTTCCAGGATGAATAGCGATGATGGGTTGCGATGGAGTTTGGAGAAACTCGCAGCCGAATTGGCGATCTTCTTCGGAGAGGAAAATTTTTTCCGTGAGATCGACAACTGTAATTCCGACTTCTTCGATGGGTCGCGTGAGCTGCCGGGCGGCATGGTCGCTCGCTTCGACGATCCTGGCGGGCCCCCAAAGGAGATTCTTAACACCACACCGGCGGAGGTTACTTTCAAAGACCCCATCCGGGTCATACAGATAGCTGATGATCAAATCGAAACTCGCGAAATAATCTGCCAATTCTGCCGGTAGCTCCGAATTCTTCGCGAAGAAGCCGGAGAGAGATCCATATTCGATTGAGCGAACTGCTTGCGCGTAGAACCGGTTTTCCGCCAGCACCGCGATATGTTTGTAACCAAGAATCTCGATGTGGGCGTGTGGACAAGCCTCGCGGAGCGCCTTGAGTGCTGGCAGCGTAACAATGAAATCGCCGATCGCGCCGCCGCGGATAACCAGAATACGGTTCATTAAGATCTACTGTAGCGGCGCTCTATGAGCGCCGAAATCAATGATGACTCAACTTTTCCGCATTGTCGGCGGTCCGCAGACCACCGCTACAATTTTAAAACCGCATAAAGGCGAATGTGAGAATCACGCAGCCGTAAATCAGCACGATGACATGTAAGAAGCGCCAACGAAACACGCTCCGTGTGCTCCAATTAATTTGATCCCGCAGGACGTACGGAATGGCGACCCAAAACAAGCCGGCAAGAACCAGTAAATAAGCAAGGACCGTTACGAGCAAACGGCTTGGCTCGTAGCGCAGGAAGGCCGCGTCGAGCAGTGGCTCGGCAGCTAGCAGACAAAGAATTCCAAGAGCGCGCACAGCGAGGAATTCCCCAACGAAACGCAACACGAGTCCGTAGCCGATGGGCAACGCGATGAGCAGGGGACGCCGAAACGCGGAGAATTCACCCATCTGGATGGTGGCGAGCAGCCAAAACGTCCAGACAAGACAAATCGTCAGCAAAAATACTCCCGCGAGGTGAGACCGCGGAAACTTTTGTGCGCCCGCCGCGAGGCCTGGTTTTAATAAGCCGGGCAGGCTGATCAAAACGAGAAATACACCTGCGATGATTCCAGTAGCTTGTAAAGAGAGATGGTAAATCACTGGCGGTGAAAGTGTGCCCCGGCGGATTCGTTCGGCGGCGGCGAATTTTCAACTCGCCGTTCGGTGGATGCAACTTAAAAAGTGCCGGGATCTTTCAGGAGCGGCGTCCCGTACAAGCTGAATCCGTTGGAGCGTTGCACGTGTACATCGACAATTTCTCCGATTACTTTTTCGTTGCCTTCGAACACGACAATCTTGTTTGTGCGTGTTCGGCCCATCAACCGCGTTGGATTGGTTTTGCTCGGACCTTCGCAAAGAACTTGAACGTTGCGGCCCACCAAACGTTCACCAGACCGGCGCGCCGCTTCGTTGACAACGCAGAGCAAATCCCGATTTCGCTCTTCTTTGATGGATTCATCGATTTGATCAGGCATTTCCGCAGCTGGCGTATGGCGACGCGGCGAATAGCGAAAAACGAACGCATTATCAAACTGGAGTTCTTCAACTAAATCGCGCGTCTGTTTATGATCCTCCTCGCTCTCGCCTGGAAATCCCACGATGATATCGGTGGTAATCGCGATACCCTCGCGTGCGTGCCGGATGCGGCGAACAAGATCGACATATTTCTCCGCCGTATAGGCTCGGTGCATCGCTTTAAGAATTCTGTTGGAACCGGATTGCAACGGCAAATGAATGTGCTCAGCCACCTTCGGCAGACGCGAGATCGCGTCGATCAAATCGCTACGGAAACCAATGGGATGCGGGGAAGTAAACCGGAGCCGTTCGAGGCCCTCAATTTCATTCATCGCTTCCAGCAACTGCACAAAGGGACTTTTGCCCTCGCGTTTCGGAAACTCGTGGCGGCCATACAGATTTACGATTTGCCCGAGCAGCGTGACTTCCTTCACTCCATTCGCGACCAGGTCGCGCACCTCTCGCACGATTTCGGCAATCGACCGACTCCGCTCCGCTCCGCGCGTCTGCGGCACGATGCAAAATGTACAATGCATATTGCACCCTTGCATGATGGAAACGAACGCAGCGGCCTGCCTCGGCGCCAGCTGTTGATCGCGAATCGTCGATTGCGAGCCTGGTTCCTCCGCAATGTCGACGATCGAAGAACGCAGGTCGTCCATTGCGCGATTCTGGTAGGGCGCGATCGCCGAGCGCGCCGTTTTCTTCGCCACCAGCTCTTCCACGTAATCAGCCACGTGATGGAATTTTTGTGTGCCAACGACAAGATCGACGTGAGGCAAATTTTTCAGCAAGGACGCGCCTCGCGCCTGAGCCATGCAGCCGAGAAAACCAAAAAGCACGTGGGGACGCTCTTTCGCCATCCGTCCCAGCATTCCCATTTTGCCAAGCGCCTTTTGGTCGGCCATGTCGCGTACGCTGCACGTATTCAACAGCACAACGTCAGCTTCGGTTTCGTGCGCGACGCGTTCGTAGCCACGTGCGATGAGCGAATGGGCCACTTGCTCCGAATCGCGCTCGTTCATCTGGCAGCCGTAAGTCTTAATGAAAAATTTCGGCATGGACGGCGAAAACGATACATTCCCATGCCACCTTTGCCAAAATGTGTCATCCCGAACGAAGTGAGGGACAATCAGTCACGAGATCAAGCCGGGAAATTGGAATTCCGCTTTTCAATTTGGCGATACTTGCGGTTAAATCGCAGCGCGCATGAACGACCAAGCTCCAGCAATCGGGATCATCGGCGGCAGTGGCCTGTATCAAATAGAAGAATTGCGCGATGCAACCGACCACCATGTTAGCACACCGTTTGGATCGCCATCGGACCTGCTCGTTGGTGGGAAGTTAGGCGGAAGGCAGGTTTATTTTTTACCGCGCCATGGCCGCGGGCATCGGATTTTGCCCCACGAGATCAATCACCGGGCCAACATCTATGCGCTTCGCTCGCTAAACGTTCGTTGGATCATCTCGGTGGCGGCAGTGGGTAGTCTGCAGGAAAAATATGCGCCACGTGATGTGTTGCTGCCATCGCAGTTTTACGATCGCACGAGCCTGCGCGACACTCATACATTTTTCGGGGAGGGCGTCGCCGCACACATCGCGTTTGCCGAGCCGATCAGCACAAAGCTGCGCAATCTTCTGGCCGATTCAGCGAGATCTCTTGGCGTGACCGCGCATAACGGCGGTACCTACGTGAACATGGATGGCCCTGCTTTTTCCACCCGCGCGGAATCGGAATTCAATCATCGCAACGGTTTCGATGTGATCGCGATGACGAATCTACCGGAGGCAAAACTTGCCCGCGAAGCGGAGATCGCCTTCGCCACGATGGCGATGATTACCGACTACGATTGCTGGAAAGTAGAAGAGGAACCTGTCTCGGCAGAAATCGTACTCAGCCATTTGGTGGCGAATGCGGAAACCGCAAGGAAAATAATTATGGACGTAATCCCACAAATCCCGGCAGAGGCGGATTGGCCGGAACATTTTGCCCTGGATACTGCGTTGATCACAGAGCGCAAGCTTTGGCCGGAAGCTACCATCGAAAAACTGAAACCAATCTTGGAGCGATTTCTCGTCGATTGAAGTTTTCCTCAGCAGCCTCGGCGTTTGATCGTCTCGCACAACGCTTCGATTTGACCTTCTTCGTGTGCAGCCGTCACGGTAATGCGCAATCGCGCTGAGCCTTTGGCGACGGTTGGATAGCGAATTGCTGGGACGAGAAATCCTTCGTCTTGGAGGGCGGACGCGAGATCGAGCGCTGATTGCTCGTCGCCCACAATCAATGGAAGGATCGCACTCTGACCGCCGGCATTCGATGTTGGACGTTGAGCGTTGAGCGTTGAGCGTTTATTCCCCGCATCGAAACGCCCAACCTCCAAAGATAGAAAGAGCTCACGCATCAACTTGATCTTTTGCCAAAGCAAACGTCTCCGTTCCTCGCCTTCCGGCGATGCAAGAAAATCGACTGCGGCGAGTGCGGCTGCCGCGATTGCTGGCGGCGGCGCGGTGGAATAAATAAAGGAGCGGGCGCGATTGATGAGCCATTCGATCAGTGTGCGCGAACCACAAATGTAGCCGCCGCCTGCGCCAAGTGCCTTGCTCAACGTTCCCATCTGAACATCAACTTCGTGGCTTAAGTTTTCGGCCGCAGCGAGACCGCGGCCATTGAGGCCAATCACGCCAATCGCGTGTGCTTCATCGAGCATTAGCAGTGCGCCGAACTGTTTTTTTAGTTGAACTAACTCCCGTAGCGGCGCGAGATCGCCGTCCATGGAAAAGACGGACTCAGTCATGATGAGAACGCGCTTGCTCGGATGTTCGCGGCGAGCCCACTCAAGATGACTCTCCAGTTTGCCCACGTGATTGTGCGGAAAGACACGCAGAACCGCGCCGCTTAGCTTTGCGCCATCTATCAGCGATGCGTGGCAGAGTTTATCGAGCAGAATGACGTCGTTTTTGGTGACTAGGGCAGGAATCGTTCCGAGCGCCGCCGCATAGCCGCTGCTGAAACAAAGCGCGGCTTCGGTTCCTTTCCACTTCGCCAGCGCGCGTTCCAGGCGCAGATGTGGTGATTGAGTCCCGCTGATTAGCCGCGAAGCCCCGGCGCCCACGCCAAATTCGTCGATCGCCGAGGCCGCTGCCTCGCGTAATCGTGGATCGTTTGCGAGGCCCAGATAATCGTTTGACGAGAAGTTAATGAAATGGCGACCGGCGATTACAACTTCAGACCCCTGTGCGCTACTGATTTCGCGAAGATGTCGATCCAGTGCGCGCTTACGCAGTGCCTCCAATTCTTCTGCAAAGAAGTCCCACATCGCACACGATTGAATTGCGACACGAATCAATTGAGAATCACAAAATGAAGGCGCGTTACTTTGATCATATCGACTTACGAGTGAAAGACATGGAAGCCGCAAGAAAGTTTTATGGAAAATTTTTGCCGCAGCTTGGATTTGTTGAGGAAAGACCGGGCAGGAAATATCATACCTTTTATTCCGCTGGCGGCGACAAGCCGTCAGAATTTTTCGTTTTCGAGCGAGACAAAAATCATAAGCCAAATCGCACGCGAATCGCATTCTGGGCCGATACAAGGAAAGAAGTGGATCGCCTTGCGAAGTTGGTGCGTAAGGCGGGCGGCAAAGCGCTTGAAGGTCCGGAAATCTGTAGGGAGTACAGTGCTGGCTACTATGCATTTTTCTTCGAGGATCCGGATGGTAACAAGTTGGAAATTTGCTGCCGTGAAAGTCCGATCATTGCGAAATGACCTGGTTTCAGCGAAGGGTTGAAGCATGAACAAACCGGCGCACGAGCCTGCTATTCTGCAGGGCACGCGTCGTATTCGCTATCTCAGGCTGATCGCGATTTTCAAAATCGCCAAGGGCTTGCTGCTCCTGGTCCTGGGCGTCTCACTGCTTTTCCTCAACGCGCGGACCCGCTGGATGGATGCCCTTTCGAGTTGGACTGCTGACGAAATTCTGCTGGAGCATAGCAAGGGTATTGCCTATTTGCTTCACAAGCTGCAGGCCGTGCTTGCGGGTGGCACGCTGCGGGCCACAGGTTTTCTGGCGCTTTTTTATGCAGCAGTTCTTTTCACTGAAGGAATCGGCGTTTACATGCAGCAACGCTGGGCTGAGTTACTCATGATTTTTGCGACTGCGACGCTAATTCCACTAGAAGTTCGTCATGTGTGGCATCGCCCGGGTTTGGTGGGAGTGCTTATTCTGCTGGCTAACTGTTTCATTGTCTGGTTTCTGTATCGTGTGCTTAAGCGCGACAAGGCGAAAGCGCACGTCGCGCCGCCCCGCGTACTGGTGGAGACACCCTAGGGCAGATATTCGAAGTCTATTTCGCGGCGGCGCCTTGCTACGCGCAGGTTTACAGCTCGCCGAACAGATCAAGATATTGTTCGAGGTAACGCGTCAGGAGAAAATTCTTCCGAACAGTCTCGCGCGCCTTACGTCCCATCTCATCGCGCAATTCTTTATCGCTGACTAGTTCTATCATTCGGTCGGCGGCTTCTTCGACTGATCCAACGAGGAAGCCATTCACGCCGTCTTCGATCTGGTAGCGAATCCCGCCGACGTCTCCGCCAATCACCGGCGCGCCTTTCCACATCGCTTCGGCCACCGTTAGCCCAAAACCTTCACGCAACGATTTTTGCAACACAACCGCTGCCCGCGTTTGCAGCGCATTTACCAGAGCGGTGTCGTCGCCACTGGTCAGAATTACGATCCGATCGTCCCGGCAGGCACAGAGCGAGCGGAAAATTTCTTCGCCTTCCGGGTCGTCAGTCGCAAAATTCCCGAGCAAGACCAGACGGGCATCGATCTTTTTGCGCGCCAACTCGAACGCTTCCACGACCCCTTTGGGATCTTTCCACGGATCGAAGCGCGAAACCTGGACGACGAGCGGCAAATCGACGGGTATCTCGTAGTGCGCCAGACGCTCGGCGATTTCTCTATCGCTCATTTGACGATTCTTGATCGTGAATGGATTGATGGCCGGCATCATCACCCGTTGTGGCGGCTTCACCTCCTGAGCGAATTCCTTGCAGCTCGGAATCACAACGTCGTAATTGTCGATCCATCGACGCAGATACTTCCACGTTTCGGCATCCGGCCGGGAAAGGTCGAGGTGACAGCGCCAAAACCACGGGCGTTTCTTCTGGTAATGCTCGATCAACGGCAGTGGCTGCGGGTCGTGCACAATAACGAAGTCGTGATCGAGAAAGTTGCGCACGCTATTCTCGTAGATCACTTGCTCGAAGATCTCTTTTTTAATCTTGGAGAGAGCGATTTCTCCGCCCTGGAGGGCATTGTGCATCTTTTTCGTAATAGAGAAAAAATCAGGTGTGCCCTGAATCACTCGCCACTCCGTACGCAGTCCGAGGCTATTCATCAGCAGAGTGAGCGAAGAAATCGTTTCAGCCACCCCGCCGCCGTAGTAGGTGGAATTGAAATTTGCGACCCGCAGGCCTTTCAATTTGGCCGCCTTCTGGCGAATGCGCTCAACTGTCTTGCAACGAGCGGTTCGTAATCTTCGATCTGCATGATCCGGTAATGGGCCATTTGTGAATGATTCGTTTATGAGCACGGACACGCTCGCAGAAAGGCCGAGCAGCGATTTAGTTTTGCGTCGCGTATCGCTGCGCCTTCCTTTCGATGAAGCTGCCGAAAATAGACGATAAACTGAGGCTGTTGGCGGACTTCGGGGAAACCGACGCAATCTGCGTTGAGATCCTAAAAAATCCAGCTACCGAGGAAGGCGTTTTGCTCAAAGTGATGGCACGCGGCCCATTCGAACAGGGCCAGCAAGTCTGGATAGTCGACAACGATGGATCGAAAGTCGGCGCCACAGTGGACAACGTTCTCGAGCAGACTATCGACAGCGAGGTGACGCTCTCAACCGTTCTTCCGGCGTAGCGGTAGCCGTGGTCGCTGACCGCGGTGGCTGGGCAAAATTCGCCAACGCTGCCGGAGTCAACGATGCCGGTTACAGGTCGCTGCTTTTCAAGATTGTGGCGCCGGCGCGCTTCATTTCATCAAGCGCGCGGTCGATGTCACCAGGTTCGAGATCGATTCCGCGGCACCCATCGAGGATGACGTGCGTGTTCAAGCCGAGGTTAGAGCAGAGAAATTATTTCGCGACGGAGTCATCAATGGCTTGAATTTAGGCGATCCGTGAGCGTTCGCGAGTGATTGGGTAACGTACGCGTCTGTGTGTATTGGTCTCGCGTCGCGCCGAAATAGTCTTTCTTTGACTTGTGTCCGAAGTCATCATTCAGGACCTACATAAAAGACCGCGATCGCCAGCACGCGAAACGTGTGCGCTACCAGACGACCATTCCTGCTTCCTGCTCCGTTCCTTAGTTGGGAAATGACAGCAAAACAGCCTGAACGCAGTTTTCCGTTCCTGACAATCAATGAACGGGAAGGCAAACCGCGGGAGCGTGGCTTGACCGAGATCCGTGGGCCGTATTACTCGGTCCTGGGTCGGCGTTACCTTGAGGATTTGTTTGAAACAATGGGTGCCTACGTCGATTCGTTGAAGTTTGCGGGCGGCTCATTCACGCTCATGCCACAACAAGCTGTGCGAGACATCATCGAGGTTTGCCACAAGCACGATGTGCTCGTTTCTACCGGCGGTTTCATCGAACGGGTGCTCGCCCAAGGCGGCGAGGCGGTGCGGCAGTATATCCCCGAATGCAAGAAGCTCGGATTCGATACCATTGAGATCTCAGCTGGGTTTGTCTCGATCCCGACCGATGATTGGCTGCGACTGATTGAATTGGTGCGCAAATCGGGATTAAAGGCGAAACCGGAAGTAGGGATTCAATTCGGCGCTGGCGGCGCAACGGCGCCTGCAGAACTCCAAGCGGAAGGCACTCGCGATCCAAACTGGGCGATCGCGCAGGCAAAACGATTTCTGGATGCCGGCGCCGACATTATCATGATTGAGAGCGAAGGCATTACCGAAAATGTCGATCCATGGCGCACGGATGTTCCCGCGAAATTCATCAATGAGCTAGGGATGGGAAAACTGATGTTTGAAGCCGCTGATCCCGATGTATTCGCATGGTACATCAAAAACTACGGGGCAGATGTGAACCTGTTTGTCGATCACAGTCAGATTGTGCAATTGGAATGCCTTCGAGCCGGTATTTGGGGAACGAAAAGTCTGTGGGGAAGGGTGGTGACATACAAAAAATGACGAATGACGAATGTCTAATGACGAAAGAATGACGAAATCCGGGCGATGAAGCGGCTTTTGGATCGTTCGTCATTTGATCATTAGGATTTCATTCGTGCTTCGTCATTTTTCAGTGCGACCAGCGTTGTCCGCGCCAATATGATTAAGGAACCAATCGCTCGCGAGCGTTGCGACTTTTTCCAGCGCACCCGGTTCTTCAAAGAGATGCGTCGCGCCTGGAATAATCTCCAGCTTCACTTCGCAGCGCATCCTATCCCGTGCCTGCTCGTTTAACTCGATGACGACGTCGTCATTCCCACCGACGATGAGCAGCGTGGGTGCCTGCACCTTTGGCAAAGCTTCGCCCGCCAAATCGGGACGACCGCCGCGCGATACAACCGCCCTGACCTCTTGGGGAACCTCTATCGCTGCGACCAAAGCTGCCGCGCCCCCTGTGCTGGAGCCAAAATAACCCATGTGCAAATCGCGTGTTTGCTCTTGCTCCTTCGCCCACTTTGTCGCATGCACGAGGCGCTCGGCCAGCAAGTGGATGTCGAACCGTAGATCGCGAGTCTGCATGTCGATCGCCTCCTCCTCTGAGGTGAGCAAATCAAAGAGCAACGTTCCAAGTCCTGCCTCATTGAGCGTACGCGCGACAAATTGATTCCGCGGACTATGCCGGCTGCTTCCGCTGCCGTGAGCAAAAAGAACGAGGTTGGTCGTGCCCTCAGGAATATGCAAGTTTCCTGAGAGAATCGCGCGTCCGGACTGAATTTGAATTTCGCTCATGATCGGCCCATCAAAGCAACAACCAGAGATGTTTCGCTTCGCTCAACATGACGGTAAGAGCATGAGCAAGATTAAGATTAAAACTAGACCTTAAAGGGATAAGTTTCTGGCAACTCGCCGGCGTCCCAAATGCTGGTTTGTTCCAACGGCTCGACTGCGCGTGTTTCATCGAAGTGAATGACCGCATCAAACTGTTCCGGAATGCGTGCATGAAAATAATGGCTCAATCGTTCTGACTCTGGTTGGTAAACCACGCCGATGGCGCGCTCGATCCGCCGCTGTTGCAGAACGCCAATCTGACCTGCGCCTCGCAAATCGATCCAAAAACGAGGCAGTCCGGTCTCGTGAAACAACTCCTCATAACTGCCTCGCAAAGCAGGGCGAACATTTTTGCGCTCGGCGGAGGAACCCCAATCGGACGCAGCGGTGACGGAGCCGTGATGGGTGCTGAAGCCGATCAGGACAGTTTCCTTGCCGAAACGCTCGCGTATGAGCTGGCCGACGTTCACTTCACCGTAATGACTCATCTCCGTGGCGCGCGCGTCGCCGAGATGCGAATTGTGCGCCCAGACTGCCATCCTGGCGGATTGGCTTCCCAGATGATTTTCCAGCGCCTGCAGTGTCTCAAACATGTGCTGGTCGCGCAGGTTCCAGGATTCCGCGTTGCTCTGGAACATGGTCCGGTAGTAACGCTCCGCATTCATTACCAGGCGAGCGTTTTGTTCGGCGATAAAGAACCCGTCCGGGTCTGTTTGACCGTCCCGGGCGGCAAGCTCGGCGGCGCTGCGCTGCATTTCCACAAGTTGATTAACCGCCTCATCTTCACAGGACTTACTCAGGCCAAAGTTGGCAGCGTAACCATACGCTTGTGTATCTTCGCCAAAGTGTTCGAAGCAGGAATAACGATAGCGGGCGCGCTTGGCGGCTTCCGGATCAACTTTTTCCAGAAAATCCAGCACCGCCCGGGCGGAAGCGTGCAGGCTGTAAAGATCAAGGCCGTAGAAGCCGACCTTGCGTGCTCCCAGCGGTAATCGGGCGTTATAACCACGCAGCCACGTAATAAAGT
>Ga0137412_10000095_pt1 | contig 50326 bp, 50 predicted proteins | sample CZODoug2_1_16fun_FD_122160 | JGI IMG/M metagenome (GOLD analysis project Ga0137412, IMG submission 122160) | Vadose zone soil fungal communities from Angelo Coast Range Reserve, California, USA - CZODoug2_1_16fungal (Hybrid Assembly) | ecosystem: Environmental > Terrestrial > Soil > Vadose zone...
ACCCGCAAGAATGTGTAATGCAGAATGTCGAACATCAGCCGAGCCTCGGTGCCGAGCGGCCACTTCGTGCGATAGAGCATCATATCGTCCTCGGTCCAGGGCACGAAGCCGCCGCTTTCTCGGCTCGCCTTCGCCTTGCCAGACTTCAGTCCGATCGTCGGATCATCATCCTCTTCGAGGTGTTCTTCATCGATCATCCAGCGGACCATGCCGCGCAATGCCGACAACAGATTGCCCGCCTGGGACGGTGTGCGTGCCTTCATTTCCGCCCTGATGACTTTGCGCGTCAGCACCGCAAACGGCTTCTCTCCATTCCCGGGCAACAGGCTCTCGATCAGCCCAGTACGCTGCAGCCGAGTCGAGCCCGACAGTCCATCTTGGCCGGCCGACAGGTCGCCGAGCCAATGGTCGCTCCGTTTGTAGAGCGTCCAATACCAGCGCAGGGTATGCGGCTTCGGCGGCTCGGTGGGCAGTTCCGGATGCGGCTCGTTGCGTTGTTTCTGCGCGTTGACGTAATCGGTCGCATCGCCATAGATCGCAATCTGCGAGACGATGGCCGCATCACACTCATCATTGAATGCTTTCGTCCCGAATTGACTTTGGATCCTGATCTTCGGCAAGCCGTTACGAAGCTGGACGTAATAGCGTGTTTGTCCGCGCTGCGAGCGGTCGGCCTGCACATAACGGCGTTCGGGCTGCACCAACGGATCGGGCGCGCTACGGCGTTTACGCATTACCCCTCCCAGCGCCGCGATCGCCGCGTCATAGGCGGTGTCGAAGGCTTCCGTCCCATATTCCTCGCTGATCCCGATCCGACGACCCTTGCGGCTCAACTTCACGTACCAGCGCAGCGCGCCCAGCGGTGAATAGTCGAAATAGAGATACATTCGCCTGTCCCCAGACGCGCGGGGATCGCGGTGTTTTGTTTCAAGCATTGGTTTTCTCCGGGGACCAATGCTTGGAGTCTATTGATGCGGTGACTCCGCATCAATCGATAAGGTGCCTTTCAACCGCTTTCGGTGCGTTTCAGGAAACGCTGCAACGGCTCAGATGGCGTCCATAGTTCGTCGAGCCCATTTGTGGGCTTGCTCGGCACAGCGCTCGCCGTCAGCGCGATCCGAATGCTTCCCTCTGCATCGACCGTGATCGCACTCGCGCCGGCGTCCTTGGCTGCGCGAATGGCGCGAGCAATATCTGCTTGTGTAACCTTGGCCGGACGCCGCGGCATGGCCATTCCTCCTATTGTCCGAATTCAGCGCTCCTCGAGCTGGGCGCTCCTTGCGACACCGATCATCCTGAAGCGGTCGGAGTTCGACCGCAGCGCGTTCGAGCTCAGCTCTCAGCTGGCGTGACCTGCTTATCGACATCCAGATCGTGACCAGCGAAATCGAACAAGGGTGGGGGAGAGAGCGAAGCGTTAATTCATTCAAGCATGAGCTTTAGGTGTCGCTCTAGTGAAGGGAAATAAAACTTGAAGCATTGTAGGATAATTGAAGGAGCCAAAAAGCAGCGCAAGCCAGTAAAATCGAAGAAGATGATGTTGATCATTTTCTCATTACCAGTTGTTCCACGGGCGGTTGTCGACGAAGGCCCGAAAGCCGATAGGACAAAACTGGGCGTAGCTTGCTGGGGCACGGTTCGCGCGGCAGGGCAATTTAGCGGCTCCCGTCCGGTCGAGCAGCTTCGCCAACTGAGCCACTCAGACACCAAAGAAGGACGCGTTTGGTTTGCGCAATAAGCACTGCGCCGAACGCGGTCGTCGGGCCGATCCATCCCAAGACCATGCTGGAATGCTGCGCTTGGTTGGAACCAAGCGCGTCCACCGCTTTCGGCCACGACGGCCCAAAGTCCGGCGGCGATCAGTTCAGAGCTCGCTAAATATGCGCCGGATCGCCAAGAATCAGCATTGGTCAGGCAGGGCATTGTCAATCCAACGGCTGTTTCGGACAAGCGTCAACCTGCTTCCGTCGCTCGTGATGAGAGCGCCAGAATTCTTGGACAGCCCGTTTATAAGCCCGATGAAGGGCCAGCGGCGGCCACATACCGAGTGCGAACGAAGGCATGGACGCCACCCAGAGAATGAATCAGCGCGCGTGTTCAGAGCGGTCATCCGCGCCAGTCCGCACGGCCTACATAGTAAGAGCGGTCGGTGTCGGAGCGATTGGGAAATCGCTCCGCGATCGAGTCGCTGCAACTGCGCGATCACGACCACGCGTCGTCTGCGGTCGCCGGCCGACCGTGAAATCGTCGGAAGACCACGAAGGATGGCGAAGGCGAACGCAGATTAAACCAGCGCCGGCCGCTGGAGCCCGGCGCTTCATGCGACCGAATCGTGCGATAGCTCGGATGTCAAATCGTTTATGACGGAATCGACGACGTTGTTTTGGTAGGCGGAGATGCCTTGGAAATCGAGGGGGCCCGCCACCGTTATCATCTCACCACCAGATACGGTCGCGCTCGCGGCGCCCCCGTCCGACTTGGCCTGAAGCTTGTCGAAGGCATCTTTGAGTTGGGACGCCGTGGCATCGCTCATTTCGCCGTTCGCCTGCATTGCGGAAAAAAGAGACTGGTAGGCGCTGGAAAGATTGCTTCCGCTACCCATCTCCGATACCGCACTGAACGATCCGTTCGTCTTGCCGTCGTAGCTTTCATAAGTGAGGGTGTCGGTTGTGGTGCCGTCGGCGCCGGTCGTGGTGTTGAGTGCCAATTCGAACGCGCCTCCGTATGCGCCCGTAGTGACCATGTTTGGGTCGTTCGGATCCCTGTTCTTGTTCACTTGGCTTGCGTCGGAGCCAGCCCTGTAGTTCGGCGGGACGACGAAGCTGATATGGGTCACGTTTATCTCCTGTGGGGTTGTTGACGCGAGGGAAAGCGTGCAATCCGCATGCCGAATGGTCGCGCATTCAAATTGCAGCATTCAAAGGACTTTTTCTTGCGACGAACGTGATTATCGCTTTCGCTGTAACAATCCTTCCGCGTTCCAGCGCGCACTGCTGCAGAATTTGCCTAGCATGATCGCCATAGCGAGCCGCTAGGCACCGAACGGCTATTGCTCGTCCCATTGGATGATCCAGCAGCCGAATGGGGATGTTGGTTTTTCGCGCATTGGGGCGAGGAGATTCATCAAACCTTCCGCGGCTTTATTGAAAGCGAACTCCAGAGATCCGACCTGCTCGCAGGCGTCGCTCACCTTGCCAAATCCAAAAATGTCGATCGCTAACTGGTGCGCTGGGGCGAATGGCCACCCCAGCAGATTCCAACCCGAGATGTCGATCGAGGTGGCGGCGAAACGGGTCCCGTCAGGAAGGTAAGGTTCGCCTTTGAAGTGATCTGGCAGAACTCGTCCGTTGGGTGCCGCACAGTTGGCGGCCTCGATATCGCGCTGCTGTGACCCGAAGCGGCTACAGCTGTCAGTTCGTGTGGCGTCGAACGACTTCGAGCTCACTGCGGACAGGTGAGCAGCAGTTCAACGGTGCGACCGGCGCTTCTTCGCTTTTCCAGTGCCGGCTTGGGAAAGCTGTTGGACAATGGAATTTCTTTCAGGGGTTCGATAAACCACCGGCCCGCCGGTCCGGGCGGCGATTTGGTCTGACATCGCCACGTCCAGACCGTCGAGCGGAACCTCTTCGATGGCGAGCGGCTTGAGGCGGCCGTCTTCCCAGCTCCTTGCGCACGGCGTCAAGCGGCATGTCGCCCCATCCCAAACCGTTGAGGATGAAATTGTGTTTCGCAGATAAGTCGACGAGACCCCAGGGTGGTTTCTCCTTTTGTCGGAGAGGACCGCGCTCACCGCCGTTGAGAGGGCGAGCCCGCGGCAAGCAGTCCGGTCGCGCAAGAGAGCGGAAATCGGGTGGCTGACCGAACGCCTCTGCTCCAAGATCCATTGCATCGATCGAACAGATCGTCAGTTGAGACGACAAAGCAAAGAGGAGATGGAGCATGTCGAGAGAAGATGAAAACAAGGCCATCGTCGGCCGCTGGTTCACCAAGTTCTGGGGTGAGACGTGCGATCTCGGAATCATCGACGAGCTCGCCGCGCCGGATATGCTTCTTCAGTACTCGCTGCACGAGCCACGTCGGGGACGGGAAGACATCAAGGCCTTCATGACGGACTTCCGTAAAGCCTTTCCCGATCTCAATTTCTGGGGCGCCGCCGATCTCATCGCGGAGGGCGACTATGTGGTCGGGCGCTGGGAAGGGGGTGGGACGCACACCGGTTCCGCGTTCGGCGATTTCCTGGCCGGCTCCTTGCCCGCAAACACCGGTCGGAAAATGCGATTCACCGGTACGACCGTGCTAAAGTTGAAGGATGGCAAAATCACCGAGGAAATCGGACTCGACGACGGTGTCACCGCGCTGCAGCAGCTCGGGCTGATCAAGCTTGCGGCTTAGTGATAGCGGAAAAGCCGGCCTTCCTGATTGCGGTCCGGAAGGCCGGCGACGGCGGCTTGTCAGCGGCCGCCGTTCAATGCCGCACGGCTCTATATCGATTTTGCAATGTCTGACGAGTTCAGAAAATCTTCGCGCGGGACGGATTTGGCGTTGTGCGGGACGGTGTGATCGACAAGGTCACTTCGGAGGCACGAGCGATCGCCGACGTCAAATTTATGGGCGGCTCCGACCCGGCGCGGCAGAACGCGATGCTGGATCTAGCTCGCAGCATTTACAAATAAGTGGAGTGGGGTTCTATGATCCCATGAGCGCCTCTATAAACCATCATGAAATGGAGTCGGCCTGCTGGCTGATAGGAATGATCTAATCTCGACGCACGAGGCACATAGTATCTGTTTTCCGCCGCCGTGGATGACGAAATCGTTGCGATTTGCTTACCAGCCTTGTGCTTTGCTCGATCAAAAGCGCGGCGGCCATCTTTCCGAGGCCGTCGGCGGAGCCGGTGATAAAGATGCGCGCCAGTCTAAAAACCTTTGCCAGGCCGTTTCTGAAGAGCTAGCCAGGAATCGACTTAGGCGGAGTATCCGTAGGTCGCCGGTGCGCTAGAGCAAAGAAATCTGAGCGGAAAATTCGCTTTTCACATCGACCAATCCGGATATCGATACGCCGAGCAATCGAACGGCCTTCTTCGAGGGGAGGATGGTTTTTAGCAGATCCGATGTCGCTGCCTCCAGTTCGTCCCGGCTGCCGAGAGCCCCGACAGCCGAGCGGCTCCGGGAGATCAGCTCGAAGTCGGCAAACTTTACCTTGAGAGTTACCGTGCGGCCCCGCGTGCCCTTGTCTTCGCAATGTCGCCAGACTTTGTCGACTAACGGCCGCAGCTCGGTAAGCATGTCCTCGAATTCGGCCAGATCATGGGAGAATGTATTCTCGGCGCCGATAGATTTTCGGACTCGGTCAGCTCGAACCTCGCGGTTGTCGACGCCGCGCGATATCCAGTAGTAATGGCTTCCGGGCTTGCCGAAATTGGCCTGCATGAATTCGATCGACTGGTTGCGCAAGTCGAGGCCGGTGTGGAGACCGAGTGCATTCATCTTTGCGCTGGTCGCTGGTCCGATACCGTGAAACTTGTCGACCGGCAGGCTTTCGACGAATGCGCACCCCATCTCCGGTGTGATGACGTACTGGCCATTCGGCTTGCGGTGGTCGGAAGCGAGCTTCGCCAGAAATTTGTTATAGGAGATGCCGGCGGAGGCGTTGAGGCCGGTTTCTTGTTTGATCTTGGCACGGATTGCGATCGCTACGTCGCGCGCAAACGGAATGCCCTGCAGGTTTTCCGTGACGTCAAGGTATGCTTCGTCCAGCGACAATGGTTCAATGATGGGCGTGTGCTCCGCGAAGATCTCGCGGATCTGCTGGGAAACGGCCTTGTAGACTTCGAAGCGGGGCTTTACGAAGATGAGGTCCGGGCATTGCCGCTTGGCAGTCACCGACGGCATCGCCGACCGAACCCCGAACTTCCGCGCTTCGTAGCTCGCGGCCGCCACGACGCCGCGCTCGCGGGATCCTCCGACGGCAACTGGCTTACCGCGGATATCCGGATTGTCCCGCTGCTCGACGGACGCATAGAAGGCATCCATGTCGATATGGATGATCTTGCGCTGAGGGGGAGGGGGCCGCGCTTCGTTGTCGCTCCCGTCCGTCACGTTGTTGGCCCGGCCGGATCTTCCTTGACGCCGCGGGCGACGATCCGAAGTGTCACGTCTGGCAGCGGCCGCTGGAGTTTCAGGGCCTCGTCCGCAGGGGCCGTCATCCAGGTCTCGACTTCGTCTAGCTTCGTGAGGATCACCGGCATCGCCTTCGGGTGAACGGCTCCGACTTCGGCGTTCGGCTCCGTCGTGAGGAACGCGTAGAGGTCGTTGGTCGTCTCACCTTCCTTGACCTTTCGGACGGAGGTCCAGTTGGTCCAGATGCCGGCGAAGCAGGCGAGGGGCCTGGTCTCATCAAGCGCGAACCAGATGTCGCCGCCCTCGGTCTTGTTGAATTCGCTGAAGGAGTTGAATGGCACCACACAGCGGTTTTCGGCTCCCAGCCACCGCGTCCAGTGCTTGCTCTTCACATTGCGGATGTTGGTCGTGCCGCCGTCGGGCTCCATCCTCAGCAGTTCGTTGAAATCGACAGGTTTACCCTTCGCTTCGAGCTTCGCCGCGCGCCTCTTGGTTGCCTGCATGAGCGCGTGCGGAGACGACGGCATCCCCCACCGTGCTGTTGCGAGTTCGCGGCCCTCGACCCCGTTGCGCACGATCAGTGCCTTGTAATCGGGAAAAACGCCTGGCATCGGCGCCAGATTGCCCACGTATCGGTTCACGACGCGGAACAGCGCGCTGATGGCGGCCTGGTTGGTCGTGATCGAATAGAGATTACACATCGGTCAGGCTTGGGCTCGAGGCGGGCGCGCGGCTGCCAGGTCAATTGTAGCAGAGTTGCGGAAGGACGCCGGCCTGCCCTGGTACCTTTGGCGCAACGTGGCCGGCTGGCGCGATCGTGCACGACGGTGGTCAGCGGGCGCTTCATCGGCACGCGGTCGACGTCGCTCGACGTCATGCAGCGCGCATCCGGTCTCTAACTGGGTGAAGCGTCCATTCACGGCCTGGTCGATCGAGAGTGACGGATCGGCCGGTTCGCCGTCGCTCCGCATCCGCTCATTCCAGCTTTCGCCAAGGAGCCGGTCAGCCTGCTGAATCATCGCCTCACCCTTGGCCCGCATCGCGGCCGATTGGGCGGCCAGGATATTGGCCATCGCACCTGCCTTGACGCGTTCTTTCGCCAGAGCCTTGCGTCGCCGTCCATCACGAGCGTAGGGTGATACTTCGGGGCCATCCGGACATCCGGGCGCAAAGAGATCGGATCGGTGATCCCGGAGCGGGCTACGGCGTCTCAAACGCCGGCCAGCACCCATCTTCTTCATGCCTGCCGGTGCGCTGCTGGCAGGTGTCGTCGAGCAACCGTTGCGCGACATTCTTCCAGGCCGCGTTGCCGCCATACAACCGAACGGCATCGGCAGTCTGGATTTCCACCGTTCGCTCGCAGCGGCCGCAGGAAACGCGCAGGACGTGTTGCTGCATTTTCGAAAGACATCGCTGTCGCGTTTGAGCGCCGGTCGTGCCGGCGCGGGGGCCTTTGAGTACCGATTCCCTGTATTCAGCCGGGAGGGGCGCATCCGGAGCCGCAGAGGGGACAGGCGTACGGGCAGCTTCGATAGCCAGTTTTTCGATTTGTTTTGGGGTTGGCATGCGCCAGCTCGCGGATCGGTCGGTCATTTCCGAATTAGAACATAAGACGAACAAAAGTCGAGTCCGCGCAAGCCGGTGGCCTAAAAAAATCGTCCTGTGGGGAGCGCCGCGGTGTCGGAACCAAGCCAGCTCGATCGTCTTGAATCCGGCATCCGTATTGGAGTTCCCCATGGCCCCCCGCGCTAACTGGAAAGGCTTCCTGCGTCTTTCCCTCGTCACCTGTCCGGTAGCGCTTTATCCAGCCACATCGGAATCCGAAAAGGTCTCGTTCAACCAGCTCAACCGGAAGACCGGCCATCGCATCAAATACGCCAAGGTGGACGCCGATACCGGCGAGGAGGTCGCCAACGAAGATATCGTCAAGGGCTACAAAGTCGACACCGACACCTTCATCGAGGTAACGAAGGAGGAGCTACAGAATATCGCGCTGGAATCGACGCGAACCATCGAGATCGACGAGTTCGTCGACCGCAGCGAGATCGATCCGCGATATCTGATTCGCCCCTACTACCTGCGTCCGGACGGGAAAGTTGGGCACGACGCGTTCGCAGTCATTCGCGAAACCGTCCGAGAGATGAACAAGGTTGCCATCGGACGGGTGGTGCTGACCAACCGTGAGCACATCATCGCGCTCGAACCACTCGATAAGGGGCTTATGGGAACGCTGCTGCGCTACCCGTACGAAGTGCGTTCCGAAGATGAGTATTTCGACGATATCCAGGACGTCAAAGTCACCAAGGACATGCTTGACCTCGCCAGGCACATTGTCAACCAGAAGGCCGGTCATTTCCAGCCAGAGAAGTTTGAAGATCAATACGAAACCGCCCTTGTCGATCTCATCAACCAGAAGCGCGCCGGCAAACCCATCGCCGCGAAGGAGCGACCGCGTGGCGAGAACGTCGTCGATTTGATGGACGCACTGCGCAAGAGCATCGGCGGCGCACGGGCGGCAAAGGACTCCAAGCCGGCCAAGAAGCCGCGCAAAGTCGCAAGCGGTCAGAAGGAAATGCTGATGCCGATCGCCGGCAAGAAACCGGCGAAGGAAGCTGCGGCAAAGAAGCCTGTGGCTAAACCCCAGCGGAAGTCAGCCTAACTAGGGCCTGCTTGTCCTTCAGATCGATGGCCTCGGCGGAGATTGCTGAAGGGTGGAGAGTGCGGAGCGCGGACGTCCCGCTGGTGCGGTATTTACTCGGGGCAAGTCGATCACCCAAAGATTGTAATTATGAATGAATGTTCGCTGCGATAGTAGCGGTAAATGCGATGCGCCTGAGACGCGGATAATCGAAGTGACCTCTCGTTGATAAGGTTACGTCATGACGTGGCGAACTATTTGTATTGGACGGTAGAGAACGGGTCGCCGATTATCGACCGCAGGATGGTCGTTGGTCGACGGTGATCTCGTTGGCAGAAATTATTTAGTGTCGACGGCGTGCAGGACGATTGCCTTAGGATTTATTCGAGCAGGCCAGGTGAACGCTACGACGCTGTTCTCTTCGTCAATGCAGGAAGCTCGATAATCATGGGCGTCCTCCGCTGAGAATCAATCGGAGGAGGAGCGATGCTTGCGCAGTCCAGTAGACGGCCACTTGTAAGAAATGCAATTCTGGCGTCTCTGTCGAGCGATCTTACGGCAATAAGCGGATTTATGGAACCGATTGCGCTGAGAGAGCGCATGATTGTGCACGCGCCAAAAAAGCAAGTTGAACATGTGTATTTCGTTGAGTCCGGCCTCGTCTCGCTCAGGATCGTTGCCGCCGGGAGTATGCTTGAGACTGCTGTTGTAGGGTATCGAGGAGCGGTTGGAGCATCATTTTTGTGGGGAGGGCACCTTCCAATCTATCAGTCAGTTGTGATTTTATCTGGCGATGCCTTCCGGATTCCAGTTGGCGATTTGTATCGCCTAATGAGCGAACGTCCACGGATCCGCGAGCACCTCTCGCGATATGTCCAAGCGCTCTCTTTGCACAATGCGCAAATCGGGTTGTGTGGTGTTCGACACAGCCGAGAACAGCGGCTGGCCTGTTGGATTTGTCTGACGTGCGATGCAATCGACGGCCGCGTCCTTCCGGTCACCCACGACTATCTCTCTGCCGCCTTGGGATTGCGCCGCTCGGGCGTCACAGAAACTCTTATCCGGTTTGAAGAGAAGGGCTATATTTGCAAGATGCGCGGCATCTTGCGTGTAGATGACCGCGAGCGTCTCGAACTTGAGGCTTGCAGTTGTTACGGCATAATCGCGAATGCGTATGTTTCGTCTGAAACTCCAGCGTATGTAGTTGGCCGTGAAGAAGAAGGACCTGAGCGGAATTTGAATTTTTTCCGGTGAAGACGTCTGTGCGATCACAAGCGTTTTGGTTGGAGGTTCGAAAAGCTTGCAATTGATGTTCAGATTCCCTCGAAGCGCGCGGCCGGTTCCAGGGTTGCCTGTGTGCCTCGAGATTGATTACGGTTTCGATGGCAAACCAAGCTGCTCTGCCTCTCCGCAGTAACGGTCAGCTTCGGCGAATGTCGCGTGGGGCAAGCACAGCCATGATCTGGGACTCGCCTCGGCAGGCATGCGGTCAGCCGCTTTGTGCAGCCCATGATGCTTGCAATCGAGAGGCACCCCAGCCTGCGCGATCGCATCCCGCATAAATCTGCTGAAACATCGACGCTGAATGGCTTGCCGTAAGCGGTCGTGACGATCGCGATGTGCAAGTCGTAGGCGTTAAGCACAGCAATGGTTTCGATGCAGCGGTATCAGTAGCTCTCGCCCTGTCTTCTGCTGCTTTATCCTAATCCTCCTGTCTGGCGTAATGTGAGTCTGGGCCATCCGCACCACATCCAAGCGGGGCCGACGTGCTCAAGAATCCTTTTCGAGCCGGGATGGATATCGCGACTTGCTCGTTTTCTTCGCGTCTCTCCCAAACTTCCTGCTACGCGCAGCTGATGAGGATGTGCGCGACGATCTCACCCAATTCGACCCGCTCTTCGCCGTCGTCGCGATCGTAGCCGATCGCAATGCCAAATGCGTGGCGAGCCTCGACCTCGTCTGCACGCTGCCGCACACCGCGCACGCCGACGCGCGCATATGATTGAGAATCTGCTGATCGTCGAGTGTCTTCCAAAGTGCCCCAAGCAGCGGGTCTCGTCGTGCCACTGGAGCGCCCCGTCATCCCTGCGCCCGATGACACGCCCCGACGACATGGTGGCCGAGGCGGGCCGGCGGATCTCCCAGCTCGCCGCCCGTGGCACCGCCGCGCCAGCCCGGGGCGGCGGGCGAGAACGGGGTAAGCGGACGCATGTCGCGTGCTCGGCCGCAAGTCTGCACGCTCCGCCCCCAAAGTAGAAAGGTGACGCGGCGACATCGCCCTATCATCTGGTCTAGACTGTTTGCTCATTAGCTGTCGCGGTCCAATCCGGGTGCGCTCCATCTGTCAGGTGTTTACGGTATCCGTACACGCTTTGGCGCACCGCCGATCCCGCGGGAGCTTTGGCGATATCCGAATGCGGAGGTGGGAGCCTCCGACCACAGTTCCAGCGCATTAACGGCACCGGTCGCTTGTCCGGCCTTGTCAAACGCAATCAACCGCTTCGCAACCTCGATCCCAATTCGCTCTTGAGCCTCGGCGGTACTGCCGCCAATATGAGGTGTAAGAATGACATTGGGTATGCCCATTAATGGCGACAGAAACACGTCGTCGGGTCTCTCGGGTTCAACGGGGAAAACGTCGATCGCGGTGCCGAGCAAGTGGCCGTCACGGAGAGCGGCGGCGAGCGCTTCTGGATCAACCACAGAACCTCTCGACGCGTTCACTAGGAAAGCGCCCTTTTGCATCGCGCGGATTTGAGCGGCGCCAATCATCCCTATCGTTGCCGGCGTCTCCGGTACGTGAAGAGAGACAATGTCGCTTGAAGCGAGAAGCTCTGCGAGGCTTCGAGCGCACTGGGCATTTCCAAAAGACAGCTTGTCGGCAACATCGTAATATATAACCCGCATCCCGAAGCCGCCCTCCGCGATCATTCCAAGTTGCGCGCCGATATTGCCGTAACCTACGACTCCGAGTGTTCTGCCGCGTACTTCGAAGCTGTAGGATGCGCTCTTTTGCCATCGACCTCGATGGAGGGACTGCGACTTCGGGAAAATACCCCGCATCAACATGATGATTTCGGCCATGACCAGTTCGGCGACGCTGCGCGTACTGGAGAACGGAGCGTTAAAAACAGGAATTCCGATCCGGCTCGCGACAGGAATGTCGACTTGGCTTGTCCCGATGCAGAAGCACCCGATAGCGAGCAATCGGTCCGCCGCCGCCAACGTCCGTTCGTTTAGGCGAGTACGGGAACGAATCCCGAGGAGATGAACTCCGGGAAGCTTCTCAAGGAGTTCATCATCGCTGAGAGCTCTTGGAATGGAAATGATTTCATCGTAACCGCCGTCCGAGAATGTCGCGGCGGCGACGTCGTGAATCGCTTCAAGCAAGAGAATTCGACGCACATGGTTCGGCATTGTCAAAGCTCGCGGTATTTGCACTGTTGAAGCTGCCTGCTGAACGGCTCGCGTAATAAGCGGAAGGTCCGGCGCCAGCGTCGGAGCAGCGATGCCGGCCCCCGGCGTGCACAACAGCCAAGATTTCGGATGAAATCTCGATGTGAGCCGCGACGATATCGCGCCCATCCGCCCGAGAGACCGGTCGCAGGAAGATCACGGGACATCCAGCCGCTCCGATGATGTGTTTGAAGATCCAATGCGGGACCACGCCGACATATCTATGCACGCTGTCTTTTTGACGTCGAACTCTCGGCATCCGCAGATTAACTCATCGACGGCTTTTCGCCTCGGCCGCGATTCGCGTTTGCGATCGCAGCGGAAGCGTGTTGGCTTCTGGATAGAAGGGGCCTCCCGCAACGGCTCATGCATGAGGAGAGGCCAGCGCGGCGCAATGTGCGATAGAGAAGCGGCCGCGCCCAGCTACCAGCTTGGATAGGCGTCGCCGCGCGCTTTCGTCAAAGTCCTAACATCATCTTGTAGGTGCGTGGATCCCGCCACGTGACTTTCGACCGTTTCGCCTCAACGATCCCTCGAATGTGAGATGGCCACTGCCATGCGTATTAGGCAGTGTCACTTACCCAAGGTGTAAGGAGTTGCAGCAACGTCCTCCGCTACGGGAGCCGATGATGTCCATCCGGAGCCGTATCTCGGTTATCCAAATGCGTTTGCGTCCGAGTTCCTACGGGCACGCCACCGCTCATGGTCAGCGTGACGATCCTGTCGTCGAGATGTCTTCGAAAAAAATTGCCTGCGGTGGATCGTGCAAGGAAAGTCACCTTGGGATATCGGCGCGATCCTGGATACCGGCGAAAACACTGTCGTCCTTTTGATCAAGAAGGCCATGAGAGGGTTGATGCTACAAGCCGAAGTTGAAGCTATTCATCTTAGTCTTATCGCTTTCCCGGATAGGATGCTTGCGACAAATCCGGTTAGGTCGCTGTCTCATAGTCGGGCGTGACCCATAAAGAGTAACCGCAAGGCTCGTTCTTTTGTCCAGAGAGCCCTAGGTGTATTGCTTGGCGAGGAAGCGTGGCGCGGATAAGGGCGAAGCGGGAGCTCTGAGACATCATCGACCGCCATGCGAGGGATCATAAAGGCGTTGCTCTCGCTCTCGCAGAGACGCTCAAAGGCGCTCCGGGTCCAAGGTATCGTTGCGATTGAAAAAGCGCTGTTTCGGTTCGCGTGACGGCTAGAATCCGCAGCCGCCGATGCTGCGGAAGTCGATCGCCTATCGCGACTACCAAAGTAGGTAGTATCCCACTCTGCACTCACGACATACCTTTCGATCAGTCAAGCAAGACGCCTCCCTACGGGAAGAGGACGCGCGTGATGCCGTCGACGAAGCCTTGGATATATATCGTGAGAGAGGACGAGAGATCGTCTCTTGCAAAACACGTCCTTGAAAAGGACGGTAGTCGCAAATCGAGCGGGGGAAAAATCGACCCGACATCTACACCGGCAGACGTGGATCCCAACCTCATATCCCTGGGCTCGCCATCAGACAAGTGCTCGGCATTGGCCGAACGTTCAAGGACGCCGCGCGTAGGAGACTGTCGTCAGCTGCCAATCGTGCTGCTGCCGCGGTCCGAGGAGCATCGTCCGCGGAATGTCGACACCGGTGTCAACAGCGATCAGGCCGTCGACGATACCCAAGCTGTATCTGGTCAGTTGGTGGCCAGGATCGGGGCGATAGGTTCGCCGTCCTCTTCCGAGCATCAAAGCATCTTGACATTCCTGGACCTGCGGATGGATTTGCGAGCACAGCTCGTCTACCGCAACGGCCGAAGAGTCGCGCTTGGGCCCCTTGAGTTTCGCCTTCTCGAACACTTCCTGAGATACCCTCGATGCGTGTTTTCCAGGAAGGAGTTACTCGAGTCGGTGTGGGGCCGAAATCTTCATGTCGTTTCTCGCACTGTCGATGTCCATATCGGACGCCTCCGCAAGGTACTCAATGCGGCGGGCCTTCCCGACTATATCCGCACTGTCCATACGCGGGGCTATTCCCTGGATTCACTTGATTAGCACCAATCGTCCGACCCACGCTTCGGTTTTGGAGACAGTGTTATGGCTTTGATTGTGGAATCAGCAGCGCAACTGAGAATCCGCGACGCATTCGCCGCTCTGCCAGGGCTCGTTTCCGCCCCTGTGCATGTGAAATGCGAGGGGCTTTGCATGGCGGGCTCCATCAAGATAAAACCGGCCCTGCGCATGGTTGAGGCGTTGGAGGCGGCCGATCGCATCGGGCCGGACAGCGTGCTGATCGAATCATCCTCTGGGAATCTCGGAGTGGCGCTCAGCATCGTCGCCGCGGCCAAGGGCTATCGTTTTCTCTGCGTGACCGATCCCGTGAGTTCCCCGACGAACCGAAAGCTTATGCTGGCGTATGGTGCGTCGATTATCGTCGTCGATAAGCGGGACCGCAACGGTGGATTCCTCGCAACCCGCATCGAGCTGATTAACGAGATGTGCGCGCGGGATCCTCGCTACGTGTGGGTCAATCAGTACGAGAATGAAGACAACTGGCGGTCGCATTACTTTGCCACCGCCCCTGAGATTCATGCAAGTTTTTCCAAGATAGACTGGCTGTTCGTAGGTGCCGGCACAACCGGCACTCTGATGGGATGTGTGCGGTATTTCCGAGAGCATTCTCCCCAGACGCGCATCGTAGCGGTTGACAGCGTTGGCTCGGTGACGTTCGGAGGGGCGCCGGGTTCCCGCAAGATCCCTGGCCTGGGCACAAGCCGTGTCCCGCCAATATTCAATCCGGACGAGATACAGCGCGTCGTCATGGTCCCGGAGGAGTCGGCGATTCGCATGTGTCGCTCCCTGGCCCGCAGAGGGTTTCTCTTTGGAGGATCCACCGGCACGGTCCTCGCCGGAGTCTGTTCTTGCGCGGCGGAGATACACCCTGATGACATCGTCGTGGCTCCATCGCCCGATTTCGGGGAGCGATATCTCGATTCGATATATGACGACGAATGGATTGGGACACACTTTCCGAATGTGATCGCCGCCACTCAGCGACAGCAGGCGGCGGAGTGAGCAGCTGAAGCTGCACACGTCAGTCGGGAGCGCCTTTTGGCCTGGTTCAACGGCTCGCTCGCCACTCCACGATTCAGCAAGAAACTTCGAAATGAACCGACACGCTTTCTCGGATCAAGCAAAACTGCCGGCGGATATGTCCAGCGGGACCCAAGCATTACGAATAGAGATTTCCATCTCCGTTCGAGGCGCCCTTTGGCTCCTCGCATCTGGAGGCATGCTTGCCGCGATGAGCGTCGTAATAAGGATCTGCGCGACCGAGTTGCATCCTTTCGTCGTCGTTTTCTTTAGAAACCTTCTCAGCCTGCCCATCATTTGGTTCTGGCTGCGACCCAAGCCCGGGCAAGGTCTGCCGAAGCCCGCGAAGATCGGTTATTACACGCTGCGGGCCGCGATCAGCTTGTTATCGATTTTGGCCTGGTTTTATGCCGTTACCGTCTTGCCGCTGTCGACCGCGACGGCGATAAATTTCACAACACCATTATTCGCGACAATCGGTGCCATCTTGATACTCGGAGAGCGCGCGAGCTTCAGCCGATGGCTCGCGATTGTCGTGGGCTTCTTGGGTGTAATTGTCGTCCTCCATCCCGGTAGAGATCTGATACAGGGGGATGCGTGGATTGTCCTGATGTCTGCAGCTGCGAGTGGCATGAGCATTGTAACTGTCAAATTCCTCAGCCGAACGGAGACACCCGAGGCGATCGTGAGTTATTTCACCCTCTTTCTATTGCCGTTGTCCTTGGTTCCGGCGCTGTTCGTCTGGACCTGGCCGTCGCTTGCGATCTTGCCGTGGTTGCTGCTTCTTGCCGTCATGGCAACCTTCGCGCAGCTCTTCGCTACAAGGGCGTATGCGATGGCCGATGCGGGTTACCTCGCGCCATTCGAATTCGGGCGTTTGATCTATGCGGTTGCGCTGGGATACTTGGTCTTCTCCGAGAAAACCAGCTTCGCGACATGGCTTGGCGCAGGGCTTATCGCCACGGCCGCAGCATGCGCCGTGCGCCAGAGAGGATGTGTAATCGCGCCGTTGAAGCGTTGATAACGTTCTGTCATGAACTAGGGAATTCTTTATATTGGACGAGAGCGCATCCCATCCGATATCGACCCCGCAACGGTCGTTGATTGATCGTCGTGAGGGGCGTCCCGGCTCGGCCGCGAAGTTTGCCGAGACCTGGTCACGCCTCGTCGTGATCAGGGTGGGAGGCGCGTGTGCGGACGCGGATTGCAACGGATATACGGATTGGGCAGGACGGGCGCCAAGAGGGTTTCTTAAGCCTTCCTATCTCAACGAACCAGTCCGCCTATGGCCGGATCCAAATTCCAATCATCAGTATCGAGAATGGTGCGGGCCCCAGAGCGTTGCTCGTAGCTGGCAATCACGGCGACGAGTACGAAGGCCAGATCGCGTTACTGAAATTGGCTCGCGAGCTGAGGTCCGAAGACATACGCGGACGTGTGACGATCCTCAGTGGGGCAAATTTTCCCGCGGTCTTGGAAGGGCGCAGAAACGCTTCCTGCGACGACGGAAATCTCAATCGCTCGTTTCCCGGCGATCCGAACGGCTCGCCGACACAAATGATCGCGCATTACATCGAACACGTCCTTCTTCCGGAATTCGATTTGGTTTTGGACCTGCACTCAGGTGGTTCATCTCTGGTGTATGTGCCGTGCGTGCTGGTGCGAATGAGCCCCGACAATGGCCGCAAGCGGAAGACATTCGATGTTATGGACGCGTTTGGGGCGCCAGTCGCCTATATCAGCGACGGCCGCAGTGGCGGTGCGGATCGAACGCTTTCGGCCGCCGCAGAGCGGCAAGCCGTCGTTTGCCTGACGACCGAGCTGGGGGGCGGCGGGGCCATCGACCGGCACGCGCTTCGGTTGGCGGAGCAAGGTGTTCGTCGCGTTCTTCATCGCGCCGGTATTCTGAAGGAAATGCCGCAACGAGCTGCGTCCCCGACGCGCGTGTTGGAGGTGCATGGTCTCGACTATTATGTGTTCTCTCCCGAGAACGGCCTCATCGAGCCGCTTGTAGAGCTCGAGGATACGGTCGAGGCGGGGCAGGCTGCGGCGATCGTGTATTTTCCCGATACTCCGTGGCGCGAACCGTCCGTTGCGACGTTTCGCCGAGGGGGAACGGTCATCTGCAAGAGGACACAGGGCTACGCAAACCGCGGCGATTGCCTTTATCAGATTGCAACCGATTTTCGCGATGCGCTGTGACGGGCCGCGATGTATCTGCTCAATCCGCGGCTCCTCGGTTTCGAATGCCTGCGGTGTCGGATACGGCATCCGATAGGGGACTATCCAACGGGATGCCCCCATTGCCTGGCGACCGGCTTTCCGGTCAGCCTCAAGGCGAGTTACGCATCGGACACACCGATACGCGCCAAATCTGCCGGCCATGGACTGCGCAGATTCGCATCGCTGCTCCCCTATCTCGATTTTCCGACCCTCGGCGAAGGGGACACGCCCCTGGTGACATTGCCGCGATTGGCAAATGCCCTGGGCCTGTCAACGCTCCGCATAAAATGCGAGTCGCAGCAGCCGACCGGATCACACAAGGATCGGATGAGCTGCCTCGCCATTGCGCGAGCGGTGTCGGTTGGAGCGCGCACGGTTGTCGCCGCGTCGAGCGGCAATGCCGGCGTTTCACTTGCTGCCTACGCGAGCGCGGCGGGGCTGCGCTGCGTCATCGTTACCTCTCCATCCATCGACCCGCTTTGGCGGCATGCCATCGAAATGTATGGAGGCGAACTGCTCGCGACGGAGTCAGCCGGAGAGCGGTGGCGCTACGTGGCCCACAAAGTACGGGTCGAGGGTTGGTTTCCAGTCACGAATTTCATCGACCCTCCTGTCGGCAGCAATTGTTGGGGCGTCGACGGTTACAAGACGGTCGCATTCGAGTTGTTCGAGCAAGCGGGGCCGATCGTGCCCGACTTTGTCGTGGTTCCTTCGACGCGGGGAGATCTCCTGTGGGGAATTTACGATGGCTTCCAGTGTCTTCGAGAAGGTGGGCATATCAGGACGCTACCCCGGCTCGTTGCGGTCGAACCCTATGCGCGGCTCGCGCATGTAATGGAGGGTGCGGATTATCGCCGTGCCTTTCCTGGAAGCACGACCCTGGTGTCCATTTCCGGTACGACCGTCGCATGGCAGGCCGTGGAAGCGCTGAGATCATCAGATGGCTGCGCCGTCCCCGTCAAAGACCGAAATGTTAGCTCGGACAGAAAGGAGCTGGCTTTACAAGGAATATACCTCGAGCTTTCGGGAGCGGCGGCGTTGACGGCGGTGAGAATGTTACGAAGATCCGGCTGGATACCCGAAGGCGCACACGTTGCCATGGTTGGCACGGCAAGCGCGTTTCACGAGATGCCGGACCGCTCGTGGCAACCGATCGAGATTGTCAAGGCGCCAGCAGCCTGATGGCCGATAGGCCAAGAATCAAGGGACGATGCTGGCTTCGCCTCCGGCGGATAAAGGCTGAGAAAGTGCGTGGCCGGATGAGGGGCCATCGAGCTGAGGCAGCAGAAGGGAATCGGTCATGTCGAACATGCCATTGGAGTTGCCCAGCCCAATACCGCCGCAAGGCGAAATTGAGGGACGACTACAAAAGCTCCGGAGACGGATGTCGCAGAGCGACCTGGAGCTCGTTGTCCTCACGGGCCAGAACAACATCGAATATTTCTCGAACCACAGGTCGCTCTCCTGGACATCGAACTCAAGGCCGATGTTTTTCCTCGTGGGACTCGAGGAAGCGATTCTCGTCGCATCGACGGCCGAGGAACGGAACTATCAATCCCAGAAGCGGCCCTTCTGCGCGGCTTTCTATCACGGCTTTCTTCCCGATGCCGTGCCAATCGTTCTGGCCGAGGCACGGAAGCTGACGCGTTCGGCACCTTCGGTAGGAATCGATTACGGCGTGGATATGTTCGGCCGCGGGACATTGGCGCTCCTGCGAGCGATCGAGAGCGGTTTAAATCGCAGCCTGTGCGAAGCCTCGGAGCTGATCTGGTCGGTGCGGATGATAAAGAGCCGGTTCGAAGCGGATATGAAGAAAGCCTCTTTCCGCATCGCCAACGGTGCCTTCGACGCCGCGTTGTCGGAGGCGCGGATCGGCATGACCGAAGCGGAATTGTTCCGTTCGATTCAGTCGCGAATTGTCCTCTACGGCGCCGAGCGATGCGATCCGTTTCCCGTCGTCTTCTCCAGCGGCGAGTTTGTCTACAACCGGTGGCCCTCCGATCGAAAACTCGCGGCGGGCGATTACATCTGGACAGATTTCCGATCAACGTTTGCAGGATATCCCGCGGACCGAAACAGGATTGCCAGGGCGGGTGATGCCAAGCCGTGGGAAGAGACGTGTTACGAAAAGGTGCGCAGGCTGACGCTCGAACTTGTGAATGGCATTCGACCTGGGATGACGGGCGGCAGCATCCACGCTTTCTTCAAGGACCTTTGGGCCGCCGCAGATCTGGGACCAGTTTACTCACGCGCCGCCCGGATCGGTCATGGAGGCGGGATGGATCTGACAGAGCCGCCCTCGATCATGGCGGAAAGCGAAGAGATTATTCAGGAAGGGATGATCCTCCATGTCGAGCCGAAGCTTGAGATCGATGGCGCGATCTTCCAATTCGAAGAGGTCGTCTACGTGACGAAGGAGCACAATGAATTTTTGGCGGAGCTTTGTCCCGAAAGGCTTCCGATAGTGAGACGCGCCTGACAGCTCATCAAGCAGCGTCTAGGGCAGGTTGGTGGCGGAGGTGTGGAAATGGCACTGATTACGGAGCAATTGGCTGAGTTCGTCGCGATGGCACGCCCGCAAGATTTGCCTGAGAACGTATTGGATCGTGCGGTCCTCTCGACGCTCGACTGCATTGCGGCCGCGATTGGTGGCGTGCCAACGGCCAACGCTGCGTCGATGCGCGCCGCAGCGACGAGGATCTTCGGCGGTGGGCCTGCGAGAGCTTGGTTTACGGACTCTCTCAGCATGCCGGCGGCCGCGATTCTCGCCAACTGCGCCGCAGCAAGTGCGTTGGATGTCGATGATGGCCATCGCGGGGCGAGCGGGCACGCCGGAGCGGCCGTCGTGCCCGCCGTACTTACGGCGGCAGCCCACGAGACGTGGAGTGGCGCCAAGCTCTTGACCGCGATTGCGCTCGGCTATGACGTTGCATTGCGTGTCGCGTCGGCGCGACAGCCGGGAACAGTCACGAGCTTCGCGGCCGGGCTATGGTGCGGATACGGTGTAGCCGCGGCGATCGGCTACCTGCATGGCCTAAGACCAGCCGAGATCGCGCATGCGATTGCGATCGCCGGTGCAGAGGCGCCGCAAAACCTCCCACAGGGTGCTTGCCGCATGAGCTCGGTGAAGGGAAGTAGCCCTTGGGGCACGATGACCGCCTATGTCGCCGTCGAGCGCGCGAGGCACGGCGCAACGGGCTCGATCGACCTTTTGGATCGAGAATCTGTTTTCGATCGGAACAAGATCCTCGATGGCCTCGGGCAACGATGGCTGATCAATGAAACCTACCTCAAGCCATACGCGTCGTGTCGATACACCCACGCCGCGATCGATGCCGTTCTCGAGCTTCAAGCGACGTCGGCGCCCATCGACGAGCTCATCGTGGAGATTTTCCCCGAAGGCATGACGATCACCAACGATCGTGAGCCAAAGACGCTCGAAGCTGCGCAGTTCAGCATTCCATTTTCAGTGGCGCTCGCCGCGCTGCGCGGTGCTCGCGCGCTCAGGCCGCTGACCGAGGCGAGCCTCCGTGACGAAGAGGTCCTTGCCTTGTCGCGACGGGTCAAGTTTTACCCGGTGACGGAGTTTGCTGGCGCCTTTCCGAAACTGACGCCATCCAGGGTACGCGTCCGCAGGGGCGGCGTGGAGAGCGGCCGTACTGTCATGCATCCACTTGGCGAAGTCGACAATCCGCTTCGTCAATCCGACGTCGAAGCCAAGCTCGTCGATCTCGCACGTGGGTTCATTCCGGGTGAGGTCGTCACTTCCATAGTGAAGGGCTGCGTGGAGCTCAAGACCGGCTCGCCAAAGCGATTGCTCGCCGCACTAGACGTACCGGCTTTTCGAACCATTGCCGGGGCCGCGCAATAGGGCTGACGTCCTCGCGATAGCCCAAGCTCCACATGGCGATCGAGAAGACCGGTGCCGTTTTCACGGTCGCTCGTGTCGATTACGGCCGAAGTCGCGGAATTGTTGGCCTCAGTGCGCCCAACCAAGAACCGCTTCGCGGAGTCCGAAGCGAATCTGGGAAGAGGCGTAGTCATTTTCCCGATTTCCGAATCTCTTCCTCAATGTTCAACTATAGGGTGTGGATTTGCTGTCCAGGCCATAAGGAGTGGGTCATGCTGACTTGATAACGTCGTATAATAAAGTGTCGCGAACATTGTATTAGACCGGTCCAGTTATTGTGATTAGCTAAAGAAGGAACTGAGCAACGCCCTTTTGGGGCTGAAACCGAAGAATAGAGCTGGGGGACAGGCCATGGGCTGCGTTTGGGGATGCGCTGTCGCACCCGTCAACCGTTTCGATGGTGGAGCGTCGAGTTGCGAGGCTGCTGACACGAACGGTGGAAAATGAGCTCGATGGCGGTTTCCGACTGGATGCCAGAGAGCGAGGTCAACCGGCACCGCGAGGGCGCCTCGGTCGAACTGTGTGACGTGAGCCGGACATTCGGCAACGTCTTGGCTGTCGATCGTGTCTCTCTGAACGTTCGCCCCGGCGAGTTCTTCACGCTTCTTGGTCCGAGCGGCTCAGGTAAGACGACGCTTCTGCATCTGCTGGCTGGCTTTCAGGAACCGGATTCCGGGCATATTGAGGTGAATGGGGAGATCGTCTCGGGCCTTCCTCCGTTCCGCCGGGGCATCGGTGTCGTCTTCCAGAGCTACGCTCTCTTTCCTCACATGTCCGTTTTCGAGAATGTCGCCTTTCCTCTGCGTGTGAGAAAGGTTGGGCGACGAGAAATCGCGTCCCGCGTGTGCAGAGCACTCGATCTCGTACAACTGGCCGACTACGATCGGCGCCGTCCTTCTCAGTTGTCTGGCGGACAGCAGCAGCGCGTCGCGCTAGCCCGCGCATTCGTCTTCGGCCCTCGTCTGCTCCTCATGGACGAACCCCTGAGCGCACTCGACGCGAGGCTGCGCAAGGTCATGCGCGCGGAGATCAAATCGTTGCAACGGAACCTCGGGGTAACGGTCATATACATCACGCACGACCAGGACGAAGCTTTGGCCCTGTCCGACCGTATCGCCGTCATGCGGGACGGACGCATCGAGCAGCTTGCCACGCCTACGGAGCTCTACGCGTCGCCTGTGAGTCGCTTCGTCGCCGGCTTCATCGGCGATACGAATCTTCTCAAGGCGGAGGTCCTTGGGCGCGAAGGCGATAGTCTCGTTCTTTCCGTCGCCGGCAGATACCGATTCAGGTGTCGTTGTCCGCGGCCGGTGAGCCAGGATGCCGACGTGCATCTCGCTATACGTCCGGAGGACGTGACGACCGATTTCGATCCGTCGATCTCGAACGTAGCGTTTGGTCGAGTGATCGCCACGAGCTTCGGTGGAGACCATATTTCAATTGATATGGATATCGGAAACGGCGTCAAGCTCACAGCCAAGTTTCGCGCACCAGTTGGACCGCCTCCAGAAATCGGTTCACAGCTAACTGTCGGATGGGCGATCGAGCGATCGGTCGTGCTTGTCGACGAGTTGCGGCGCTGAAAGGCGAGGGCACCATGAAGCGACGCGATTTTCTGCTGCACGCATCGGCAACGGTCGGAATGGCGATGGGCCTGCAGAACCTTGGCGCTTACGCGCAAGGGGGACGAGAGGTCGTATTCAACGGCGCCGGCGGCATCTGGCAGGACAATGCCCGCAACGCCTGGCTGTCGCCATTTTCGCAGGAGACGGGGATAGGCGTTATTGATACCTTCCCGTTCGATGTAGGCAAGCTCTCGACGATGGTTCGCACAGGCACGGTCCAGTGGGACGTCACGGACATCCCTGGGGAGTTTCTCGGGCTCGCGGCAGAGCGGGGCTTACTTGAGCCCATCGACTACGACATCGTCGATCGGCACGTCCTTCCATCGGAAGATTATGGCCAATATCATGTCGTATACGGGCACTTTTCTACGAACATCGTATTCAACAAACAGCGCCTCACTGGTACCGAAAGGCCCGAGAATTGGTCGGATTATTGGGATCTTCAGAAATTTCCCGGACCTCGCTCCTTCCGCAGAAACCCCGCGGTCGCGCTGGAGGCTGGGCTGCTCGCTGATGGTGTGGCGTCGGAAAAACTCTATCCTCTCGATGTCGATCGAGCGTTCCGAAAACTGGACGAGATCAAGACGCAGGTTCGCTGGTGGACATCTGCCGTTCAGTCGGTACAGCTTATTGCAGATGGCGAAGTCAATCTGGGCGTCACTTTCAACAGCCGTGCGATCGTAGCCCGTGATCAAGGGGTTCCTCTGGAAGTTGTCTGGAACCAAGGGCTTCTTGCCGCCGTGTACCTCGCCGTCCCAAAAGGAGCGAAAAATAAGGAAGGCGCGATGCGGCTCATCAACTACATCGTCCAGGCTGACGCGCAGGCGCGAATGGCGAATCTCAATCGGTCTGCGCCAGCCAATCTCAACGCCATGGCAAAGATAGAGCCGGCGATCCTGAAGGATTTACCGACGGCGCCCGAAAACAGTCATGGCGCGGCACGCATCGACGAACTCGGCTTTTGGGCGCAAAATCGCGCGAAAATTGGCAAGCGCTTTGACTCATGGCTATTGATCTAGCAAGCCGCCGCCGCGGACAGGAGCTGCGTCGCTCAGTCCTCCCAGGTCCGGCAGCCAACGCGCCGTCGGCTTCCCGCGGCGCACGAACGCCGTTCTTGTCTGAAAGCCGCGCCTACGCCTTGTTAATTTTGGCGCCGCTGGCAGTCATGGCCGTGCTCTTTGCTTACCCATTCGCCGCTTTGGTCGCGAGGAGCTTCTCATCGCCGAGTGGGCCGTTCGGGCATTACATCGATCTTCTCGGCGACGAGACATTCCAGATCGCGCTTTGGAACACCTTTCTCTACGCGTTGATCACTGCTGCGAGCACGGCATTACTTGGCTATCCGATTGCCCTGCTGCTGGCGTCGGTTCGCGCTTCCTTCACGAACATTCTGCTTCTCCTGGTGTTGGTACCCTTCTGGACCAGCGTCGTTGTGCGATGCTACGCGTGGATCGTGTTGCTCGGGCGTCATGGAGTGCTCAATGAGAGCTTGTCCCGGATCGGGTTGCTCGACGCGCCTCTTCAACTCGTCTTTAATGGCGTCGGTGTGATCATCGGAATGGTCCATGTCATGCTTCCCTACATGGTCCTGTCCATATTCAGTGCCATGACTCGCCTGAACAGGGAGATCCTGGCCGCGGCCGACAGCCTTGGCGCCACGAGAATGCAAGCGTTCTTCCGAGTCTTGCTTCCATTGACCATGCCGGGAGTTTTAGGCGGCTTTTCCCTCGTCTTCGTCATGTCGCTTGGCTTTTTCATCACGCCGGCGCTCCTCGGAGGGCCCCGCAACCTTGTGGCCGCCATGGTGATCAGGGACCAAGTGACGAAGGAACTTGCTTGGGACGACGCGGCTGCGGCTTCGGTCATCCTTCTGATCCTGACGTGTGGCACGTTCCTCGTCGCTGCACGTGTCTTTGGGCTGAAGCGGCACATGCCGCATTTCGGGCGATAGATCGGAGGTCGAGATGAAACGCCCTGCTTCAGCATTCGTCATTATCGCCGGCGGCGCCGTACTCTGCTTTCTCGTTTTGCCCAACTTCATAATTGTGCCGATCTCTTTCAGCACGGCTGAGTTCTATCAGTTCCCTCCACCGGGTTTTTCGTTGCAATGGTACCAAAGGTTCTTCTCCGACCCCGGCTGGGTAGATTCATTTCTTTTGAGCCTGCGCATCGGTGCGGTGGCGACCGCGCTTGCCGTGAGCCTCGGTACTTGCGCCGCGTTTTCGATCGTTCGCGGTAACCTGTTTGGGGCAGGCCTCGCCACCGCACTGATCCTCGGCCCCCTGGTCGTTCCTCATGTGATTTTGGCCGCCAGTCTCTTCGTATTTTACGCGAACACAGGCTTGCTACAGACGGAGACCGGACTCGTGCTTGCTCACACGGTGATCGCGATGCCGATCGTAACGGTCAGCGTCATGGTGTCGGTGCGTGCTCTGAGACGGGATTTGGAGCATGCTGCAATGAGTCTCGGGGCCGGTTATGTGACAACCTTCCTTAGAGTTATACTTCCGCAGGTGTTGCCGGGGATCCTGACCGGAGCAGTCTTTGCTTTCGTCACATCCTTTGACGAGGTGACGCTGGCGATCTTTCTTGGAGGTGTCAGGACGACGACGCTTCCGATGCGAATTTGGCAGGGCATCACGGTAGAAAGCAATCCCGTTTTGCCGGCGGTGTCCACGATTCTTTTGGTCATGACCACCATTCCAATGCTAGCCGTTGAGCTCTGGAAGCGCTGGCGCGGGCTTCAGGTTAGCGCGGTGCGCGCGGACGGCGTTGCAGTGGACCGATACAAGTCTTCGCAGGCAGTCTGATTATAAGGACATGCGGCACGACGATTTATGACCAGGTCAGAATCGGACTGACCTTGAAATTCGACCCGACCGTTGGTTGAGGCGAATACTCGTAACAACGAAGTAAACGGAGAATGAAGTTTTCTTAAACCGCGCTGGAAGCGCTGGACAGTCTCGCTCTCGATTCCCAATATATTCCGGGTGCAGCTCCTCAGTGAGGGCGCACACATCCCAGCGACCCGCGAAAATCGAGAGGCTTGTCATGCACGGCGAAATCAAGAGGGGCAGGTTTGGGGATTATTTGCTGACAGAGCGTCCGCCAACCGTCGCGGAATATTGCAGTCTCCGTGTCGGAGCCGGTTTAACGCCAAAGGATCCGATAGCTGCCGAGGCTGGCCTCGCGCGCACGCTGTATGCGGTGTGCTTCGAGTATCGCGGGGAGGCGATCGGTATGGGGCGTGTTATCGGCGACGGTGGAGTCTTCTTCGACGTCGTAGATATTGCCGTCATGCCGGATCATCAAAAGAAAGGTCTCGGCAAGGCGATCATGGATGCTCTCATGGCCTATATTCGGCGCACGGCACGGCCGACCGCTTGGATAAGTCTGATGGCGGGGCCGGGTGTCGAGGAATTCTACAAGAGATACGGGTTCATTACGCGCGGTCCGGAGAGGCCGGGAATGTCCTTTATGGTGGAGCACGATCGTCCGGCGGCCGAGTAGCACATTGCCTACACGGCTATAAGGGATACCGCTCTTCCGCACGGCTCAAGCTCACGAAGGGCCGTGTTGTGTCGTTCGAGCAGTTCGTCGCGACACTGCTCCATGAGGGAGATGAATTTTTCTGCGACAAGCGAGGCGGGTCGTTCGGCCGGCTGCAGCAGCATCGTTCTGAAATGGATCGCTGGGCGGAATCGTTTGATGAGCAAGCCCTGTCCCCTGAAATCCTCTGCCGGGAAGGGGCTGATGACCGAAACGCCAAGCCCCTCCATGACCATGGCGCAAGCCGTTGCGGCATAGGGGGTCTCCAGGGAGAGTTGCCGTTCCACCCTGGCTTCCGCAAAGACGTGATCGATTTGGAAGCGTGCCTGATCTTCCATGCTCAGCGACACGAAATGCTCGCCCGCCAAATCTTTTGGCGTGATGACGCTTTTGGCTGCCAGGCCATGGTTTGGCGGCAGAATACATACGGCCTCGCTCGCGGCAAACAGCGAAGCCTTTATGCTCGGCTTTTCAATGGTATTGCTCGCCAGCCCGAGATCGAACTGAAGCGCAGTTATCCAGTCCATCACCGTGCTCGAACTGCGCGTCTGCAGCGACACCGTGACCTTGGGATACATGTCGCGATATCGCTTGATGACATGCGGCAGAAAGCCAAGGCCGAGAGCAGGAAGGCTGACGATGCGCAGATTGCCTGTGACCAGATTGCGGATATTGGCGGCGGCGCGCTCAAGCCTGTCGATTCCGACGAAGGCTCTCTCCACCTCATGGTAGAACGCGAGCGCTTCAGGCGTCGGATGGACTCGCTGCTTTGATCGAACAAAGAGAACAAGCTTTGTCGTGCGTTCGAGTTGGGAAATAAGTCGACTGACTGCGGGCTGGGAGATCCTTAGCCGAGAGGCGGCACCCGTTACGGTGCCGGCGATCATGACCGCACGAAATGCCTCTATCTGACGAAGGTTCATACCGTCATTGCACTATGGGTTGATAACATAAATGCATGAAGCCAAGTCTCTTTGTCTATACTCGACCACAATGCTGATACGAAAACAATACAATTTTTTTACATAACTTACAGATCGAGCGCTGATCGACCGGCCCGACCCGCCGCGTCATGGCTGTTCGTGTGAGTGACCGTCCGGCCCGATGCGCCTGACGGACGGCAACGAGTTCGCAAGAACCTGTTGATCGGCAGCGAGCCGGACGGAACCAGCATCTAATGCTCGTCCCGGCGGATCATCCCCGAAATGAATGGCAGTGCTGATTTTTCGCGCATTGGCATGCGCGGAGGTGCATCATCCCACCTTCCGCGCATTCATCGAAAGTGAGATCCTGAGCAATCTTATGGTCGGCTGGTCGCCATCAAGATTGCCGCTGACGAGCTGACGCGAACATCCTCGAGGAGATCGTCGGCGACGTGGCCAATGAGTTACGACATTGCCGTCTGCAGCGTGCGCGGTCACAGTGTATGAGCTGCCTCTGCTGCTTGGCGTCAACTATGCTGAATTGTTGAAGCCCGACACCCAAACCGAAAAAGGAAAGGATTAGACTTCACCTCGCGCCCAATTTGTCGCCATGAGCTGAATTGCTGGTCGCCTCACGCAGACAGTCCCGTCTTCAATGCGAAACCTGGGTCACGCGACGAACGCCAGTTTCAACTCAAGAATCGTATTGCGGATCCCGGTGCGACGACGCACCGCGTCCAATGTCGATGGCGATACATCGATATAGGCAGCAGCCGTCTCGTGTCCATTTAGTCGCAGCGTTGGTCCGGTTTGGATGACAGGACAGCCGTTTGCTGCGATTACGTATTTGAAAATGCGAACCGGCATGACCCCGAGATATCGTGAGATGCCAGTTGCAATTCCAAACTCTTGGCATCCCAGTATCAGCTGCGCCACGATGCACCGCCGACTGGCAGCGTCGAGGTCGCGGTCGCAGCCGAATCGAGATGCTTCCCAGACCGAGGCGCAATGCGGCAACTCCGTATTCACCAGAGTAGGCCATAGCGACTCGACCATGTAAGGACGCGTAGTCGGTATCAGCCGCACGCTGCCCAGAGCGCGATGTTGCTCGTCGACAGTCAGTATGTAAGTTGCGGCAGGAGTGTCAAACTCATCATACTCGATCTGTCTATAGCTCGGCACGCTCCACCTCTGTCGTGCGACGAACATCTTGTAGCGTAACCGATGGTGTGAGATCCAAGCCTCGCCATGCTGATGAGCGGTCTCCCAGGTGACTGCTACGGTACGCATGCGCTTGGTCCAGTTGCGACGAGATGCGAGAAAGGACCATACTAACTGATTGATGGTCAGCAGGGGAAACTACCAAATCAAATAGGGACTTCGTCCCGAAAAGAACTTCTTATCGCCGCGCGTATGAGGGCTCGCGAGCCCGCCGAGGCGCGGAAGCGACAGACAAAGCAAGCAGGAATCTCGATCAGCACCGCTTAATCAAAAGTTTGATTGAAATAAAGCGACAACGTCGGTGTTAGCGAGGCTCGGTGGTGTCTGTCTCAACGTGCGCGGATGGGCGCCAGCGGACCGCGGCGATTCTCGTTGGTCGCGCAGAAGCGGTTGCACGACGCTGGAGTCTCATAACCTTCAAGCCTTTGAGTTCCCAATGCTGGCGAAATCAGACATCACCTCGGCTAATGTGGCCTGGTGGCTGGGGCGCGCCATGCCTAGATCTGCGCGCAGATCATACCAGGTATCGAATGAGGCCCCGCTTGGTCGGATGCAGACCAAACTGCGTCATCGTGAAACGAGCGCACTTCGATTCTATCGTCACTGGAACCCGATAGATAAGCCGCCATGAGCTACCGGTTGATCGCAGCTGGCTGGGGTGCAATCGACGTGGCGAGAGGGAGCACGGAGGATCTAAAGTTTTTTCGGTCCGATGCCTTGCGGCCTCGTCCGGTAGCGTCTTCGCGCATTTTCAGAAGCGAGATTCCATATCAATGTGCCCGTGCTTGGCTTCTGCCGGATTTGCCGGTGCCACGAGACGGAAGCACGAGTCAGCAGGCCTGATGCGGATACTTTGGGCAGATGCGTTCTGACCTATTTTGGGGCACATTCTCAAGAAAGCATACAAGGTAACGGGGACGATTTCGGTCAGCCGCGGGGAGGAACTCACTTCGGTCTCGCGCCGGGCAGCGCCAGGAGCGGGAGAATGCTTGAGCGAACTGCGCGAGGCGTCGGCCGCATCGCGGGCGGTAGGCCAGCTATCTCCGACGCCTGCTGACAGCGTGGCAAGAGAATATTCTGAAACGCGCGACTGGAGGAAAATATTGACCCTCATAATAATTCTACCCAAAGGCGAGAGTTAGTCGTTGCACGCCAATTGCACGAAACCGTTGGAAATGCTAAGGATCGCATGCGGTCGGATTTTCTGTTCAAGCCGCGCGTTTTTTGCCGTAACGCGCGAGGTTTGGAGTCCATCAAGTGCCGAGCCTGAGCCTTGCGGCGAGCAGAACAGATCAAAGCTCCCGTGACAAAGCTCAACCGGGACACGCCATGCCGGCAACGAGGCCGGTGTCTTGAGGGGCCAAATGGAACTTTTCCGCTTCACCGAATGCGCGAAGCAATCTCAATCCCTCTCTGCTCTGTTCGAACTCCTGGTCAAGTGTGCGACCGAGGAGGGGTTCACTCAGGTCGCTTATGGTGCGCTCACCTATATTGAGCCGGATTGTCAGTCGGAGCATCCGCCGCCAGCCATTGCTTTGAATTTTCCAGCGCAATGGTGCGATCGCTATTTTGAGCGCAAGTACCACGTGATGGATCCAGTGGTCACGCGGACGCCGACTCTTTCAGGCCCATTTCTGTGGGATCAACTCGCCGATCGATATCAGTTGCACCCGGGTGAACAGGTGGTGTTGGATGAAAGCCGAGAGGCGGGTCTGAAGCATGGCATTAGCGTGCCGTTGTTTGGACCGTGGGGGCAGGTTTCCGTGGTGTCGTTCGCATCCCAATTCGATGATGCCGACGCGCTGGATCGAATGAGCCACCTCAATGCATTGGCTTGGCAATTTCACATAGCGTTCAAAGAAATGACGCCATCGGCTCGGAACAGCAGACCAAGAGTTCAGCTATCCAAACGGGAAGCCGATTGTCTGCGGTGGACCGCAGAGGGAAAATCGTCCTGGGATATCGGGATGATACTGAACATCAGCGAAAATACGGTCACTTTTCATATCAAGAAGGCGATGCGAAAGCTTGGAACGACGAGTCGCACGGTGGCGGTCGTGTCAGCCATCCGTCTCAATCTGATTGAGCTTCCCAGCCGACCAAATCTGGCCATACGGATGTAGTCGGTATCGCATGACAACTTGAACACGGCTTCGAGGCATTGAAGTCAAGAGTCTCTCCCGCTACCGACCGAATCTGCGGCTATCTACTAAAACGCAGCGGAGGTCGGGCTCCGATCTGTAGCAAGCCGATCCGTACCATCCATTTGGCCATGTGATCGTGGTTTCATCCCGCGTCGCCCGGAATGTTTCTCGAAGGCGCGCGAATGATGGTGCACAATTAGACCGAAAATCAGCGCGTCTTGCAACCTGTTCCCTAGACGCGCCACGAATGGCAGACCCATTTTGGTTGTCCAAGGCGCGGGTCCGTTTGCCGACAATGTTTTCGCGGACTGTCTTCATTCGCCTTCGCAAACAGGATACGCGGCGTGGCGGCCGTGCACAGTAGCTGGAATGCTCGAGCCAGCGCGACTGAATTCACCAGGACTGTAAAGTGTGCGCCGCTAGCCCGTGCCCGCAAATGTTGGGTGCGAAGAGCGTGAGTATTGCAGCTGCGGGACCGGCTCCGGAGGTCCACGCTCTGCTCACGCGTTCGAAGAGAGGGAGCCTTTGAGATGAACGAAGGCGAAGGGCGCATTGCTTTTCGTGATCGAAGTTGCAAGCGGCATTGGTTTTAGATCGTGCGTCGTCCGTAGACGACGGCTGTTGAGTTGTCTTTGGCGCCGGTGCGTGACGATCTGGCGCGCCACAAAGAGCGACTGTTTGGCGGGCCCGCCGATCAGGATGCGCCGACTTCTGGTCTGCGTCGGAAACCATCCGAAGGAGATTGAGATTTTGGTGAGCGATTGCGGGGGTCTGTTAGGCGCACAAGCCGGCAGCGCCTTCGCTTACGCGGACCTCGCTTGAAGAACAGACGCAGATCGACGCCAATCTCGCCGGGCCGTTGCGGCTCGGGGATGGTCGTGCCACATGCATCATCAATATCGGTTCGCTTATAAGTTCTGGGGTCGCGCGAACGCTTGATCGCTGAGGGCCCATTGCGCCGCATCGGAAGCAGTCTCCTAAAACGTGGTGGTCTTGAAGCCGCAAGAGCGACGCAGAGAGCGATATATTAGATGTCGCGCGGCCCAGCCACTCACCAACTCCGCAGCGGAAGCCGCGGTGCACCGCTTCCGGATCGCCTGAGGCGCATGCGTTCTCGATCAATCGAAGCGTGCACTCGAAAAGAGAGCTCAGCGCCATCTGGTTCCAATTGACGCAGACTCAATCGCGGTCAGAAAGGGCGGGCCCGGGCGGGTTTTGCCGTGACTGGCACCTGAGGAGTCTACAATCTATGCGTGTTACGCAGTTGTTCCTTCGACGAGGCAGCTGGTATGCATAACCGCCGATGAAAATTGTGGTATGAGTGGAATCGGGGTTTGTTTCAGCCTGCGCCCAGGACATCAGCCGGTACCAAGAAGGGTTAGAAGCGGTGTTGCATCGACGCAATTTACTGGCGCTCCCGCTCTCATTGATGTGGGCGCCATTAGACAGTGTGCGGGCACAGGAGTCGAAGTCAGAAACGCTGTCGATGAAGGTGGCCGTTGGCGGCAAGGCATTCCTGCAATACGCGCCACTGACGATTGCCGAGCGGTTGGGCTATTTCAAAGAGGCCGGCGTCGACGTCGAGATTGTGGACGTTGCGGGTGGGGCGAGGGCGCTTGAAGCACTCGTGGGCGGAAGCGCTGAGGTCACCGCCGGCGCCTTCGATCATACAATTCAAATGCAAGCCAAGAACCAGCAGATTGTCGGAATCGTACTGTTCGGCCGTCATCCGTCGTTTGCGCTGGCGGTTCGGAACGAGAAAGCGTCAACATACCGAGACGTGCGAGACTTGAAGGGAATGAAAGTCGGTGTCACTGCGCTCGGGTCCCAGACACAATTCATGGTTGAGTATCTAGCTATCCGGGCGGGTCTTGCGTCATCCGAAATATCATTTGTCAACGTCGGAGGTGGAGCGGGCGCGATCGCGGCTATTCGTCATGGCGCCGTCGATGCGGTTGTGACGGGCGAACCAGCACTGACAACGCTTGTGGCTTCGGGAGACGCCATCATCGTCGCCGATACGCGAACGAGTGATGGGACAATCGGACTTTTCGGAGGTCTCTATCCGTCTGGAACAATGTACGCACGCGCAGGCTTCATCGATCGAAATCCGCGCACCGTCCAAGCGTTCGCTGACGCGATGGTGCGAGCACTCGCATGGATCAATCAGGCGACGGCCGAGAACATCGCCGATGTTCTACCCGCAGAGTGGGCTGCGCCGAACCGTGACCTCTTTCTCGCGTCGATTCGCGGCACAAGGGACATGTTTTCCCCCGACGGAAAATTTAGTCTCGAAGGAGCGCAGGTGGCGTTTCATGTCCTATCGACTGTTGATCCGCGCCTGCAGAGCGCGAAGATCAACCTCGAGGCTACTTTCACCAATGCGTTCGTGGACAAAGCTCAGGCAATCATTGTCCAAAAATAGTCCGATGGGACGATCTTGATGTCGGCTTCGTGCCAAAGAGAAAGACAATATGGGGCCTCATCTCTCCCAAGCCCGGCGGCTCTCACGGAATGTCGTGCGTAAGCCAAGCAAGGCGCTCAAAGGCGTGAAAAGCAGGTCAAAGCGCACGCCCGCGCTTCCAGAGCCGCTTTTGAAGAGGCGTCGCGACATCCCGCTTCACCACCAAGTCTTCCTGGTTCTTCAGGATGGGATAGCAGAACGTCGTTACGCGCCGGGCGAAGCGCTTCCCGCGGAAGAGGAACTTGCGAGGCTTTTCGGTGTATCGCGCGTGACGATCAGGGCCGCCATGGAGACGCTTGGCGCGCTCGGGTTAGTCGAGCGCCGACAGGGTGTCGGCACGTTTGCGCGGGAGCTCTCGGGACCAGAGCCTTTGACGATCCCGATGATAGATCTTCCGGCGCGCAGTCGTGAAATCGTGCGTACCACGACCGCCCATGTGGTTGAATTCGGCTTTGAGCCCGCGCCTCGACACGTCTGCGCCCATTTTCACGCGAGTCCCGATGACCTGTTCCAGAGGGCGGTTCGCATTCGCTCCATGAGGAACCGCCCGATCATGCAGGTGACCACCTACATTCCCGAGTCCATCGGGCGCCAATTCGGTCGCGACGATCTCGAAGGCGGCTCCCTCTACGCGATTTTGGAGCGGTTCGGCATTACGTTTGCTTCGGGCGAGCAGTTTGTGACCGCAGCTGCCGCAGATCCGGTCGTCGCTGAGCGGCTCAACGTCGCGATCGGCGCCCCTCTCTTGAAGGTCGTGCGTGTACACTATGACATCAAGGGACGCCCCATACAGCACTTCGAGCTGCTGGCGCCACCCGCCACCTATCAACTGCGAATGCCGCTGAAAGGGGCTGATTTGGAGCGATGAAACGATTGGTCTTCAGCCACGGTAGCCCCCCGTTCGTGAAAAATCCTAACGCCGACGAATGATGCCAACATGGCTCCGAGCCGACGTCATATCGCCCATCACATTCGAACCATCATATCCGAACCATGACATCCGAACCGCTTCCTCCGGCTTTCCTCCGCTTCGGGTCCACCGTGCCACATTATTTGGCTGGCCGTCCGAATTACGCGCCATCGCTTATTCGGATCGTGAAGGAGCATTTGAATTTGTCAGGCGGACATCGCCTGCTTGACCTGGGCTGCGGGCCCGGTTGGCTTGCCGTCGCGTTTGCGCCGTTTGTCGGATCGGTCGTTGCAATGGATCCGGAGCCCACCATGCTTGCGGCCGCTCAAGACGCGGCCGCTGCGGCCAACGTGCAAATGGAGCTGATCGAAGGGAGTTCATACGATCTTGGCTCCCATCTCGGAATGTTCCAGGTCGTGACCATCGGGCGTGCCTTCCACTGGATGGATCGCGGCGATACATTGCGCAGGCTGGATGGGTTGATCGAGCTGGATGGTGCGGTCGTTCTGTTCAACGATGTCCGTCCAGAGGTTCCCGAAAACGCATGGTACAGGCAATACAGCAAAGTCGTCGAACGCTACGCGAACATCGAGGCTTGCATCGCGCCGCAGCGGCTGAGACACGAAGCGAGCTTGCTCGCCTCGCCATTCGGTCAACTGGAAAGGGTGGGCGTAATCGAGCGCCGGGTTGTTCCGATCGAGCGTCTGGTCGATCGTGCGCTCTCGATGTCGACATCATCACCCGAACAACTCGGCCCCTTATCGGATCAGCTTGCTCAGGAGCTCTTGTCAGAAATGACCCAATTCGCAACGGGCGGTACTGTCGTAGAAGTCATCGAGTCACAGGCACTCATTGCCCGCCGTGGGTAAACGGGCGCAATCTGCTGGCTCTGGACGTGATGCCATCCAGGATTCCTGTACCCATCGACCAGCGTGGCTTGGCCCGGCGATAGCAGGATTTGAGGCAACCGGAAATCTGATAGCTCGACGAGATGCCGACAGCGGCCTTCGTGCTCCAAATCTCATTGCTGTGAGGATAGCAAGCCTACACCGGCGACGCTGCATGTCGACTCGATCAGTAGGCGCACTGCTCGCATATCCCAGTCGAGCGTGCTGGCCGCGTCGATCCAACAGTGCGAAAGTACATGGGCCGCATGCCGTGCCTTCACGCCGAGGCCCACGACGCTCGCAGCAGGCGTCGCCATAATTGCCCGTTCGATCGGGTCAAGGAGCGTCAAGATGGCTTCGATCCGCTCGGCCGATGGATCGATCGCCGTCTCGTCATTCAGCTCTGCGCTGGGTATGGCGGTAGGGGGGAACGTGACAGCGGGGCCGTTCTGGAGAGCTGCGAGCTCGGTCGACAGCGCCTCGAACTGGCTGCCTAGCGCGACCAACGTTGCATCAGGGGTGCTGCGAGCTGCCCCACGCCGTCTGGCCCCCGCGGTAGTTCGAGACCTAGCAGCCATCGTCGCGCTCCGGATCCAGAGAGATCGGCTACGTAAAGGCGAGCGTTTCGACAAGCGAACACGAAGGGTGCCGGGGCGCGTTCTGTCCAAGCTACGCACTTGAAGCCGATCAAACGCCCGTGCCGGCCGGTCTCCCGCCATCCGCATCCGTTATCGTCTCTTGCCCTCCTGCAGCTTCGTACAAACGAATGATATGACGCGGTCGTATTAACATCAATACAAGATGTGTTTCAGGTGTGTGGATGTCGCAGTGCAATCAGGTGAGTTTGCAGATTTTTAGGATTATTGAATCTGTCTCACTGGCACCGGCACAGTTGAGAGAAAAAAATTGTTCAGGCGAACGACGCGGCTGTCGAAACCTTTGTTTTTCTGTACTATTTTTCGATATGCGTCATCTCGGTCACGGGCCGCCTCGTCCTGTTTCATTTGTTTCAATGGTTGCTGGCCAGAGGTAGCAAGGCGCGATGCTTCGCAATCAAAGGAGCGACCTACCAGCCTTGGTAGTCGTCAGCCTTTGCTAGTCGTGGTTACCCCCAGCGGGGCGATCCTACCGTGCTCGATATCGGCGAGCGCACGAGGATGTGCGGCGATTGTAGGTACCGAGAACCTTTGTCCGGCTCGATGACGTGCCGAAATTGCCCAAGCTGGCTTTGGCCGTTTTAGCCCGGCATTCAAATCCGAGTTGCGGCTCGAAGTCGCGAAGGCGGTGCTTCGACATCAATTGAATGTTTTGAGGCGCTGCCTGCTCGTGGTCGCGTCCGGGTCGCGGGCAGGGGCCGGGGGGCGGCCTGTGCAGGTTGGCACCACGCCCTTGGTAATGTTACACCGACCGCTGCCTCGCAGGCGTTGATGCTGGCGCCGTTGGCGGCGGCCACTGCTGGTGTGATGATCTGAGGCGAGCATCTCAGTCTTTCGAGTATCGCAGCGACAATACTGATCGTCGGCGGCGTCAGCCTGACCATTTGGCGGGAGACGATGCGGCCAAAATCGGCATGAGTTGCGGATGCAATCGTATGCGCCGCAACGACTCGAGCATGACCGGAACGGATTCCTTTCAGCTACAAACCCAAGCTACGCCGTAACGGCGAAAGCTTCGGTGTTTACGTTGAAAGCACTCTCGCCCAGCCTGCCACAAGGTTGGCACGTTCCGCGCCCCCGCTTCGCACCCTTGCGGCCTTGGACCTGTTGTGGCTCACTTGGCAGGCGCCACGGTCTTTGATGCTCTTGCTTCGAGACCTAATATTTTACCCGTGGAAGTCAGATTTTCCGGTTTTATCACCGTGGCGGGCTGGCCGCGTCATCGCGATGCAACAGCTTGATAGCAGATCGAACTGTTGCGCGCCGTGCCGTCGTGATGAAGGCGCCATCCCGCCCGATCCGACCGATATACATTTCGTTGTTCAAGATCCCATTGCCGCATTTGGCATTGCCGTTGATTGTGCTGAAACCCAATCGCCACCGCCCGGCGCTTGGATTGCATCCTTGTTCAACTCAGCAGCAATCCGTTTCGATGATTTCCCGACGACATAGTCGTGGAAGATGCGGCCAAACACCTCGGCCCCGGCTGTGTTGATCGTGCAATCGCCGCGGATTGGCTCGCCATCTATCTGGAGTTGCTTGACGACGTCATAGCCATGCGGGTTACCGCCGCCCAATTTGCCAAGCTCGGCACGGCCACGGAACCCGCGGCGCGTCTTGTCGGCGACCCGCAAGTAGCGCCAAAACATCGCTTGCGACGCGCAAATAGAAAAACGCCGCGACGAATCTCCGTACGTACCGTACGAAACTGACGCGGTAGCAACACACTCGCCAACAGAACAGCTGCTTCGTCGGGAACGTACAAGCCTTCGCCTTCAAATAAATGTGCGTTTCGTCATCATCGCCGACGCGATGGGGAACATTCCTCATCGCGCCAGCTCATCGATTGCGTTCGAGCCCGCGTGTTCGAAGCGCCGTTCCGATGGAGCGCGAATGGGGCAATCGTGGAGGCTATAATGAAGATCATCAGGAGCCTGATCGTTGGATCAGCGGCTACCTTAATTGCCATTGCGACGGCGAATGCGGCAGACCTTCCCGTCAAGGCCAACGCGGTCGAATATGTCAGGGTCTGCTCGCTCTATGGCGCAGGATTTTTCTACATTCCAGGCACCGACACCTGCATCAAGCTGGGCGGCTATTTGCGCGTCGACACTACTTTCAATTCCAGCAGCACCCAGGGCAATCCGGCATGGAACGGCGATTCCGGCGCGCAGGACCGTTATCGCAACTATTTCGGCACAAGGTCCCGTCTGGCGCTGACCATCGATACGCGCACGGAGAGCGAATACGGCGCGGTCCGCACCTTTGCTCAAGCCGACTTCTCTTTCGATATGCTGGGAAGTTCGAGCCAGAACCCCAACAGCCTGTCGACGCAGCTCGGCAATAACACCAATTTGCTCTATTCGGCGGGCGGCGGCTATACTTCGGTCGAATTTGCGTTCATCCAGTTCGCTGGCTTCACCTTCGGAAAATCCGCGTCGGCCTATGCGACGCCGTGGCATGGTTTCCCTGGCAACACCACGTCCTATCTGATCGGCGGCCATGACACCGTCACCGGCGTGAGCAACATCCAGTACACCGCGCAGTTCGGCAACGGCGTGTCGGGCACCATCGGTCTCGATGACCCGGCCGTGTACAGTCGTACCGCGCTGTACGACCTTCAGACCAATCTCAGCGCCACCGGCAATGGCACCACGGGTAACGCCTACGCAGGCGTTCGTGCCCCGGACGTCGTGGGTAACATCCGTGTCGATCAGGCGTGGGGCCTGTTCCAGATTTCCGCGGCCGCGCACCTTGTAGACGCGTCCTACAACGCATTGACCGCGGGTACCGCCCAACCCACGGCGCTGTCGGAAATCAGTGAACACCCGGAAGACAAGTGGGGCGGTTCGGTGATGGCCGCCTTGAACATCAAGAACCTCCCCACCGGTGCAGGGGACGACATCAAGATCGACGCGTCCTACGCCAAGGGCGACACCAAGAACGTGATCTCCACCTCCGCGGCTTCGCCGAGCTTTGCGATGTTTGGCGGCAGCAGCCGTCCGGGCGCCTACCAGAGCTTCGGGTTCGGAGCGACGACGGACGGGGTCTACCTCCCGGCGATCGCCGGCGGCACCGGCGACATCAAGCTGACGGAAGCCTATGGTGTCCGTGGCGCGTTCAACCACAACTGGGATCCGTACTGGTCGAGCAGCCTGTTCGGCAGCTATTCGGCCGTGCGATATAATGGCGCCATCGGTGACCTCACGAGCGCCAAGGGCCAGTATTGTGCCGTCTACGCCACCAGCACCGGCGCGAAGTCCGCGGACTATAGCTGCAACCCCGATTTCAACATCGCGCAGCTCGGGTTCGTGACCCGCTGGACGCCAGTCAAGAACCTGACATTCTCCGGAGAGGTTCTGTGGGTTCATCTCGACCAGAAATTCACCGGCGCCGCTACGCTTGCCGCATCCGCGCCCAAGCCCACGACGGTCTATGAGTACAGGGACCAGGATGCGGTGTCCCTGCAGCTTCGCGTCCAGCGCAACTTTTGACGGCGTTCCCGAAAACTGTTTCAGCCTCGACAGCCTCCGGCGATGCCCCGCCGGAGGCGTTTCTGTGCATCAGCAGCATCACGAAGCCGCAGGCTTTCGCGGGATTCGAACGCAACGGCGCACTTGCGGGCTACCCGATACATTTCCAAAAAGGCTCGATGTGGGGAGCGGCAATGATGCAAGCCGGCGTGGACGATCACGGTATCAAATGAATCTTCGTCGTAAGTCAGATCTTCCGCGTCCTGACGCTGGTCAGCGTAATCGCCAGTCAGGTTGGCAATCGTGAAGTCGGAAAATCCAACCTTGCGCATAACCAGTTCGTCTAGCGGACCAGCACAGACCACGAGGACACGGTCCTGGAAATCGTATTGTCGGCCATCAATTTCTCAAGCACGCCAGCGTAGAAGCCGGTCACCACGTCTCGCATTGCCCCGCAAGTCCCCTCGGTTTTCTGTAGAGGTATCATTGTGAGCAGAGGGCGCCACAATCAGGACGTGTATATGCTCGGTATGTGCTTAAAAAACCCCGATCGCGGAGCCCAAGGCTCTCGACTGGATTCTTGCACCCGGAAGCTTCGATCGTTTCTATCGGCCAACTCCGCTGCCTTGGCTTGCCTTGGCGCAACCAAAGGCTGAGCGAGGACGTTTTTTGATCTGCCGTCGTTGGCGGGCCGGCGTGAAGGGTCCGGCGTCACACCCGAGCGACAATCTAGGGTCTGCCCTAGAGCGCCAGCGAGTCTCTATCGAGCGCAATCAAAGATTGCGCCATGGAGTCGTACCGATGTAGGATTGAGGTTGGTTATCGATCGAGTGTTCGCCATGAGGAAGGAGCCGATGCTTCTGCCTGACGCTGATAAGCGTGGCATGCGGGCTGCGCAGTATGTGCGCATGTCGACCGACCACCAGCAATACTCAACCCTGAACCAAGCCGACGCAATCGCCGCTTACGCGGCGCAACGCGGATTGACGATCGTTAAGACCTATGAGGACGAGGGGTGTAGCGGCCTCAACATAGACGGTCGTGAGGGACTTCAGAGGCTCATCGAAGATGTAAAGAGCGGCAGGGCGGAATTCGAGTTTGTCCTGGTCTATGACATAAGCCGCTGGGGTCGTTTTCAGGATGCCGACGAAGGCGCCTACTACGAATTCATTTGTAGAGAATCCGGCATCCAGGTTCTCTATTGCGCCGAGCAGTTCGAAAATGACGGCAGCCTGAGCTCGACCATTCTCAAAAACCTGAAACGCGCGATGGCAGGCGAGTTCAGCAGGGAACTTTCCGTCAAGGTATTCATAGGCCAGAGTCGAGTCACCAGGATGGGGTTATGGCGCGGCGGACCGCCCGGTTATGGCCTTCGGCGCCAACTAATTGACGAGCGGGGAAGGGTCAAGGCTCAGCTTGAATACGGTCAACACAAGTGCCTTCAGGCCGATCGTACTGTCCTTGTCCACGGTCCATCAGTAGAGGTCGCGACGGTGCGGCGGATGTTCGGCTCCTTTGTAACCGAAGGAAAATGCCCGAGCGAAATCGCCGCCGAACTTAATGCCGATCAAATACGCACGGTCCGAGGGCGCCGCTGGGGCGGCATCACGGTCCGGCAGATCCTTGTCAATGAGAAATACACCGGATGCATCATATTCAATCGCTCCTCCTATAAACTCAAGCAGAAACGCGTAGCTAATCCTGCGGATATGTGGATTCGCCACGACAACGCGTTCCCTCCGCTCGTCGCTCCCGAGACCTTCGCGAAGGCGCAAGAGATCATGCGCCTTCGCGAACAGCAGCGCTCCGATCAAGAGGCTCTTGAGCGTCTTGCCGCTGTGGGACGCGAGAAAGGTTATCTGACGAGGGCGATTATCGGCGCCAGCCAGGACGTGCTGTCTGGAGAGACTTATCGACGCCGCTTCGGCTCTCTCGTAGCCGCTTACAAGCTGGCTGGATATCAGCCTGCGCCACGCCAGCGCTGCAGGCAGGCCGCCGCGAAAGCTCGTTCTCTTCTTGGCGAACTAAAAATGGAGATCGTCGCTAGCATCGAAAAGTTGGGCGGCCGCGCGACGATCGAACAGGACACGGGTCTGCTCCGCATAAATGACGAGTTCCACCTCTCGCTCGGTGCTGCCTTAGCCATTTCATCGGGCGTTGGCCGCCAGGTCCGTTGGACGGTGCACGCAAACAGAAACGCGCAATCGGACCTAACACTCGTCGTCCGGACGGACGCGTCAAACGCGGCAACTGTCGCTTACTACTTGCTTCCGACCGCAGATATTGCCCAGGCAAGGGTCAAGCATCTGCGGATATCGAACCGCATCTTCGCCGAGGCATGTCGATACGACAACCTCGACGCCCTCTGCCGGACCTGCGTCTGCTTTGATGAAAGGGGTGCGGCATGAAACGAAGCCGCAAGATCGAGAGCATACCACTTTCTTCTATCAACGTGCTGAATTCGCGCGCCCGGAGCAAGCCGCGGTTCAAGGAGCTGACGACCAGCATCGCTCAACTGGGATTGAAGAAGCCAATCACCGTGAGCAATCACAACCAAGCCGGCCTGTACGAGTTGGTGTGCGGAGAGGGGCGGATCGAAGCGTTTGCGGTTCTCGGACAGACGGAGATCCCCGCCATCGTAGTCGACGCTCCAACGGAAGATTGCCTGCTGATGAGTCTGGTCGAGAACATTGCGCGCCGTCGGCATTCGCCAATCGAACTTCTCAGCGAAATAGGCCGACTGGCCAAGCACTACAGCACTAACGAGATCGCAGCAAAGCTCGACCTGAAACCTGAACATATCAGGGCCGTCGTCTACCTGCTCAAGCATGGCGAAGATCAATTGCTCAGCGCGGTCGAGCGAGGAGTCGTTCCGCCCACGCTTGCGACAGAGATCGCCCGGGCCAAAAGCCCTCAGGTGCAAGGGTCGCTTCTCGAGGCTTACGCAAGCGAGCGGCATACGAGCAAAAAGATTGCGATGATGCGAAAGCTTGTGGAGCGCCGGGTCCGAAAGGCCGAGACTGAGCGGAGATGCGACGAGCAAATCAGCTCAGCCGACCTGGTTCGAGCTTATCGCCAGGAGACCGATCGCCAGACTCTGATGACCAAGAAGGCTGAGCTCGCCCAGGCGCGGTTGCACTTCATCGTCAATGCTTTAGGAGCCCTGCTACGCGAACGGATGTTCGTTACGCTGCTTCGTGCGGAGGGGCTGGATAAGCTGCCTCTACCCATCCTGCGACGTATATCGTCCTCATCGAGGAGCGCGACATGAGGCCTAAGAGCGTCGCCGCCGCATTTGAGCTTGACTTGACGGTTCTGCCCCTGACCGCCCTTTTGCCGCTTAGGCAAGTCTCGGACGTCGTAAAGCAGTCCGTCAAATACCGGTGCATTGCACAATCGATCGACGAGGTCGGGCTTGTCGAGCCGCTGGTGGTCTATCGGCAGGCCCAACGTCACGGCAAGCATCTGTTGCTCGATGGACACCTCAGACGGTGCATCCTTTTGGATAAGGGCGAAACGGAAACCGAGTGCCTTTTCGCGCGAGACGACGAGGCCTTTACCTACAACAAAAGGATCAGTCGCCTTGCCGTCGTTCAGGAGCACTTCATGATCATGCGTGCGATTGAGCGCGGTGTGTCCGAGGCGAAGCTGGCGAAGGCATTGAACGTGAAGATTGAGTATGTGAAGCGCCGAAGCAAGATGCTAAAGGGAATAAGTCCTGAGGTGGTTGTTCTGTTGCGGGACAAATCGGTGAACCCCGTCACTTTCGACGTTCTGCGAAAGATGCAGCCAGCGCGGCAGATCGTGGCCGGAGAGTTAATGGCCTCTGCATCTAACTATTCGTCGGCTTACGCAAAGGCGTTGCTTGCAGCTACGAAGGATGCCGACCGCGTGAAACCTGCCCGGCCAAAACCACGGATAGTCACGTCGGCCGATCTTAAATTGATGGATCGCGAACTGAAATCTGTTCAGCAGGACCTGAAAATCGTTGAGGCCTCTTACGGACACGACATGCTGAATCTCGTGATCGCCGCGAGATACGTTTTACAAATCATTGGCAACCCGCGGATCGCGCATTACTTGGTCGAAAATCACCCTGAGGTGCTGCGGGAGTTCAGGGCAATTACGTCCACGGCTTTGCCGACGCATGATGCAGTCGAGGCTTTATAAGGGGTACCGCACGGCAAGGCCCAGTGCTCTGGCCGGTACGCGACTTTAGTGCCTCTGCACGTCGTTGGCTTATTGAAAACCGGCGTTTAGCCTCTGATTGAGCCGCTGCGCGATCTTCCTTGTTGGCGCCGCGCGTGAAGATCTCAGGCGCGTCGTCGGATAGGGCCGCTGCAATGCCTTAGCCTTAGCCTCAGCCTCATCCCAGGGTGCCCGCATCCAAGCGTCGCGCTCCTCGTCGGTGGTCAGGATCACCGGCATGGCTTTGGGGTGGATAGGCTGGACGATCGTGTTCGGCGTGGTCGTGAGAAAACGAGATGAGGGCCGGGGATAAGCCTTGGTGCTTGTGTTGCTCACCGTGCTTGTTGCTCTCGCGGTGCGCTCGGATCGATGATAGTCGACGTGGAGCGTTGCCACTTTCACCCTCTGCTGGGTACAAAAGTAGGGCAGTTTTCGGCCGATTTGAATCGACGTGAGGAGCTCTCCGATCGGCTTCGGTGCGCTTCTCCCCTGCGTATCCTGCATCGATGTCGCGGAGAGGATGGTCCGCAGCGCGGTCAATATCTCATGGTTCTGCTGAACGGAATGTACGATCTTGGGACGTTCGAGGAGAGTGGCGACGTAGCGGGTTGCGATCGCGAGACAGATCAGCTGGCGGGGTCCAGTTGATCTGGCTGGCAAGCCGATCCCCCGTGGCCGGCATCCTGAACTTCAGTTGAAGGATCAACGCTCCACCTACGGCCGTATGACGGCTGGCGGCCGCTATCCAACGTGATTGCGAAACTGTATCAGGTCGCTGGCTCTGTTCTTGAAACGACTAAGGATGTTAGGTGGGGATAATCAGAAAAGCGCGCATGGCTGTCGGCGCTATAAAGAAAAGCAAGGGTGTATCGCGTTCGACGATCTCCTCTTCCTCGCCGCTCGGCATGGTGGCGCTACATCTTCTCGAGCAATGGAGAAGTTCCGGCCGTCACGGTATCGTATTCCTGTGTGAAAACGAGAACAGGGCCGAGCGGCTGGGCAGCGTGCTCCATTCGCTTGATCCCTCGCTTGACGTGCTGGTGTTTCCAAGACTGAACACTCTGCCGTTCGATGGGCTGGAGCCGTCCCGAGAGATCGCCGGCAGACGAAGCTCGGTATTGCGGCGCCTCGCCAAGACCAAGAAACCTGTGTTCCTGGTGTCGACGGCCGAGGCAATTATGGAGCGGCTGCCGTTGCCGACGAGTTGGAGTCGGCACGGCATAGGCCTAAAAGTCGCGCAGCGGTATGCCGAGCAGGAACTGCAGACGCGTCTGGGGGCTCTGGGATACGATCTCGACGAAGAGGCGGAATATCCGGGCACGGCACTCTTTCACGGCAAAACTTTCGAGATTTTTCCTGCGGGCGCTCTTGGTCCGTTCAGAATCGAGCACTCCGGCGGATCGATTAAAAAGATCGTGGCCGTCGACCCGGGAGAACACGACGTCGTATTCGAAGCCCAGGAGCTGCTCATCGATCCGATGTCCGAGCGTTTCGCATTCGCCGGCAAGTCGGGACATCGGGCGATGCTGTCGGACTATTGCGGTCGAGCACAATGGATCGCGGACGCCGGAGTTTCGGCCCATGTCGAGATTTGGCTGAGTACGATCGAGGAGGCGGCAGGCCGTAAAGAAGCGGACCGCGAGTATCTGAGGCGGGAAGAGTGGAAAAAGCTGTGGAAGCAGATGTCCGTGCTGCCTCGGAAAGCGAGTTTCACGGCTACCCCCGACTTCTCGAAATTGGCCTCGCCGAGAAAAGCTCTTCGCGCGTTCGTGGCCGATACGCAAAGGTCCGGATCGCGGCTGCTCTTCGTCGCGGCGGTAGAGGACGACCTGCGCGCGATGGAGCGTATGAGCGGGATGAAGGCCAAGCGTTTCGCCAACTGGGATGAGGCAACAGGAGGCCAAACTCGAGAGGGCTCGCTCTTGGCCGACTTCGACGCCGGCTTCGTCGGCTCTGGACGGAAGCCACTTGTCGTCGTGACCGCGTCCGACGTGCTCGGCAGCAGGGCCCACCACCCGCAACCGATGGCGAGAGCCTGGATCGCGGCGTTCGATCACCCCGATGTGCCGGAACGGGGTACAGTCGTTGTTCATCTCCAGCGGGGGCTTGCTCTGCTGGACGGCTTGAAGATTCTCGATGTGGGCGAAGGGGCATCCCGCGAGATGATCAGGCTCAAGTTCGCAGGCGACGATGCCGCTCTGGTTCCGCTCGCCGATCTCGCCCTGATCTGGCCCTACGCGACAGAACTCGGCAAGCTGACGTTGGACAAGGCGGATGGAAGTACCTGGTGGGATCGACGCGGCGAGGCGGAGCGGGAAATCCAGACCGCGGCCAGGGAGCTTGCCAAACATATCGCTCAGCGACGCCGCCGACGCGCTCCCAAGCTAGCCGCTCCGGGGGCCGCCTATGAGAGGTTCGTCGCGCGCTTTCCATATTTCACGACGATCGATCAGGCGAGCGCGATTCAGGACGTCCTGGACGATCTCGCGTCCGGTCATCCCATGGATCGGGTCGTCTGCGGTGACGTCGGTTTCGGTAAGACGGAGGTAGCGTTGCGTGCGGCCGCGGCCGTTGCGCTCGCAGGGAAACAGGTTGCCATCGCGGTGCCGACGACGGTCCTGGCGAAGCAGCACGTCGCGACATTCCGCAAGCGGTTCGGTCCGCTCGGCATTGACGTGGGGAGCCTGTCGCGAGCCGTATCGGGTCCGCAGACGAGGGAGACGAAGGAGGGGCTGCGTCGCGGGAAACTGAAGGTCGTGGTCGGCACGCAGGCGCTCGCTTCGAACGACGTCAGGTTTGCCGACCTTGGCCTCGTCATCATCGACGAGGAGCAGCATTTTGGTGCGGCGGAAAAGGCGAAACTCTCAAGTCTGGCGAAAGGCGTCCATACACTCTGGATGAGCGCCACCCCCATACCGCGCACCCTTGCGGCAGGTCTCGCAGGATTCAGGGATCTCAGCGTCATCGCGACGCCACCTGTCCATCGGCTGCCGGTCGTCACCAAGGTCGCTCCCCTATCGGATGCCGCCATCGCGGCGGCATTGCTGCGCGAGCAGAGGCGTCACGGACAGAGCTTTCTGATCTGCCCGCGCATTCAGGATCTGGAGCGGATGTTGGCGCGGGTGCAGTCGGGAGCCCCGGATCTCCGGATCGTTTGTCTCCACGGCAGGCTACCCGCCGACGAGATCGACGACCGGATGATGAGCTTTGTCGAAGGCAAGGCGGACGTTCTGTTGGCGACCAATATCGTGGAGAGTGGTCTCGACATCCCCCGAGCGAACACCATCGTGGTCTGCTGGCCCGAGAAGTTCGGCCTGACCCAACTCCACCAGCTCAGAGGACGCGTGGGACGAAGTGGGATACGTGCATTCGCGTATCTCCTCACCGAGTCGGACTCAGGGCAATCCGAAAAGCGTCTGTCGGTCCTTGAGGAGTTCAGCAGACCCGGCGCAGGCTTCGCCATCAGCGAACGAGATCTCAACCTCCGAGGCGCAGGAGACCTGTTCTCGGACCAGCAGTCCGGCCACGTGCAGGTCTTTGGGCCGGTACTCTACAGCCACCTTCTGAAGGTCGCCTCTGAGAAGGTTGGTAAAGGAATTGATTTATGGGTGCCCGATCTGAATCTGCCGTTTCCGGATCAACTGCCTTCAAGCTACGTTCAGTCGGAAGCGGTGCGGCTCGAAATCTATGGTCGTGTCGCGAGGTGCCGGAACGAGGACGATCTGGCGGATCTGGAGGAAGAAACGGCGCGCCGTTTTGGCAAGCTTGCGCCCATGGCGCGGGATTTCTTTGCGGCGGCCAAGCTCAGGATCGAGTGCAAGCGTCGAGGGATCGTGCGGCTCGACGTCGGACTGGAGGCCGTCGCGGCAACGTTCCTGCCGGGCAGACTACGCAAATCCAGGTCGAAATTGCTGGAGCGCGATGGCGATCGCGTGGTCTACGTCAGCAAAGAGCCGGGAAAGCCGTTCGAGCGGGTCGAGGAGCTTCTGGAGATTCTTGACGACTAGGTGGCGCTCCGGTCACGGAGCTGGCGTCAGGGCCGTGATCGATGCTGGATCGTTCGGACGTCTTGCGGGTTCTATGTGTGATGGACAAGAAAGTCGACAACTCGTCCCAAACTCCCGCACGGTCTGGATTTGACTCGTGCGGGTCCGCGGCGCCCGTGAGCACAATCTGAAGAATGTCGACGCTGACATCCCGCCGGAGTCGCTGGTCGTCTTTATCGGCGTCTCCGGCTCCGGGAAATCGTCTCTGGCCTTCGGGACGTTGTACGCCGAGGCCCAGCGCCGGTATCTGGAATCCATCTCGTCCTACGCCAGGCGGCTGTTCACCAGATGGCGGCGCCGGAGGTCGACGAGGTCGAAGGACTTTCGCCGGCGGTCGCGCTGCAACAGCAGCGCGGCTCGCCGCCGACCCGCTCGTCGGTCCGTCACGACGCTCTCGGACCTGCTGCGGATGCTGTACTCCCGGGCTGGAGACTATCCGCGAGGCCAGCCGCTGCTCTATGGGGAATCTTTCTCGCCCAATACACCGGAAGGGGCCTGCCCCCCGCTGTCATAGCATTGATCGGATCCAGAATGTTAGCGAGCGGTCCTTGGTGCCCGACGACGAACTTACGATCCGCGAGCGGGCGGTCGCCGCTTGGCCAACAGCCTGGCAGGGGCAGAACTTCAGAGATATTTTGGTCACGTTGGGCTACGACGTGGACAGGCCTTGGCGCGAATTGCCGAAGAAGGACCGCGATTGGATCCTGCGTACTTAGAAACTGGCCTTGTCGTCGTTCTCGTCGGTCATGTTGCTGGCCCAGCCGGGTCTTCCTTGACGCCGCGGGCGACGATCTTGAGCGCCCCATCCAGCAGCGGACGTTGTAGCTTTAGGGCCTCGTCCGGAGGGGCGGTCATCCAGGACTCGACTTCGTCCGGCGTCGTCAGGATCACGGGCATCGCCTCGGGGTGGATGGCGCCGACCTCTGCGTTCGGCTCCGTCGTGAGGAACGCGTAGAGGTCGTTGGTGGTCTCGCCTTCCTTAACCTTCCGGACCGACGTCCAGTTGATCCAGATGCCGGCGAAGCAGGCGAGGGGCCTGGTCTCGTCGAGCGCGAACCAGATGTCGCCGCCTTCGCCCTTGTTGAACTCGCTAAACGAGTTGAACGGCACCACGCAACGGTTCTCGACGCCGAGCCAGCGGGTCCAGTGTTTGCTCTTCACGTTGCGGATGTTGGTGGTCCCGCCGTCCAGCTCCATTCTGAGCAATTCCTTGAAGTCGACCGGCTTACCCTTGGCCTGGAGTTTCTCGGCTCGTTTCTTGGTGGCGTCCATCGATGCCTTCGATGACGATGGCATGCCCCACCGCGCCGTCGCGAACTCGCGGCCGTCTGCCCCATTGCGCACGATCGGCGCCTTGTAATCGGGAAACACGCCGGGCATCGGTGCCAGATTGCCGACGTATCGGTTCACGACGCGGAACAGCGCGATTATGGCGGCTTGGTTTGTGGTGATTGAGTAGAGATTGCACATCGGTCAGGCTTCGGTTCTGGGGTGACGTGGCTGCCAGGCCAATTGTAGCAGGGTCGCCGCGGGACGTCGGCCTGCCTTGGCACATTTGCGGCAGCGCAGCCGACAGGCGAGATCGTGCACGAAGGTGGTCAGCGGATGCTTCATCGCCGCGAGGTCGTCGTTACTTGGCGCCTTGCAGCGCGAGCTCCGGATCTCCAGCCGAGGGAAGCTCCGTTCACCGCTTGGTCGATCGTAGGGGGCGGATCGATCGGCTTCGCCGTCGGAACACATCGGCTCGTTGCAGCTTTCGCAAAGAAGCTTGTCAGGCTGCTGGATCATCGCCTCGCCATTGGCTCGCATCTCCTCGACGAGGCGGCCGGAATGCTGGCCATGGCACGTGCCCTTGCGGAGTTCCTCGAAGGCCTTGCTATCGCCGACTGAAAGCGCCGTCGGATATTTTGGGCGATCCGGATACCAGGCGGAGAGATCGGATCGTCAATCGGGAGCGGGCTACGGCGTCTCAAATGTCGGCCAGCACCCGTCTTCTTCATGCCTGCCAGTGCGCTGCCCGCAGGTGTTGTCGAGTAGTCGCTGTGCGACGTCCTTCCAAATGGCGTCCCGGCCATAGAGCCGGACCGCATCGGCCTTCTGGATTTCCACAGTCCGCTCGCAGCGGCGGCAGCAAACGCGCAGTATATGGTGCTGGATCTCTGAGAGACGTCGTTGCCGCATCTGGGCGCCCGTCGCTGCGGCGCGAGGATCGCTTAGCACCGATTCCCAATATTCGGCCGGGAGGGGCGCATCCGGAGCTGCAGCAGGAGGCGCCGGCCTGTGCGCGGCTTCAGCGGCCAGTTTTTCCATCTGCTTCGAGCTCGGCATGCGCCAGCTTGCGGGTCGGTCGGTCATTTTCAAACTAGAACATAAAGAGAACAAAAGTCGAGTCCGTTCAAGCCGAGCGCCGAGAAAAATCGTCCTGTTGGAGAAGCCGCGCTGTCGGAACCAAGGCTCCCGGTTCGTCTTGAGTCCAGCATCAGTATTCGGAGTTTCCATCCATGGCCCCCCGCGCAAACTGGAAAGGCTTCTTACGGCTTTCCCTCGTCACCTGTCCGGTCGCGCTCTATCCGGCCACCTCGGAGTCTGATCAGGTGTCCTTCAACCAGCTCAACCGAAAGACCGGCCACCGCATCAAATACGCCAAGGTGGACGCCGATACCGGCGAAGAGGTCGCCAACGAGGATATCGTCAAGGGCTACAAGGTCGATACCGACACCTTTATCGAGGTGACGAAGGAAGAGCTCGAGAACGTCGCGCTGGAATCGACGCGAACCATCGAGATCGACGAGTTCGTCGACCGCAGCGAGATCGATCCGCGATATCTGATT
>Ga0137412_10000096_pt1 | contig 49885 bp, 42 predicted proteins | sample CZODoug2_1_16fun_FD_122160 | JGI IMG/M metagenome (GOLD analysis project Ga0137412, IMG submission 122160) | Vadose zone soil fungal communities from Angelo Coast Range Reserve, California, USA - CZODoug2_1_16fungal (Hybrid Assembly) | ecosystem: Environmental > Terrestrial > Soil > Vadose zone...
TCAGTGGATCGAGCCAAGGCGTAGCGGCCATTGGCATAGAGAAGATAGGCCGTAGAATCCTTGGTGCCGCCCAACGTTGGCAGTGTCCCCTCGGCAGCAGCGGTGAGCCGCGCCGAAAGAATCTCGGCCACCTTGGCGGATATCTGTTCCTGAACGCCGAAGATCCTGGTGACATTTCCGTCGAACTGATGGGCCCATAGCTGCCGGCCGTCAGCGACACGCAGCAACCGCACGGACACCCGCAGTTGGTCGCCATGGTGTTGCAAGGCACCATCGAGCACCGACTCTGCGTGCAGAGCGCGCCCGGCCGCAAGCGGATCCTGCTCGATGGAGCCGTAGCGGCGCACCGAGCTCAAGGGGCGAATCGTCAACCCGCCACGAGCACCAAGGCTCGCGATCATCGATTCGGTCATGCCGAGTTCGAGGGCTTCGTCGCGCTCGGTAGGGAGCAGCGCCTTGAAAGGCAGCACCGCGAGCGTCTGAATCGCGGGCGGTGCCGAATGTCCGACGCGGCCCGTCTCGAGAAGAAGGATCCCGATGGCGACCAACACGAGCAACACCACCGCACTCATCCACCAGGGAGGCAGGGACCGCGTGGAGTCCGCCACGACCGGTGCGGGAGTCGTCGCGGTAGCGCTGGCTTCCGCAAGCGAGCTGCGCTCGGTGACCTCGCCCACGAACCGATAGCCCTTGCGCGGCACGGTGGCAATGTAGCGATTTTCTGCCCGCGTCTCCCCAAGAACCTGCCGCAAGGTGGAGATATTCTGCGTCAGGCTATTTTCCTCGACGATTACGCCGGGCCAGATCGCGCCCAATAGCGTGTCTTTGTCGAGCGTCTCGCCACGGTGCCAGATCAAATAGAGCAGCGTGTCGAAGACCTTTGCCGTCAGGGCAATCGGCTCACCGCTCTCACGTCGCAACAATCGCCGCTGGCCGCTTTCGAGAATGAAGTCGCCGAACTCGTAAACGGTACGTTTATCGGTATCCATACGCCTATTCAGAAAACATCAGTGTTTTTCAGCGGTCCGCCAAGGATTTTCACGCACTGCGAGCCAACAGTCACGCCCCAACGCCGGGCAATGCGTCGCTCGGGGAAAACCCGGCTTCAAACAGGAGGCATCATGACAGTCTTAAAGGTCTCATTGTCGATCGGCGCGATGCTCATCGTGACCGCAGGCTTAAGCTCGATCGCCGCCGCACAGGAACAGGGGTCCGGCGAATATATGTTCAAATCGATAGTCGGTGACGAATGCGAAGGTCAACGTTGCATTGCCGTCGCGCGCGGCCTGTTCGGCTTTCTCGATCGTCGGCTCCACGGCCTCGAGGGCAACGGCCGAGCCTGTGCCGATTGCCACATGCCGAGCGATAATTTTCAATTGTCGCCCGCTAACGTCGAGGCGCGCTTTCAAAACCTGCAAATGCGGCGCTTAGGAAACAAACGTGCCGACGATCCACTGTTTCGACCGGTGGACGCCAACGATTATCGCATCCACGGCGATAGCGCCAGCGACTTCAGCAACTTACGCGAGAACGCCCTGGTCCGTATCACGTTTCCGCTGCCGTCGAACATGCACCTGATCGACCCGGCAACCAATCTGCCGTCGAGCGAGACGTCGGTGGACGTGTGGCGAATGGTGCCGACGGTCAATAACGTAAAACTCACCGGGCCGGACGGCATCAACCCTTGGTCGCGTGGTCCCAACGCCTCCGGCGGGTACCAGCTGGATGGGCGCTTTGCCACGCTGCAGCAGCAGGCGCTGGCGGCGCTGACCGTTCACGCCGAGATTCAGGTTGCGCCACGGCAGAGTATGTTGGATGACCTCAGCGCGTTTCAAAGCGTGCTGTTCTCCTCGCCCGGCGTACGTGCCTTGTCCAATGCCGTAAGTGCGGGCGTAACGCCGCTGCCTGATGCGGATCCGCCCCTCAATAGCCTGGAGCAGGCAGGCAAGGTCGTCTTCACCCGGGCCTGCGGCCAGTGCCACGGCGGACCGGGGCAGTCGACTCCGCAAGCGCCTGCGGTTCGCTACCACGAGATCAGCACGCAGTGTCCGCGCCCGGTCGATACCGCCGTCACGCCGCCGCGGTATGTATTCAAGCCGTGCCCCGCGAGCCTGGCCCGCAACGTGCGCACGTACGAGATCACGTTGCCCGCCGGGATTACCACTGTTGACGGGCAAACCACCATCCGGCGCACCAGTTCCGATCCGGGTCGCGCGTTGCTGACCGGATTTGTCGGTGTCGGGCTGCCGGCCAGCGACGACTGGAACAAGTTCGATGTACCCAGTGTCCGCGGCATCAGCAAAACCGCTCCCTACTTCCATAACAACAGTGCTGCCACGCTGGAAGAAGTCGTGGACCATTACACGGCGTTTTTCAAGCGGGTGCAGGCAAATTTGCCCGCCGGCAACAAGCTCCCACCGGCCATCTCCACGGATGGCGTGCACGCCGACCGCCCGCCGGTGCCGGAAGAGGTGCCGGCGCTCCTGGCCTATCTGCGCAAACTCTAGGTTGAGGTCAGCATGAGGAACCTCGGTCGATGGTCACTTGCTGTCGCGGCGCTGGGGATTGCCGGTTGGGTGAGCGTGCGCACTCCACCGGCCGACGCGCCTGCCGCGATCAGCAAGCCATCGGCCGCGGTTGACCGGCGCACCTTCAACGCCGGCGGTCGCATCCACCTCGTTCAGGGCACCCATCCGGTACCCGTGCCGGCCAAAGAGCAAGCCAACAAGAGAGACTGGGTGGCGCAGTTTCGTGCCGTGGGATCAAACTATTTTGAATTCGTGACGCTTGCCGCACGGGCCGCATACGAGGGCGACGGGGCGGCCCAGTATTACGTCGGCCGCGCCCTGACCCGATGTGAGGAAACGAATACCCTCTATCAAGATGCCGACAGCGCCGACCAGGCGGTAGCGCATCTGGCGGTTTCACCGGCTCTGCTCGAACTCGAACGCCGCGAATATTCAAACTGCAGCAAATTCCGCAGCGGAAATCCGTTCAAGAATCTGCCTGAGCGCCCGGGAGGATATCCTGCCGATTATTGGCGGTCTCGCGCAGTCGCAAGCCGGTACCCCGTTGCCATGGTGGCGGCCGCCTTGGATTCGCCGGGTCAATACACTCCGCAGGTGATCGCGACCGCCCTCGCCACCGGCAATACCGAGGCCATGCTGCTCTTCGGCTGGTCGCAAGCGACAGCCGCCAAGGCAGCCGACGCTGCCCCGATCATGGCCGCGGCGTGGGTGTTGGCGGCGTGCCGCAGCGGCGCAAACTGTGGGCCGACCAATGAGGCGTTGCCCTTAGCCACCTGCGGCGCAGGGATCGAACTCGGCTGCACGGAGCGCTATACGGCTGTCGATGAGTTGACGGGCAGCCTGCGGCCGCAAGACTTGGACGAGGCGAATCTGCTGGCACTGGATATCCAGGGGAGCATGCAATATCGCGACCCCGAGCGGCTCAAGAAGTATCTGCCGTTTTGAAGAAGAACGCTCTGTGCATGAGGTTGCCGCGCGCAGGGCATACGCTCACCCGCTCACTTCGGTACGGTCGCGTCCACGCCCTCCACGAACCAATTCAGCTGCATCAGATCGTCGATCGATACCGCGGTGTTGGCGGGGACCTTGAGGACGCCGGTGTTGTCCTTGAGGGGTCCGGCAAAGGGAACGAGGGTTCCCGCCATGATGGCTTGTTTCTTGGACTCGAACATACTTGCGACGTCGGACGGCACCGATGAGTTCAAGGGTGCGAGCACCACGACGCCTTCCTTGATGCCGCTGCGCGTCTGGCGCGCCCCGGACCAGGAGCCCTCCATGACCTTCCTGACTTCGTCGATGTAGTAGATGCCCCAGTTTTGGGTGTTGGCGCTCAACTGCGCATGCGGTCCGAATTTCGACATGTCCGAATCCCAACCGAAGGCATGCAGCCCTTTCTCCTCGGCGAGCTGAAGAACCGCGGGTGAGTCGGTGTTCTGACACAGGATGTCTGCGCCCTGAGCGACCAGCGCTTCGGCGGCTTGGCGCTCCTTGCCGGGGTCATACCAGGTATCGGCCCACACCACCTTGGTGCGAATTTTCGGATTGACGCTGCGGGCGCCGAGAGTGAATGCATCGATGTTGCGGATCACCTCGGCGATCGGGAACGAGGCCACGTAGCCTAGCGTGTTGGTCTTGGTGGTTCGTCCCGCCAGAACGCCGAGCAGATACGCACCCTCCCAGAAGCGGGCCTGGTAGGTGACCACATTGGGCGCAGTCTTGTAGCCGGTGGCGTGCTCGAATCGCACCTGGGGAAACAGCTTCGCGACTTTGAGGGTCGGTTCCATATAGCCGAACGAGGTCGTGAAGATGAGCCCATAGCCCTTCGCTGCGAGTTGGCGAATGACGCGCTCGGCGTCGGCCGTCTCCGGCACGCTCTCGACATAGGTGGTTTCGATCTTGGCGCCGAATTCGCGTTCCAGCGCGAGCCGCCCGAGATTGTGCTGGTAGGACCAACCGCCGTCGGCAACCGGACCGACATAGACGAAAGCCACCTTCAACGGCGCGGCCAGCGCGCTGGCCGTCATCAGAGCGGCGAGAGGGATGGCCGCGAAGGCGAGACGAAATCGATTCGGCATCGGCTGAAACCTCGATCGGTTGCTAATTAATTTGATTGTAGACGATGAATTGAGGTTCGATTGTGTAGGATTGATCGAACCTTGTCTCAGGAGCACTCCCGAACGAATGTCGAGCGGATCCCCAAAACCGTGCGCTCCCGTGCAAATACGGTGCGCGGCGGTACCGTGACGGCGCCGCGCCTCGCGTTGCGCGGCATCAGCAAACGCTACGCCAGCGTCATTGCCAACGACGCCATTGACCTGTCCGTCGCCGCCGGGGAAATCCATGCGCTGCTCGGGGAGAATGGCGCCGGCAAGAGTACGTTGATGAAAATCGTCTACGGCGTGACTCAACCCGATACCGGAAGCATGGAATGGGAGGGCGCGCCCGTAGCCATCCGCAGCCCCAGCGAGGCGCGGCGGCTCGGCATCGGTATGGTGTTCCAACACTTTGCGCTGTTCGAGAGCCTGACCGTCGCGCAGAACATCGCGTTGGCGTTGGATGAGCGCATGCCGACGCTCGAGTTAGCCGAACGCATCAATGCCGTATCCGCGCGCTACGGACTTCCCGTCGCCCCCGACCGATTGGTGCACGGATTATCGGTGGGTGAGCGGCAGCGCGTGGAAATCGTACGCTGTCTGCTGCAGTCGCCGCGCTTGCTCATCATGGATGAACCGACCTCGGTACTGACGCCGCAAGCGGTGCGGGTGCTGTTTGGGACATTGCGTCGCCTGGCCGAAGAGGGTGTCAGCATTTTATATATCAGTCATAAATTGGACGAGATTCGCGAACTGTGCGACGTCGCGACGGTACTGCGAAATGGCCGGGTCAGCGGTACGGCAATCCCCAGCGCCGAGTCGAACGCCAGCTTGGCGCGCCTGATGGTCGGCAACGATCTGAAGGAGTGTACGCTGCGGCCGCGCGAACCCGGCTCTTTGCGGCTCGAATTGACTGACTTATCGCTCGAGTCGGCGGATCCATTCGGCACGTCGCTCGAGCAAATCAACTTGGGCGTGCGCGGCGGCGAGATCGTCGGCATCGCCGGTGTGTCGGGCAATGGTCAACGCGAGCTTCTGGCGGCAATTTCCGGCGAGGCCCTGTGCGCGCCGCGCGCTGCCGTACGCCTTTGCGGCAAGGACGCGGCAAGCTCGTCGCCGGCCGCGCGTCGCAGATTGGGATTGTGCTTCGTTCCCGAGGAGCGGCTGGGCCGGGGCGCAGTGCCGGCGATGCATCTCGCCGACAATTGCGTGCTCACCGGCGCCGGGGCAGGGCTGGTGCGCCGCGGGCTGGTACGATCCGGCGCGTCGCGAGCCTTTGCGCGAGCGACGATTGCCCAATTTGCCGTGAAATGCAGCGGTGAACTGGCGCCGGCCGAGAGCCTGTCCGGAGGCAATCTGCAAAAATTCATCGTCGGCCGCGAGATTCGGCTGGCGCCGCAAGTCATGCTGGTCGCCCAGCCGACGTGGGGCGTCGACGTCGGTGCTTCCTTGGTGATCCGCCAAGCCTTGATCGATCTGCGTGATGCCGGTGTCGCGGTGTTGGTGATCTCCGAAGAACTCGACGAACTGTTCGCGATCTGCGATCGCCTCGCCGTGCTCGCGCGCGGACGTCTATCGGCCGCGGTGCCGACAGCGCAGCTGATTCCCGAAACCGTCGGGATATGGATGACCGGCGCATTTGAGCCGGCAGTAGCCGCTGGCTCGGCAGCCCCGGCGGGGAGGTAGACTGGCTCTCCTCCGGCGTCTTGCCTGGCCGCTGCGTCTCGAACGGCGTTCGCAGCCATCGACCACCATGCGACTGGCCTCCTCGCCGCTCGCCGCTCTCGCCATGCTGGCGACCATCTTCTTGACGCTCAGCGTTCTCGGCAAGGACCCGGTGGCGGCATTCAAGGTGTTCTTCGTCGAACCCTTTGGTTCGCTCTACGGCATCGGCGAGTTGCTGCTGAAGGCGACGCCGCTGATGATTTGCGCACTGGGACTTGCAGTGGGCTACCGCGCCAATGTCTGGAATATAGGCGCGGAAGGCCAGTTCACCATGGGCGCGATTGCCGGCAGCGGCATCGGATTGTTTCACGGTGCCGCGCTCGGTGCCGGCGCGCTGCCGTTGATGCTCACGGCCGGTGTGTTGGGCGGCATGGCCTGGGCCGCGATCCCGGCATTTTTGCGTGCACGCTTTCACACCAGCGAGATCTTCACCAGTCTGATGCTGGTGTACATTGCGCAGCTGTTCTTGTCCTATCTGGTACATGGCCCCTGGCGTGATCCGGCCGGCCAAAACTTTCCGCAGTCCCAGCCGTTTCCCGACAATGCACTGTTGCCGCCGCTGTTCGAAGGCGTGCGCGCCAACGGCGGCCTCATCCTCGCCTTGGTGCTCGCCGCGCTATCCTGGTGGTTCGGCTCGGTAACCGCCGCAGGCTATCGCATGCGGGTCAGCGGCCTGGCGCCCGCCGCCGCCGCTTACGCGGGAATCAGCCCGCGTTGGAATATTTGGCTTGCGCTCATGATCAGCGGTGGGGCGGCAGGACTTGCGGGCATACTGGAAGTCGCCGGTCCCATCGGCGTGCTCCAGCCGGTCATCTCGCCCGGTTATGGTTTTGCGGCCATCATCGTCGCCTTCGTCGGGCGCTTGCATCCGATAGGAATCGTCCTGGCCTCGCTATTGATGTCGGCACTTTATCTCGGCGGCGAGTCCGCGCAAATCGAACTGCAGTTGCCGGCCTCGGTGAGCGGGCTGTTTCAAGGCGCGCTGCTGTTCTTCCTGCTCGCGGCCGAATTGTTCATTCACTTCAGGCTGCGGAGGCTCAGGGCTTGAACATCGCGACCTGGGTTGCCATTGCCGCGAGCGCGGTCGCCGCGGCGACGCCGCTCATCTACGCCGCCCTTGGCGAACTGGTCACCGAGCGCGCGGGTGTGCTGAATCTGGGCGTGGAAGGAATGATGTTGGTGGGCGCGATCACCGGCTTCGCCGTGGGGATATCCACGGGGAGTTTGCTGCTCGCGTATGTCGCTGCGGCGGCCGCCGGCGCCCTCATGGCGCTGTTGTTCGGAGTGTTGACGCTGAGCTTGCAGACCAATCAGGTGGCGACCGGGCTCGCACTGACGCTGTTCGGGGTGGGACTGAGCGCATTTGCCGGCCGCGCCTTTGTCGGCTTGCCGATTGCCCGCGTGCCGGTGCTGCACATTCCGCTGCTCAGCGATTTGCCGGTGATCGGTGAGCTGTTGTTTCACTTCGACGTGCTGGAGTATTTAGGGTTAGCGCTGTGCGCAGCGATCTCCTGGTTGCTCAGGTCCACCCGGGCGGGACTGCGGCTACGCGCAGTCGGCGAATCGCCCGCAACCGCGCATGAACTCGGAGAGCCGGTGACGCGCATTCGCTATCTCGCGGTGCTGTTCGGCGGGGCGATGAGCGGGATTGCCGGCGCGTATCTGTCCACCGCCTTGACGCCCATGTGGGTCGAGGGCATGACCACCGGGCGCGGCTGGATCGCGCTGGCGCTGGTAGTTTTCGGGACCTGGAAACCGTGGCGCGTGCTGGGCGGTGCGTATTTGTTCGGTACGGTCACCGTATTGCAGTTGTATGCGCAGGGCCTCGGCATCCGCGTACCCAGCGAGTTTCTCTCGATGCTGCCTTACGCGGCAACGATCATCGTGCTGGTGATCATTTGCCGCGACCCCCGTACCATCCTGTTGAATCAGCCGGCCTCGCTGGGACGCAGCTTCCATCCGGGCCACTGATCGACCCGGGCTCTCCGTCGGCCTGGAATCTATATCAGCGCCGTGATCGCGTTCAGAATGCCGCCCGAGTCCAAACCCTGGTATCCCATCTGCTGCCACAGCCCGCCGCCGCCTTCCAGGTGTGTGCCGATGTGATTGAACTTGCCTTTGAAGCCTGCCTGGAGCAGATAGCTGCCGAAACGGCTGCCGAGGCCGGTCTTGACGTTCCAGCCTTCCGCGACCAGCACGTACGGCGCCTCGGCCAACGTCTTCATCATGTCGGTATCGACGACGTTCAAGGTGGGTTTGTTAATGAGTCCCACCTCAACGCCCCGTTCCTGGAGCCGGATCACGGCGTCGAGCGCGCGATAGACCGTCTCCCCCATCGCTACCACATAGCCCCCGCGGGGCCCTGCTTTTCGGACCACGTAGTCTTTACCCGGATCGAACGGCTTGCCCTCGTAGAGGGGTTTTCCATCGGCATCGAGGATATCCGGCACAGGCGCACGGGTGCTGAACACAAAGCGCAGACCGGGGTCGTGGAAGATGCGCTTCACGCACGCCGCGAACTGGTGTTGATCCACCGGAAAGTAAAGCCGGGTCGTATCGTCTGAATGTCCGGGCTTGACGCCGCCGTCGGCGAACATGCTGTTTATGCCGAAATGACAGGTATTGTCCGCCATATCATCGACGCCGCTATGGCTGAAATGCGCCAGCACATTCGAGAAATTGAGGCGCGACATCGTGATTTCGCTGACGCACATTTCCAAGAAAGCGCTGAATGTGCCGTAAATGCCCTGCTTGCCCTCCGACGAGCCGAATCCGGCGGCGGCGGAGAAGTTGCCGCGCTCCATGATTCCGCCGCGAACGAAGACTTCCGGGTGGCGCTTGCGAATATGGTGCAGACCGCAGGAACCTTCGAGATCGTTGTCGAATACCCGCACGCTTGCGAGCCGCTGCGCCTCGCTCATGCCATCGAGAATTTCGTTGACGATTTTGCCGAAGTCGTCGCGATTCTTTCCGGCGCCCGAGGAGCCCTTGAAAGTGAGCGGGGCTTTCTCCGGCTTCGCTGCCTTCAATATTTCTATCGCGCTGGCGTATCCGCCCCGATTCTCCAGATACTTGATCGCTAGGTCCGCCTTGAGAACCTCATGCGCGCTTGGACTGCCCTCGGCGCCCTGGATACCGGGCGCCATCGGACGCTTGATCACCAGCGCATGCGGGCTGGGGTCGCGAAACGCGCGGCAAAGGTCGATATAAAGAGCGTCAAGGTCTTCGCCCATGGTCGTCTCGGTCGTCATACCGTAGCCGGACAAGGTCCGGCTCAGGTCATACCCCGTCATGTATTCCTGCGGATGCCCGGCAATGGTCACGTTATTGTCATCGACGAGTACCTTGACGTTCAGTTGTTTGCCCACTGTGAGGCGCGCCGCTTCGGCGTTGTCGCCTTCCATCTGGCTGCCGTCGGAGCCGAGAAGAATGACGGCCTTGCCGGGATTGCCTATCGCAACGCCATTGCAAAACGCCCATAGGTGTCCGAGACGGCCGGAACTGAATTCGACGCCGGGCGTCAGCCCCTTCTCGGGATGCCCCGGCAGGCCGCTGTCGTACTCACGGTAATGCAGAAGCTTCGCTGCGGGCATCGCGCCGTCGAGGACGCTCAACAAATACTGGGTCGCGACCCGGTGGCCCGCCTCATCGTAGAAGACCGGCACGATGGGTACACCGTGCGCGATGAAGCCACGGATAATCATGACTTCCGGAACCGTGTCATAGGCGCCGCCGGTATGGCCCGACAAACCTTTGGCGCCGGCGAGCGCGGTAAAGAAGACGATGGCATCACGGCAGAGTTGAATATTGTGCCGGAGCGCCGCCTTCCGCGCGTCGCTGAGATGCGGCTCGGCAGGATCGAGTGCGAGCGGTTCGAGCGTGGTCAAATCGATGGGGAAAATTTCAGTGTTCATGAGCAAACTCTCCGGAGCCGCCGACCTTCCAACCACTGCCAGGAGAGCAGCGACGGCAGGCCGCATAGCACCTCGCGCACGCGCTTCGCCATGGAGACGGCCAGCGCCAATTCGCCGCTGATTCCCAGGGCGTTGCCGAATAATACCAATGTGGCTTCCTGCACGCCAAGACCCGCGGGTACGACGAAGGCTAAATGGCGAATCGCCTGAGTCATGCTCTCGAGAATGAGTGCGGTGCCCACGTCCACGGGATGGCCGAAAAGGCGCAAGGCAAACCAGATTTCGAACGATCCCACCATCAACGCCGCGAACTGCAAGGTTCCCGCGAGCAGCAAACCGCGCCATCGACCGAGGCAGGCGCGCACTTCGCGATCCAGCGACGCTGCTCCTTCAGACAGCGCGCCTTCGCCCACCAACGGACGCAAGAACTTTTGCAGGCGCTCGAATACCGAGCCGTAACGCAGCAACAGCACGGTGGCCGCCGGCACCGGCAAGCTGACGAGAAACGCGAGGAGCAGCCGATGGTACTGCGCGTCGGCCGCGCGCAGTTCGACGAACAAGAGCAGACCCAGGGCGGTAAACGCATAGGACACGATCAGCGTCAGCACGATCTCCACGATCACGGTGGCGCTGACGGATGCCGCGGCGAGCCCACGCCATCGCAATAACCGAACGCCTACCACGCCACCGCCCACGCTCGCGACCGGGAGCAGGCGATCGATCGCTTCGCGCACGCTCGTTACCCAGAATAGGTAACCGAGTCCGGCGCGGCCCTCCGGGTCGTAGGGGCGAAGCAGATAAAACCAGCCGACCCCGTAGAGCAGAAAGTACAACGCGCGGTAGGGAACCAGCCACCACAGCGGCCAACCGGCCGATCTCATGGTCAGAAGCATCGCAGGTAAATCGGCTCGAAGGAGCATCGCCATGAGCAACGTCAGGCCCAGCAGACCGCCGATGTAACCTGCGATTCTCACGCCTCAACGGCCTATTTCAGGTCAGCCTGCGCATGAACCCGTTGGCATCCACGTCGAACTCATTGCCGCGCCACGTGACGCGAGACGTGAAGAAGCTGCGGCACCAAACCCAGCAGAGTAAATGATCGCGTACGGGCAAGAGCCAGATATCGGCAAACAGGGGGCGATCTCCCGGTACCCGATGCACGAAGTGCAATACCAGCCGGACCACAGCCGCGATCCCGAAAAGCGTCCGCGCGGCGATCGCATGCGACCCGCCCACGGCAGCGAGAGCCAAGCCGATAATCGCCAGAGGGAAGCTGAAGCTCAGGAAGATCAAGCGAAAACTACGTGGCCGCAGCACGCGTATGGTGCGCATCCATCGCAGTTCATGGCGGGCCAGCGACTCGAAATTCTGCTCGTGATGCTCGCCCTGCACCACATACGAAGACAGCACGATGCGTAACCCCAAGCCGCGGACGAGTTCGCCCAAGCGATGATCGTCGGCAAGATGGTTCGCAATGGCGCGCAAGCCGCCGATCGCATGCAGCGTGTCCTGGCGCACGCACATGGTTTGGCCGGAGACATAGCCTTGATACCCGAACAGCCAGGCCAGCAGCACCGAAGGCACATACCATTCGTTGATGTACATTGCGCCGAGACGCGACCAGATACGCGCGGTGGGCACGCCGCGGTAGGTGCATGTGACCAGGCCGACCTTCGGATCCAACAGAGGCGCCGTCACGCTGGCGAGATAGTCCGGTCGGACGAACGCATCGCTGTCCGCCATCACCAGTATCTCATGGCGCGCGACGCTCAGCATGTTGATGAGATTGCTGATCTTTAAGTTGCTGCCGTGCTGCCGGGTGTTGACGACGAAATCTATCGCCAGCGACGGGAATTCCGCCATGAGCCGCTCGACGACGGAGCACGCCGGATCGGCCGGATCGCGCACGCCGAAGATGATCTGAAACTCCGGGTAGTCCTGTTGACAAAAGGTGCGCAGGTGCTCGTATAAGCCGGGTTCCGCACCGCACAAGGGTTTGAGCAGCGTCACCGGCGGCAGACGAGCCAATTTTCTCGATGATCCACGTGCTTGCCAGACGAGCACGGCTACGAGCGTCAGAACGGCATAGCTGGTCGCCGCAACCAAGGTCGCAAAGCCGAAAATCGCCACCAACACATGAAGAAAAGGAAAAGTCATTTTGGTCGCAACGATCGGTCCGAAACTTTCAAGCCTCATGCGCGCGCAGGAAGCGGAAGAACTCGACGCCTTCTCGCAGACGGCGCTTCATCATCTCCCAGCTCGTCAGCATTTCCCTGACGATCTCCCAGATCTTGTTGGGCCGGAAGTAAAAGCGCTTATAGAAAACCTCCATACTATGGTAGATCTCCTCCTTCGAAAGGTGCGGATAGCTGATGGCGGCCAGCTGCACGCCCTTGTCGTTGACCAAATTGACCGCCTCGTTCTCCTGCAGCCAACCGTTGTCCACCGCCTGTTTGTACAGCGTGGTGCCGGGGTAGGGCGCAGCCAGCGATACTTGGATCGTATGCGGATTGATTTCCTGTGCGAAATTGATGGTCTTCTCGATGGTTTCCTTGGTTTCGCCGGGGAGCCCAAGAATGAAAGTGCCATGGACCAAGATACCGAGCTTGCGGCAGTCATCGCTGAAGCGCCGCGCGATGTCGGTGCGCAACCCCTTCTTGATGTTGTGCAGGATCTGGTCGTCACCCGATTCATAGCCGACCAGCAGCAGCCGCAGGCCGTTGTCCTTCATCACCTTCAGTGTCTTGTAAGGCACATTGGCTTTCGCGTTGCAGCTCCAGGTCATGCCGAGTTTGCCCATGCCGAGCGCGATCTCCTCCACCCGCGGCAGGTTGGAGGTATCGGTAAAGGTGTCGTCATCGAACATGATCTCCTTCACTTCGGGCATGTTCTCCTTGATCCACTGCACTTCGGCGATGACGTTCGCCGCGGACCGCACGCGATAGCGGTGGCCGCCGACGGTCTGCGGCCATAGGCAGAACGTGCACTTCGATCGGCAACCGCGGCCGGTGTAGAAGCTGACGTAGGGATGCTGCAAATAGCCGATGAAATAGTTTTCGATTTTCAAATCGCGCTTGTAGACCGGTGCGACGAATGGCAGCTCGTCCATGTTTTCGATGCTGGCGCGCGGCAAGTTATGCACGATGCGGCCGTCGCCGCCGCGGTAAGAGAGCCCTTTGATGTCCTTCAGCGGCAAGCCTTCGGCGACCTCCTTGCAGGTATAGTCGAATTCCTCGCGGCACACGAAATCCACGGCCGTTGCGGCCTTCAGCGAGCCGTCCGGGTCTACCATGGTTTTGGCGCCGACCAGGCCGATCTTCACGTTCGGATTGTCCTGCCGCAACAGTTCCGCGAATCTCGCATCGGTCGGGAACGACGGCGTGCTGGTATGCATGATGATGAGGTCGTAAGCTCGCGCGATCTCGCGGCTTTCATCGACGGTCAGTTCGTCAGCCGGGGCGTCGAGCACGCGCGAGTTCGGTACCAGCGCCGCAGGCTGCGCCAGCCAGGTAGGAAACCAGAAGGATTTTATCTCGCGCTTGGCTTGATAGCGCGAACCGGCGCCGCCGTCAAAACCATCAAACGACGGCGCCTGTAGAAACAGCGTTCTCAGCACTCGGTCAGGGGAAGATTCTAAAGTCATCATGGGCCTCGCGGACATGGCGGTCCGCCATGGAAAATCGTTACTTTGCACAGCAAAGTACCTTGGATCGCATTGTTAATCAAGGATACAGCGAGGATCGGCGAGTTACCCGGCCGGCTTGACCGCGGCACTGGGTGTCACGCTGGAATTCTGCGCCTTCAGTTGATCCTTACACAGTTTCACCGCATCATTATACGAGACGGTTCTGCTGGCGGACATTCGCTTCGTCATGCAGGCGATCAATTGGTGTTTGTTCGAGACCGAATGATTCATGGGGTCGGCAAGCGCTTGGGTGCATATTAATGCGGCGCCCGTCATGACGGCTATTGTCAGTGTAACGCTCATACGGATACTCATATCGCCAGCCTGAGAAGTATGTCGCCGCGAGCGGCGGCTTCAAGAGCGAAAACTCGTTATTGGGTGTCAGCGTTATTCCGACATGCGCCAGAGACGCGCAATCTTCGGGCCCGGAGACATTGTTATGAGTGAGTGCTTGCATCTGGACACAATTAGGGGCGTCGTGCCGAGCGCGCGCGGTTGCGAGGAATGCCTGAAGACCGGGAGCGTCTGGGTTCACCTGCGCATATGCCGGACCTGTGGTCATGTCGGCTGTTGCGACCAGTCGCCCAACCACCATGCGACCAACCATTACCGGTCCACTCGACATCCCATAATAGAGGGCTACGATCCACCTGAGGGCTGGGGATGGTGCTACGAAGATGAAGTGTTCATCGATCTGGGCGGTAACACGACGCCGCAAGTGGGGCCGATTCCGCGCTATTATTGACCGGCGCGCGGGCGAAGAGGCTGCGCGGGCGACGCAACCACCAAGCATACACAGGAATTCCCAACAATGGGAAGTAAGTGCATGATAATTAAAAGATTCTTCGTGCCGGGGCGAACCGAATGCGCATCCTTCACATTGCCGGTGAATTCATTGTAGATTATTCATATATTCCGGACCTATACACCGGTAACGTGGTTACTGACGAGAAACAGGGCATCCTGCCCCAAGAGAAGAGTGTTCTATGAAGCCAGTCCAGTCGGAATCCGTTCCGCTCAATTGGATCACGACCGCGATGTTTGGATTGACGTTTGCCGTGGCGGCGATCGTCGTGCCCTGGTATGGCTTCGGGCACGGCTATAACGCGGCGACCTGGATTTGGTTCGTTGTTCTCGTGGGCGCCAATGGCATGGCGATCACCTGCGGATACCATCGCTTGTTCGCGCACGCTACCTACGATGCCCATCCGGCGCTGCGATTCGCTTATCTGCTATTGGGCGCCATGGCGCTTCAGAACAGCGCCTTGGTCTGGAGCGCCGGCCACCGCGTGCATCATCGCCACATCGACGATACCGAGCACGACCCGTACTGCGCCAAGCTCGGATTCTGGTTCTCCCACATCGGTTGGATGCTGCGCCACTATCCGAGCGGAGAGCCGGACTTTCGCACCGTGCGCGATCTGGAGCGCGACCCGCTGATACGGTATCAACACCGCTACTACCTGCCGTTGGCGCTGGGTATGAACTTCGGCCTGCCTTTGCTGCTCGGCTGGGCCAGCGGCGACATGCTCGGCATGTTTTTGCTCGCCGGCGTATTGCGGCTCGTGATAAGCCATCACGTCACGTTTTTCATCAATTCGCTTGCCCATATATGGGGTTCGCAGCCCTACACCGAGGACAATACGGCGCGCGACAACGCCATCGTGGCGCTGCTCACCTATGGCGAGGGCTATCACAACTTTCATCACATGTTTGCGCACGACTACCGCAACGGCGTGTCGGTGTGGCATTGGGATCCCTCGAAGTGGTTCATCGCATTCATGAGTTGGCTGGGGTTGGCCAGGAATTTGAAGCGCGTGCCGTGGTTCAAGATTCAGCGCGCGCTGATCGATGCCCAATTCCGCCGGGTGGAACGGCAGCTATCGACCCAGACCGGACGCGAGCAGATCGAGCACCTCAAGCGCCGAGTGGCGGAGGAGTACGAAGTTTTCTGCAATGCCGTCACCGTTTGGACGCATCTTCGGGAGCAGCGGCTCGTCGATGCGAAACGCGTGATGCTCGAGCGCTGGGAGCGCTCCATTCTGCAATCGAGACTCCAGGAACTGGAACACGGATTGAAGACTCAGTACCAGCGTATGCGGGTGCTGGGCGCTCAGATCGCGTTCACCGTGGCCTAGTATCGACGGTCATATTGGCAACCAACTGCCGTTCGATCTGGGCATACATCAATAATAAGAGGTAGCTATGCCGACCGGTTCAGAACCACAAAGCGTCGTCAGTCCCGACGAAGCGGCGAAGGCCCCCGGTCGTCATGAGTACAGCTCGTTCGAAGCACGGCTGTTGCGCCGGCTCTTGAGAAGTTTCGGCGATCCGCCGATCGAGTTCCAGCTCGCGTGGACCGGCGAGCGCATTGCTCCGAACGGGTTTCGCGCAACCGAAAAAGTCCGCATTGCGGATCGCAGCACGCTGCGGGGGTTGCTGCGCGACGCTCATATCCGCTTCGGCGATGCCTACAGTACGGGGCAGATCGAGGTCGAGGGCGATCTGGTCAAGTTCATGGCGACCGTATTCCGCACTCTGAGCCAACCGAACGCTCAGGATTCCATCGCGAATCGGGTGGCCGGCTGGCTGCACCGGCCGCGCCGCAACACCCTGGCGGGATCACGCGACAACATTCACCGGCACTACGATCTCGGCAACGACTTTTATGCGTTGTGGCTCGGTGAAACCATGGCTTACACGTGCGCCTACTATCCGCAGGAGCGTACCACCCTCGATCAGGCGCAATTCGCCAAAATGGAGCACGTGTGCCGCAAACTGCGCGTGAGTGCCGGCGACTCGGTGGTGGAGGCCGGTTGCGGCTGGGGCAGTCTGGCGCTGCACATGGCGGGCCGATATGGGGCGAAAGTGCGCGCGTTCAATATTTCCAAGGAGCAACTGGAATTCGCGCGCCGGCTGGCGCGGGAACGGGGACTCGAGAAGCGGGTCGAATTCATCGAAGACGATTACCGAAATATCCACGGCAACTGTGACGTCTTCGTGTCGGTTGGCATGCTGGAACACGTTGGTACCGTGCATTATCAAGAGTTGGGCCGCGTGATCCACCGCTCGCTCGCCGGCGAGGGCCGCGGTTTGATTCACTCAATCGGACGCAACCGGCCCGGCCCGCTTCATCCCTGGATCGAACGGCGGATTTTTCCCGGAGCCTATCCGCCCTCGCTGAGTGAAATGATGCAGATATTCGAGCCCTCGAACTTGTCGGTGCTCGATGTGGAAAACCTGCGGCTGCACTACGGTCGGACGCTCCGCCACTGGCTCGAGCGGTACGAGGGCGCGCTGGACAGGGTACGTTCCATGTTTTCCGACGAATCGTTCGTGCGCATGTGGCGGTTGTATCTCGCGGGATCGATTGCCGCATTCGAAACCGGGGTACTGCAGCTGTTTCAGGTGCTGTTTACGAAGCAGGACAATAATGCCATCCCGCGCACTCGCGAGTACATGTATCCGTAGCAGCGAGGCGATCGTCGTCGGCGGCGGGCCGGCTGGGTCCGCAGCCGCAGCCCGCCTCAAGGCGGGGGGGATGGACGTGATCGTGCTCGATAAGGAGCAGTTCCCGCGGCAGAAATTATGCGCCGGTTGGATCACGCCCGAGGTGGTGCGTGATTTGCAGCTGGAAATCGCCGCGTATCCGCATAGTTTCCTCAGCTTCCGGCGGCTGCATTGGCATGTGCGCGGTTTGAAACTACCGGTGCCCTGCGTGCAGCATTCCATTCGACGCGTCGAGTTCGATGCCTGGCTGCTCGAGCGTTCCGGCGCCGAGGTCGTGCAGCATGGCGTCAGGGATATCCGTTTCGACGGCGAATACTACGTATTGGACGAGAGCTTTCGTTGCCGTTACCTGATCGGTGCGGCCGGCACGTCCTGTCCGGTACGTCGGACCCTGTTCGAGAACGCGATGCCGCGGCCTCGCGCTTTGCAAACGGTGACGCTGGAACTGGAGTTTCCCTACGATTGGCGGGACGCGGATTGCCATCTCTGGTTCTTCGATCATGGTCTGCCCGGTTACAGTTGGTATGTGCCCAAGGCGTCCGGCTGGCTCAATGTGGGCGTCGGCGCCATGGCGACCCGATTGAAGGAGCGGGGCGAGACGATCCGGCTACACTGGCGTTTTTTGGCGTCGAAACTATTGCGGCAGTTTCAGATTCCCATGCCGAGTGATCCGACGGGCTACAGCTACTACGTGCGCGGGCCGCTCGATTCGGCCCGCATCGGCAACGCCTTCATCGTCGGCGATGCCGCCGGTCTTGCGACTCGCGATTTGTGCGAAGGAATCGGACCTGCGATCCGCAGCGGTCAGCGCGCCGCGAATTCCATTTTGAGCGGTGCGCCGTACAGTCTCGAGGAAGTGACCGGCAGCAGTCTCGGCGGCGGATTGGTCAGTCGCTGGATGGATTGGGCATTCACGCGGGGCGGCTGACTGGGCGAAACGGGTAGCCCACAAAAATCTGCCGCCGTTCATCCCAAAGGCGATACGTCAGTGAATTGAGACTGGTGAGCAATGTGACGGGCTTGATGGTGCTAAACAGCGGCTCGGCGTCGTGGCATAGTTGGAGGTGGTAGTTGGGAATGCGCGGGCTCAAGTGATGAATGTGGTGGAAACCAATATTCCCCGTGAACCACTGGAGAATGATCGGGAGTTTGTAGTACGAGCTGCCGTGTAACGCAGCCGCGGTGTAACTCCAACTCCCCGACCGCGCCCAATGAGCCCCTTCGAATTGATGCTGCACATAGAAAAGCCACACACCGGCGGCGCCCGCAATCGTCGAGACCGTGAGCTGGATCGTCAAGAATGCCTTCAGCCCCACGAAGGCGCTCATCAGGACGGTGACGCCGAGCAGCCCGAGATTCGTCCAGAAAACCGACCGGCGTTCCGGCTTAGGCGCCTTGAAGGATGCAAAGCGATGATGAATGACAAATATGTAGAGCGGAGCGACGACGAACAGCACGATAGGGTTGCGGGCGAGCCGGTAGGCGAACCGTCGCCAGCGCGATGATTCCAGGTATTCCTGCACCGTCAACATCCAGATATCGCCGGTGCCCCGCCTATCGAGATCGCCGGACGTTCCATGATGCAATGCGTGTTGCCAGCGCCAATGGCGATACGGCGTCAAATTGAACAGGCCTGCGATTGCGCCCAGGACATTATTGGCGTTCCGCGAATTGAAAAAAGAAGCGTGACCGCAGTCATGGAAGATTATGAAGATTCTGGCGAGAAAGCCGGCAGCGAGAACGCCAATCGGCAGCATGAGCCAGTAGGAAATGTGGAGCGCGCGGTACATCACGAACCACAAGACTATGTACGGGACAAAGGAGTTGACTATTTGCCATTGCGCGCGCCAAGAAGAAGAACTCTGAAATCTCTCCAATGCGCTTTTGGGAATAAAGTCCGTACGATGGGTCATACGTTGCTCATCAATGAAGGGCGGCGCACAGGGTACACGGTATGGCTGGGCCGGTCGGTTCGATGGCGCACATAGCAGCGCCATCGCTCGTGTTGCTGACTAACGCGGATCGGGAGCGGGTAGACCCTTGGCGCCGGTGAGAATCGCCGTATTCAAGCCGCGTACGCCCTGGAGTTCCGCACCGGTCAGATCCGCCTCGGTGAGGTTTGCGTGCGATAGGTCGGCGTTGATGAGTTGCGATGCCTGCAGGTCCGCTTTAGTGAGGTCCGCGCCAATGAGCACTGTGCCGCTCAAGTCAGCGTGGTAGAGCTTGGTGGCGACGAGCTTCGCGCCGGTAAAATCCGAGAAGCTGAGATCCGCGCGGGAAAAATCCGAACCGGAGAAATCGGCGCCGATGGCTTTGGCGCCGACGAGATTCGTGCGCATTAGGCCCATGGACTGATTTTTCATGTCGGCGGCCGCGTTCATCCGAGTCAGGTTGGCGCTCGAGACGTCAGCATGGCGCAGGTCGCCGATCAGACGGGCGCCGGAGAGGTCCGCGCCGCGCAAATTCCCGTGGGCGAGCTGCACGGAAAAAAGCGTGGCGTTACGCAGGGAGGCCGCGGACAGATCGGCGCCTTCAAAGAACGTAACCGTCAGATTGCAACCATCGAGTTTTGCCCGAGTCAAGTTCGCACCGTTGAAGACGGAGGCGGATAAATTGGCCGAATGAAAATCGACGCCCGACAAGTCCAGATTCGACAAATCCTTCGCCGGCAATTCCGCTTTGACGCCGGGGGGTTCCCTATCGAGGCGTTCGACTAGGGATTGACGAGTCAGCCGCTCATGGCCGGCCCACTGTGCGTGCGCCAACTGCGCATTTGCCCAGAGGAATACCGTCAGTACACAGGCATATTGCGGCATGTCGAACTCCCCGCGCACGCGCCTTCAGCGGCTCTGGAGTATCAGACAAACGGCTTCCGAAAGCGTTCGCGGGATGGCGAGCGGTGAATCAAGGGTGTTGATCGAGTGCCAGGTTGAGCTCCAGCACATTGACTCGCGGCTCGCCGAAAACCCCCAGGAGAGGTCCACGCTGATGCGCCGCAATGAGCGACTGAACGGCGGCGAGGGGCAGGCTGCGCAAACGGGCAACGCGAGCCGCCTGATAGTCTGCGGCGGCCGGGCTGATATCGGGATCCAAACCGCTGGCCGAGGCCGTTACCAATTCGACCGGTATGGGAGCATTGTTCAATGGATCCGCATCGCGTAAAGCCTTCGCGTTCGAATTGACCTTGTCGATCAGCGCAGGGTTCAGGGGTCCCAGATTCGATCCGCCCGACGCCAGTCCATTGTAAGGTTGCGGAGAGGTCGCCGAAGGCCGGCCGCAGAAATACTTCGGATCGGAAAAGCTCTGGCCGATCAGGTGGGATCCCGCCAGCGTATCGCCCTTATACAGGAGGCTGCCTGCCGCCTGCGTGGGAAATGCTGCTTTGCCGGCACCCGTGATAATCCATGGATAGATTATTCCGAGCAGCAGGCTCATGACGACGATGAGACTTAGAGCGGGGCGCAGATGGCGGGACAGCATGATATTTCCTCAGGCCAGACCGGCCACGGTCAGCACCATGTCGATCAATTTAATCCCCGGAAAGGGCACGATAATTCCGCCCAATCCGTAAATGAGCAAATTGCGGCGCAGCAACTTACCGGCGCCCAGCGGACGATACTTGACACCCCTGATGGCGAGCGGAATGAGCATTACGATAATGAGTGCGTTGAAAATCACGGCCGACAGAATCGCGGAGTTCGGCGTCGACAGTCGCATGATGTTGAGCGCAGCGAGCTGCGGATACGTGCTTGCAAACGCCGCCGGAATGATGGCGAAGTACTTCGCCACGTCGTTCGCGATGCTGAACGTCGTCAACGAGCCGCGCGTCATCAGCATCTGCTTGCCGGTCTCGACGATTTCGATGAGCTTGGTGGGATTGGAGTCGAGGTCGACCATGTTGCCGGCTTCCTTCGCCGCCTGGGTGCCGGTATTCATCGCAACCGCGACGTCGGCCTGCGCCAAGGCCGGTGCATCGTTCGTTCCATCGCCCGTCATTGCCACCAAACGCCCCTCCGCCTGATGCTTGCGTATGAGCTTCAGTTTCTCCTCAGGAGTCGCCTCGGGAAGAAAGTCATCGACCCCGGCTTCCGCTGCGATGGCGGCGGCTGTGAGGCGATTATCTCCGGTGATCATGATGGTCTTGATGCCCATGTGGCGCAGGTCCGCGAAGCGCTCCTTGATCCCGCCCTTGACGATGTCTTTCAGTTCCACCACACCAAGGACGCGCGAATCATCCGATACGACCAGCGGCGTACTACCCTTGCGCGCTACGCTCTCGACGATTTCGGTCACCGCTCGAGGAAATTCATGCCCGAGCGCGGCCACATGCTTCACGATGGCGTCGGCGGCGCCTTTGCGGATTTGGCGTGTCCCCAGATTGACGCCGCTCATGCGCGTCTGCGCCGAAAAGGGTACGAACGTGGCGCCGAGCGCCTTGATATCGCGCTCTCGCAGCTTGAATTGAGTTTTGGCGAGGACGACGATACTGCGTCCTTCCGGCGTCTCGTCGGCGAGCGACGCGATCTGCGCCGCGTCCGCCAACTCATCGGCGGTAACCTGCGGTGCGGGCAAGAAAGCGGACGCCTGGCGATTTCCCAGCGTAATGGTACCGGTCTTATCGAGGAGCAATATATCGACATCGCCCGCGGCCTCAACCGCCCGGCCGGAGGTCGCGATGACATTCGCCTGCATCATTCGGCTCATACCCGCCACCCCGATTGCCGAGAGCAACCCGCCGATGGTCGTGGGGATGAGGCAGACGAGCAGCGCCACGAGCGCCGTGATGGTGATCGGGCTGCCCACCTTGGCGGCTGCGACACTGAACAGAGAAAACGGCAGCAAGGTCACGATGACGACCAGGAACACGAGAGTCAAGGCGACGAGCAGAATGGTCAGCGCAATTTCATTCGGAGTCTTTTGACGCTTTGCGCTTTCGACCATGGAAATCATTCGATCGAGGAAGGTCTCGCCGGGATTGACCGAAACGCGCACGGTCATCGAATCGGAAAGCACTCGGGTGCCGCCCGTTACCGAGGAGAAGTCTCCTCCGGCCTCCCGAATGACGGGCGCCGATTCGCCGGTAATCGCGCTTTCATCGACCGACGCGGCACCTTCAATGACCTCGCCATCGACGGGGATGACATCGCCGGCCTCGACGAAAAACAAATCGCCCTTACGAAGATTCTCCGCCTTGGCGCTGGTCGTCTCGCGGCGCGCCAGCGTCGGATCAATCAGTCTCTTGGCGAGGACGGTTTGACGCATATTGCGCAGCGCCGTGGCTTGAGCCCGACTGCGGCCTTCGGCGAGCGCTTCGGCAAAGTTGGCGAACAGCACGGTGAAGGCGAGCCAAACGGTAATCGCGAAAATGAAACCGGTAGCGGCCTCGCCGTGGCCGCCGAGTGCCTGCACAAAGAGCAGGGCGGTCGCGATCGTGCCGATGTAGACGACAAACATCACAGGATTCCGCCATTGCACTCTCGGATCGAGTTTCTTGACGGCATCGATCAGCGCGGGGCCGAGCATCGTTTTGTCAAACAGGGGCAATAGCTCACGTGTCATGGTTTTCTCAACGAAACTGTTTTCTCAACGAACTGCGGTGAGCATGAAGTGCTCGACGACGGGACCGAGCGCGAGCGCCGGTATGTAATTCAAGACGCCGATCAGCAAAATGGTGCCGATGAGCAGCGTAATGAAGAGAGGCCCGTGCGTCGGCATCGTCCCCTCGGTAACCGGAACGCGTTTCTTGGCGGCCAGCGATCCCGCAATCGCCAACGCGGCAACGATGGGCCAGAATCGGCCCACCCACATGGCGATGCCGAGCGCCACGTTGTAGAACGGGGTATTCACCGAAAGTCCGCCGAAGGCGCTGCCGTTGTTGTTGCCGGCGGAACTGAATGCGTACAGGATTTCGCTGAAACCGTGCGCCCCCGGGTTCGCTATGCCGGCCGTGCCCGCGGCCGTCATCACGCCGACCGCAGTGCCGAGCAACACCACGAAGGGAGTCGTCAATATGAAGATCGAAGCGAGCTTCATTTCCCGCGCCTCGATCTTCTTGCCGAGGTATTCGGGCGTGCGCCCTATCATCAGCCCCGCTATGAAGACGCCGAGTATCGCGAAAATCAAAATCGTGTACATGCCGGACCCGACACCGCCCGGTACCATTTCACCGAGCTGAATCAGGAACAGCGGCACGAAGCCGCCCATCGGCATCATGGAATCGTGCCAGCCGTTGATGGCACCGGTCGACGTCGCAGTGGTCTCAGTGGCGAACAGCGCAGAGGCAGCAATCCCGAAGCGCGTTTCCTTGCCTTCCATGTTGCCGCCGGATTGCAGCGGTGAAGCGAGCACATCGATGCCTTGCTTGGCGATCAACGGATTGCCCTGTTGTTCGCTATAGAAGGCGAGCGCCGCCATCGCCGAAAATATCAAAAGCATCGAAATCATGACCGCCCAGCCCTGGCGCGTGTCACCGATCATCTTGCCGAAGGTGTAGGTCAGAGCGAACGGAATCAATAATATCGCCGCCATTTCGAGCAAGTTGGACAGCGTGGTCGGGTTTTCATAGCTATGGGCCGAGTTGGCATTGAAAAAACCACCGCCGTTCGTGCCCAATTCTTTGATGGACTCCTGCGAGGCAACGGGCCCCATGGGAAGAGTCTGCGTTTGGGTGGTCACGGACTCGGTGACGGGGTTGCCGTCCTTGTCCTTGAGGGGATTGCCTTCCGCATCGCTCTTCGGGTTATCGTAGGTGAGCTTTTCGACGGTGGTAACGTCTTTGTAGGCATCGAAATTCTGGATGACGCCTTGGCTTATCAGCACGAGGGCCAGAACGGCCGACAATGGCAGCAGTACGTACAAGGAAGAACGGGTGACGTCGACCCAAAAATTGCCGATGCTCTTTACGCTATGCCGTTTGAAGCCGCGTATGAGCGCAATCGCCACTACCAGGCCGGTCGCGGCCGACAGAAAATTCTGCACCGCAAGACCGGCCATTTGCACCAGATAACCCATCGTCGATTCGCCCGAATACCCTTGCCAATTGGTATTCGTGATGAAACTGATTGCGGTGTTGAAGGACGAATCGGGACTGACGGCGGCCATTTTTTGCGGATTCAACGGAAGCCAGAGTTGCAAGCGTTGCAGACCGTAGATGGCCAATGCGCCGATCAGATTGAAGACCAGCAGAGCAATCGTGTATTGCGACCAGGTCATGTCATGGCGCGCATCCACACCGCACAGTCGATAGATCAGCCGCTCGAAGCGGCCGCCGATGCGCAACGCCAAGATGGGCCGGCCCTCCATGACGTCGGCAATGTATGCACCGAGCGGCTTGGCGCAGAGGATGACGGCGCCCAAGATGAGCGCCGCAAGCAATTCAAACTTTGCAACGGCGCTCATTTTAGAATCGCTCCGCCTTGATTAAGGCATACAGGAGGTAGGCGAATAGAAGCACCGCCAGCAGGCCGCTCAGCCAGTAGGCGGCGTTCATGGGCCATCCTCCATTCGGTCGAGCGCGACAACGAGTCCGATCGTTCCGAAGAACAGGATGAGCAGAATCACCAGATAGATCGCGTCCATGCGGTGCAGTGTAGGTACGGACGCAACAGCACGCTGATCAAAGCTCGTTTAACAACGAGTCTTTTGTGTAAAAAACATATAAAAACCAGCGAGCGCCACGGCAGGCGCCCATGAGCCGCGCTCGTTGTCGCGCTGCGACAAGAAAAAACAAAAACCTTACGTATGGTGAGTACCTCAAGTCAAAGAAAAGGTTGCAGAAACTACAAAATATTTCTTGTGTCGCTGAATGGCGTCAGGCAGAATCCGCTCCAGAACGATACATATATGACATACGCGGTTCACGTAGATGTCAGGAAAGAGGGGCTCATAGGAAGTAAATATTGCGGCGCACAAATTCCATCACATTATTTCGCAAACGATTGCATAAGAAATAAGCCAAGGGGGGCGAACTAGAATGAAGAGCAAGATTAGCGCGGTCCATACCGCAGGGCGTCATTCGATTTTTGTCGGCAGCGGTTTGGCTGCGATGGCGATTGCCGGCCTGCTGGCCGCCCGGCCCGCATCAGCCGCCTACGAGGTCGTAGCGGTAACCAACGGCGGCACGATCGACGGCGTCGTGACTCTGTCCGGCTCCCCGCCCGCCGGGGCGGCGATCAAGGTCACCAAAAATCAGGATTATTGCGGAGCCACTATTCCTGATCCGAGCTATACGGTAGGTGCCGGCGGCGGGTTGGCGAACGTGATCGTCTATCTCAAGGACATCACGAAGGGCAAGGCAGCTCCTGCCGAGCCGCTGGCGCTGGTAAACGAACACTGCATGTTCAGCCCGCGCGCGCAAGGCGCGATGGTCGGGGGACAGATCAAGATCTCCTCGGATGACCCGGTGCTGCACAACACCCATCCGCAGAACGCGGAGACCAATGCGACGATTTATAACATCGCGCTGCCCTTCAAGGGATTTTCCGTGACCAAGCCGCTGCCGGGCAGCCCGGGGCTGATCAAAATCAAATGCGACGCACACGAGTGGATGCACGCGTGGATCATGGAACTCGACCATCCGTACTACGCAACCACCGGCGCCGATGGGCATTTCACCCTCAAGGATGTACCGCCCGGCAACTATACCTTGGTGGCGTGGCACGAGGTCGCGGGCGAGAAGACGGAGCCCGTGGTGGTCGCGGCCGGTCAAACCGCAAAATCGAAAATAACGCTGGCAACCAAATAAATAAATTCAGCACGGGGGAAAGACCTCGGCGGGGGAGTAGTCATGGCACGTAAGGGATCGCTGCAGGTAATTCTGCAGCTGGCAGTGTTCGCGCTCGTCATGTTCGTCTTTGTTTCTCCGGCCTCCGCCATTCCGGCGTTTGCGCGCAAGTATTCGTTGCGCTGCACCGCTTGTCACGAGGCATGGCCGGTGCTCAATGATTTTGGCAGGTCGTTTCGCGACAACGGCTATCAGTTACGCCTCGGCAGAGACGATACCGTAACCGCGGATCCGGGGTACTGGCCGGTGGCGGTTCACATAGTGCCCACCTACCTATATACGAAGGTCACGAACCAGAGCACCGATCAGGGTGTGAAAGACATCGGCTCGGGCGGCGTCGCGGATGCCGGGATGGATCTTCTGATGGCGGGCGTGCTAACCAAGAACATCTCGTTCCTGGTGGTGCCCACGGGTTTCGCCTCCGACGGCAATGTACATCTGGAGTCGTACTGGGCGTATTTCTCGCGCGTCATCAAGAACTCCGATTGGCTGAACATACGCATCGGCCAGCACGAAGTCGACTTGCCGGCGTCCGGTCACCGGCCCTTGTCCTTGACCGACAGCTATCTGCTGTATTCGTATCATCCGGGCGTGCCCGACGGCGAAAATCTGTCGGCTTACGACATGGGCGAAAATCAGAAGGGCCTTGAATTCATGGGGCACGACGCAAAGGACCTCACGCGTTACAGCGTCTCCGTGTTTTCGGCCCAAGATTCGCTGGGATCGCGAAACGCACTGAGTTCGCCATCGTTCTATGGCCATTTTCAGAAGTATTTCCGGTTCAATGACGGGCCGATTTCCGAGGCTGAAGTCGGCATCTGGGGCGCCCAAGCCAACTACCCCACGGAGTTCCTCACTTCCGACGGTGCGCCGATCCCGGGCAGCGGCAGTCATCTCCAGGCGTCGACCCGGTATGGGGTGGAAGCGAACATTTGGATCGGACCCACGGTTGCTCCGCTGCATCTGGATCTGGTGTATGGGCACGGTTCCGACAAGAAGAGTCTGCTCCTGACGGACGACGGTGTGACGACGGCGGATCGCGACGGCACGTGGAACGGCGGCTTTCTGGAAGCGATCTGGGTTCCGCCGACCGACCTTCTGCACTGGAGCATTTTCGGCCGCTACGACCTCATTCGCAATCAAAAGCAGCCGTTGATTGCTGCGCCGTCGAACTACAACGATCAGGATCAGTGGACGCTCGGCGTGATCTACACGCTCGCTTACAGCATCCGTGACGAGGTGGCTTTCCATGCCGAAATCTCATCGAACAAGATCAAGGGAATCGGTGAGGGCGGCCTGGACCAGCGCACTGACAGCATCATGCTGGGGGTCGATTTCGCGTACTAGCGGGGTCTCGCGCTCACGTTGTCACGTGGGGGCATCGGGAACGAGGGGGTAGGTATGTTTTATCGTGTCGCGCGTTTGATTCCGGCGCTCGCCGGGGTGTTTATGGTGATGGGTTCGGCAACGGCGGCGGATGCCGGCGATGTCGCGACCGGCAAGCTGGTGTACGAACGCTATTGCATGTCCTGTCACGGCGAGGAAGGGAACGGCCAGGGGGAGGCGGCCGAGTACATGAGCATCAAGCCGCGAGATTATCGCCAGGGTACTTATAAATGGCGCAGCACCCCGTCCGGTTCGCTGCCCCTCGATTCCGACCTCGAGCACACGCTGCTGAACGGACTGTACGCCACGTACATGCCGACGTGGAAGGTGCTCGACGACCGGTCGCGGCGCGACGTGCTCGCCTACATCAAAACCTTTTCATCGCGCTTCGCCACTGAGAAGCCGCAGGATGCGATCGTGATACCGCCCGATCCGGGCTATAGCGATGCATCGGTCAAACGCGGCGGGGCGGTGTACCAGAAGTACAACTGCTCGCAGTGTCATGGCGCGGGCGGGCAGGGCGACGGACCTTCCGCGCATGAACTCAAGGACGACTGGGGCAATGCTCTCGTTCCCTACGACCTGACCAAGGGACACGTGAAGTGCGGCGACAAGTCCACCGATATCTATCGCGTGTTCATGGCGGGCCTGTCGGGAACCCCCATGCCGACTTTCGCGGATTCGCTGAGCCCTGCGGACGCCTGGGACCTGGTGCATTTCATTCAAAGCTTGAGTCCTGGATATGCCAAGAATTTCGCGGGCTCGGTAGCCAGCGCGGCGGGAGAGCATCAATGAGCGAGGAAGACAGCCATTCTGAATCGATTACTCGTTACGAGGGCCCTGGAATCGAAGAGCGGCACGGCATCATTCCGACGTGGCTGGCCGTCGTATACGCGGTCATGTTCGTCTGGATGATTTGGTACACGATCGTGTACTGGACGGATAAAGGCTGAATCATGAGCACCACGGCAGACACGATGTTCGACGACGGCCGGTCCACGCCTCGGCCCTACGCCACAGCAACCGGCGAGCTGGTCGATCGGGAACTCATTCTCAAGTACATGGCGGCCGCGTCGTTTTGGCTGGTTTTCGCCCCCACCGTCGGCGCCATCGTCGCCATCAAGTTCAACTACTACGATTTCTTGGGTCACATTTCTTGGCTCACCTGGGGCCGGCTTCGTCCGGTCCATGTCATGGGCGTTGTTTTCGGCGGGTTCTCCACGGCGGTGATCGGACTGACCTACTACATCGTTCCGCGGCTGTGCGGCGTGCCCATGTACAAAGAGAAATGGGGATACGGCATTTTCTGGTTGTGGAATGTTTTTCTGACCATCGGTTTCATTTCCCTGGCGCTTGGCTACAACAGCGGCATCGAAGCCGGCGAATTCCCGCTGTGGGTGAGCATCCCGGTCGAAATCGTGCTGTGCATGCTGGTCATCCAGGTGCTGGGCACCATCAAGTTGCGCACCGAACCGCGTCTGTACGTGACTCTGTGGTATCTGACCGCCGCGTATATCTGGACCGCGATGAATTACGCCTTCGGGCATTTCATTCTGCCGTTTTCGATGCCAGGCGTGAACAATGCCGCCATGCACGGCCTCTATATTCACTATGTAGTCGGATTGTGGATCACCCCCGCGGGCCTTGGAGTGGCGTACTATTTCCTGCCGCTCGCGGCGAAGCGGCCGCTGTACAGCCACAAGCTGTCGTTGGTCGGTTTCTGGGCGCTGGCGTTTTTCTATCCCTTCGTCGGCACCCATCATTACATCTACAGCCCGATTCCCTACTGGACCCAGACGATTGCCATCGTCGCCTCCATGATGCTGATCATCCCGGTGTGGACTGTGATTCAAAATTTCTACGGAACTTTCGTCGGCGCGTGGCAGCGTTTCCAGGATTCGTTTCCGGCCAAATTTATCGTCATTGGCGCACTGTACTATTTGGTGGGCTGTTTTCAGGGTTCGACCGAGGCGTTGCGTGAGATGCAGCGGCTCACTCACTTCACGGATTTCGTCATCGGCCATTCGCATCTGACCGTATTCGGCACGTTCGTGATCTGGGCCACGGCCGGCATGTACTGGGTCACCCCCCGGTTGGCCGGGCGCGAGTTGTACTCGAAGAACCTCGCGCAATGGCACTACTGGCTCACCGTGACCGGCTTTTCCGTCATGGCCTTCGACCTGACCATACAGGGATTGATGCAGGGCACGATGCTGCAGGCGGGCGCGGACTTCGTGGATTCCATGGTCGCCATGAAACCCTACTGGTTCGTCCGCACTCTGGCCGGCATCACCATGGACATCGGCGCCGCCCTCGGATTCTGGAATCTCTACATGACCATCAAACACGGCGAGGTCATTCCAGTTCCGGCTGCCGCTCCCCCCAACTATTTACCAGAACCTAAGTGGTCCTAGGGACTCAGTGCTCCTAGGGATCCAGAAAACAACATTAAGGGATTGGGGAAAAAAATATGAGGCGCATCGAGCCGGTTATTCTGATTGCCGCATTGGGGTTCTACGCACTTTCCATGACCAGCCAGGGATTGATCCCGTACCTGGAAAAATCGCTGACCCGCCCGGAAACCGTGACGAACGTGGACGGCAACGTGGTCGCGACGCCGCATCGAACGGCGGTCGAAAACGTCGGCCGAAAAGTCTACATCCGCGAGGGCTGCTGGTACTGTCATTCGCAATTCGTAAGACCCGTCAACCGCGACACCGACAAGTGGGGTCCGGTCAGTCAGGCGGGCGAATTCATCTACGACGTGCCGCAGATGTTCGGCACGCGTCGCATCGGTCCCGACTTGTCTCGCGAGGGCAACCGCCGGTCGGATGAGTGGCACTACGCGCACCATTGGGATCCTCGTGCCGTGGAGCCCGAATCGATGATGCCGGCGTATTCCTGGCTCTTTGCGACGAGCGCCGCACATGACCGCGCAGTCACCACGTTCCTCGAGACCTACGACAAGAATCACGATGGCCGCGTCACCAAGTCAGAATTGGATGCCATTGCGCAAAAGCCGGCAAACTTTGCTGAACTGGACGTGTGGCCGTTAAACGCCGACGGCACTCATGGTGACGGCATCATCGACATGCACGACTATGGCCCGGTACCGACCGACGAAATGGTGGGTGTCGAGGCCTACATGCAAAAGATCGGGACCTCGATCGGCGACTGGCGAACCTGGGAAGCCTGGCCCGCAACGCACCGCTCGCCCACGAACGAGCCGCTCGCTTTGCGCGAGCGTCGCGGCAAGACCATCTTCGAACTCAAATGCGCGGGGTGCCACGGCCAATATGGCAACGGCCGAACCACGGCGGATTCCGGCACCTCCACTAATTTCAATACGGCCTATCATTTTCTCAATCCTCAGCCGCGCGATTTCACCAGTGCGGCTTTCAAGAGCCGCACCACGCCGTCGGGCGCTCTGCCGACGGACGAGGATATTTTCCGCACCATCTCCCGCGGGGTGCGCAAGGGCCAAATCATGCCGGCTTGGGGCTATGCGGCCGATGGCCACAGCCTGCCGGAGCAGGACCGCTGGGACCTGGTTGACTACGTGAAAACATTTTCACCGCGGTTCAAGTCCGAAGCGGTACCCGAGCCCATCCAAATACCGACTCCGCCGTATCTGAGCGTCAAGGAGGTCCCGGCGGCGCTCATTCAAGAGGGCCGTATGGTCTACCGCACGCTGCAGTGCTGGTCCTGCCACGGAAATGCGGGCAAGGGCGACGGCCCGTCGGCAAACGAGTTGGTGGATGACTGGGAGACGCCCATCCGACCGTTCGACTTCAGCACCGGAGCGTTCAAGTTCGGCGATTCGCCGGCGGATGTTTATCGCACCTTCAATACCGGGCTCAACGGCACGCCGATGCCGTCGTTCTTCGACACCATCTTGTATCCGCGAGAGGCGTTCTCGGATCTGAACCCTTGGAAAACACAGGTCAAGGGTAAGGCGATGTTTACCGAAGACGACTTGAACGAGCTGCAGAAGTACGTCGCGAGCCTGCCGACGTCGGCGGATATGGAAAAGATGAGCGAGGCCGACAAACAGGCCTTTGCGGACAAGCGGCGGTGGGCATTGGTATACTACGCGCTGTCTCTGGCGACCGAGCGCGGCAAGCAACCAGAGCCGTCGCGTGCAGGCTTCACGGCCGCGCGTTAGGGGTGACGATGGCGCAAATGTTTTTTCGGATCATCGAGATTACGTTCGCCTCTTATACGGTGCCGGCGCTGCTCGTGCCTGGGGTGTGGATCGCGGGGTGGCTGTTGAAGGGGCGCATCCGCGGTAAGCGGCCGCCGGCGGCGGAAATCGAGGGACAGTGGCGGGTGTTGGCCGGCCTGTTTCTCGTGTGGCTCGCGCTGTTCCTCGCGGTAATCGCGGGTGCGCCATTGAACCGGGGCGGCATCGTCGCCATCGTTTTTTGCTGGGCAGTGTATGCCCTCACCAATCTGCTGCTGGCGTGGTTCTTGCTGCGTTTTACCTCGACCTATGCGCTGATCCCCGCAGGACAGGTCGCGGATCGAGCGTTCATGCGGTTTCTGGGTATCGTCATTGCTCAACCGTTGATGACGGCAGCGGCGTTCGCAGTATTGAACCAGGTCATGGGTGTCGCCTGGAATTTACAGGTTCCGGAACTGCCGGCGATTCAAGAGGGGATTTGAATGGACATCACCTTTTACATGTTCTTCAGCGCTTTCCTCATGTCCATGTCGGCGTGGTGCATATTCCTGTGGGCGGTGCGCACGGGACAGTTTCGCGATGTCGAGGAAACCAAGTATCAGCTTTGGCCGAAAGAGAGCGCTGGGGTGAACGAGCCTGCGCCGAAGCCGGCAAACGCCTAAACTTTCGCTTGCTCGTGCACCACCACGCTCAGCTGCCGTTAGGCGGTGACCTCGTGCTGCTGTTCGCGGCTTCGCTGCTGGGCAGTGCGCATTGCGTCGGCATGTGCGGGCCCTACGTCGCGATGTGTACGGCGCAGTTCGTGCCGCGCGGCGCAACCCCCACGGCGCGTTTCTTTCTACGCTCGGTATTCAATCTGGGCCGAATCGCAACTTATAGCTTGATCGGCCTGATTGCCGGGGCTTTCGGGCAAATTGTCCTGGCGTTTGCGGATCACCTGGGACTTACCGGAACGGTCGCAATAGCCGCGGGCGCTGCGGCCGTGCTGTTCGGACTGTCGCTGATGGGCTGGATCAGGGATCCGGCACGCCTCGCCGCGCACGCCGGCATCGACCGGGTGTTGCGCGCCGGCCGTACGCGTCTCGCCAGAAGCTCGCCGATGGTCGCTCCGCTCTTTCTCGGCATGCTGCAGGGCTGGTTGCCGTGTGCGCTGGTCTATGCGGCTGCCAGCCGCGCCGCCATCGCCGGCAGCGCCGGGATGGGCGCGCTCACCATGTTGATTTTCGGGCTGGGAACCGTGCCTGCGGTGTTCGCGCTGACCGTGATTCCACACACCGTGGTGAGGCGTGTGAAGGCCCAGCGCCTGGCCGGGATCCTATTGACCCTGCTCGGCATCATTCTAATATGCCGCGGCCTCGCAAGCTTCGGATTCATTCCTTCGGCGGTATTGTGGTGACGGCGATGGCACACGCCGGTGCCGGACGGGTTGCATCACGTCAGTGCGCACATTGCCGACTGCCGGTGCCTGCCCACCCCTACCAGGAGACCGCGGCCGGCGAAACGTTGTCGTTCTGCTGCGTCGGCTGCGTGCTCGTATATCGTGTGATCGGCAGCGCCGGCGAGGGCGGCCGTGCCGATTGGTTTTTAGCGAAACTCGGCCTTGCCGCTCTCCTCAGCGGCAATGTGATGATGTTTCAGAGCCTGACTTACTTCGGCACCCTTGACGCCCTTGGCCAGGAAGCCGTGCGCACCAGTTCCTGGATCATGTTTTTCTGCTCGCTCGCTATTTTCGCGCTGCTCGGCGTACCCATGCTCCGCATCGCTTTACGCGGCTTGTCGAGGGGCCGTCTCACACTCGAGACTCTGATTGGTTTCGGCGCGTTGGCGGCAATCGGCTACTCGGCGGCGCAAACAGTGCGCGGTGGTCATCATCTCTACTACGACTCAGGAACCATGGTGCTCGTGTTCGTGACTCTGGGGCAGTACCTGGACGCTGAGTCTCGGCGGCGAGCGCTCGCCCTGTTGTCGCCGACCATGGGTCGCTCACGGCGTCTGGCGCGTACCTTGCGGAACAACGAGGAAGTCATGCTGGCGCCCGACACCGTGTCCGCCGGCGAATGGGTACGGGTGCGCGCCGGCGAAGAGATTCCGGTGGACGGTACGGTGCTCGAGGGAAGCGCCGATGTGCATGAACCCTTGCTCACCGGCGAGTGGCGGCCGCGTCTAGTCGCCACCGGGGATCCGGTGCACGCCGGGTCCACAGCGGTGGATGGCGCACTCACGGTGTGCGCATCCGGCGTCGCGGAGACATTGGCCGATCGGGTCGAGCGCTTTGCGATCGAAGCGCGGGACCGCCGGGCGCCGATCGAGGCGACGGTCGACCGCGTCATCGCGGTGTTCATACCGGCCGTGATGCTCATCGCCATCTGCGGTTTCTGCCTGTGGGGGCTGGCAGGCGACTGGGAGCGAGGATTTCAAGCGGCGCTCGCGGTTCTGGTAGTTGCGTGCCCCTGTGCGCTGGGGATTGCGACACCCATGGCGACCACCATCGGATTGTCCCGAGCCATCGGTCGTGGTTGTCTGGTTCGCAGCGGTGCGGTGCTCGAAACGCTCTCGCGAGTCCGAGTCGTGGCATTCGATAAAACGGGCACCGTCACCACCGGCCGGCCCATGGTACGGGAGTTCGTATCCGCACCGGCGGCGCCCGTTGGGCCCGATGAGATTCTGATGTTGGCCGCGGGTCTGGAGCAACAGGTGAGCCACCCGTTTGCGCGTGCAATCGTCGCATCCGTGCTTGCCCGAGGCGTAGCTCTGCCGGCCGCGACGGACGTGCGCGTGACTTCCGGAGCCGGTGCGCAGGGCATGGTGAGCGGTCGCCGAGTTGCCGTGGGTAAGCTGTCGTGGCTCCCTTCATGCGGTGTGCGATCGCCGCCAACATCCGTTGCAGAGACCGGGAGCAGTGCGGTCGCGATCGCGATCGACGAATGCCTCGCGGGCGAGTTGGTGCTCGACGATCCGCCGCGCCCCGAAGCTCGGGCGGCTGTGGCCGAACTCGATAGGATGCGAATATCGAGCCACCTGGTGTCGGGCGATCGTAGGGCCGTCGTGGCTCGAGTAGCCGAAATGATCGGCTGCATGGATTTTGCCGCTGACCAATCGCCCACCGATAAGCCGATCAGCGTGCGGGCGCTGCGCCCCGCACGGGGCCTGGTCGCCATGGTGGGCGATGGCGTCAACGATGCCCCGGCGCTCGGCGCAGCAGACGCGGGAATAGCTTTCGGCCCCGCGGCGGATCTCGCGCGCGAGACGGCTGACGTCACGATTCTGCGTGAGGATCTTCACGAGGTACCGCGCCTGCTCGAGCTTGCCCGCAAAACGTTCCGCATCGTCCGGCAAAATCTTGCATGGGCTTTTGCCTACAACTCCGTCGCCGTGCTCATCGCAGCCTTCGGTCTGCTACGGCCGGTTTTCGCAGCAGCGGCCATGGTTCTTTCCAGCGTGTGCGTGGTGGCCAATTCGATGCGTCTCGGCCGTTCCGCTGGGAGCAAAGGCGAAACGACGCCGGCAATTCGCTGAGCGCTTGCCGGTATAATGGTTCGGTCATTCGCGGCGCCCATGGGTTTGGCATCGAACGAAAACTAAGGGGGAAAGTACTTTGAAATATACGGCCGCAGCGATGACGTTGGTTCTCGGTGGCTGCGCCTCCGGACCACTTCCCTGGGCGCAGGGACCGCAAGTGAGCGAAGCTGCGTGCACGGAGTCTTGCAATGCCCATTTTGAACAGTGCCCGCAGGTGTTCGCGGCCTTTCCGGAACGCGGTGCCGTCTAATGCCCTGCGGAGCACAACAATTGCCTGAAGGCGTGCGCAAGCAACCGCGCTCCAAGCGCGGCGGCGACGTCCACGGTTTCGCGGCCGTTGAACACGGGCACGCCGGCCCCCGCAGCACCGCCCGCGCCGTTCCCCGCAGCACCGCCCGCGCAGGCCCCCGCAGTTGCGCCCACCCCGAACCCGCAGCATGCGGCGACCAAGGAAGCACGGTTGCGGGAACTGAAACATCTTTACGATGAAGGGCTCGTCAGCGATGACGTATATAAGGAGCGTCAGCGGGCAATTCTTTCCGAGCCTTAGATCGCGGGCTGTGCGCGGGACCCGGGTTCCCGACTCGGAGGAATCGAGTAGGTAGCCACCGCGTGAGCGACCATTGCTGTATCGCCTTGCGAATACAACGAGACGTCACCCACGGCCAGCGTTCGGCCAACCTTAATGAGCTTGCAAACGGCCACAATGGATTTATCCGGCGATGGCTTTCGCAGAAAGTTGACATTGAAGCTGGTCGTGACCGCCAGCGGCACGATGCCAATGGTGCCCAGCACAGCGACGTACATCGCCACATCGGCAACGGCCATGAGCACCGGACCTGCGACGGTGCCCCCGGGCCGCAGCTCGTCCACACCAATGGGATGGCTCACGGTGGCCGAATTGGCGCCGACTGCCTCGACTACGCACTTGTTTTGCGGAAATTCCCGCGCCAGAAATGCGACGATTTCAGCCTTGGTCGGCAAGCGAAGTTTCTCGTATATGTTCATGCGATTTTGTTATTGGCTTCCGCTTGGACATGAATGCGAACATGGGGAAATGGCTGCAATAGGTCCCGAGCGGGTATTGTCGGTGCGTCATTGGAACGAGACTGTATTCAGCTTCGCCACCACGCGCAACCCCAGCCTGCGCTTCGAGAATGGGCATTTCGTCATGCTCGGGCTGCTCGTCGACGGTAAGCCCCTCATGCGGGCCTACAGCATCGCCAGTGCAAATCACGAGGAGCGCCTGGAGTTTCTCAGCATCAAGGTCAACGATGGTCCGCTGACCTCGCGCCTTCAACATATCAAGCCCGGCGACGAGATTCTCGTCAGTCATAAGCCGACGGGCACGTTGTTGCTGCGCGACTTGAGACCGGGGAAACGTTTGTACCTTCTCGGTTCGGGTACCGGTCTTGCACCCTTCCTGAGCCTCATCAAGGATCCGGAGATCTACGAGCGCTTCGAGAAAGTTATCTTGGTGCACGGCGTCCGCTATCGAAGCGAACTCGCCTACCGGGACTTCATCGAATGGGAATTGACGCATCACGAATATCTGGGGGAGCAGGTAAGAAATCAACTCGTGTATTTTCCCACCGTTACGCGAGAACGCTTTCGATATCAAGGCCGCATCACGTCCCTCATCGAAACAGGCACGCTCTTTAAAGAGACCAACATGCCTCCTCTCGATCCGCTCACCGACCGCGTCATGATATGCGGCAGTCCCTCGATGCTCACCGATTTATCGGCGCTACTGGACGCGCGCGGGTTTCAAATTTCCTCCCACGTGGGCGAGCCGGGTGACTACGTCATCGAACGCTCCTTCGTGGCTCGCTAAGCCCGGACAACTCGGCGGCCGGCGGATCGCCCATGGACTCGAATAGCGCGGCAGTATCGGCGAGCCGCGCGGCGCGGGCGCGCAGGTACTGAACGCTGGCGTTCTGGTACTGTTGACGTGCCGTGAGCGTCGCGAACAGCGGCGCCGAACCCAATTGGTAGCGTGCCTCGGTATCGCGCTGCATGCCTTGCGCCGCGATGGCGGCGCGGCGCGTCTGGACCAGCGCGTTGGCGTCCTCCTCGAGCGACACCAGCGTATCGGCGACGTTCTGGAATGCGGCGAGCACGGTTTGCCTGTACTGCGACACGGCGGCGGCGTAAGTGGTCTCGTATTGACGCTTGCGTGCCACCAGCGCACCGCCATGAAACAAGGGCTGCGTGAGCGATGCACCGACGCTCCAAATGGCGCCGGCGGGCGATGTGAACGTCGACCAATCAAAGCCGCCGCGTCCATAGGCCGCCGATAGCGTCAGGGACGGGAACATCGATGCGGTGGCCGCACCGGCCTCATCCGCGCTTGCCCGCACGGCCGCCTCGGCCGCGAGGATATCGGGCCGCTGATGCAAAAGATCGGTCGCGACCGAGACGGGCACGGTGTCGGGCAGATGCAGCGCGTCCAGGGGCAGCGGCGCTGGCGCCTGATCCGGGGTGCGCCCCAACAGCACGGCCTGCGCATGACGAACGGCGAGTGCCTGGGCGCGCAATGCCGGCAACGTCGCCGCCGCATTTGCCGCATCCTGCTCGGTCGCCAACATGTCGTCACGCGATGCGCTGCCGAGTTGGTAACGTGCCGCCGTTTGCTCGGCGCGCCGTTCACCGAGCGCGACCAATTGTTCCGTTGCGGCAACCTGTTCCTGCAAGGATGCCGCGTTGATGGACGCGAGCACGATATTCGCCGCGAGCGCACGCCGAGTCGCCTCGAGCTGGTAGGCCTGCTGCTGCACTTGCCGCGCAAGCGCCCGATCGGCCAGCACCGACGCACCAAAGAAATCAAAGGTGTATTTAGCTTGTACCTCGGCGGCGAAGACATTGTAGCTAAGCGTTTGCGGCGTATAGTTGGGGAGGGCGAGCGCGCGCTGGCGTGAGGGGTCGAAACCCACGTCGACACTCGGCCACAGCGACGCGCCGACCTGCGAACGCAGGCCTTCGCGCGCCGCCTTCAGCGTGCTCTGCGCTGCGGCCAGCGACGGACTCTTGCTGAGCCCCTCATCGACCAGCGCATCGAGCGCATCCGACCGGTACGCCTTCCACCATTCCGGCACTGCACGTGCGTTGAAGGCCAACCGCTGAGCGACGCCGTCAGCGCTGGGCAGCCGCTCGGACTCTCCGGCGGCGGAATAATGCTCGGGCGATGCCATGTGCGGCGGATCCCGTTCGGGTCCGAATGCACCGCAGGCCGCAACGCTCAGAGTGAGCGCAGCAACGCCAAAAAAGGTCGATTTCATGCCGCTACCTCCCGGGGCGCCTCGTCCCGCCGGACGCGAAACCACAGCGCATACAGCGCCGGCAAATAGAACAGCGTCAACACCGTCGCCACGGTGATGCCGCCCATCAACGCGGTCGCCATGGGACCGAAGAAATTACTGCGCAGCAGCGGAATCAATGCAAGTACGGCCGCCGCCGCCGTGAGCGTGATCGGACGGGAGCGCCGCACCGTCGCGCCGATGATGGCCTCATACCGGCTGTGTCCCGCACGGATGTCCTGTTCGATCTGGTCGACGAGAATCACCGAGTTGCGCATGATGATGCCGAACATCGCGATGGTCCCGAGCATCGCCACGAACCCAAACGGCATACGGAACAGCAGCAAGGCGATCACCACGCCGATCAATCCCAGCGGCGCCGTGAGCACCACCATCAGCACGCGGCTGAAACTCTGCAGTTGGATCATCAGAAACACCAGCACCGCGATCACCAGCAGCGGCATCTGCGCGTTGATCGACGCCTGAGCCTTGCCGTTCTCCTCGATTGCCCCGCCGATCACGATCCGGTAGCCGACCGGCAGGTGCGAGCGAAGGGTGGCCAACGCATGGTCGATCCGGTTGGTCACATCGATCCCTTGCGCGCCGTGCTGCACGTCGGATTGGACCGTAATCGCCGGCTGCCGATCGCGTTCCCACACGACGCCGTATTCGAGCCCGTAGTTGAAACGGCCCAGCGCGGCCAGCGGTACCGCCGTGCCGTTCGGCGACGGCATTGCCAGCCGTTCGATCTGCGACGGGTCGACGCGGTCGCGCTGCGGTGCGCGCAAATCGACGCTGATGAGTTTGTCGCGCTCGCGAAACTGGGTGATGGTGTAGCCGGTCAACGACATCTGCAAATAATTCTCGATGTCCTGCGAGGAGATATTCAGCTGGCGAGCCTTGGTCTGATCGACTTCAAAGTGAACCGAGCGCTCGGCCGGCTCGTCCCAGTCGAACTGCACGTTGACCGTATCGGGGTTGCGGCGCACGACCTCGGCAACTTCTTCGGAGAGCCGCCGCACGGTGCCGATCTCCGGTCCGGTAACACGAAATTGCACCGGGAAACCGATCGGCGGACCGTTCTCCAGCCTGGTGATGCGCGTGCGAACCGAAGCGAAATCCGTGCGCAGCACGTCGGTCAGGGCTTTGGCAAGCTGGTCACGATCCTTGACGCTCTTAGCCGTGACCAGGAATTGCGCGAAATTCGGCGCCGCAAGCTGCTGGTCGAGAGTCAGGTAGAAGCGAGGTGCACCCGCCCCGACGAAATCGATGAAGTGATCGATCTGCGGACGCTTCGCCAGCGCGGATTCAAAGCGCTGCGCCTCGCGCAAGGTCGCGGCAAACGATGCGCCTTCCGGCAAGCGTAAATCGATCAGCAGTTCGGGCCGATCCGAGCTCGGGAAGAATTGCTGCGGCAGGAGGGTGAATCCCGCAAGTCCCATCACGAACAGCGCCAATGTCGACCCAAGCACCAATGCGCGGCGCTCGATACACCAGGCGATCCAACCGCGCAGTCTTCGGTAGAATTTCGTGTCGTAGACGTCATGATGCGCGGCGCTCGCGGCGCTCGCGGCGTCCGCGGACTGCGTGGCATCCGGGTGGCGGCCGAACGCGCGGCGCGTCGGATGTTCGGACAAAATCCAATAACCGAGCAATGGGATGACGATGACTGCCGCGAGCCACGATAGGAGCAATGCAATTGCGGAGACTTCGAATATCGACCGTGTGTATTCGCCGGTGCCGGACTTCGCGAGCGCGATCGGCAAGAACCCCGACACGGTGACCAGGGTGCCGGTGAGCATGGGGAAGGCGGTGCTCGTGTAGGCGAAGGCGGCCGCGTGCAGGCGGTCATAGCCCTGTTCGAGTTTCACGGCCATGGTCTCGACCGCGATGATGGCATCGTCGACCAACAGGCCAAGCGCAAGAATGAGCGTGCCGAGCGAGACCTTGTGCAAGCCGACGTGGAATAAATACATCAAGAGCGCGGTGCCCGCCAATACCAGCGGAATCGAAATAACCACCACCATCCCAGTGCGCACACCGAGGCTGATGAGGCTGACCACCAAGACGATGATGATGGCCTCGGCGACCGCTTCGCCAAAATCGTCGATCGAACGCTCGACCGCCTGCGGCATACTCGCCACCTGTACCAGTTTGAGCCCGGCGGGAAGCGCGGCGCGCAGCCGCGCGGTTTCCGCGTCGAGCCGCTTGCCGAGCTCGATGACATCGCCCGACGGCGCCATCGTCACGCCGATCCCGAGCACGGGCTGGTTGTCGAAACGCATGCTCTCGGTCGGGGGATCGATGTAGCCGCGATTGATGGTCGCGATGTCGCCGAGGCGCATCGTGCGTCCATTCACTTGCAGCAAGGTATCGCCCAGCTCATCGATGTCGCGAAGCTGGCCGCTCGGGCGCACGAACACTCGATCATCGGCGGTGGTGAATATTCCCGCGCCGGCGACCGCATTTTGTGCGTTGACGGCGTCGGCGATCTGCTGCGGCGTCAGACCGAGTTTGGCGAGTTGCGAGTTGGCGATTTCCACGTAGACGCGCTGCTCTTGATCGGCGATGAAGTCGACCTTGTTGACATCCGGCACGCGCAGCAACTCGGTTCGCAGACGTTCCGCATAATCGTGCAACTGCGCGGGAGAGAAGCCGTCGCCTTGCAACACATAGATATTCGCGTAAACGTCGCCGAACTCGTCATTGAAGTAAGGTCCCTGAACACCGGCGGGCAGGGTATAGGCGATGTCGCCGACTTTCTTGCGAACTTGATACCATGTGTCCGGTACGTGCGACGGCGGTGCTGCGTCCTTGATGGTGAAGAACAGCATCGACTCACCCGGCCGCGAATAGCTGCGCAGATAATCGACGTCAGGGGTCTCCTGCAGCTTGCGGGCAATCCGATCGGTCACTTGCTCCTGGACCTGCCGCGCGGTCGCGCCGGGCCAAAGCGTCCGGACTACCATGACCTTGAAGGTAAACGGCGGGTCCTCCGACTGCGCCAGTTTGCCGTAGGACACGACGCCGAACAGCGTCACCAGCACGAGAATGAAAATCACCAGCGCCTGATGTTGGAGAGTCCAGCTCGACAAATTGAATCGATGGCTGGGTGCGGACGGTGCGGTATTCGGCTGCGGCGCCGGACCCGGGTGTTCCTCGCTCATTGCGGGATTGCTGCGAGCGGCGCCGCGCCTTCGTCGGCCCCTTCGTCGGCGAACAGAGGCTTGACCGGCTCCACGTGCTGACCGGTGAAAACCGTGTGCACGCCAGCCAACACCAGGCTCTCACCGTCCGTCAGGCCCGCGGTCACGATGGCCCCGCGTTCGGAGTAGCTGCGCACGGTCACCGGCCGCAACTCGAGGGTCGAATCGTTGGCTCGAATCACCCAGACTGCCGGATCCTTGCCATGGTGGAAGAGGGCGGTGGCCGGAATTTTGAAGACCGGCGCGGCGGGAGACGCGCCGGCGGCCGGGGTCGCGGGCGAGAATAACGCTTCACCCGTCATACCGAGCCGCACCGCCTGTTCTCGCTCGGACAGCCCCAGCTTGATGCGATAGGTGCGGCTTTGCGGATCGGCCGAAGGCGCCACTTCGCGCACGCGCGCAACGAAGGACCGGCCGGGCAATGCCGGGAACGTGACGCCGGCTGTCTGGCCGATCGCGATCCGACCCAAGTCGCTCGCGGCCGCATCGAGATTGACGTCGGTATCACCGGCCCAGGCCAGTCCGTAGACGGCTTGTCCGGCGGACACGACCTGCCCGGTATCGGCATTTTCGCTGGTGATCACACCATCGTGGTCGGCGACCAGAGAGTTATATTGCAGCGTGTTGCGCGCCACCACCCATTGGGCCGCGGATTGCTCGCGCCCCGCCAGCGCTTGGCTGTAGGCGTCCTGCGTTTGCTCGAGCTGATTCTCGGCGATCAGCTTCTGCGCGAATTGCGCCTGGTCGCGATCGAGCTGCTGCTTCGCAAACATCAGCCGATGTTCGGCGCCAGCGAGCGCCGCCTGGGCAGCGGCTGCCTGCCGCTCTGCGTCGATGGCATCGAGACGCGCGACCACCTGGCCCTTACGAACCGTGTCGCCGAGCCGCACCTTGCGTTCGATTACCTTGCCGGCAACACGAAAGGACATGGAGGTCGTATAGCGCGCGGCTACTTCGACGGGATACCGCAGGGACTCGGCGCCATAGGTGCCCGAGTAGCTGTGAACGGGTAGCGCCACGACCTGGGCGGGCGGCGCAACAGGAGGCGCCCGGTGACAGGCACCGAGCGCGAGCACGGCGAGAATCCCTAATGGTGTTGCGATGGCCGCACGCGCCCGCCTTGCGGCGCGAGCCCGTGCCGGGTACTCATCTGTGTATAAATTAGACATGTGTCAATTCCGTGGCAAAAAAAATCACCCAGGCCGATTGGTCTGCGCGAGCTGGCGCAGCAATTGGAGCGCGTAGTTGCCGAAGTCCGGGATCGCGATACCGCGCCGCGCCAGATCGCTGCCCTTCGCCATGGCCAACTGAATGATGCCGTGCGTGAACGCCCACAAGCTGATGGCGAGCATGAGAGGGTCGCCGATGTCCGCGCGAATGCTGCCGTCGCGTATGCCGGTCTCGATGGCCTGCACTACGGTGCCGATCACCTGATCGCCCGCCATTTGGCAAGCCCCTTCATTGGAACTCGAGTCGACCGATGAGGAATGCGATTGAAACCGCGAACAAAAGTCAAAATAATGAGGAAATTCATGAGCATAACCCATGTAAGCTCGACCGATTGCATCGACTTGATCCATGCCTAAGGTGGGCCCCGCGATTGCCGCCATAAAGCGATCGCGCAGCAGGCGCATTGCCCGCTCACCGATGGCGAACAACAGATCTTCCTTGTCGCGGAAATACACGTACACCAAGGCGCGCGACAGCCGGGTACTGCGTGCAACCTGCTCGACGGTGAGCGCGTCCCAGCCTTTCTTGGCATACAGAATCTCAGCGGCGTCGAGAATCTCGGCGCGCCTACGCTCCTTTTCCTCACTTCTCCGTTCGGCGATATAGCTCATGGGTTGAACCCTAGCCGAAATTTGACACTATGTCAATTATTGGACTGTTGTGTGTGTTGCGCTAAGCAGCGGGAGCTAGTGGAGGCCGCCGAGACCGGATACGATTCCCGGCGGCTCGATTGCGGCCAGAACAAAGAGATCCCATTGAAATTCCGCTCCGCGGCGCTTGCCGCATTCATCGGCTTCGGCCTCTTCGGCATCAAGATCGCATACGCGAAAGATTCTGAGCTGCTTTCGCTCACCATGGAGCACTTCAGGGACAGCGCGGCCGTTGCGGACGACCCTATTGGCGGTGTGACCACGATTTCCACGGAGAAGGGGTTTGTCGAGCATAAGGGTCCGATGCGAATGGTGTGGAACGATGAGTTTTTGAAGGCCGCGATCGACAAGAAGACGGGGCAGAAGTCGTTTCAGATCTACGCATGGATCATCTACAGCGGGAGCATGCGGTCTTATGAGACAGCCAGCTATCAGGGGGCGAATGGACCGCGCTCGGTACCGGTCACTAGAATTAGCAAGGAAGTGGCGAATTGCGCCATAGGGGATTGCACCTACACCGAGCGCATCGCGTTTCCCGTCGATGAGGAACTGCTGCGTCGTCTCGCGGCGGGACGCGTGCCAGGCAATCCGGATCTGTGGTCGTTCAATCTCATCCCGACATCGGGCCCCAACTACGCCGGACGACTCTCGAATGCCGAGATCGCCGGCGTTCTCGCCAAAGCCGACGCCTACACCACGACGCTTCCAGCGGTGGCTGCAAACGCCGTCAGCGCGTCGCTCAAGCTAGATTTTGGCATCGGCGGATTGCTGGTCGATGCAACTGCGGAACAGCCGAATCGAGCGGGGATCTTGATCATCGGAGTGAACAGCGGCTCCGTTGCACAAAGGTCGGGCATTATCGTCGGCGACATCATCTACGAATTCGATGGTCATCCGATCAAGGCGCTGGCGGAGCTTCAGGCCGCGATCGCCCGATGCGCCGCGAATTCAGTCGTTGCGATCAAACTGTACCGGGGCACGGATAAAATGGCGCTGACCGCGCAATTCTGACGGTTGGCGACCTGATCGGCTTAGGCGAGGATCGAAGACGGCTGCGGGCATTCGCAGATGACGGCCGTGCCGCCGCTTGGCGTCGGTTCGATCAGGAGACGGGCGTGTAGCGATGCCGCGCGATAACGCATGGTCTCTACGCCCAGGCCGCCGTGCTTCATCGAGTCCGCGGACAGTCCCCTGCCGTCGTCGGCGACCTTCACGCGCACTGACCGCGCGTCAATCACGATCGTGACGTCAATATTCTCGGCGTTCGAGTGCACCACCGCATTATTGAGAGCTTCTTGCGTAATACGATACAACTGATTGCGCGAATCCCAGGATAGGTGCACCGGCGCTCCCTCGGTCGCCGAGAATCGCACGTTGCGGCCGCCGATTGCCGCGGCACGATTGGCCAGTTGGTGAATACCTCTAACGAGGCCCCCTTGGCTCTCTGTCAATGGCGACACGCCACGCACGATGTCGCGACAAGTCGCCACGGCGTTCCTCGCGATCTCCGACAGGGCGACGGCATCGGCCGCGAGCGGTGAGCCCGAACGCCGGGCCTTCGTCGCGAACGCGCCGGCCAGGAGGGAGAGCCCGGTGAGTTCCTGGCCCAGTCCATCATGGAGATCGCGCCCCAACCGTTGTTGCTCGCTGCTCGTCAATTCACGTACGGCCCGCTCCAGCCGCTTGCGCTCAGTGATATCTTGCATTTGCGAAATGAAATAAAGGGCCCGCCCATTTTCATCTCGAATCAACGAAACGGACAGAAGGACCCAAATCGTACGGCCGGATTTGTGAAAGTAACGCTTCTCCATTTCGTAATAAGAGCGCTTCCCCTCGAGCATCTCGCGCAACAAATTGAGGTCTGTGGCAAGGTCATCGGGATGCGTGATGGCTTGGAAATCAATCCTCAAGAGCTCCTTGGCCGAATAGCCCACGATGCGGCAGAGAGCTTGGTTGACCCGCAGCCAATGTCCTTCGGGGCTAACCATGGCCTTGCCAATCGCCGCGAAGTCGAACGCCGAGCGGAACCGCTCCTCGCTTTCGCGCAGGCGGTGTGCATCGCGGTGTCGCTGGATGACTATCGCTGCCAGCGGTCCGGCGATTCGAAGAACGTCCAGATCCGTAGCGGTCGGTTCGTTCGGTTCGTCGTAATACATCGCGAATGTTCCGAGAAGGTCGCCTTGTCCGTCGATCACGGGAGCCGACCAGCACGCCGCGAGCCCATGGGCACGAGCGAGATCTCGATAATCCCGCCACAACGGCGATCGCTGAATGTCGGCCACCACGACGATTGCGCGGCGGGCGGCCGCCGTGCCGCAAGAACCCACGCCTTCACCGAACACTACCCCGTCTATCGCCGCGTTGTAGGCATCCGGAAGGTTGGGCGCAGCGCCATGGCGCAGAGTCCCGCTCTCAGCGTCAACCAGCAGAATTGAGCAGCGCGTGTGCGGCAAGAGCTGCTCGACGAACAGCACCAGGTTATCGAGCAGTGTGGACAACGGCGAGTGCGAGCCAACCACTTCGAGGAGCCGCGCCACCGCGTCGAGGGCATTGCGATCATCGAGCCGCGCTTCGTCCAAAGCGGATTCCACGCCGTTCACCTCCTAAAGGGTAAGAGTCTACTCTAGCTTGGCGCGCCGTCCATGCGCGGCGCCGCTGGATGCAGCAGCGGACGGACCGCCGGCCACGTACTTGGCTTCCGCACCCGTTCTGCCTATCCTGTCAGATCGGTCGGCAGGGAGCGGGAGCATTTTTACTACAGTAAAGGATCGGGCCGCATTGAGTGCTGTGTTGGCAATTCTGGGGGTAACAGTGGCGCTTCCGCTGAGCCGAATGGCCGCGGCAGCACCATCGCCGGCCTCGGAAGCGCTCAATCTGCGTGGCAATCGCCTGTTCCTGCCCGTGACGGTGAATGGCGTAACGACTGAAGCGATCCTCGACTCGGCCGCCGAGATGACGTTCATCGATGAGAAGTTTGCCCGCCGCGTCGGCCTCGTGTCGCACGGTGATGACATAGCGCGGGGATCGGGGGGCGAGCAGAAGACACGGTTCGCGGAGGGCGTGACGCTTCGCGCGGCCGGCGTAACGTTGGCAAAGCGCACCGTCGCAGTGCTCGATCTCGACGAGCTATCCTCACGCCTGGTTGGCGAACCGATCAGGGTCATCGTCGGACGTGAGCTATTCGATGCCGCGCGCTTGGAGATTGATATCGAGAAGGGAACGATTCGACGGCTCAGTCGAACCACCGATCCTTCCGGCATACGGTTGGCGTTGGGATCGCACGCAGGAATTGAAAACGTTCCCGTGATAGTCGAGGGCGCTGCGGCGCGAGCGGACCTCGATCTCGGGAACGGCAGTGAAGTCCTGATCGGCAAGATTTTCGCGGACAGCCATGCGCTGAGCCAGCCGCAAAGAATCATCGAGCGTAAGTCGGGCGGGGGAATCGGCGGCGCGATCAATCGCGACGTCATCCTGCTGTCGCGACTCGAGATCGGCGGCCGGACTTTCGAGAACGTGCGCGCTGCGATAGATCCGCTCGACACGGCCGGGGAGGTCAATGTTGGCGTGGACATTCTGCGCAACTTCGTCCTGGTGACCGACTTCGCGCAGCACCGCGTCTGGCTTCGGGGGCGCTGAGCGAGCGTCACCGCGCGACGCAGCGATTGCCCGCCATTCCAGCCTGCGGGGAGGGCCGTGGACTTGAGACTCCGTTAGCAATGTCATTAAAGGCGCCGCGACTCCGTTTGAATAGACATGAGCGCCAACAACGCAACACGGTATCGAGGGGTAGCCACACGAAATAGGCCGTTACGCACCATAGGGGTGCCGTGCCAATTGCTGGGCCGGTACGCGACCGTTGCCCGTCAGCATATAATTCATGTCGCTTCATCGCCAAGAGACGCGATGTCGGAAATTCAAGGGAGATTGCGTTTATATCCTATGAACGACTGCAAGCGGTTGACTGCGGGTTGCTTTCACACGGACAGGATTTGCGTGGATTCAGGCTAGGACAACAAGGGGCAATTTTCATGAGCTATCAAATTGGATTTAATGGCGCGGCATCCGCCGAGCTGAGTCAGCTTCTCCATACCGTGGAGGGCCATCTGAATGGGCGTGGCTTACACCTTCTGGGACAGGCAGATGCTCAGGCACAGACGGCCGGTTCAGCTTCCACCGGCCAGCACTCCGACCGGCTGGCCAAAGATTGTTCCGATTGTCCCCAGGGCGGGCATTGCCTGGTCATCGTGGTCGTAGTCGCGGTCATCATCGTGCTGGTCTCAATCATCGCCGCGGGTGCCGGATTCCTGGCGGGTAAGCATATGTATAAGGTCAAGAGTCCGACTAATTGACTACCTCGTGGGCGCCTCCGATCGTCGCGGCGCCTGCAGGGGCGGTGCCAGATGTGTGACATTGCTCCGTAGGCTTAAGCTAGCGGAGCGATGCGCGACTCGGAGAGTTTTGCAACAAGGCGTCGGCTTCGGCGACCTCTCTACTGCCCGTAGCGTAATAAAGCGATGTCGCGTCGCGCGTGCGCTTGGCAAGCACGCGCGCGGCCTCGGCATCGCCCGCCAGCAGCAACGCTCGGATGCGAATGCCCCAGACATAGGGCTGAATGCGAATGTCGTAGCCTCCCTCGATGTGATCGAGGCGATCCATGGCGAGACTGCTGGCTTCCAATGCGGCATGCGCATCGCCGCGTTCCACGGCGATCGACGCCAGTCCCGCCTGTGCGGAGACAGCGGACTCGTTGGCGTGTCCGTCGGAGAGAAGCAAGACCTCGTTAAATGCGGCTTCAGCGCCCTTCGCCTCTTTCTGTGCTAAAAGGAAACGCCCGCGACGCTCTAGGGCGAGCGCGAGCTTTGATGTGGACGCCTGTTGTGCCCTCCACGTCGTGAGCGCTGCCGAGAAGGCCTCGCGGGCATCGGAAATGCGGCCGCCGGCTTCGTAACCCGCGCCGAGGTCGAGTTGCAGGCGGCCGGTATCGAATGCGCGGGGTGTGGATTTTTTGAGCAGGGCCTGTGCCTGCTCCAAGAGTTCTATGGATCGTGTGCCCTGCCCGTCGATGGCGAGGGAATAGCCGTATTTGCGCAGCACCTGCGCCGCTTCCAGTGCATCGGTGGCGTTTCGAAACGCAGACCGATCAACCGGCAGGACTTGCAATAAGGTTTCAAAGGCCGCCAATGCGGCCCGGCGCTCACCACGTTCATAGCGGAATTGCGCCCAATCGGAGGCGATTATCCAGTAGTTATGAGTGTCTCGGCCATAAGTACGCGCGGCGATGTCGGTCCCGCGCTCGAATGCGGCCGCTGCGCCGCTAAAATCGCCCAAGTCCTTTAGCGCCAGCGCGAGGCCCGCATACGCCAGCAGCAAGTTGCCTTGCAACTGCGAATTTGGTTCCGCCACCGCGATTGTCTGCCGGAAGTAGCCGGCAGACAGAGCAAACTGGGACCGCTCCAGCGACAGGCTGCCCAGATCGGTCAGTGCGTCCGGATAACGCGGGTCCAGAGGCGCTACGTTCTTGAATAGCGCGGCGGCCGCTTCGAGCGATGCTCGGGCGTCATCACCTTTGGCGGCATCACCCATCAAAGCCTCGCCGCGCATCAGCAGCCACCGCGCGCGGAATACCGACTTGTCCAAATGTGCTTGACGAATGAGCGGGTCGGCCGTCGCCAGCAGCGAGAGCGTTCGGGCGTCGTCTCCATCCGCGTCGGCGTTGTTGGCCTGACCGATCAGCCCGTCGATTGCGTGTGCATTCGCCGGTCCCTGGTATTTGGTCGCGAACTCGGTCTCGCGCGCATACAACGCGGTAGATCGCTGCGTTTCATTGAGCTCGCTGTAGATATCGGCGATAACGCCGAGCAGCTCGATCTTGGTGGCCGGTTGCTGCCCGAAGCCGCTTTCGATCTGCTTGGTACTGGCGTCCAATAACTCCCGAGCAGTGATTTCACCCCGTGGCTTATCTGCGGCGATGCGCGGATCGCTGGCACGGAACACGCCGACCAGAAAGTCCTTGATGGTCGTCGCACGCAGCGCTTCGCGTTCGGCACGTACCGCCTGCCAGGCGATGCCGGCGCTGCCGCCGACGAGCACGAGCAGCAGGGTTGCGGTCATGGTCACACCCAGCCAATGTCGGCGGATGAACTTCAGCGTCAGTGTCGTGGCACCGATGCGGCGGGCG
>Ga0137412_10000097_pt1 | contig 49788 bp, 45 predicted proteins | sample CZODoug2_1_16fun_FD_122160 | JGI IMG/M metagenome (GOLD analysis project Ga0137412, IMG submission 122160) | Vadose zone soil fungal communities from Angelo Coast Range Reserve, California, USA - CZODoug2_1_16fungal (Hybrid Assembly) | ecosystem: Environmental > Terrestrial > Soil > Vadose zone...
CGGTGTCGCGCGCCCATGTGCTGCGGCTGTTGCGCGAGGCTGCCGCCGAAGGCTTGATCGCGCGGACCGGAACCGCTCAGGACGCCGTAACGCTCCTGCCGCCATTGTCGCGCGCGCTCCGGAATTGCACCGCGATCGTGTTCTTGTTTTTCGCGCACTGCGCGCGTGAGGCCTTGGCCGAAATCAACAGCGACACCGCCGCGATCGCGGGCTGACCCAAGGCCGCCTTAGTCGCGATCGACACCGCTCCGGTTCAAGATGCTTTGGCGCATCGCTTGAATTTTTTCCGGTCACTTCAGCGCGGTCAAATTTGTTCAGCCTGCCGCTCATCAAGGTCAATTTTGTTCAGTTCTCTCGTTCGCGCACGCCGGTACACCTCCCGCCGACGACAACCGTCGCGCAACCTGGTTCACGGAGGAATGTATCATGCACTGTCTACCCTTAAAGCTCGCCCTGACCGGCACGCTCGCCGCGCTGCTTTGGGCAATTCCGGTATCGATCGATCTCGCCCGGCCGCATGTGGCGACTGCGAATCGTGCCGAGCTGATCGGCATCGGGCTGAAGATCGACCGTGCCGAGGCGCGGGTCGGCCGGCCCGCGACGCCACGCAGCGTCGCCGGCGTGGCGCGCCGCACCACCCGTCAGATCACCCCCTATGCGGGCGCGGCCGTTGCCGCGCCTGCGGTTGCCGGCGCGGCCGTTGCCGGCGCCGCGGCACGCTGCACCACCGTGTTGATCCGCGGCGTCGCGGTTCGCCGCTGCGGTCGCGTCGTGTACTGAGGAGACCGAGTCATGATCACATACTCATCATTCCGGCTCGGGGCTGCCGCGTCCCTCGCGCTCCTCACGCTCGCCGTCACCGGCCCGGCTTTCGCTCAGCAGCCCAGTCAGGAGCAGATCGGCGCAATCCGCAGCGCGTGCCGTGGCGACTACCAGGCGCGTTGCGCGGGCGTGCAGCCCGGCGGTCCGGAGGCTCTCGCCTGCCTGAAGAAGAACGTCGCCGTGCTCTCTTCCGGTTGTCAGAAGGCGGTGGGAAGCGTCGACGCTGGCCCGGCGCAAAAATCGGGCGAGGCGGTCGCCGCCAATCCGCCGGGCGCCGCCGTGCCGGCGACCGAGCCCAATGCCGCCGCCTCCAAGGCGGCGGGCGCGGCACCCGTCGCCACTGTCGCGCCGCCCGCTGCGGCACCCGCCGCGAGGGCGGCGAGCACGATGGCGGCTACCCGCGCCGAGGCGCCGCCGCGCCGCGAACTCGCCATCCTGCGCCAGGCGTGCGGTCGGGACTATCAGGCCAACTGCGCCGGCGTTCGTCCGGGAGGTGGCCAAGCGATCGCCTGCCTTGCCGCCAACCCGGCCAGGCTCTCGCCGGGCTGCCAGCGCGCACTGGCCATGGCCAAGCAGGCCATGTGAGGCGCAAGCCCGATCGCGTCCGCCGGCCCGCGGGCGCGATCGGGGGCCAATTCAAAGGGTTCCGGCCTGGCTAGAGTTCGGAAGCAACGGTCGTGGGTTGGTAAAATTCGGCGCGCGGCCCGGCCCGACACAGATTTGGATCGAAAGCACGGTTTTCGATCGCCTGGCGCTCTCGGCGTGGAACAATAGCGCGAGAAATATGTTGGGTTCGGGGGTTAAAGTCGGGTCGCGATGAGTACACCAGCGTATTACAGAGTCGAAGCTGCGCGTTGCCGGGAACTCGCGGCAAAATCTCAAGACACAGATGCAATCAAACGCTGGCTTCGGATGGCTGCCGAATATGAGCAGCTTGCCGAGAGCCTGGCGTCGATGCCGCACATCGCCCGCGGTCCACCGCAGGTCCAGCGCATGCCCATGCAGCAGCAGCAAACCAAGGCCAGGTCCGACGAGGACGGGTGAAGGTCTTGGGGCAGCCGTCGGCGCCGTTACGCGGCCTTCTTGATCGCCTGCGGCCGGTATCGCTCCAGAACATGCAATCGGATGGCCGAAGACAAATTGCCCCGGCGCAGCACATCGCGGTGCTTGTCGATCGCGGAGACAACTTGGGACAGCGACTTCCCATCTGTCGCTGCGATCTCCTTCAACGAGCTCCAGAACGGCTCTTCGAGGCTGACGCTGGTTTTGTGTCCGCCGATGACGATTGAGCGTTTCACCACGAGTGACTTCATAGGCCCGTCCTCCGTTGGCCGAAACAAAATGCCGCCCGCTTACTGCAATACCGTCGCCGGCGGCTTTATTTTATTTTCATGTCGTCAAATATGTACCTCTTGTGAAATGTTCGCTGTTCAATATTGCTCAATCAGCGGTATCTTTTTGTGAAATACCATTGCTGGTTTGTGAACGGCCAAGAGGTGGCGGTGCCAGCGGTAATATAGGGTGGATTACGCGCGCGCCGCTTGCGCCAGCAAACCGAACACAGCGAATACCAGTGGCTTGCGTTCGAGATTATAAATTTCGACATCGCGCGCGGCGCGGTTCACCTTTTCCCAAGCCTGCGCGGCATCCGCCATGCGCGCCGCTTGCGTCATGTCGCGATCGAGCTGCGCCGACAGCCAACCATTCACGAGATCCATGAACGCGGCAAGCGTTTGCGGCTCGCTGCCGCCGAGCGCGTCGCCAAGGGCGTGCAACGCGCGCGGATCGGGATTGGGCAATTGCGCGAACAGGTCGAGCACACGCTGGCGCAAGGCCAAAGCCTTCTCATCGAGAAAGCGCAGCGCGCGGCCGACGCTGCCGCCAGCCGCGCTCACAGCCCCTTGCACATCGGAATCCTCCGCACTGCGGCCCGTCGCATGTGCGACGGCGCGCGCGACGTCTTCATCGGCGAGCGGCCGCAACAACAGGCGCCGGCAACGCGAGCGGATGGTCGGCAGTTCGCGTCCTGGCGCGTGGCTGAGCAGCACCAGTAGCGTGCGCGCCGGCGGCTCCTCGAGAACTTTCAGCAGCGCGTTGGCGCCTTCGCGTTGCAGGTCGTCAACCGCATCGACGATGGCAATACGCCAGCCGCCCTCGCCCGCTGTCGAGCCGAAGAATCCGACCGAGCGGCGCACGTCGTCGACCCGGATCACCGTATAGAGCTTGCCGGTCTGTTCGTTGAGCCAGTCGATGAATCCGTGCACATCGTCCCAACTCACGTTGATGACCGGTCGCGTGCCTCGGCCCCAGCCATCATCAGCGGGGGATGGCGCGCCGGCAGACTTCACGTATGCATCATACTCATCGAACGTGACTTCATGAGCGCACATCTGAAATGCTTTCATTGTCACCGGATGTACGGGCTTCTGTGGGGACGTATCCAGCGCAGACGGATTCCCATTTTGAATGCGCCGCCTCCAATCTGGACCATGTTTTGTTCCACCGAGTCGAGCATCTTCTGACGGGCACTCTCTACACGCTGCTCCTGAACTGAGCCCTCGGCAGTTCCGCCGCCGAGGCAACCCATAGCGATCACGAGAGTTGCAGAATGCCTGATACATTGACAAAGAGCGGCCATGATCGAGGACTCCAGAATCAGTGCCCATTCCCGATGCGACCTGCGTTGTATAGGTCATACCCGATCTGCGTGTTCACCACGTTTCGGACCGGCAGATTAGTGTACACACGATCCATCGCCTCCTGATAATGGCCCACGAACGCGACGGCATTTTCAGTTTTCAGGGTCATACGGCGCGCAGGTGCTGAAATGGACCCAACGCTTTCATGTTTTCTTCCCGCGGTGTCGGCGAGCTCTATCTGATGCCGGCACGGAACTCTGAGGCGGGCCGATCCGGGGTCGGCGCGCTGTTCGACGTGGAATTGCGCACACGGAGATTGCGATGAGATGCCACACATGCCTGTTGCTGTATACGCTGCTCGCCGCCGCCCCTGCAGTGGCACAAAGTGCCTTGCTGGAGAAGGGCGAGAGGGAAGCGGTCATCGACAAGATTGGCGATCTATTGACGGTGAACTATATCTTTCCTGATCGCGCAAGCTGGGCGAAGGCCGAAATCGCACGCGGCCTCGCGGCGGGAGACTATGACAAGATAACCGATCCTGCGGCATTCGCAGAGCGACTAACAACTGATCTGCGGACAATCACCCATGACAAGCATGTAGGTGTGGCCGTTACGTCAGACAACGGTCAACCCGTTAACGCGCCGCCGCTTCCACCCTCAAACGCCGGCTTCACACGGATTGATCGGCTGAAGGGGAACATCGGCTACATCAAGATCCTGGGCTTTGCCGAGCTTGCACCATTCATACCGGCCGTGGATCAGGCGATGGCCGACCTTGAGAGCACTCACGCCCTGATAATCGACCTGCGCGAGAGCGGCGGTGGTTCGGCCGCGAGCGAGACCTATTTCTGCAGCTTCTTCTTTGACCCCAGGACGCCTGTTCACCTTGACGATTTTGTGCGTCGAAAACCCGGCACCCAAGAGTTCACCACCGAGGAGTGGTGGACGCAGGCCGTCACCACGCCTTACCTGAGAAAGCCAGTCTATGACCTGATGTCCTTCGATGCAGCAAACACCATCAGGGCACAATTGCCAGCGCTCCAGGCCGACATCAGCAAGCTCGGTGCCATCAAGACAGTGACGTTCAACGGCATCGGTCCGTACGATAGCCTCGATGTGTACGACGTGACACTGGCCAACGGTACGGTACAGTGCGGGATCTTCGTTACACCTGACGGAAAGATTGCGAGCGTATGGGTGCGTCCAGCCGCCGCTCAGATGCCTGACGCGCGCTGAAGGGAGGGTCAGCATGACGACACGTAACGCACGATGCTCCTGCGGCCAACTTCGCCTGACGTGTGCGGGCGACCCGGTACGCATTTCAATATGCCATTGCTTCGCCTGCCAACAACGGACCGGAAGCGTGTTCGCGACGCAAGCCCGCTTTCATCGGGACAATGTTGTCATTGTCGGCCAGTCCACCACATACACGCGCATGGGAGATAGCGGCGGCACGGTCACCTTCCATTTCTGTCCCACGTGCGGCTCGACTGTGTACTGGCAGGTTGCATCGGCTCCTGACATTATCGCGGTGGCGGTGGGTAATTTCGCCGACCCGCGCTTCCCCAAGCCCCGGCACTCCGTGTATGAGGAGCGTCGGCATGCTTGGGTGAACATCGACGATGACGACTCAATCGAACATCTGGACTGAGGCGCCTTGATTCAAACTGTTCTCGCGGCGAAAGCCCGTGCGCTCGCTCTGAGCTCTCGCGGCGTCGGATGCCGGCTCTGCGATCGGAGGTGGCCAATCCGGTCGAGTGGTAGTCGGATGAGTTTTTATCACGCTGGCTGTCTGGAGCAAGCCATTTGAGCCCCGTGGAATCGGTTCGCGAGAGGTCCTCGATAAATTAACGCGAATCCCTTCAGTTGGCCCGCCCGGATGTTCGTGCAGACGTCGGTAGGCGCTGTCCTGCGTCTTTCGATAAATCGTATCGAAGGAACGCATCAAGCGTCCCGCGCGAGCCAGAAGGTCTTGCGGCCGATCGGAAACTGCCCCGCGCTGGCGTTGAGACTGATGATGTGGGCCGGGTGATGACTAAAAACTATACGGCCGTAAAGCATAGTATTGACAGGCCCTGTTGGCGCTCCTATGCTGGCATCCGGAGAGCTCGCGGAGGTTGTCATGGGTGCAACAATCGAGACCGACGTACTCGTCGTGGGGGCAGGGCCTGCCGGGGCCTCTTCCGGCGTGTTCCTGGGCAAACACGGCATCCGGAACATTGTGATTTCGAGGCACCGCAGTACCTCGGAGACACCCCGAGCTCACATCACCAATCAGCGCGCGCTCGAGGCGCTGCGGGATGCTGGTTTGGAGCCCGCCTGCCGCGCGGTGGCGACGCCGTCTCAGTACATTGAGCACACGTTCTGGTTGCGGACGATGGTGGGCGAGGAAATCGCTCGCATCCATGCCTGGGGCAACGATCCGGCCCGGCTCGGCGACTACGCATCTGCCAGCCCCTGTGGGATGTGCGATCTACCCCAGACCGAACTGGAGCCCATTCTGGTGTCCGAGGCGGCTCGCCTGGGCTCGCAGGTGCGATTCAGCACCGAGTTGCAATCGTTCGTGCAGGACTCGCAAGGGGTCACAGCCACCCTGGTGGACCGATTGACGGAGGCCACCTTCACCATTCGCAGCCGCTACCTGATCGGCGCGGACGGCGCCCGCAGCCGTGTCATCGAGCAACTAGCCATCCCTTTGATCGGTCAACACGGCCTGGGCTGCGCCTTCAACGTCTTGTGTGACATGGATCTGAGCGACTTTGTCGCGCATCGATACGCTTCCCTTTACGCCGTGATTCAACCCGGCTCATCCATCTGGGCCCCCGTGGGCGTATTCCGCCTCGTGCGAAGATGGGACCGGTGGTTGGTGGGACTCATCGTACCGCAGGGCACAGGGACTCCCGATCCCACGCAGCGCGATGTGGAGGAGCGTATCCGGGGTCTGCTCGGACATCCGACGCTGCCGATCGAGATCCTCAATACTTCGCAGTGGACTATCAACGACATCGTTGCGGAGCGCTATTCAGAAGGTCGTGTTTTCTGCATGGGTGATGCGGTGCATCGGCATCCGCCAACCAACGGCCTGGGATCTAACACCTGCATCCAGGACGCATTCAATCTGGCCTGGAAATTGGCCTTTGTAATTCAGGGTAAGGCGAATGCGAGCCTGCTCGACAGTTATACCGCGGAGCGTCAGCCAATAGGCCGGCAGATTGTCGCGCGGGCCAACAAGAGCATGGTGCAGAATGCAGTCGTGTGGGATCTGCTGGGAGCCGGTACCCGCCGGGTAACCTCACCTTCAGAGCATGCGGCGGTGTTCGATACCCGTGAAGGTCGGGCGACATTGCGCAGAGAAATCGACGAGATGAAGTATGAGTACCACGCCCATGGGGTCGAGTTGAACCGGCAGTACGCATCTGGAGCCATCGTTCAGGATCAAACTTCGACGGCGACCTACACTCGTGACCCGGAATTGTACTATCAGCCTACCACGCAACCCGGGGCGTCCTTGCCTCATGCGTGGCTGGGATCGCGTTTGCCAAGTCCGCGCGTCTCAACCCTCGATGTGGCGGGCAAGGGTCGCTTTACGCTGTTGACCGGTCACGGGGGTCAAGGCTGGCGGGCGGCCGCAAACGCAGTCACCGAGGCATTGGGTGTGGAGGTCAGAGTCATCTCCATTGGTCCTTACCTCGATTACGAAGATCTCTACGGTACCTGGCGTAAATTGTCCGAAGTCGAAGAGGAAGGATGCGTGCTCGTGCGACCGGATCTGCACGTGGCATGGCGCTCGTCGACACTGCCGTCGGATCCCGCAGCTGCTCTGACGCGCGTGATGCGGCAACTGCTCGGATCCGCCGGCCACTGAAGGCCTGCGGCTCGCGGATGAAATTCTCCAGACGGTCAACACCGTTCGAGCGGCCGCCAGACGCCGCGGTCCGCCGCGCCGATCGTCCCGTGATGGTTCATACGGTAGATCCTTTTGCGGACTGAGTTTACCGAATGTACGCAATGCCGGTAGGATACCCCCAGGGGGCGGCATCCGTGCACTTGAACCGTTTCGATCTGAATCTCCTGATAGCGCTCGATGCGCTGTTGCGGGAGAAGAATGTCACACGTGCCGGTGAGCGTGTGTACCTGTCGCAGTCTGCCATGAGCGGCGCCCTGCAGCGCCTGCGAGACTACTTCGGCGACGACCTCCTCGTGCGCGCGGGAAGGGAATTCGAACTCACGCCACGGGCGCAGGCATTGTCCGAGCCGATTCGGGACATTCTTCTGAGGGTCCAGGCAGCCCTCGAAGTAGAGCCCACCTTCGATCCTGCCAGCGCCCAGCGCTCGTTTTCGATTGTAATGTCCGACTATTGCTTCGTGGCCTTTATGCGCGAGGTGGTGCTGCGATTGCAACGGGAGGCGCCCGGCATCACCTGTCGGGTGGAGCAACTCGACAACTCGAGCGTCAAGCGCCTTGAAGCCGGCGACGTCAACTTTTGCCTGCTGCCGGAATCGCCGCAGTTGATCGGTACTGTGGCGCTGATCAACGAAGCCGGAAAATCGGTCTCTCTGCGCAGAACCAAACTCTTTACGGACGACTGGATGTGCGCGGTGTGGCGCGACCATCCGACTGTGCGAGACTCGCTGACGCTGGAACAGTACCTGGCATTACCGCACGCGGTCGCGGATTTCGGGATCGGAATGCAAACAGTCGAGGACTTGGCCATCCGGCGCGACGGACTGAAGGTGAACATCCCAGTTTCCTATGGGGGCTTTTCGGCCCTGCCTTTATTGCTTGCCGGCACCTCCATGATTGTCACCATTCAGCGCCGCCTGGCCCGGTTCCTCGAGCCACAGCTGCCGATCAAATTGCTGACACCGCCTCTATCCCTGGCGCCGATTCAAGAGACCCTGTTTTGGCATGAGCGGCACGAATTCGAGCCCGGCCATCAGTGGCTGCGCAACGTCATGATTGAAGTGGCGAAAACATTCTAAATCGCCGCGACCGATACCACTAATCGATCCAAACCATTTCCGGGCGCCCGTCGCCCGGGTCTAGGCTGCCCCCGTTCGCCAACGAAGTGAACACGCCGCCCGCACGTTGTGCGGGTCAACTGACTACCGGGGGGAAGTCACAATGGTGTCTGCTGAGTGTCGATACGCGCAACAACGGGCTTCTACCAGGGCAAATGCCTGGGTCGGCGCAAGTCTCTGGACGATTGCGCGCGTAGCGAGCGCGCAGACGGCAAATACGGAAACGGCCACCGCGAACGGCGGCGATACTACGGAAGGCCTCCAGGAAATCATCGTAACCGCGCAGCGCCGGCCGGAAGATGTGCAACACGCGGCGTTAGCCGTCGATGTTCTTTCGGCACAAGCCTTGGGCCTCTCGGGAGCGGCTCGCGCTCTCGATATCGCCAGCCTCGTACCGGCCTTGCAAATCAGCGAAAGCGGCAACGCACAGCAATCCTTGTATCTGCGCAGCGTGGGAACCTTCACCGCCAACTCCTATTCGGATCCGGCCGTCGCGTTCAATGTCGACGGAATTGCCATCGGCCGGCCGAGCTCCATGACTGGCGTGATGTATGACCTGGACAGGGCCGAGGTGCTCAAGGGCCCTCAGGGCACTCTCTATGGACGCAACGCGACCGGCGGTGCCATCAACATTATTCCCAATCAGCCCAAGCTCGGCCTAACTTCCGCCGATGTTGCGTTGACAGTGGGAAATCTCGGCGCCGTGCATCCGGAAGCCGACGTCAACCTCGCGGTCAGCGAGTCCTCCGCAGCACGACTTGCGTTCACCTATACCCGCCACGATGGCTATCAGACGGACGGTACCGGCTCCGCGAATAACTACGCCGGGCGGGCGCAATACCTCTATCGAATCAATGATGATCTGAGTGTGCGAGTGGCCGGCGACTACGCGCACGACGGCGGCTACGGCGCGACGGGGACCCTGATGGCGCTTCAGAACCCCTTCACGGGCGCTGTCACTCCGTCACCGCTCTCTCGCGATGTCGGCAATCAGGATCCCCGGGTGAGCGCGTTGCTGCAAGGACAATACAGCTTCCTCGCGGGTCGATTTTTCGAGTCCCTCGAGGGAGTTCCCAACACCAACAACAACTTCTGGGGCGTGTTGACCGAGATCATCTGGCACAGCCCGATCGGTACGCTCACCGTCCTGCCCTCGCATCGGAACTCAAAATTGACGGACCTGACGACTGAGTTTGCGTTCACCAGCACCGCGGACGAGCACGACGAACAGAGCAGCGTGGAATTGCGGTTGGCCAGCGACAATTCGGGTCCGCTTCGCTGGATCCTCGGAGGTTACTACTTTCACGAAACAATCGACGCGGTTTACCAATTCGATCAACAGGCGTTGTCCCCAATCCAGGAGCTGGATACCGGAACGCTGTCCAAGGCGACCTTTGCCAGACTGACATTCGCACCCATCGATGCGTTGCGCATCTCCGCGGGAGTCCGCTATACGGACGACCGGAAATCCTTTGACGGAGCCTCGCAAATACTGCTGAGCGCCTGCGGTGCGACGTCCCCAATCCCTGCCTGCCCGGCAGCGCCGTTGATCCCGCTGGCGAACAGCTTCGCCTCGCTCAGCTCGCAGTTGCAACTGTTTCCGATCATTCCCGGCGCGCTCTACGGGTCGACGTTGCCGGGCGCCGCGGGCAGTGTTTTCCCACTGATCAATAAACAGATCAACGAGACACAAGACTTCACCCGAGTCACCTGGCACGGTGGCCTGGAATATGACCTGGCCAGCGACTCGCTGCTGTACGCCAACTGGGATACCGGCTACCACGCCGGCGGATTCGCCTTCGCGGCCATCAAGCCGACTTACGCTCCGGAATTCCTGAACGCCTATTCGGTGGGCTCGAAGAATCGCTTCGTGCACGGCACACTGCAGGCCAACCTGGAAGCCTTTTACTGGAAATATACAAACCAACAAATCTCTCACGGCGGCACCGACACCGACGGTGCGTACGTGTTCTACACGGATAACGCTGGTGCATCCACTATCAAAGGCGCTGAAATCTCAGTGAAATATCTGTTGACGCCGCATACGATTTTGAGTTTGGACACTCAATACCTGAGCGCCGTGTATAGCCGTTTCAGCTTTCAGACACCGGCTGGCGGAACCAATGCTCCGCCGCTGACCGGCTGCCCGTTCAGTCAGACAGACGCGACCCATTACACAGTGAATTGCGCCGGCAAGACGGCGCAGCAGTCCCCGAAGTGGTCCGGAAATATCAGCCTGCAGCAGCGCGTGGAGCTGGGCGACTACTCGCTCGTCGGAGAAATCAGCGCCCATGGACAAACCAACAGCGTCACGGGCTTCGAGATGATCGCCGCCGAGGTGCAGAAGTCCTATGCCGAGACCAATCTGGCCCTGACCCTGACGCCATCTACTTCGCGATGGAGCGTCACGGCCTTTGTCAACAACCTGAGCGACGAGCGACCGTATGGTACGGCCTTCTACAATTCGGTCATGGGTGTCATCGGCGCCAGCGTCGGAACTCCGAGGACTGAAGGTGTCCGCGCGGCGATGAGATTTTAGCGCCAAAAAGGAAACAGGAGTAGCAGCGTGGCGATCGTTGGGATCGAATCACTGGTTTACGGCGTCGAGGACGTCGAGCGTTGTGCGCGTTTCTTCAGCGACTTCGGCCTCGATCCCGTGGCGACTTCAAACTCCTTGGCCGAGTTTACGGTCGATGAGGGTTCGCGCGTGATCCTGCGAAACGCGGCGGACCCAAAATTGCCACGCTCGTCGCTCGTCGGTACCGGTGTGCGTGAAGTCGTGTGGGGCGTCGACAACGAGACGAATCTTCAGACCCTGGCGACTGGCGTCGGTCGCGACCGTAACGTGACCCGGGATGCAGACGGTACGGTGCACTTTCTTACCGACTGCGGATTGCCAATGGCGTTGCGGGTGTTCCAAAAGCGGCCGCTCCGCTGTGCTCCGGACCCGGTCAATGCACCGGGCTCGGTCAATCGCATGAACACTCACCGCAAATGGCGCAAGCGCGCCCGCCCGCGGGCCATTCAGCACGTGGTATTCACCGCCGTATCATTCGAGAGCACGTACAAGTTCTTCTGCGAACGGTTGGGATTTCGCATCTCCGATCTGCAAAAGGGATACGGTGCTTATCTGCGCGCAGACGGTGCCATCAACCATCATAACCTGCTGTTGCTCAATGCCGGGCTCCCCTTTCCGGACTTTGACGGCAATCCGCGCTTCCATCACGCCAACTTCGGCGTGGAAGACATCGACGAAATCATGGTCGGGGCCAATCACATGGAACGCTGTGGGTGGGCCAAATCCGTGCTGGGACTGGGCCGGCATCGTATCGACTCGGCTCTTTTCTATTACCTGCCGTGTCCGACGGGAGGCGAGGCGGAATACGGCGCGGATGGCGACTACGTCGATGACAGCTGGGTGCCCCGATTTTGGGAGGAGCCATTGTTCGGCTATCTCACGTTCGTGCACAACCTACCGCCCTTTTTCCGCCACGAGCCTGCCTGGAAGTTCTCGTACCTCGAAACTGAGCTCCCCCCGCATGCCGCACTTTGAGCGCATCCTGATCGTCGGCGGCGGCATTGGCGGCTTGTGCGCGGCGATCGGCCTCGCTCGCGTCGGAATCCCGGCTGAGATCATCGAGCTCAGAGCCGATTGGACCGTGTATGGCGTCGGCATCATCCAACCCTCCAATCAACTGCGAGCCCTCGAGGAAATTGGGCTCGCGCGGGCATGTGTCGAGCGAGGCGCTGCGTTCTTGGGTTGGGAGTTCTGCGATCATACCGGCCGCAGTCACGCGAAAGTCCCGACACCGAAGGTGGCGGACGCTTATCCGCCGATCAACGGGATCCCGCGCCCTGTGCTGCATGACATTCTAACCAAAGAGGCCGCGAACCTGGGGGTCAAGGTCCGGCTGGGCCTCACGGTCGAGGAGATTCTGGATCGCGCCAGCGAAGTCGTCGTGCGCTTCTCCGACGGTACGACCGGCCGCTACGACTTGCTCATCGGCGCTGACGGTACCTATTCGAAAGTACGCGAGTTGTTGTTCGGAAAAGCAACGGTTCCCGTCTTCAATGGCCTTTCCGTCTGGCGATACAACTTCCCGCGGCCCCCCGATATGGTCTGGGGATCGGTCCACTATGGCCGGCGCGCGAAGGCGGGCCTGGTGCCGATGTCCAGGGAATTAATGTATATGTTCGTCGTTACCGCGGAAGCCGGTAACCCGCGGATGTCCAGGGACGACCTGCACCGGAACATGCGCGACCGCCTGTCTGAGTTCACCGGCATCATCGCCGAGTTGCGTGAATCGATCGTCGATCCTCGTGGAGTGGTCTATCGGCCAATGGAGCCGCTGCTGTTGCCTGCCCCGTGGCATGGTCGCCGGGTTGTTCTCATAGGCGATGCTGTGCACTCGACGACGCCCCAATTGAATCAGGGCGCCTCCATTGCCATCGAGGATGCAACATTGCTCGCGCAGCTCCTTGCACAGGATCGCCAGGTTGAGGATATCTTCCAGGAGTTTATGCGTCGCCGCTTCGAACGCTGCAGGTTCGTGGTCGACACCTCCTTGCAACTCGGCCGTTGGGAGATCGCTGCATTCGAGGGCCGTCCCGACCCTGCGGCCGACCCTGCGGCACTGATGACCCAAGCGGGCCAAGTGCTCGCACAGACGTATTGAAAGCTGAGTCATGAGACTTGCGACCTTATCCGATGGCAGCCGCGACGGGCGTTTGGTGATAGTCAGCGCGGACCAGATGTGGGCGGTTGCCGCGAATGCCGCGGATACGCTGCTGCAAGCCCTGGAGAACTGGCCGGAGTGCGAACCGGCCTTGCGCGCGCAGGCGCTTGCCCTGCAAGCCCATTCTCTCAGCGACGCATTCCCCTTTCGGCAGGAGCGTGTGTTGGCCCCATTGCCGCGAGCATCGCAGTGGCTGGACGCTTCGGCGTTCCGCACTCACAGCGAACTCATTGCCGAAGCCTGGCAAACGCCGAATCGGTTCGATGACCAGATACCCTTGATGTATCAGGGCGCCTCCGACGACTTTCTGCCCGCGCATGGCCCCAGTAGCTTGCCTGATGAGTCCCATGATATCGACTTCGAGGCGGAGGTCGCTGTGATCGTCGACGACGTGGCGATAGGCACCAGCGCCACGGCAGCACTCGACCGTATTCGGCTGGTTATGTTGGCCAACGACGTGAGTTTGCGCGCCTTCGGCCCGCGAGAACAGCAATCGGGATTCGGTTTCTTGCAGGCCAAACCCTCGACGATCTTCTCGCCGATGGCGGTGACCCCGGATGAGCTCGGGGACTTGTGGCAACGCGGGCGCTTTTGCGCGGCGGTTACAGCGCGCGTCAACGGCGCCTGGATTGGAGCACCCGACGCGTCGCATATGACATTCTCGTTCGGCGAGCTGATCGCTCACGCGGCGAAGACACGTCGGCTGAGTGCCGGCACCATCATCGGGTCGGGCACGGTCTCGGATCCCGACCGGCGCAAGGGTTCCGCAACACTCGTGGAACTGCGCGCGGTGGAAAAGATCGAGTACGGTGAGCCGCGAACGCCGTTTCTCAAATTTGGCGACCGTGTCGAGATCGACGCCTTGGACAGCCATGGACGCTCGCTTTTTGGACGCATAGATCATGCGATTGCTCGCTGCGCATAACACTGCGGAGGATGCCCTCAATGCTGGAGTTCTTTCCCACTAACTATGTGTGGAACCTGTCGACCAACATCGCCTTGTTAATGGGCGGAAACCATGGCGAGATCGACACCATTTGCCGCCAGCTCGTGGAAGTGTCGAAGGCCGGCGACGACGCGGGCACGGTCGCATTCTTCAACGCCTGGTGTGAGCAGGCAGACCGGTTGGTTGAATTGGCGCAGGAGGACCTGCGTGCGGGGCGGCGCCTGAGCGCGGGAGCCAAGTATGGCCGGGCGGCCACCTACTACATCACGGCGGAGCGCATGCAGAATCGCCATTTCGAGCCCCGGCGGCGTGCGTATAGCCGGATGCGCGAGTCCTTCGCCCACTACATCGAGCTTGCCGAGCTGAACTGTCAACGTGTCGAGATACCCTATCAGGGCAAATCGCTGGCAGGCCTATTCGTACGCGCCGAGCGCAGTGACGACAGTCCAGCGCCGTGTATAGCTTTCTTCAACGGTCTCGACAGCACCAAGGAGATGATCTTTGGATCCCGCATCGGGCAGGAATTGTCGCGCCGCGGTATCTCCACTCTGATGGTCGACCAGCCTGGTATCGGCGAAGCGCTGCGTCTCAACGATCTGCGCGCCGTCGTGGAGGCGGAAGTCTGGGCCGGTGCGTGCGTGGATGCACTGGAACGAAGGCCGGATGTAGATTGCGACTTCCTCGGGATATGCGCGTGGTCGCTGGGGGGCTACTTCGCACCGCGCGCGGCTGCGTTCGAGAAGCGCTTTAAGCTGTGCGTCGCGTGGGGCGCGAATTTCAAGTGGGGCGAGTTGCAGAAGCGCCGTGCTGACCGCGAGGGCGATCGTCCCGTGCCCCACTACTGGGAGCATGTGCAGTGGGTGTGGGGCAAGGAGTCGTTCAACGAATTCATGGCCTTTGCACCCCGTGTCACGTTGGAAAACTGCATCGACAAAATCACCGTCCCGTTCCTGGTGACGCACGGCTCGAATGACCGGCAAATCCCGCGCGAATACGCCGTTGCGCAGTATGAGCACGCCGTGAACAGCCCGAAGCGTGAATTGAAGTGGTTCACTCCTCGCGAGGGTGGTGTTGAACACGTGAGCGCCGACAACAACGAAAATGCGCGAGACTATATCGCCGATTGGATCGCAGAGACCTTTCTGGAGGCGGGTGCCCGAGGAGTACGATTGTGAGCCAAACCATCGTCGACCTGTCGATATTCCTCGAGAACGACGTGATTTCGGATCCGCCGATCTATCGGCCCAAAATCGACTACATCGATCACCGCATGTCGGCCCCGGAATTGGCCGGCTTCTTCCCGGGCCTCGAGGCCGCGGATTTGCCGGACGGCGAAGCCTGGGCAATCGAGAGAGTCCAGCTGATTACACACAATGGCACGCACCTGGATGCGCCCTATCACTTTGCCTCCACCATGAATCACGGGGAGAGGGCGATCACCATCGACGAGGTTCCGCTGGAGTGGTGCTTTCAGCCTGGCGTGAAGCTCGATTTCAGACACCTGCCGGACGGACATGTGGTGACTGTGGCCGAAGTGGAGCGTGAGTTGGTGCGAATCGATCATGAGCTCCAGCCGCTGGAGATTGTGCTCATCAACACCCGCGCCGGCAAGCGCTATGGACACGATGATTACGTGAGTTGCGGCTGCGGCATGGGATACGAGGCCACAATGTATCTACTGGAACGCGGTGTGCGCGTGACCGGCACGGATGGTTGGAGTTGGGACGCTCCGTTTGTGCACACCAAAAAGCGCTATGAGGAAACTCACAATGCGCGGCTGATCTGGGAAGGTCACAAAGCGGGCCGTGATATCGGGTATTGCCATCTGGAGAAGCTGCATAATCTGGAAGTCCTGCCGTCCGAGGGTTTCAAGGTGGCCTGTTTCCCCTGCAAGATTCGCGCTGCGTCGGCGGGGTGGACGCGCGCCGTTGCCATTTTCGAATGACTGACAGGAGAACACATGACCGACATCGTGCTTTATTTCGCCCCGGACAGTTGTGCCCGCGTTCCGCTGATAGCTCTGGAGGAGATTGGTCAGCCTTACCGGATAGAGGTCGTCGCCTTCATGAAGGGACAGCATCGCTCCGACGAATACCTTGCGCTCAACCCGAAAGGCAAGGTCCCTACGCTCGTCGCGGACGGCAACGTATTGACTGAAAATGTCGCGATCCTGAGCTGGCTGTCGGACCGTTTTCCAGAGGCGCGTCTTCTCCCACCCGCGCCGGACAATTGGTCCAGAGCGCAGCAGGTTTCTGACCTGGCCTACTGTGCATCCGGACTGCACCCCCTGGTCACCCGCCTGAGGATCCCCCAATTCTTTTGCGACGTCCCTCCAGGCACGGGCCGCGTATTTGCGATGGCTGAAACCGCCATGCGTCCTAACTTCGCCTTGATCGACAGGCGACTTGCGGCGCAGCGGTGGTGGTATGGGGAGCACTGGTCGATCGTCGATGCATATATCAACTGGGTGTGGTTCCGCGTCACCGGCACAGCATTCGACGGGTCTTCCTACACGAACTTCGCCCGCCACGACGACGATATGAGGAAACGGCCGGCCGTAGGTCGAGCACTGCGCAAGAGTAGCGAAGTGGCAGAGCACCTTGCGGCCCAGGGCCTGGCGGTCAAATTTACCTGAGAAGGTGCGGTCGGCGCTCCATAGGGGCAACAGTGTCCTAATGTCGGTGGTTACGTCATCTGAACGGGGCGCGTTTCGCGGGCGTTGAGATACTGCTGCATCGAGTGCATTCCCGTTTGATGCGCGACGACCAGACTTTCCAGGTGCTCGCGCGTGTTCACCAGGCCGTGCGCGACAATGATGCCGAGCTCGCTGATCAGCACGGCGTAGGGAAGCTTTCCAACCTGGAATGCGCGGCCCACTTCGGTGCTGTTGACGAAACGCTCGTGGGGAATGCCGAAACGTGTGGCCATTTTTCGATGCTCCGCCGCGTCCCCGTCGCCCACGAGCACGAGATCGAGGGATTCGGTCTCGGCGAATGCTTTCGCGGTGGGCAGCAGGGTCTTGCACACCGGACATGTCGGGGCGACGAAGAGCAACAACTGCATGGTGCCGCCCGGGAGCGCTCCGCCGATGCTCAACACGGCAGAGCCGAGTGTGCGCGCTGCAATCTTCGGCGCCGCTTCGCCCGGCTGCGGTCCGCGCCCCAAGGCGAGCGCGCCCACCGGCGCGATCCGTTCGTGCAGAACGCCGAGCTGCCGGACGAGCGCGAGCATCGCCACGGCCAGGAGAAGCACGACGATCCAGAGCAAACCTTGCGAGAACATGAGCATCACGCGAACCTCTTGCGAGTGGCCTCGGCCGCATGCTGAAGCGCTAGCAATTGACTGAACACCTGGTACAGCACGAACAGCACGATGCCGCCAGCCACACCATCGAGCACCTGCAGCGGTACGAGCCGTGCGGATCTCGCCCCCGCCTCGATCAGCGGCAAAATCGCCGCTGTGAGCACCAAGTTGCGCGCCATGAGTGGGACGCTAAGCCGTTGGCGCAGCGCCGATTGAAAACATCCGCAGTGGATTTCTTGCCGACCGCGCGCGAGATTGATCGCCATCGCCAGGGCGAAACCACACAGCAGAATCACCGCGAGACCGGCGCCTGCCGCTAGCCCGACGCCTGTTGCGATGGAAAGCACGACCACCGTCTCGAGCGCGACAACCAGGCACGCAACCACGTGAACCAGCGGCTCCGGAACGAGCCGATAGTTAGCGACCACACCGACGAACTCATCACGATGGTGAAGCTTTCCGAGCGCCGCCATCCCGAACACGAGTGCACCTAGAACGCGGATGGCAATCAGAATCGAGGGATCGATGGACATTGCGAAACTCCGGCAGTTACCCGCCACCCGCGCCGCGGGCCGCCTCAGCTGGTACGGGTGCAGCCATCACGGCTGGCTCCCGGTCGTCCTTTTGAGCAGAGCGTTCCGGGCAGCTGTCACCTGGACGAGCGGAGTACGTCGATACCTCGCAACTTCCGCCTCGGTGAAACGCCTGAAACGATCCGATTTCGTTGCGCTCAGATTCGAGATCATCCAATTGAGCAGTTGTGCAAGCTCAGCATCCGAAAGAGTCGACTGCGCAGCCCCGGGGACTTGCACGAGATAGCTCCGTCCCGCCGTCAGCTTTGCAAACGGCAAGAGACTCGCCGTCACCGACGGGACGTGCCCCGGCTCGCCCCGGCCGTCGGGCGCATGGCAACCCATACACTGCAGCATGTAGTTGACCTGCGGCTCGAATGCGGAAGCGTTGAGGCAGAGCGCAACGAGGCTCATCAGAAGCGCCTGAGAGTTCCGCACTCCCATGGTCCTAGTCACGCGAAACAACTTGGCCTGCGGGATCTGCGCTCAGCGGCAGCGCGTCCGCGACACGCGCGTGCACCGTCAGCAGAAGAGCAGTCGCTTCCGTTGCGATGTGGATGATTGACTTCATGTTTGTTTGACGGCGGCCTTGTAGACCGCGCCCCGGTTGAGCGACGCTACAGTGCGACGCTCAAGACTTGGATCGTCGTGTACTCCTTCAAGCCGTCAACGTTGAACTCCACGCCGAGACCGGACTGTTTCACTCCGCCGAAGGGCGCCAACGGATGCACCATGCCGTGCTGATTGACCCACGCGGTACCACATTCGAGACGGCTCGCAAAATTTGTGGCCTCCTGTGGATTGTCGCCCCAGACCGAACCGCCCAGTCCGACGTCCAAGGAGTTGGCACGCTCTATGGCCTCGTCGATGGTCCGATACTTCAAGATTGGTATGACCGGCCCAAACTGCTCTTCCTTGACCACACGCATGTCATCCGTGGCGTCCGCAATGACCGTTACCGGATAGAAGAATCCCGATCCGCGGGGCCGCTCGCCACCGATCACGATGCGCGCGCCGCGGGCGCGGGCCTCATCGACCAGAGCTGCGACCTTGTCCCGCTGCATCCGGTTCGACAGTGGTCCAATCAGGCTCTTGGGATCCATCCCGTTGCCGACCGGGAAGCCGGAGCAGTAGGTCGCGAATTGGCGTACGACTTCCTCGTACTGGGCCTCGTGCACATACAGGCGCTTCAATGCGGAGCAAGTCTGGCCGGCATTGAGAAAGCATCCCCAGAACAGCTTCTCCAGCAGTGGCTCGATCTTCGTGCCAGGCAGCACAATGCCCGGATCATTCCCGCCCAGCTCGAGCGTGAGGCGCTTGAGGGTCTGAGCGGCATTGCTCATGACCCTTTTGCCCGTGGCTACCGAGCCAGTGAACACGATCTTGTCGATATCCGGATGAGTAGTCATGTGGTCGCCAACCGTGGCATCTCCGGTGACTACGTTGATCACGCCCGGTGGCAGCGCTTGATTCATCAACTCAACGAGGCGCAACGTCGAGAGCGGCGTGAAGGGCGAGGGCTTGATGATGACGGTGCACCCGACTCGGATCGCCGGCATAACGTGCCACACAGCGATCATCACCGGCCAGTTCCAAGGAGTAATCGAACCGACAACGCCAACAGGCTTGCGTCGGGCTACAATTCGGCCCGATTTGTCGTCCTGGATCACTTCCTCCGAGAGCTGCAAACCCGCCGTGACCCGTGTCCACGTCGCCGCTCCGCTCAATTCCATGTTGGCGCCGGGGCCGCTTTGGGTCTTGCCTTGTTCGCGCGTGACGAGTTCCGCAAGCTCTTTGTTGTGTTTCTCGATCAAATCCGCAATCGCGTTCAACCTCGCGACCCGCTCCGAGTCGGGCACTGCGGACCACGTCTGGAAGGCACGCCGCGCACTGGCGACCGCGGCGTCGACCAGTTCGATCGTGCCTTGTGGGCAGACCGCCACCACAGTCTCATCCGCTGGGTTGAGCACATCAAAGGTGCCGGGTGTTGCGGTCGCATTGCCCCCAATAGTCAATGTGAAATCGCTCATGGGCTCAATCCTGTATCTCTTCCAGGTTGTAGCCTGAGCTGGAGTTCTCCTGCGCCCGGGCCGCCGGGCGGCAGATCGAGCGGGGCGCAACGAGCTTGCCTTTACGAGCTAGCTTGGTTTGTGCCCATTGGCTGGTTGCCATTGCCCGCATCGCTGATTTCCCCACCGACCCACTCGCTCTTGGTTAGCGTTCGCTGCGAACGCGGTGCCCGCCCCCGCCTGAAGCGACATTATAATTATTCATGGTAGTAGTCAATGGAATTAGGGGAACTCATGATGAGACGTGGGTTCAGTTCCTGCGGGCCCCATCCGACGTCCTCATGTGCCTACTTGGACGGAAGCGGCGCCTTGGGGCCCGCTTCTTTACTTCGCACGATGTTAGATAGCAATCCGCCAGCCGTGCAGAGGAATGAGAGCGCGCGTGAATGGAATGCCGTGTGCCGCCATGTTTGCCGCGACGCGGGATCGATGTACGAGATGACGACCGCCCATGACGAGAAAAATCAGCGCCAGTAGAGTCCGGGCAACCAAGGCAGGAATCCCTAGCGCAATTGCGTGAGCATTGGTCATATGTTGTACCGTCGAGGATTTCGAGCATCCGGGAAATGGTTGTGTTTGCACGACCTTTACCCCAATAGCGAGTTGCGAGGCCGATGTAGGCTAACTCCATCGCCAGCAAACCGTCCGTTAAAATATCCTGTACGTACGTACAAGATAGATTGACAGGCTTGGGGAAGAGACCTATTGTGCAGAGCGTTCTCAAATAGATTGGAAGGCGCGCAGTGCTCGACTTCTACACCGCTGGAACTCCAAACGGCTATAAAGTCGCGATTATGCTCGAGGAATGCGGGATTGCGTACACACCGCGCTACCTCGACCTGGGGGCGCTGGAGCAAAAGCAGGACTGGTTTACTGCAATCAATCCAAACGGTCGCGTGCCGGCGATTGTGGACCACGATGCCGCTCACTTTGCAGTGTTCGAGTCCGGCGCGATTCTCATCTATCTCGCCGATAAGACCGGATTGTTTTGCCCCACCGACCCGCTCGGCCGAACCACAGTGTTGCAATGGCTCATGTGGCAAATGGCGGGGCTGGGTCCTATGACAGGCCAGCTCAACGTTTTCCGCCATTACTTTCCCGAGAAACTCGAAACTGTGATCAACCGGTATGAGCGGGAGTGCTATCGGCTGTATGGTGTGCTCGAGCGGCAGCTCGTGAAACAGCGCTTTGTTGCAGGCAGTGAATACTCGATCGCCGATATTGCTTGTTGGCCGTGGGTTCTCTCGTACGGCTGGGCGGGATTGTCCCTCGCTAACTTTCCGGCGCTGCAGCGGTGGTTTGAGGAAGTCAAAACGCGACCGGCTGTAACCGCTGCATTGAAATGTCCTCCCCTGAAAGATCCCGCTTCCGACTATCGGCGTCAGGTTGAATCAACGCGTCCGACGCTTGCGTAGGGATTGATCACCGCGCTCAATCCGATGGGTAGAGACAAACGGGCACGGTATCTATCCGTGCCGATTCAAACTCCGAAGTTGCCGGCGCGCCACGAGCGATGACATCGCGCGTGACCACCTGTTAACCAAATCTCACCTTCGTACCGTCGACCGATGTTGTGTCATAACACACTTGACAAACAACGTAGCTTTGCTAATCTCCTTTACGAACGTAAAGTACAAATATGAAGGGTCCTGCATTACGTTTTATCGGGGGCGCCATTGGGGAAATTTACCGGTAAGGTCGCGTTGGTAACGGGTGGCTCCAGGGGCATTGGCGCTGCCATTGCGAAGCGACTCGCTCGTGAGGGCGCGAATGTCGTCTTTACCTATCCGAATAGAGACGACGGGCCTGATCCGACGCTAAGTGCGATCGCAGCAGAGGGCGGGCACGCACGCGCGCTCGAAGCGGACAGTTCGGATCCGGAGGCGATCCGGGCAGCCGTTGCACAGAGCGCTGAGCGCGGCCGGCTCGATATCCTCGTAAATAACGCCGGCATCATTGTCGTGAGCCCAATCGACCAATTCGGGCTTGCAGATTTCGACCGAATCGTTGCTATCAATATCCGAGCTGTTTTTGTCGCCTCACAGGAGGCGGCGCGACGCATGGGCGAGGGCGGTCGGATCATCACGATTGGTAGTTGCAATGCGGAGCGGATGCCATTCATGGGTGGTTGCGTTTACGCGATGAGCAAGGCCGCTATCGTTGGTCTGACTCGGGGCATGGCGCGTGACCTGGGATCCCGGGGAATCACTGTAAACAATGTGCAGCCGGGCCCGACCAATACCGATCTGAATCCAATGGATGGACCTTATGCCGCCGCGACGCTTCCGTTGCTGGCTGTTCCACGCTTTGCGCAACCCGAGGAGATCGCGGGTTTCGTGAGCTACCTGGCTGGTCCCGAAGCCGCCTTCGTCACAGGAGCGAGTTTGACCATTGACGGGGGGTACGCGGCATGACGCGCAGCATCCTTGCCATTCGGAGACCTTGATTCATCATTTCGACCGCTCACGCGGTTGACGCACATAGGCCAAAGTACAAGAAAAGGGGGGGGCATGGCTCAAGCTCTGTGGGGGGGTATTATGGGCTGTATGTTGTTATGTGCTTCGGGCACATCGAGTGCCGAAGTTGCGGCGCCGGCGGCGCCCGAACAACTAGCAGAAGTTATCGTGACCGCGGAAAAGCGCGCCGAGCGTCTGAACGACGTGCCACTATCGGTGACAGCTGCAACAGGCGATGAATTGGTTCGCGCGGGTGTCTCCTCTGCGGCCGACCTGGAGAAGGTGGTGCCGGGCTTCATATTCGCCGCCAGCTCCTACGGCTCACCGATCTACAGCATCCGCGGCGTCGGCTTCTACGACGACGCAATGGCGATCTCTCCCGCCGTCAGCGTGTATGTCGATCAGATTCCGCTGCCCTTTCCGAGAATGACGGAGGGCGCAACGCTCGACTTGGAGCGGGTGGAGGTTTTGAAGGGGCCGCAAGGCACTTTGTTCGGGCAAAACAGCACGGGCGGTGCAGTGAACTATATCGCAGCAAAACCCACTTCCTCGTTCGAGGCGGGAATTGATGCGACTTACGGACGCTTCAACGAATTCGACGCGGGCGGGTTCGTGAGTGGCCCGATCGCAGAGGGGCTGGGCGCGCGGTTTGCGTTCAAGAGCGAACAGCGCGGCGACTGGCAACAGAGCAATTCCAGGCCCAACGACACACTGGGGCAACGCACATTCTTTGCAGGTCGCCAGCTGTTGGAGTGGCAAGCGAACAGCAGCATGCACTTCGAGCTGAATTTGAACGGCTGGATAAACAAGTCCGATACACAGGCGTTGCAGTACCAGAGCTATCATCCAAATACCCCGGGGGGCCTGCAAACCGGCATTGGCTATCCGAACTTTGCCGCCGACCTGATGGCAACATCGGTATCCGCAAACAACGACCGGGCCGCAGACTGGGATCCGCAGCCGGGGAAGTACACACCTGATGGCTTGAAGCGCGACGATCGATTTTATCAGGTCGCACTCGGAGCCAACTTCCAGATCGCGGACACTCTCGAGCTGATATCGAAGTCATCGTACTCGGATTTGCGCGTCGATTCGCCTGCCGACAGCGATGGCACTGCGTTGCCGAATAATCTGGCGATCTTGAATGGAACGCTCCGCTCCTACTCCGAGGAGCTGCGTTTGGCCAAAACCCCGGGCGATGGGGGATTGAGTTGGATGCTCGGAGGTAACTATCAACACGATGATACCGTCGATAATCAGGACGTCTACTTCAATGCAACCAACACCTTCGTCGGTCCGTATACGTTCGACTATATCGCCTTTGACAGCGACCAGAGAATCAGGACAAAAGCGGCATTCGGCAGCATAGATTATGAATTGACCCGAGCGCTGACCCTGCAGGCCTCGACGCGCTATACCGACCGGCGCACCCACTTCGACGGCTGCCTTTCTGATCCCGGAACCGATGGATTGTTTGGGCAGGCGTTCGGATTTCTCTCCACAGTCCTGTCGGGCACCCCGACCAGTGTGCCCTTGGGCGGATGCGTGACTTTGGATCTCATCTCGAACAAGCCGACTCGCATCGATCGGAATCTGAACGAACATAACATCTCCTGGCGCGGCGGTCTCGCGTGGAAGGTGACACCGGACACGTTGCTCTATGGCAATGTCACGCGCGGATTCAAAGCAGGCAGTTTCGGCACGCTGCCGTACATTCGGCCCGTGCAGGCGACCCCCGTTCCACAGGAGGAGCTCACAGCCTATGAGATTGGCTTCAAGGCAACTCTTGCGGACCGGACTTTGCAGCCGTCCGGCGCCATCTTCTACTACAGCTACGATGACAAACAGCTACGTGGATATCTGAACGCGGGCCCACCTTTCGGCAATTTGACGGCGCTGGTCAGCATTCCACACTCCCGTGTCGAAGGCGCGGAATTGGATGTGCGTTGGCTTCCGACACCCGGTTTGTCGATCAATGTCGGCGGCACCTATGTTTCTTCGAAAGTGCAGGGCTCCACCCTGGTACCGACTCCCATCGGGGTGACGATTGATGTGAATGGATTTGCCTTTCCCAACACGCCGAAATGGCAGGTCGTCAGCGATGCGGAGTATAAATTTTCCTCCATTGGACCGGTTGCGGTCTTTGTGGGGGGAAGCGCCACTTATCGCAGCGCGACCACCGCCTTCTTCGAGGACACCCGGGATTTCGACTTGCCGGCCTATGCGCTGCTGGATCTGCGGACCGGAGTCGAAACCGCCAGTGGCCGGTGGCGAGTCTGGCTTTGGGGCAAGAATGTCACTGACAAGTATTACTGGATCCATGCTGAAAAGATTACCGACACAGTGGCCCGTGTTTCAGGCATGCCGGCCACCTTTGGAGTCAGTGTCAGTACCCGATTCTGAGCGCAATCGAGGCGGCCAGGGGCGCGCAATTGCGCGTGCGGGTGTGGTGAAACTCGATGCTGTTGGGGAACATCAACATGGGAAGTCGACAGATCGACTCATTGTCGAGAAGAGTATTTATTACGCTGTCGATTTTCGCATGTGGTGAGTGCCACGGGGAAGGAAATCGTTTCGGCAGCACGGGAGTAGACCGGATGAAAGTTACATCGAATGAACCGCAGATCGTCCTGCTCGTGCGCTTTCGCGCCAAGGCGGGAAAGAAGGAGGAGTTTCGCAAGCATCTGTACGGACTCGTCGAGCGCATGCGAACTGAGAAAGCGTGGATCAATACGATTGTGCACGAGGACGAGGAGTCCAAAGACATCGTTCTGTATGAGACCTGGCGTGGAACGAAGCAGAGTTGGCTTGCCGAGGAATATCCGCGCCCCTACAGAGCGCCATACGAAGACCTCGTGAAAGAGCTGTTGGATGATCGCCACGTTACTTGGCTCGTTCCGACGGCCGCGTGGCGTGGCTAGTGGGCCTGGCAATGTGGGGCACGAGCTCATGGGCTCGGCGGGACATCACTCGCCGGCGAACACGGCTGCTCGGTCGCTGTGGCCGCCGTAAGCCGTCGCTATCACGGATTGGGTGGGTCGTGTCAGATGTCTGAGCCTTGGTTTACCGATCGCACCTCGGTTGAAAGGTACAACCAGCCGTCGTCGATCGCCGCGATGGTCGCGATGTGCCAGCCGGGCGGCATTACTTTGTCATCCACGCCCGTGCTTCTCACTCTGTTCGTTCACTCCGGCTCATTTACGACCGCGCAGGCTGCATCGCTCGGATCGGCAGAGCTGGCCGGCATGACCCTGGGAATCATTGCGATCGCGCTGGTGGTCGGCAAGATTGATCGCCGCCGATGGGCATTGGGTTCTATCCTTCTTGCTGTGGCTGGCCACCTGGTGACGGCCTATCTTGCGCGGCGCGGAATGTTCCTGCCGACCCTGTTGGCGCGCGCTCTGGCTGGCCTTGGCGAAGGATGCATCACCGGCATTGGTGTCGCGGCGTTGGGCGGGCTGAGAGTACCGGACGGGGGTTTTGGCTGGGCTGTGACCGGCAACTTGCTCGGAAGCGCAGCTATGTTCGCGTTGATGCCATATTTTCAAAGCAGTCAGGGATTCACGTCAGCGCTTGAAACGATTGTGGCTTATTCCCTGTGTTGTGCGTTGTTTCTACCATTTTTGCCGCATCGTGTACCGGCCGCCGTGCGGGTCTCCGCGGGAGCTTCACAGCACGCTGTGGGCCCGCAAGGTCCTGCTGCGATTGGGTTGGTCGGCATGCTGGTGTTCCTGGGCGGGCTTGGCGTGGTTTGGCCGATTACTCCGCAGATTGGAGTCGCTCAGCACATAGATTCCGTCGAAGTGACACGCGCCCTGTCGCTCGCGGGAATCGCCGGTGCGGCCGCCGGAATTCTGGTGGGGTGGCTGGGAACGCGCGTCGGGCGCGCAGTTCCGATTCTCGTTGGCGCCTGCGGAGTTACGATTTCCATGGTGACGCTAAATTGGCCAGGGCATCACACTGCCTTTTTCGTCAGTGCCATCACAATCATGACATTCTGGATTTTCAGCGTGCCCTACTATTTCGGAGCGTTAGCCATGATGGACGTCACTGGCCGGGTGGTCACCCTGAGCATGGCCATGCAGACATTGGGGCTGGCGTCCGGGCAAGCACTCGCCGCCTGGATCTTGACCTCTACATCCAACTTTACATCCGTTATCGGTACGGGAATGACGTTGGTGATTCTGGGCGCCGGAGCGGTCGTATTTGCCATGCATCTGTTTCGACGCGCAGTTAACGACGCCAAAAGAGTCCCGCAAGTTGAGCAGACCGGTCTTTGAAGGGTCGCGGCGCACCGGCGCGTGGAGTCACCTCGCCTGGCTCGCTCACAGGTCTTGCTTGAGCGATTCGGCCGCCGCGTTTCGTCCCGCCAGCGTGCCGAAAGTGAGTGCCGGTCCGAGCGTACTCCCTGCGCCCCAATATCCCTGTCCGACCGGCGACGCAACGCAGTTTCCCGCGCCATAGAGTCCGGGAATGGGTTGGCCATGCGTATCCAGCACTTGTGCTCGGGCGTTGATGATGGGTCCCCCGTTGGTGTCCAACATGCCTGCGCCTACGATGATCGCGTGATAGGGGCCATTGTCCGACAAGGGATACATGGTGAAATTCGGACCCGGATTGTGCGGCCACCGGGTATCGGTTCTTTCGACTGAGTCCACGTTCTTATGCCAATCCCCATCATATGGATACAGCCCGCGTTTGAATTGACTATCCTTTCCGGCTTTGGCGTCACGGTTGAATTGACTAATCTGCTGCTGCAGGCCCGTGAGGAAATTCGCATCCAGCGTCCTCGCGCCGATTCTGGCCGCCAGAGTGTCCAGCCGCTGCTGGATCGCTTGCCCGAGTGTGGCAATAGTTGGGGCGGTAATTACGAAATCTGCGCTCGTGCCCGGTTCCGGCAGCAACATGTCGCCGGCGAACAGTTCGGCGGTCCGCTGGTCGTAGATCATGAACAGTAGGTCGTTTGGATATTCATTCTCCGTCTCGTCGAATACGAAATGCGCACGTCCGCGGACGTTGTAGTTGCGCTTCTCGTCGACAACCCGTCGTCCATACTTGTTCACCAGGATCATGCTGTCACCTGGCGGGATTTCCAGCGTCATCGGTACGCTGGGTGATTGAAGTGCCTGTTCGAGGATTACCTGCGACCGCCACGCATTCGCCATATTGCCCAACATCGCGCCCACCTCTATACCGATCTTCACGAAGTCCCCTTGGGCTGCCGGTACCGAGCAAGCGCCGTGAATGGGGCCTGGCTGGAAACAGCGCAGCAATTGTTGATTCTGACTGTAGCCACCGGTACCAAACATGACCGCCTTGTTGGCCCGCAAAAGGACCGTGTCGCCCTTGGGATCGCTCGCAGCTAACCCGATCACCTCACCTTTCGCATTGCGTTCGATACCCGTGACGCGATGCTTCAGCAGGAACTTCACCGGCTTGTCCGCTAACCATTCTTTCAACTGATGGACCAACTCTGAGCCGCGACCCCAGGTGCCGTCGGGTTTTAGCGGCACCAGTGCTCGCCCGCGCGGGGCCTTATTCAGATCGGTATGGTCAAAATAGTCATAAACCGCCGCGGTTACGGATCTGATCGCGCCTGCCGCCTCCAATGACTCGATGACCTTCGCGCTGTTGTCGTAGTAGGCTTCAATCAGGGCAAACTCATTCGCCTCAATCCCGAGGTTTGGCAGATCCTCGCGATAACGTGCCGGAAATCCGTCCCGGACCATGTAACGGATCGCGTCCATCTTAGGGTCCGTCGTGCCCGCCGCGCGCATGAATTGGTTGTTTGGAATCCAATAGGCACCTGCGGATTTTGCCGTGGTACCGCCAATCGTCGGAGCACCTTCCACGACTATCACCCGGCCGCCCGCTTGCACGACAGCGATGGCCGCGGAGAGCGCTGCGGCGCCCGATCCGACAACCAGCACATCGGCCTCTCGAGCCCAGCGCCGCGAGTTATTTGAAATGCCGGCGCTTGCGTTGCCGGCTACGGCCGTTACACCCGTTGCCGACACCGTTTGACGGATAAATTCCCTCCGGGTCGACATTGAGAATTTCTTTGTAACTTCAGTCATCTCGCTCTCCCCGGACTGGCCCGGAAGGGCTCCGGTAGGGTGCGTCCACGCGGCTGTGTTCCGTCCGATCGGCATGTCAGTACTGTGCGGACAGGGTGATTCCAAATGTAGTCGGTTGTCCCGTGATCCGCGCCAAGGTGTCCTGAATCTTAACAACATGGATCCAATAGTATTTATTGGTGACGTTTTGTCCCCAGAACTGCACGCGGTACTTTCCGTCGGTCGTCTCAAAGCCCAAGCGCAAATCCAGCAGTGCATAGGACGGCAGCTCGTAGTCGCTGGCTGTCGTATAGGCTTCCGAGCGAGGCGTGCCGTCAGGGGGGCCCGCAAAGGCCGCAAGTGTCGAACTGCGATAGACGACGTTGGCGCCGATAAAGGTGTTCCAGTTCGAGGCAATTGGAAAGGTGTACTGAGCGTCCGCGAGTAGATTCCACTTTGGGGTGTAAGTGAAATGCGACCCTTTGATGTTCACGCCACAGGACCCGATCGTCGACCCGGGCGGACACGACGGATCGGGGGAAGGTTGAAACCCATAGAGCGCGTCGGGGCTCGCCGTACGGTAGTCGCCAGTCACCTTGGAATCGATCATCGTCGCTGCCGTATTGAGCATCAACCCGGTGAGCGGCCGAAAAGTCGCACTGAGCTCTGCACCATTCACCCGGGACTCGGGAATGCTGACCTCGCCTGGCAGGTTCCCGAAGATCGCGCCCGTGTAGAGGTAGCCGAGCAACTGCTTGTTCTTGTAGCTGTAGTGAAACGCGGCGCCGGCGAGCTCGATTTTGTGTTCCAGATAGGAGCTCTTGAAACCCACCTCATAAGCTGTCAACTCTTCCTGTTTGATTGGCTGCACCTGCACGTTCGTGAGATAGGGCAGAGTGCCGAAACTGCCGGACTTGAACCCCCGCGTCACGTTTGCGTACAGCATTGCGTCATCGACCGGCTTCCAAGATAACCCGCCCCGCCACGAGATATTGTGCTCCGGAAGCTCGGTGTGAACGTTGTCCACGGGATAGTTGAAGTTGGGGGAGTTCGGATCGCCCTCAAAGGTCGCGCAGCCTCCGGGGGCAATGTAGGACGGGCTGCCAGGATCGGGAATAGTGAAGATTCCGTGCAACACATTCGACAGCAAGCCGAATCCGGAGGAGAAGATCCCATCGCCTTGGTCGCGCAGGCAGCCGTCGAAGATCCGCTTGTCCTTCGTATAGCGCACGGAAGCCTGCGCGGTGAGCGCATGCGGCAATTTGTAATCGAGGCTTCCGAACGCTGCTTCGGTGGTAATCCGCTGATTGCTCTGATTATCGATGCCGCTGCCTGCGTAACGATACTCAAACGGGGCACCCTTGAAGAGCCCGGTGTTTGTGCCGTCGAAGGTGATCAGCTGATTATCGTGCGTGTTGTCGTGCTGATAGTTACCGCCCAGCATGAAGTTCAAGCGCTCCTCCGGGCCGGCCGAGCCGCTCAAGCGCAGCTCCTGACCGAATGAGTGTATGGCTCCCACTATCTGGTTACGGCCGTCCAGATATTCGGTACCGTCAAAGTCAACGGGGCTGTTGATTCGCAGGTCCGAGTAGGCGGAGATCGATGTCAGGGTCAGCCGATCGGTCACTGCGTAATCGGCGCGGAGCGCTCCCTGATAGAATGCATCATCGCGCTGAAAGCTGATCTGGTCCCAATCGGCGGCGCGATCGTTATTCACGACCGGGTAAGTGCGCAGCTCGGCGTCGAGGTTCGGTTGTGCCGGCGAGCCGGTAAAGCCGTTGTAGCGTGGGTCGGGGCCATCGTTGCTCGTTGGAGTGATCGCCGAATATTTGCGGTATTGCGGTGCCTGGCTATCCGACCGATCCTTCCAGCCGTTCAAATTGAATTCGACTTTGAGCGGGTCACCCGGATTCCAATCCACGAGCAGTCTGCCGGTCCCGAAATTCCGGCCGCCCAACGTGCGATTGGATGTCTCACTTTGTTGCCAGCCGTCGCTTCGCTCAAACCGACCCGACAAACGCGCCGACAGGCCGTTCGCGATGCCCCCACTGACGTAGCCCTGCGCCTGAGCGGCGTTGAACCGTCCATAACCCAGATCACCGCCAAAATGAAACTCCTGGGTCGGCTTGGCGGCAATGTAGTTGATCGCGCCCCCGGTGGAGTTTTGACCGAACAGAGTGCCTTGCGGCCCCTTGAGGACTTCGAGCCGTTCGAGATCCAACGATGCCCCTTCGGCCATGCGTGAAAACGGGATTGGCACCTGATCCATGTAGATGCTGACGGTCGGCGCGATTGCGATCGCTTCGTCGTAGAAGCCGATACCGCGAATCGTAAATATCGGGGCGCCGTAGGCGCTTTTGGCAAAGGTGAAACCTGGAACCACCTTCGCCAGATCCGCGGCGGATGAAACGCCCAACTCTTTGAGAGTGTCGCCGCTCGCCGCGGTCAGGGAGAGCGGCACGTCGCTGAGTCGTTCTGCGCGCTTCTGCGCAGTCACAATGACTTCAGCAATCGCGCCGGTGTCGCCCTCCGGTGCGGTCTCCGGCGCACTCATCGTCGGGGCATCCGCGACCCGGACCTCAGCCGAAAGGTCTGTTTCCCAAACTGCCGCCATCATCAGAAAGTACACCGCACTCTTGTGCATTTCCGATCCCCCGTTCGTTTTAGCAGTCGTGGCGTAAGCCGTGCAATCTGCGCGACTTGTACACCAACACGCGCTCGCGGTCAATAATAAACTTTACGAACGTATATTTTAATAGTGACCAAACCCTGGATTGAGTTGACACGGATGGTTGAAATATCACAACTGTACGATCGTAAAATAGTAATTTATAATCCGGCACTCGTGACGGAACTGCGCAATCATGGGCACCGACGAGCAGGCACCTAATGACATCTCGGATTGAGCCATTTCACCTCGCCATTCGCGATGAAGATCTCAGTGATCTCAGATACCGAATCGATCGCACGCGCTGGCCGGACAAAGAGACCGTTGAGGATTGGTCGCAGGGCGCGCCGCTCGCCAAGGTTAAGGCTCTCGTGGAGTATTGGGGAACAGCGTATGACTGGCGACGTTGCGAGGCGATGCTGAACGAGTTCGGTCAGTTTCACACTCCGATAGACGGAATCAGTGTGCATTTTCTTCACGTTCGTTCCCCGCACGCAGACGCGCTCCCGATCATTCTCACTCATGGTTGGCCAGGCTCGGTGATCGAGTTCCACAAGGTGATCGCACCTCTCACCCGTCCCGACGAGTATGGTGGGGACGCCGGCGATGCATTTCACGTCGTGGTCCCGTCATTACCGGGGTTCGGGTTTTCTGACAAACCTACGCTAGCCAGTTGGACGGTTCCTCGGATCGCGCGAGCGTGGTCGGGGCTGATGAGGCGACTCGGCTACGAACGATTTGTTGCGCAGGGTGGCGACTGGGGTGCAGGTGTAACCACCGCGCTCGGCCTGCAGCGGCCGGCGGAACTCGCCGCAATCCACTTGAATTTCCCTCTGGTGTGTCCTGACGTACTTCCGCACGATAGCCTGATCATAGAAGAGCAAGAGGCGTTGTCTGCGCTCAATGCTTACGTCACGAACGAGTCAGGTTATGCTAAACAACAAGCAACTCGTCCGCAGACAGTCGGTTACGGACTTACTGACTCACCGGCCGCATTGGCAGCCTGGATCTACGAAAAGTTTCACAACTGGACGGATTGCGATGGCGATCCAGAGAGTGTTCTCACTCTGGACGACATGCTCGATAACATAAGTATTTATTGGCTGACGGGAACCGGCACATCATCTGGCCGAACCTATTGGCACAATGCGGGAGCAGTCGCGGGCGGATTTGCCGGCCCCGTGCTCGATATACCCGTTGGCTGCAGCATCTTCCCGCGGGAAATATATCGAGCGCCACGAAGATGGGCGGAGCGCAAATACAAAAATCTAATCTACTGGAACGAACCGGAGCGCGGCGGCCATTTCGCGGCATTCGAGCAGCCGGCGATATTCGCTGACGAATTGAGAAATTGCTTCCGCGGCATACGCGCGAATTAGAATCGGGGCCAACAGGGTCGGATTGCCACGCCGAAAGGTGCAGCTCAAAGTTCACAGACCTGTTGCCAGGCAAGCGTCGCCAGTGGTGCGACAAATTCGGCCATTTGCTTCGCATGTGCGGATGCCGCAGTGCTGCGTGCAACGCGGGCTTTGATGCCGTGGAGAATGGCCGCCAGGCGAAACATATTGAAGATGATGTAAAAATCGTAGTTGGGAATGGAGCTGCGGCCGGTGCGGCGGCAATATGCCTGCACATAAGCCTCCTCGGTGGGAATGTTGACAGCTTCCAGGTCCAAACCCATAACACCGGTGATCAGGAAGGGTGGCAAGCGGTACATCATTGCATGAAAGGCAAAGTCGGCCACGGGATGACCCAGGGTCGAAAGTTCCCAATCCAGCACGGCAACTACTCGCGGCTCGCTCGCATGGAAAATCAGGTTGTCGCAGCGAAAGTCGCCGTGTATCAGGGTCGTTTCATCGTCCGCTGGAATTTGGGCGGGCAGCCAATCCAGAAGCTTGTCGAGGTTGACATCGGACCCGGCGATTGAGTCCGAGCGATATTGCGCGGACCAGCGCTTGATCTGACGAGCGACGTATCCTCCTCGCACGCCATACGTACCGAGTCCGAGTGCATGGTAGTCGAGCGAGTGCAATTGAGCGATTGCCTGATTCATTGCGTCGAAGTAGCGCGGCCGCTCATCTCGTGGCACGGCTGGAAAGCTCGTGTCCCAAATGGAGCGGCCTTTCACCATGCCCATGACATAGAAGCGGCTGCCGATCACGTCTTCCTGGCTGCATAGTGCGTATGGCTGGGGCACTGGATACCCTGTCTGGAAAAGTGCGTTCAGAACTCGAAACTCACGCTCAATTGCATGCGCACCAGGGAGCAGGGTGCCCGTGGGCTTGCGTCGCATGACATAACTCTGTCCTGGCGTAGTCAACTTGAATGTGGGATTCGATTGGCCTCCTTGAAACTGCTCGACCTCGAGGGGGCCGCAATAGTCCACTACGTGGATTCTCAACCAAGCGTCCAGCCGGCAAGTGTCGAACTGGTGTTCGGGTCGCACCGGTTCTGTTCCGGCATTCTGGCGCTGGCGATCACTCATTGATGAGGTCCCGAAATTGTGGGTACATTCGGCTCGAGTCAGTTCTCGCTGGTGACGCATTTGTTCCGATTGAAGAATGCTTCGACCGCATTCTGTAAGTCGCTCGTGCGCACGCAGGCTTGAAAGTTAATTCGCTCCACGTCGAGCTGCACGGAAAACGGTCGCTGCAGCGATTCGCGCAACATCCGCTTGGTGAGCGCAAAGGCGTCGCGCGGAAACGCGGCGAGTTCGGACGCCATGGCCTGTGATGCGAGAGCCAGATCGCTGGCTGGAACACATCGATTTACGATGCCGGCGGCCAGCGCCTCATCCGCGGTCATTGCCCGAGTCAGGAAGGCAAATTCCATGGCCTTTCTCAGCCCCATCACCCGCGGCAAGGTCCAACTGAGGCCTCCATCGGGAGTCGCCGCAATCTGACTGTACGCGAACACAAAACGAGCATCAGCTGCTGCAATGGCATAGTCACAGGCAAGCAGGAGGCTGATTCCTGCGCCGGCAGTCGCGCCGTGCACCGAGGCTAGTGTCGGAATCGGAAGTGCGACGATCGACTCGATCACTCTATTCAACTGTAAGATCAGCGTGCCAGCTTCGCGAGCGGCTATCTCCGGCGGCGTTCTGTGCAAATAGGCAAGATCCCCGCCGGCCAGAAAGCCGCGTCCGGCACCGCAAAGCATCACTGCGCGCACGTTCGCGTCTCGGGAGACGTTTTCGAGCGCGACTTGCATTTCCTCCGCCCAGCGCAGTGTGATGACATTCACATTCGAAGGCTGCGAAAAGCGAATCACGGCCACCGGACCGTCGGTCGTGAGACTCAGAACCTGTTCGGAGCAGGTCATCGGGCCGCTCACGATTAGCGCAGCCAGGGGCGCGGCTGAATGCTCAAAGCCTGCATGAGACCCTTGATTTGCGAAAGATCTATGCTGCCAAAGCCACCCGCCGCATGGATGGCGTCGACGGCCTCGACTCCTACTTCCGGTCGCATGGAGTCGGGCAGATCATCACCCCAGGACCACAAGCTGCCACGAGTTAGTGGAGAGTAACCAGTGGGGTAGCTCGCATCCATTACATCACCGTCGGCATAGTGTTCCCATTCATCCCCTGTCGGATCCTTCCAATAGTCAAACACCTGACTACCGAGCACGTGGCGACCAATGCCCCAGTGGTGCGTCCATCCCCGTGCTCGAAGGTGCTGATGGCCCTGGCCTACCGCGTCCAGGTCCAGTGTCTCAAACGATACGTGCAACAGACTCGTACCGGGGCCGCCGAGTAGAGCAACGCTGTGGTGATCTGCAGGCGAGGTGCCGCGATTCAGGCGGAAGAAGCCCAGACCGGGTTGGCCGTCGGGCAAGAATTGGATATCGCTGGGAATCAGCCCAAAGTGACGCATATACCACAGCGCCGAGCGTCGAAAATCCGGACGCTGCAACACTACGTGGCCGAGCTTGAAGATGGGACTGGGTCCTGCTGTGCGCCGTATCGTACCGTTCACGCGAGCCTTGTGCTGGGGGGTGTTGACGGCAGGAACCGAATCGAGCCCTGTAAGTGGCTTCACGCGCTCAAAGCCATATGCGAAATCGACTTGCAGTCCATCGGGATCCTGAACCCGTACTCGCCATCCTCCACCCGGGCTGTCCGCGTTCTCCACGGTTGCGCCCGTTGCGTCTGCCAGCTTTTGGAGATCATCCGGGCTACGCGCTCCGAGGGCGAATCCGATGCAGGCGTCCCGGTCCGCAGGAGTGACCGAAACGAGATACGGGATATCTCCGTGGCCGCGAAAATACTGGCGGTCGCCGGAAGACTCACACACGACTAGCCCGAAATCCTCCAGAAATTGACGCATCTGAGCAACATCGCGGCGTTCGAAAGCAATATTCAGCATTGCATCTGCACGAACGATTGAATCCGGTCGAACGACCCGCTCGAAAGCAACGTCTTCCATCACGCACCTCGATAGTGTCGACGGCGCTCAGTGAACCCCTCGCGGAAGGGAATGTATGCCGTCCCGTTAATGTGGATTACTGCACGCGTGTTCAGTACTCTCCCCGCGACATCAGCGCCACGTGCCATCAGCTCACGCCGTGATGTGAAAATGCCTGTCGACAACGCTCGCCGTCTCCACGGGCCGGGAGTATTTAAATATAAAACTGTACAGTCGTAAAGGACAATTCGCACTCCTGGAGCCGACCCGAGTGTCCTCCGATGAAAACCACCCGAATGTTCTTGGTAGGCCCGCGGCCGTCGTGTGCTGTGCGTGCGGCCTAAAAGGAGTTGGCGCCGATCTCAGTTGTCCGGGGCGCCTTCCACAACCCAAGCGCGGAGGATGTCAATGTCAGTTGCGCTGAGTTGGCCACCAAGCGGCATCCTTGACCCGCCTCCATGGACTGCTGCCTGCGTGCCTGCGATCTTGTACAGGAGGTAGCTGTTCTTCTCGGAGCCGGGCGTTACCAGCGCCATGACCGCCTGACGACTCTGCTTTCCGACGAGATTTGCGTGAGCTGTGCCGTCTTCGAGAACCAGACCTTCCTGGGCGCTGGCACTTTGATGGCACACGACACAATTAGCGTCAAAGATCGGCTGGACTTGCCCCCTGAAACTGATCCGCGCGCTGGAAGGCGGAGTGATACCTCCGGACTGTGCCAGTATCACTCCCGGGAGTGCGGGAAGGGGGGTTGCAGAGGCGATTAAGACGCAAAGCAATGCAGCTGCCCCAACGACAGAATGCCGCTGGCGGTGGCAGAATGCACTTTTCTTCTTGCGTATGAGTTGCTCAATATCATGAATCACTATACTAGTGTAAAGTTTAACGAGAACGGGCGCAAGTGGCCCGAGCGGGCCGCCAAGTGTCCTGTTTTCGCTTTGAGTGGCCAGCTGTGATCCGAAAAAGAAGTCAACCGGCGCCATCGAGAACCGAATCGGCTCCGCCGTCGGCGCCGCGCCGCGGCAACCAGGCTTCCCAGCGCCGCAAGCAGCAACGTAGCATCGAAACACGTTTGACGATCCTCGAGTCAGCTCTCGCCGAATTCGCTGAAAAAGGCTACGACGGGGCCAGTACGCGGGGGATCGCCGAGCGGGCCCAGATACAACACCCCTTGATCACCTATCACTTCAAGACCAAGGAGATCCTCTGGCGCGCGGTCGCAGTCCATTTTCATGCCCAGATTAAAACGCTTTGGGACGAACACATCCCACGGGACTCTGTGCTTACGCCCATGGAGCGCGTGCGGGAGGAGTTTCGCACCTTTCTGCGCTTCACAATCGAGCATCCACACTTTCATCATTTCATGCTGAATGAGAACAGGCCCGATAGCCCACGGCTCGCCTGGCTGATGAAGAACATGCTGGCCGACAACATTGGGCGCGTTCTGCCGCAAATCCGAGCAGCGCAGCAAGCCGAGGAATTGCCCGATGTCGAGCCGGTCTTGATCCATTACATGCTGATTGGAATGACATCGGTACTTTCATCGCTTGCTCCGGAGATCCGCAAGTTCTCCGGTCTGTCGGTTGACGATCCGAATGTGCTCGATTCCTATTGGAGGCTGATCGAAACGTTTGTGTTCAACGGCCGACGATACGGTAAGGGTGCTCTACCGAACGGCAGCGTTCCTCCCCAGCGCAAGGGTCGGCACGAGACGGCCGACTGAGCGGCATGAAATGAGTCCGGTGGCATTGAGGTTCGTGCCACCAACAGCGGCTTGCTTGAAAAACTGCACAGGTGTAAAGTAAATATAGAAATAAACAGACCACTCGACACACGTGCCCCGGAGAGCTCGACATGCCGAAGTCCGTCAACCAGCAGGTTTGGCTGAAGTCTCGTCCGAATGGAATCCCACAAGCAGAAAATTTCGCCATCCGCGACGGAGACGTTCCAAAGATCGTCTCCGGCGAGTTGCTCATACGCAACCATTTTCTGTCCGCCGATCCGGCCATGCGCGGTTGGATTGCTGACTCGAGCAATTATTGGCCACAGATTCAGATCTCCGAGACGATGCGCGCCTTTTCGGTCGGTGAGGTGATCGATTCGCAAAACCCCAAGTACGCTGTCGGTGATCGCCTGATGGGAATCTTCGGTTGGCAGGAGTATTCCGCATCGACGGACAAGTACGTAATGCTCAAGGTCAAGGATGCGGGGTTGCCACTCTCCTTGTATCTGGGGGTGCTGGGGCTGAACGGTCTCACCGCGTATTTTGGGCTGTTGGAAGTCGGGCAGCCAAAGGCGGGCGAGACAGTCATCGTGTCGACAGCGGCCGGAGCTGTAGGCTCATGCGTGGGACAGATCGCCAAGCTCAAAGGTTGCAGGACCGTGGGAATCGCCGGCGGAGCCGAAAAGGTTCGCCAGTGTTTGGATGAATTCGGATATGACAGCGCGATTGACTACAAGGGCGGTCGCGATCTCGATGCTGCGATCGAAGCTGCGTGCCCGGACGGGATCGATGTGTACTACGACAACACCTCTGGCTCGATCAGCGACGCCGTGTTACGCAATTTGAACATCGGTGCACGCATCGTCATTTGCGGCACGGCGTCCTATCCGAGCTGGAACCCTTGGAACAGCGGCCCGCGTCCTGAACGTCACCTGCTCGTAAAGCGTGCAAAGATGCAAGGGTTCCTGACTACCGATTTCCATTCGAGATTCGATGCGGCCGTCACAGATCTGTCGGGGTGGGTCAGGAGCGGCAAGATACGCTTCCGAGAGCAAATGTTGGACGGAATCGAACATGCGCCTGGTTCGATTCAAAAACTCTACACCGGCGAAAATACGGGCAAGCTGGTGATACGGCTGCCGGCAGCGGGCGGCCGTTAGTCGCGCAGGAGTGCGGGCATGTCAAAGGTAATCATCAGTTGTGCTGTCACTGGCGCGGTACATACACCGACAATGAGCCGTTTCTTGCCGATTACGCCTGCGCAAATTGCGGCTCAAGGAATTGAGGCCGCCGAGGCCGGAGCGGCCGTGTTGCATCTACATGCGCGCGATCCGAAAGACGGCCGTCCGACACCAGACCCGGCGGTATTCATGCAGTTTCTGCCGCGCATCAAGGAAGCCAGCGACGCAATTGTAAACATCACAACGGGCGGAGGGCAGGGGATGAGCCTGGACGAGCGACTGGCTGCTGCTCTGCGAGCGTCTCCGGAGCTCGCCTCGCTCAATATGGGCTCGATGAACTTCGGAATGTATCCGATGCTCGAGCGCTATGAAAGTTTCGAGCACCCGTGGGAGTCGAGCTACCTGGAGTCCTCGCGCGGCTGGATTTTCCGCAACACGTTTGCGGACATCGAGAGCATTCTGGAAAGACTCGGTAAGGGACATGGGACGCGCTTCGAGTTTGAATGTTACGACGTTGGACATCTTTACACTCTGGCCCACTTTCTGGACCGGAAACTGGTCACGCCGCCGTTGTTCGTGCAATCAATTTTCGGCATCCTCGGGGGCCAGGGAGCCGATCCCGAGAATTTGCTGCATTCGCGCAGGATCGCGGACAAGTTGTTTGGCCGTGACTACCGTTGGTCAGTCATGGCCAGCGGTCGGCATCAGATTCCGTTCACGACAATGGCCGCCCTCAACGGGGCGAATGTCCGAGTAGGGCTGGAAGACTCTTTGTATGCGGGCAAGGGCCGTCTGGCGACTTCAAACGCCGAGCAGGTGCGCCTCATTCGACAGATTCTCGAGGCGCAGTCGCTGGAGATTGCCTCGCCGGCGGAGGCCCGTGAATTGCTGGCCCTCAAAGGGGCCGCAAACGTGGCCTTCTAGCAGCGCTTCTTTCGAGCGAAAATCCTCCTACAATATCGTCCTGGCGGCCTTCCGGGTATAGGGTTACCTGGATTCGCCGCTTTCGCTCGTTGCTAGGGAACAAATCTTTCGTATGAAGCGATCAGCCCCTCCCGGCAGCCGGAGACCTCGGCGCCCTACAGCCCTCGCAGCACATGGCTTGGGCGCCCGCAAGCTCAGACGCAAGGAGCAACAGCGCGCGATCAATACGCGCGTCCTGATCCTCAGGGCGGCTCTCTCGGAGTTTTCCCAGCAGGGTTTTGAGGCCGCCAGTATTCGTAACATCGCTGAGCGAATTGGGGTCAAGCATCCCCTGATCACATACCACTACAAAACCAAGGATATTTTGTGGAGAGCGGTGGCGGAGCACGTTTTTTCCGAGATTCGCAATCTTTGGGACCAGCAGGCGTCTCCTGATTCAGATTTGCCTCCGATCGAGCGCGTTCGAGCAGAATACCGGACGTTGTTGCGCTTTACGTTGGAATATCCGGATTTCCACCACTTTATGCTGCGCGAAAGCCGACCTCATAATCCACGCTTGGCGTGGCTCGTAACACGACACCTCAAGCCCCTGTTGAAAGGCCGGCTGATGCCCCAGTTGAAGGCTGCCCAGAGAGCGCGACAGTTGCCCAAAGCAGATCCTGCCTTAATTCATTACATGCTGATCGGTATGATCTCTGTTCTTTCCTCACTTGCCGACGAGATACGCCTGGTTGCAGGCATATCGCCGCACGATCCCAGAGTCGTGGACAACTACTGGCAGCTCATAGAGCTCGCCGTGTTCAGGGCCCCCTCGTTCGCAGACCCGAACTAGGGTCAGCACAATCAGCCGGCCACGATACGATTGGAAAGGCCACCGATAACCTGGCTCGTGCGCCTGTCATGCAATGTCGCCGTCACGATATCTCCTGGCTGCATGAATGGGCGCCCCTTGATCATCTCGATCCGCAACTCCCGCTTACGTACCTCATCGTCCATCAGATGTGTCTTGAGGATATCGACGAGCTTCTCTGACGCCGCGGCCGTCACGCCCGCCGGCGTTCCCGTAAGCAAAGCGTCGCCAGATTTGAGGTCCATGTTAGAGGCAATGAATGTCAACGATTCCGCGGGTTTCCAGATCAGGTCGGATGACGGCGCCTTCTGTCGAAGCTCCCCATTCAGTGACAGGCTGATCTCGAGATTGGGCAGGGTCTCGGCGACTTCACTGCGGTCCAACAGCCAAAGCACCGGACCATTGGGACAGAACGTACGGTAACTCTTACCCTGAAACCACTGCAGGAAGGTTGCTCCGAACATCGTATCCCTCGCCGAAACATCGTTGCACAAAACGACGGCCGCAACGTAGTCCCCAATGTTGCTGTCAGTCACCTCAGTCGTAGCGTTCAGGCTCGTGCGAAGGACAAGCGCGAATTCCACCTCGTAGTCGAGCAACTGGACTTCGCGAGGCCGGACAATATCGGCATAGGGGCCAGTCAAGGCCGAGCTCGCTTTGGGGAAAATCAGATTGGACTTGCGGATCCGATGTCTTGCCTCCTCCGCATGCCCGCCGTAGTTCAGACCCTGGCACAAAACCACTGTATCCCTGGTCAGGGGGCTCAGCAGTTCACCGGCAGGTACTTTCACCGGTGCCTCAACGGGCACGTCGGCACCTTCAAATGCATCAATCAATGCCTGCGTAGTGGTGGCATTGACCGCCAAGGGCAGCACCGTGAGCGTGTCGGACGAGGCTACAGGACCGGGCCCCTGCAAACGCCCCCACCGCACACCAGTTCCATTGCGATAACGAACGATCAGTTTACTCATATACGGGTCCTTTATTGTTTGCGATTCAGCTCCTGAGCCCGGTTAAAGTCTATCATGTAACACTATACAACCGTAAAGGACATGTATACAGCCATCGGTCGACATGTCCCAGGCCACGGCCAGGTGCTTGACTGAAAAACTGTACGAGCGTAAAAACAATATTGACACGCGACCTCATCGACCGGGCTGCATCCTGCTCGGCGGGCTTACACTGATTGCATGTCAGACCCATGATCATGACAAAAGACGGCGGCGTTCCAGGATCAGTTGCCCTCATCACCGGTGGCTCGCGTGGCATCGGCCTCGAAACGGCACGGCAGCTCGGCCAACGCGGGTTTACCGTGGTGCTGGGCGCCCGCAACAAAGAGAAGGGCGAACAGGCGGCCCAAACTCTGCGTTCTGAAGGGCTGAAAGCCGAAAGTGTGCAGCTTGGAGTCGAAGACGCAGACGACCGGCGCGCGGTTCACGATTACTTCGCCAGACTGCACAGAAAGCTCGATGTGCTCATAAACAACGCCGGCGTCTGGCTCGAGAGTCCGAGTGCGTCCGATGCGACGCCGAATCGCACCAGCACCGTTTCCTGGAAGGTTTTGCAGCAGACGTTCGACATCAATTTCTTCGGGCCCGTGCTCTTGACGCAATTGATGTTGCCCCTCATCCGGGCTGCACCTGCAGGGCGCATCGTCAATGTTTCGAGCATTCATGCATCCCTCACGCTGCATTCAGATCCGACCTCGGTGGTGTATCCCCACAAGCCGTTCGCATATGCGGCCTCAAAATCTGCGCTCAATGCATTCACGGTACAACTCGCTCACGAACTGCGCGAGACGCCGATCAAGGTGAATTCGGCGCACCCGGGATGGGTCAGGACTCAAATGGGCGGGCAAAGCGCACTCCTGGACACGGTTCAGGGAAGTTGGACGAGCGTCCATCTCGCCACGCTCCCGCCCGACGGCCCCACGGGAGGATATTTCTTTCTGGAGGAGTCGCTTCCGTGGTGAGGTTTGAGGCATGAGCGTGGGGAACGATGTTCGAACTGGGCGAAGGTACGCTGAGACCCTCGGAACTGATTTGCTGCTGCCACCAGAAACCATCGCCGTTCGACGGGAGGCGCGCGCCTTCGCAGAAGATGTGCTGAGGCCGATCGCGCACGAATTGAATTGTACGCCTGAACGCCGCGACGGATTTCGTCACGATGTATTCCAAGCTATCGCGCGCGCCGGCCTGTTTGCAACTCCATTTGCAGAAGACGTCGGGGGACGGGGACTCCAGTATCCCACCCTCGGGACGTTGGTTGTGGTGGAGGAATTGGGCTACTACTCCGCAGGCATCGCCTCCGCGATGTACGATGCGCATGCTATTTTGGTTGGCAAGACGTTGGACACGGCAGGCGGTGCACTCCGAGCCCGGTTCCTCCCGCGTCTGATTCGGGGAGAGTTTGTCGGCTCGTTCGCGACCAGCGAGCCCCAGGCCAGCACCGATTTGTCTGCACGATCCGTGCATACCGTCGCCCATCCGGTACCGGGCGGTTGGTCCGTGAGTGGTCTCAAGCGCTGGATTACCAACGCCCCGGCAGCGGACTACGTCGTTCTGTTGTGCCGAACGGGTGAGAGGCTTTCGCTTCTGTTTGCCGACATGCACCAGGACGGCATCACTGTTGGCGACCCTGATCTGAAGATGGGAAATCACGCTCAACTGACGGCCGATGTCCAGTTGGCGAAAGCCTTCGTACCCGAAGAAAATGTCATAGGCGATCCCGGAAGCGGACTACGCACCGCTCTGGCGTCCCTGGCCCTCGGCAGGATGGGAATTGGTGCGGTGGGAGTTGCGCTCGCGCAGCGGGCATTTGATGTATCCGCCGACTACATCTCACGCCGAACGGTTTTCGGAAAGCCGATCGGATCGTTCCAACATTGGCAGTTTCGATTTGCCGAGCATGCTTTGGAGATCGAGATGGCTCGCTCGCTCTATCAGAAGGCCGGCCAGATTGCGGATCATGGTGGTGACACGTCGGTACTCGCGGCTATGGCGAAGATCAAAGGCAGTGCGCTTGCGGTCGATGTCGCTCGCGATGCGATTCAGGCGTGCGGTGGATATGGGTTTGCGCGCCAGATTATGGGCTCCGGGGAGACTTGGCCCCTGGAGGCCCTATATCGAGACGCGAAGATCGGCGAGATCTACGAAGGGGCGAATGAGGTGCAAAAGTGGATCGTTGCCCGGAGGATTTTTGGCCGAGAAATAACTGGGTAGCCAGCCATGCGAAGGTGGTTTGAGACTATTGAGCTCAGCGTGAGCCGCGGGATTGCCACGATTACGCTCAATCGTCCAGGACGTTTGAACGCGTTCAATGCGTGCATGCTGGACGATCTCATGGCGGCCTTTGACGCCACCGACGCGGATGACGAGGTCAAAGTCGTCATCGTTACCGGCGCCGGAAATCGCGCCTTTTGCTCGGGTCTCGACTTGGCGGAGGGTGCAGACGCGTTTGACTTCGGCTCTCCTGAGGATCCGTCAGCCGGCTCGTGCCGTGTTCAGCGCGATCTAGGTGGGCAACTGACACTTCGGATCTTCAAGAGCCTGAAGCCCGTGATTGCTGCCGTAAACGGCGCGGCGGTCGGCGTTGGGGCGACTATGCAACTGGCCATGGATATCAGGATGGCCGCAACGAGTGCGCGTTTTGCATTTGTGTTTGCGCGGCGGGGGATAACGCCGGAGGCTGCGTCCAGTTGGTTTTTGCCGCGGTTAGTGGGCATCCAAAACGCATTGGAATGGTGCTACACAGGCCGATTTGTGCCCGCCGAAGAAGCACTGACAGGGGGCTTGGTGCGATCAATCCACGCGGATCACGATCTGCTATCAGCGGCTCACACTCTCGCCCGTGAGATTGCGGATAACGCGGCCCCGGTATCGGTCGCCTTAACCCGGCAATTAATGTGGCAAATGATGACCTCGAGCCATCCCATGGATGCTCACCGGATCGACAGTCGCGCGGTTCAGTCCCGAGGGCGCTCCTCAGATGCCAAAGAAGGTGTGGATGCATTCCTTGCCAAGCGGGTGGCTCACTTTTCCGACCGGGTCTCGGTCGACATGCCGGACTTCTTTCCATGGTGGAGTGATCCACCCTTTACGTGACTCGGGTTCTGCCGGTTGTAAAGATCGAATAGCTGATCGATAGCCTGCAAATGAGGTCCCACAATGACACTGCAAGACGGACGAGTGGGCGAACTGATCGAGCGCACGGATGCATTTATCCGGGACCTCGTGATTCCTCGCGAGCGGGACGCATTCGCAGGTCGCCACGGGTCGTTGGATTCGATTGTCAGCGAGTTGCGTGCACAGGCGCGCCGCTTGGGGCTCATCGCTCCGCATCTGCCGCACAAATGGGGCGGACAGGGCCTGACCCATTTGGAGACAGCGCGTGTATTTCGGGCTGCCGGCTACTCACTCCTCGGTCCGTTGGCAATGAACATTGCTGCGCCCGATGAGGGCAACATGCATCTGCTCGATCGCGTTGGCACCGAGGAACAGAAGGCGAGATTCCTGGCGCCACTGGCAAAGGGTACGGTTCGCTCGGCGTTCCTGATGACCGAGCCTGATGGCGGTGCGGGATCCGACCCGTCGATGCTTGCAACCGTTGCCGAAGAACACGCAGGCGAATGGATCATCCGGGGGCGCAAAACGTTTGCGACCGGCGCCGCCGGTGCTGACTTTGCGATCGTAATGGCACGCACGGGCTCGTCGGCCACAATGTTTCTCGTGCAAATGAACACGCCGGGAATTCGAGTCGAGCGGATTCTGGACACGCTGGATGAGACGATGCCCGGGGGACATGCCGTCGTGGCGCTGGAAGATGTTCGGATTGGCGGCAGCGACATTCTGGGTGAGGCGAACCAGGGATTTCGCTATGCCCAGGTTCGCTTGGCACCCGCACGGCTCACGCATTGCATGCGATGGTGGGGCGCAGCCCGGCGGGCGCACGATGTGGCCGTGAACTACGCTGCCTCCCGACAGGCATTCGGGCGATTTCTGATCGATCACGAGGGGGTCGGCTTCATGTTGGCCGACAATCTCATCGACCTGAAGCAAACAGAGCTGCTCATCGACTGGAGTGCCGGCATCCTGGACACGGGCGCGATGGGTACGACAGAAAGCTCGATGGTGAAGGTTGCCGCCTCTGAATCACTGTGGCGAATCGCCGATCGGTGCGTTCAAATTTTAGGGGGAATGGCGCTGACTTAACTTTACTGTGTTATAAATCAGTGTAGTATACGCACGTCTTCACCTACAACACGAGGTGATGAATGAGTGCGCCTGTTGAAAGTCAGTTTGAAGACTATTGCAGCGCGCTGGTTGTTGCGCTTGGTCACGCGGACCGACACCAACCTGCGAGGTTGTATCTGAAGGGCTTGATGCTTCCAGGTGAAAGAAAGAGCGTCGAGCCCATGGCAGCGCGAGTGTGCCCGGAGAATGTGCGCTCAGCACATCAGTCGATGAACCATTTGGTAGCGGCCGCGGACTGGAGCGACCATGCGGTGCTGGGTATCGCGGCGAAACTCGTGTGTCCTGAGTTGTCGAAGAAGGACGAATGCCGCTGGTGGATTGTCGATGACACCTCACATGTAAAGAAGGGGCAACACTCGGTGGGTGTCGCGCGGCAGTATTGCGGACGGCTGGGCAAGAGAGAGAATTGTCAGGTCGCGGTGAGCCTGTCGTTTGCCAACAAGTATGGCAGTATTCCTTTGGACTATCGGCTGTATCTACCTGATGAGTGGGCGCGTGATCGGGCACGGTGTCGTAAGGTAGGCGTGCCAGAGGAAATCGAGTTCCAAACCAAGGGACAGATCGCCCGCGAACAGATTGGGCGAGCGCTAGCCGGCAACATTCCTCGGGGAGTCGTGTTGGCGGATTCGGGTTACGGAAATGAGGCTGACTTTCGCGATTGGCTCCAGAGCCAGGAGCTGGACTATGTGCTGGGGGTCTGCGAGTCCACGAGTGTCTGGTGGGGAAGGCATCAACCGGCGCATATCCCAGACAAGCCCGCCGATGGACGTCGCCGCCCGCTAATTCGACGCGACGCACGACATCAACCGGTATCAGTGTTAGATGTGGCGCGTGCGCTGCCGCCGAAGATGTGGCGAAACATAACCTGGAGGCAGGGCACCTGCAAGCCATTATCCTCGCGCTTCGCGCGCGTACGAGCCCGAGCTTCGCATCACGATCGGCTGCGCGATGAAGAATGGCTACTGATTGAGTGGCCCGAAGGTGAGGCCGAGCCCGTGCATTACTGGTTATCCACACTGCCACAAGACATCTCTTTCAGGCAATTGGTGAGCAACGCACTGGGCCGCTGGATGATCGAGCGAGACTACGAAGAACTCAAATCTGAGCTCGGCCTGAGTCAATATGAGGGCCGCAATTGGCGGGGATTCCATCATCACGCCACTCTATGCATCGCCGCGTACGCATTTTTGATGTTGCAGCGTCTGCGCGGTAAAAAAAACTCCGCTGCTTTCAAACAACCTCCCGTACCCGAAGGCTTCCGGCCGCGCGGATCTCGGGCCGATGCAGCGGCACAACCCCTGGTCGATTGCCAGCATACGCTTCCGATTGGCTCGCCTGATCGCTCGGACGCTACCTCACTGCCCCTGCTGCGCGAAACCGTGGCGTAGACCAACGTGACATTTTTTAACACAGTAAAGTTAAGTCAGCGCCATTCGGCCTAGGGCAAGATTGGCGGGCGCGGGTGCACCCGATATCGAAGATGCCTGGGCTGATACGTTCATGCGGTAGCTACCTTTTCGCCTCCGGGCTCGCCATGTCGGTCAGGATTCACGACGGCCAGCTTGTCGCCAATTCGAACAACCTGATCCACCTGCAGGCTGCGCGGCAGTTGGTGTGCGATGAAGAGGATCGTCACGCGCCCTTTGAGGGCGTTGATGGTGCGCCCCAGTTGCTCAGCCGTGAGGGGATCGACACTGCTCGTCGCCTCATCAAAAAGCAGCACTTTCGGTCCTTTCAACAGTGCACGGGCTATGGACACTCGTTGTCGCTGGCCGCCGGATAGCCCCACGCCCCGTTCACCGATGGTGGTCTGATATCCACCGGGCAAAGCCTCAATGGCGGAATGAATCTCCGCCATCTTGCAGGCGGCGACCACTTGTTCGAATGACGCATATGGATTGGCGAGTTTGAGATTCTCCAACAGGGTCCCGGAGAACAGCACGGTCTCCTGGGGAACGACACCAAAGGTTGAACGCAACTCGTTTGCGGAAAGATGATTGTGATCGATGCCGTCGATGCGAATGCGGCCCCGGCTGGGGGCATAGAAGCCTTGTAGAAGCTTCGCCAGGGTAGACTTGCCCGCCCCTGAAGGGCCCATGATGACGGTGAGTTGTCCCGGAGGCACCAGTAACGAAAACTCTTCGAAGAGCATGGGCAGCTGTTCGTTATATCGGAATGCGAGCCCCTCTATCTCGATGCGAGCAGCACCGGTCGCGGATCCTCGCCGGGGTACGAGGTTGTAGCTCTCGGTCGGGGCATTCATGACGTCCCCGAGGCGGGCGATCGACAGACGCGTCTGCTGCCACTGCTGCCACAATCCGACCATTCGCAGCAGCGGTTGACTGATTCGGCTACTGAACATCTGAAAAGCCACCAGCATTCCGACTGTCAGAGTCGAGGTGGTCATGACAATCCACGCGCCGACTATGAGCACCAGAGTGCTGCTCAGCTGGTCCAGGGTCGATGCCCAGGTGTTGTAAGTGTTTGCGAGCTGTCGAGCAGAAATTCCCGCTTTCAGTACCTCGGCAAGCAGATCGCGATATCGCAAATTCAGTTGTGGCTCCAACTGCAGCGACTTGACGGTCTCCATGCCGGCAATGTATTCGGTCAGAAATGCCTGATTGGCGGCGCCGCGCCGGAACTGTTCGTTCAAACGTCTTTGAAAAACGGGGGCTACGAGCAAACTCAGCCCGGTGATCAGGATGAGAATTGCGAGCACGATGAGCGTGAGTTTCGTGCTGTACCAGAACATGATCGCCAGAAAGACGAGCAGGAAAGGCAAGTCGAGCGCCAGTGTCACCGCGGTTGAGGCGATGAATTCGCGAACAGTTTCAATGCCTTGTAGGCGCGCAGCGATGACGCCGGTGGGCCGGGTCTGGAAGTAGACCAAAGGAAGCCGCAACAGATGGTTGAACACATGGCTGCCCAGTACAGCGTCTATCCGCCGCCCGGTGTGCAACACGAGATGTTGCCGGATCCAGGTCAGAGCGGAGGTGAACAAGAAGAACACCGCCATGCCCACGCCCAGCGCTATGAGCGTGCTTTGAGTGCGATGAACCACCACTTTGTCGATGATGACCTGGGTAAAAAGCGGCGTCGCGAGCGCCATCAACTGCAAAACCAGTGAGGCAAGAAGCACATCACGCCAGATGCGTCGATGTTTGAGTAGTTCCGGGACAAACCATCGAAGCCCGAAGCGCCCAGTCTGGAATTGAAAGCTGTCTGGATCCGCCGCGTCGACCGCATGCGGTGCCAGCGAAAGCGCCTCACCCAGATACCGAGGCGTGAGGTCACTCAAACGGGTGGCGACCGGGCCCTCGGCGCCACGCACCAGAAGCGATATGTGAGTGTCACTGGCGTTTAGAATCAACGCCCAGGAGGCGGCCTCAACATCGTCCGCAGTCGCAGTTGATCCGCTTGTGTTTGCCGCTTCGGCCGCCAGGCGCACAGCAATCGGAAGTCTCCAGGAAACGGCTGCTTTGAGAGAGCAATGACGTGTTTCCGCGGTCAGGCCGAGCTCATCCGCGGCCTGCTGCAACGAGTGGTTGCTGATCGGAGGGGGATAACGCTGAGCAAATAGCGCGGCGTTGAAGGCTCTGCGATGAAGCGCGGAGAACGAAGACACGAGCCATAACGCTTCATCCAGCGTATGTGCCCGCTCCCCCTGCCCGAAGGCTGAAGTGCCGATGCGCGACCCGTGGGTGCCGCCGGCCGTGCGCCAATCGGCGTCGGCGCCGCTCACGCACGGGGCGGCCTTGCACGCCCAGGTGGAAAGCAAGCTGCGGTCGAGTTTCGATGCGGCCGATGTCGAGCACGCCGGCTCGATCACGCTGGATCAAGCCAAGGCCGCGAACCTGGGGATGATCGCGAGCAACTTCGATCGCATCGTCTACCACATCAGCGCGTCGCCGGCCGCTGACAAGGCAGCGGTCGAGAACGGGACGGCGGACTACGCGCTCGGAGGCATTCCCGCCTCCAGCTACGCCGAGGTCGGAGCGTTGTACGGGCCAGGCAGCCCGGCGGCTGCCGCCGGCAGGCAGCGGTTCTTCGTCAACCCTTCGACCGGTTTCGGCTATCTCGCCCTCAACACGAGCCGGCCGGTGTTCGCGAACGAAACGCTACGACGCGCCGTGGCTACCGCGTTGGACCGCACCTCCCTGATCCTG
>Ga0137412_10000098_pt1 | contig 49414 bp, 42 predicted proteins | sample CZODoug2_1_16fun_FD_122160 | JGI IMG/M metagenome (GOLD analysis project Ga0137412, IMG submission 122160) | Vadose zone soil fungal communities from Angelo Coast Range Reserve, California, USA - CZODoug2_1_16fungal (Hybrid Assembly) | ecosystem: Environmental > Terrestrial > Soil > Vadose zone...
GCGCGCAGGATGATCTGGTCGACCGCACCGGGGTGGGAGATCATGATGTCGTGCGCTGAGTGCACGGCGGTGGTGGTCGCGTGCACGCGTTGTGCCATGAACTTCTGGCCCGCGGGTGAGATGGCGTGGTCGTCGAGGCTGATCAGATCCCAGCTGGGGATGGTGGCCCAGGCCGGCGGACCTGAGGGCTCGGTGAATGCGGTGTTGGCGAATGGCCGCTGGGTTGCTGCTTGGAGCATGGCCTCGTGCGTGGAGACGTCGCCGGCGAAGACGTCGCGGAAGTCGGCGGCTTTGATGTAGAGGTCGACGTCGTGCCCGCTGGGTGCGGCGGGGTTGGGTACGGGCACTACATCGAGTTTGCTGGGGTCAAGGTGCGAGCCCGGGTAGCGGTCAGCGGGGAGGATGGTGGCGAGGCTTTCGCCCTCGGCTGGGGCGAAGGCCGCGACGTAGACCAGCGCCTTGACGTTGGGCACGCCGCGGGCGGCATTGGTGATCACGGCGCCGCCGTAGGAGTGGCCGACCAGCACGATCGGCCCGCTGATCTGTTCGAGGCGGGCTCGCACGTAGTCGGAGTCGCTGCTGAGTCCGCGTAGCGGGTTGGCGATCGGGACGACGGGGTAACCGAGCGCGGTGAGGGTGGTGATCTCCGTGTCCCATCCGCTCGAGTCGGCCCAGGCGCCGTGCACGAGCACGATGCTGGGTTTCGGCCCGGTGGCCCGGTGGGTGGTGCTGCCGGTGGCCTCCCCGGCGGCGGTCGCGGCGCTCAGCAGGAGGGCGGTGGCGGCCGCGGGAACGATCAGTTGGGTTCGGCGTCGAGCTGGTTGGAGTAGCCGCCAGTCACGTGCGCGCTTGGCCATGGAAAACATCGGGTGTCCTTCCTGAGCACGACAGTGAGTTTCCGGAGTGGCGATGACGACTGTCATCGCTGTTTCACCGTAGCACCGGAGCGATGACAGTCGTCATCGATCCGAGCTAGAGTGGTCGATGTCATCGATCGGAAGGCAGCGCGGATGAGATCAGCTAGCGAGCGGCGCCCGGCGCGACATCGCATGGTGCACAGCGCCGGCGTGCTCGTGCGCGAACGCGGTGTCCACGGCGTCGGTCTGCGGGAGATCGTCGCGCACGCCGGTGGGCCCCGTGGCTCGCTGCAGCGCTACTTCCCCGGCGGCAAGACGCAGCTCGTTGGCGAGGCGCTCGACCTGGCCGGTGCGGAGCTCGCGGTGGACACCGAGCGGCAACTCAGCGAGGCGCGAACGCTGGCCGCCGCGATCGACGCGGTCATCGCCCCGTGGCGGCAGCTACTGCTCGACAGCGACTTCACGCGCGGCTGCCCGATCGCCGCAACCGTCGTGGACGCCTCCGACAACGACCAGCTCCGCGAAAGAGCTCGGGCCCTGCTGGCTCAGTGGCAGGACTCGGTCCGCGATGCCCTGATCAGATTCGGCGACCCCAAGTCGAGCGCAGCCGACCACGCATCGGTACTTCTCGCGGCGATCGAAGGCGCCCTCATCCTGGCCCGGGCGCAACGCAGCACTGCGCCGCTCGACGCGGTGCAGCGTTTCTTCACGAGCTCATTGACACCGACCGGCGGACGGTCGCGAGCACATCGCAGGGCGTCTGACCGAGCAAACTAGGAGGCACGGATGACGGTACGAAACGGCAGCGCCGAATGGCACGGGAACGTGCAAGACGGTTCGGGGACAGTCGTGGTGGGCGATGGCGTCTTTGCCGGCGCCTATTCCTACGACTCGCGCTTCGGTGATGGTAACGGGACGAATCCCGAGCAGCTGCTCGCGGCCGCCCACGCCAGCTGCTTCACGATGGCCTTGTCGAACATTCTCAGCGCCGCGGGGCACGCACCGGAATCGTTGCGGACGACGGCGCGGGTCCAGCTGCGCAACCTCGACGGCGTTCCCACCCTGGCGCGCATAGACCTGGCGACCGAGGGGCGCGTCCCGGGTGTGGACGAGCAGCAGTTCCAGGCTCACGCGGATGAGGCCAAACGGGTCTGCCCGGTGTCGCGGGCCCTGGCCGGGATCCCCGAGATTGTCTTGACGGCCAAGCTCGTTGCCGGGTGAGGATATGGGGAACGCGTCGGCCGTCGGTGAGCTAGTCGAGCTGAAGAACGGCCGGAAGATCCTCATCGGCGAGCTGACTCGCTCAGATCGCCAGCGCTACCTGAAAGCGCTGAACTCTCTTTCCCGTCGGACGCTGTATTTGAGATTCCTCAGTCCGATCGCGCAGCTTAGCGATGCTCAGGCGGAACGGTTCTTGGATGTCGGTCGCGATGGACGCGAGGCACTCATCGCGGTCAGCTTCGACTCCGACGAGATCATCGGCGTCGCGCGCTTCGCGACGAACCCGAGTAGGAGCGATCAGGTCGAGATCGGTTTGGTGGTGGCCGACGCGTGGCAATTCCAAGGCGTCGGATCGTGCCTGCTCGATCGTCTGATCGAGTTGGCCGATCACTGCGGACATCGGGTGGTGGCTGCGACGAGTCTGGCCGAGAATGCCGTGGTCTCGTCGATGCTTCGGGCTCGCGGCTTCACGGCACTGACCAGTCTCGGCGTTACCGAATGGACCCTGCACCTCTCGGCGGGACGGATCAACTCATGAACCGGGCAGCGGCCGCACCTTCAACTGCGACGTAATGAAGGCCGGATACAGAGTCGTCGCTCGCACAGCCTGGAGGTGGATCGACGGCATCGTGGCGTTGAACTAGCCTCATTCCGCCGCGTTCCGCGCGAGCGACGAGGTGCGTCACACCGCCGCCTATGACCGTCAGCAATGCGATAAGCAGTCCGCCGTACGCGTCGATGCGGACATGATGGTCACTAGAAATAGCGTCGAGGAGCAACGAGCGCCCGGACGATCAACCGACGGTCGCCCTGGTATCCCTCCTCGTGCATTGACACCAGGCATACTCGACGGCGTGCCCACGACCGTCGCCCGGCCGGTGCCGGTGGACTTGCTACGCCACCTGCGACGAGCGCGCGACCACATCGATCGGCACTACCGGCAGCAGCTCGACCTCGACCAGATCGCGCGCGTGGCGGGTGTCTCGAAGTTCCACTTCGGGCGCAGCTTCGAGGCGACGTACGGCGAGACGCCGATCCGTTACCTCATCCGTCGCCGGATCGAACGGGCGCAGGATCTGCTGCGGTTGGCCAACCTGACCGTGACCGAGGTGTGCATGGCGGTCGGGTTCACCAGCCTCGGCTCGTTCTCGTCGCGGTTCACGGCACTTGTCGGTGAGAGCCCTCTCGCGTATCGCGCGCGGTGGGCGGCCCGGGGCGGACCACACGTGCCCGGCTGTTACCTGTTCATGCGTGGTGTGCTGGATCCGTCCGGCACCACGACGTCTGGCACCACGACGTCCGGCGATCGAGCAATCTCGGAGAAGCAGCAACAGCCGTCCGGGCATAGCGTCCTCGCATGATCACCAACATTTCGCTGGTTACCATCTATTGCCTCGACCAGGAAGCGGCGCGTGACTTCTACGTGGACGTCCTGGGGTTCGAGCTCCGCACCGACATCACCATGGGCGAGGGCTTTCGCTGGCTGACCCTGGGCCACCCGAGTCAGCCCGAGCTCGAGGCCACGCTGATGACGCCCGGACCGCCGCTGACCCCGGAGAACGCCGACTTCCTGCGCCGCCAGCTCGAGACCGGCCAGTGGGGCGGCCTCGGGCTGCGCGTCGACAACTGTCGCAAGACCTACGACGAGCTGAGCGCCAAGGGCGTGCCGTTCGTCCAGGAGCCGGAGGATCGCCCCTACGGTATCGAGGCGATCGCCCGGGACCCGTCCGGCAACTGGCTCGTTCTCGTCGAGCCCAAGGAGTTCACACCAGCCGACTTCTCCTGATCGGTTCGCTACCCGGCCGGGGCCGCGACGGTGTAGGACTTCGCGCCGGTACCTGCGAGGCCGCCACCGGCGACGATGAGGTACTCGTCGCGGATCGGCTGCGCGGCGAGGAAGCTCTCCAGGATCTCGCGGGTCCCGCCGGCGTAGCGGGCTTGGGCGGACAGGCTGGTGCCGGACACGTGCGGGGTCATCGCCTCGTGCGGCATCGTGCGCCACGGGTGGTCAGACGGTGGCGGCTGCGGGTACCAGACGTCCCCGGCGTAGCCGGCCAGCTGGCCGGACTCGAGGGCGGCCACCACGGCGTCACGGACGACGATCTCGGCGCGGGCGGTGTTGACGATGTAGGAGCCGCGGCGCATCGAGCCGATCAATGCCTCGTCGAACAGGTGATAGGTCGCGGGGTGCAGCGGGCAGTGGATCGACACGACGTCCACGGCCTGGGCGAGGGAGGCCGCGTCCGGGTGGAACGTCAGGCCCAGCTCGTGCTCGATCTCCGGGGTCAGCCGGTGCGTGTCGAAGTAGTGCAGCCGCACGTCGAACGGGGCCAACCGGCGCAGCACGGCCAGACCGATGCGCCCGGATGCGATCACGCCGACGTCCATGCCTTCCAGGTCGTAGGCGCGCGACACGGCATCGGCGATGTTCCAGCCGGCCTTGGCGGTAACCCACTCGTGCCCGGGCAGGAAGTCGCGGACCAGCGCCAGGATCTGCATGACGGCGTGCTCGGAGACGCTGATGCTGTTGCAGAACGTGACCTCGGCGACGGTGATGCCGGCGGCGATTGCGGCGGTGAGGTCCACGTGGTCCGAGCCGATGCCGGCGGTGATGGCCAGCTTCAGGTTCGACGCCTTGGCGATGCGCTCCGCGGTCAGGTACGCCGGCCAGAACGGCTGGGAGATGACGACGTCCGCATCGGTCAGCTCGCGGTCGAAGACCGAGTCGTCGCCCTCCTTGTCCGAGGTCACCACGAGCGTGTGGCCCTCGGCCTCCAGGAACTGGCGCAGGCCCAGCTCCCCGGACACGCATCCGAGCAGCTGGCCCGGAGTGAAGTCGATCGCCGACGGGGTCGGCAGGGTCTGCCCGTCCGGGTACCCGCGCAGCGACGCGATCGAGTCCCGGGCGTAGACGGGCGGGTACCCCGTCACCGGGTCCGGATAGAGAACACACAGGATCTTGGCCATCATCGCTCCTCGTCCCCGGCCGGACCATGCTGGCTCCGCCGGAAGGTTCGCTGGATTCGATGACCAGCGTCGACCGCGTCCGGGCGCGGTGTCCAAGACGGGATTCCGACCGGGAGATAGGCGGCACCGATCAAGTGCTTCGGTCGGGTCCGCCTTGGCTGAAGAGGTCATCGAGCCGCAATTGGGCGGCGGACGCGACGAACGCCCGAGCCAGCACCGAACCGGGTTCCTCGGCGGTGGTTACCAGGACGATCCGCGACCGCACCACCGGATCGTGCAGCTGCAGGATCCGGGTCCCGACCGGCGGACGCAACGTCTGCGTCCACGGGTGCGGGACGATGCTCGCCCAGTGCCCGGTGGCGACGTGTGCGTACAGCGCCGCGACCGAGTCGGTCTCCAGTTGAGGCGCCACCGCCAGGCCATGGGAGGCGAGCGCCTCGTCGAGCACCTGCCGGCCGCGCATGCCCTGGTTGAGCAGGCACAGCGGCAACTCGAAGGCTTCCGGCCAGCTGATCGTGTCTGTCTGCCCGGTCAGCAACTGATCCGCGGCGATGAGTACCTGCCGCTCGGCGTAGAGCGGCGTCACGTTCAGATCGTCGGTGTCGTAGGCGTCCAGGTAGATGACGCCGGCGTCGAGCTCGAAACGCTGCAGCCGCTCGACCACCTGCGCCGAACGCAGGCTCGTCTCCAGCTGCACCCGGGCCAGCGGATGAGCCGCGCAGAACGGATCGATCAGCAGCGCCGCCGTCGTCGCGGCGGCCGGGACGACCCCCAGGCGCAGTTCACCGGTCAGGCCCGACTGCAGTGCGGTCGCCTCCTGCTTCAGCGCGTCGTGGTTGGCGAGGATCCGCCGGGCCCACAGCACGAGCCGCTCGCCCTCGGGAGTCAGCCCCTCGAAGGCGTGTCCGCGGCGTACCAGCGGCACGTTCAGCTCGTGCTCGAGCTTGCGGATCGCCTCTGACAGCGCCGGCTGCGACACGTAGCACGCGGCCGCGGCCCGAGCGAAATGGCGCTCGCGAGCCAGTGCCACGAAATACTCCAACTGACGGAACAGCATGGTCGAATTCGATCACGTCGCGCCCGGACCGACTCGGGCGGCTCACTCAGGCCGGCTGGCCCGGTCGATGACGGCGCGGATGTCGGACGCCAGCGAGCGGGCATAGACGTCGGTCACGTGCTGGCCGTCCCACCGGACCAGGGTCGTGCCGATGAACGCCGGGCAGATGCCGGCGCTGTTGCAGAACCACAGGTGCGTGTCGGCGTAGGACGTGTGTGTGGCGGCCGCGGCCGCCTGCTCGGCTTGGGCGAAGGCGATCCACCGGTCGCTGACGCTCCGGACGCAGTCCGCGGGTGTGGAGCCGGCGGTGTTGCACAGCGCGAGATCGTTGGTCAGCGGCGGCGGTGACACGGTCAGCACGTGGCGGCGCGGACTGGGGTGCAGAGCCGTGATCGTGCGCCGCAGCGCCGTCCGGTACTCGGCGTCCGCGGTGGCCCCGGTCGCGCCGTCGGCGATACGGCTCAGCGTGTCGTCGGTGCTGGCCAGGACCACGAGTTGCGGGTCGAGCCGGTTGACCTCGCGAGTGACCCACTTGTGGCGCTGGTCGCATTCGCCGAACGGGGCGCCGTGCACGTCGAGGACGCTCAGGGCGGCCGCGGGGCACGCCTCGAGCGTCAACCCGTAGATCCGCCAGTTGCTGCCGGCCAGGGCCGCGTCGATGCCGGGCAGCCAACTCATCGCGACCGAATCACCGATCACGACGGCAACCCGCGCGTCGGGCGCCGTACTGCCGAACGTGCATTGCGCCAGTTCGTTCTCGGTCGCGCCGTCGCATGCGCCCCAGTGGCCGCGCGCCGAGCCGAGTTGGTCCACCGGCGGGTCGAAGTGGGGGAAGTCGGTCGCGGCCAGCGCCTGATCGATCTCGGTCGCGAGCTGCACGCGCGGCTGGGCAACGTCCGGACCGCTATGGGCGAGTCCGGGGGGCGCGTCGGCGGCGGCGGTCGCGAACGACGGCGGATGCTTGCCCGGAACGAGCACCGAGAGCAGTGCGACCATGGCCAGGCAGCCGAGGGCGGCCGTTGCCGGGCGGCGTCCGGCGACGAGTCCGCTCGAACGAGGCCGGCGCCACGGTCGGCGCCACGCGGGTCGGCGCCACTGCGGCCGGCGCCACGCGGGCCGGCGGAACCGCATCCGGCGCATCGGCGCCTCGACGAAGTGGTAGCTGGCGATCGCGAGCCCCAGCATCGCGAAGACTGCGATCGAGTACTTCAGCCCCCACGGCGTCGGGACGAGCGCCGCGACGACCAGGATCACCGGCCAATGCCACAGGTAGAGCGAGTACGAGATGCGCCCGACATATCGGCTCACCGGGTTGGTGAGAACGCCGCCGACCACGCCGCCGACCGGACCAGCGGCAATGACCGCCGCGGTTGCGAGCACCGGCAAGGCCACCCAGCCGGCCGGAAAGCCCTTCGACGGCACGACGAACGCACCGGCGACGATGCCGGCCAGCCCGACCAGGTGCACCAGACGACGACCGGGCAGCGCAAGCGTCCACGCCCGGGTGGCGACGGCCAGGAAGGCGCCCACGCCGAGCTCCCAGGCCCGCGCCGGTGAGGAGAAGTACGTCGTCGGCTGCGTCGCCGCGTGGAGCGCGTACCCGAACGATGCGGCGCTTCCCACCGCGACCACGGCGAGGAGCGGCCGGAGCGAGCGGGTCAGAGTCAGCACGATCACGATGAGGACGGGCCAGACGATGTAGAACTGCTCCTCGACGGCCAGCGACCAGAAGTGCTGCACGAGCGAGGGGGCGCGGTTGGCCTGGAAGTAGTCGGTGTCGATCCGGGCGAAGTGGATGTTGGCCGAGAAGCCGAGTGCCCATTTCACGTCCGTGACGGTCTGCGTGACCCGGGCGCCACGAAAGACCAGGTGCGCCGCGACGACGACCGCGGCCAGCACCGTCAGCGCCGCAGGCAGGATGCGTCGGGCCCGCCGGGCGTAGAAGCCCCGGAACGACAGCCGTCCGCGGCGTTCGGTCTCGTCCAGTAGTAACCCGGTGATCAGGAACCCGGAGATGACGAAGAAGACGTCCACGCCGATGAACCCGCCGGAGGGCCAATCGGCGAGGTGGCTCAGCACCACCAGCACGACAGCTACCGCGCGCAGGCCCTCGATGTCGGGGCGGAAGCTGGAGCTGGAGCTCCCGCGCGATGGCGGGCCGAATCGCCCCGAACCCCGTTGCATCGGGGTGAGCTTACCGCCCTACCGTGGGGCCATCCGGATCGCGCCGTCCAGGCGGATCACCTCGCCGTTGAGCATCGGGTTGCGGACGATGTGCTCGACCAGGGCGGCGTACTCCGATGGGTTGCCCAGCCGGGCCGGATGCGGCACCTGAGCGCCGAGCGATGCCTTCGTCTCGTCCGGCAGTCCGGCCAGCATCGGGGTCTCGAACAGCCCCGGCGCGATCGTCACGACCCGCACCTTGGCCGCCGCGAGCTCGCGCGCGATCGGCAGTGTCATGCCGACCACGCCGCCCTTGGACGCCGAGTACGCGGCCTGGCCGATCTGCCCGTCGAACGCCGCGATCGAGGCCGTGTTGACGATGACCCCGCGCTCGCCGTCGATCTCGTCGGTCGAGCTGATGCGCTCGGCGGCGAGGCGGATGACGTTGAACGTCCCGATGAGGTTCACCTCGACGACCTTGCGGAACGTCGCGAGCGGGAACGGCCCGTGCTTTCCGACGACCCGGGCGGCGTCAGGCACGCCGGCGCAGTTCACCGCGATCCGGAGCGGGCCTAGCTCCTGCGCGATGTCCAGCGCGGCCGCGATGTCGTCCTCGCTGGTGACGTCGCCGGGCGAGAACGCGACCCCGAGGTCTTCGGCGACCTGCTTGCCGTCAGACGTGGGCAGGTCGACGATGACGACGCTCGCGCCGGCGGCCACGAGGGCCTTGGTGGTGGCGAGGCCGAGACCGGATGCCGCGCCCGTGACGACCGCGACGCTGCCCGCGATCTGCATGCTGACCCTCCTGATGCCAAGAAAGTGGCCACCCCACTCACGAGCCGGGAGGGATGGCTCGTAAGTGGGGTGTAGCTCGCCACGATACGCCAGCCGCCGGTGCGTCGTCAGTACCGGACCGGCACATTTTGGAAACTCACACGTTCATCCCAGGCTCTCGTCGAGGATCCGCGCCCACTGCCGGACGACGCGTCGCCGGCGTTTCGAGTCGTCGGTGAGCAGGTCGGCCAGGCCCAGCCCGCGAGCCATGTCGAGCAAGCCCTGCACGGTCTCCCGTACGCCCGGACGGGACTCGTCCGCGCCGAGCAGGTCGACGGCGATAGCGTGCGTCTCGCGGGCCAACCGCGCCTCGAGCGGCACCAGCTGCGCGCGCAGGGCCTCGTCAGATGCGGCTTGCACCCATACCTGCACCGCGGCCCGGAACAGCGGACCGGTGTAGAAGCTGACGAGCATGTCGACGACCGCTTCGGTGCGACTGGCGCCACTGGGCAGGTTGGCGCCCCGGCGGCGTACCTCGGCGATGCGCACGTCGAACATGTAGTCCAGCGCGGCGGTGAAGAGGTCTTCGCGGGTCGGGAAGTGGTGCTGGGCGGCGCCGCGCGACACCCCGGCGTGCTCGGCGACGACGGCGACGGTCGTACGCCCCCAACCCAGCTCGGCCAGGCGATCGACCGCGGCCTCCAGCAGCCGCAGCCGGGTGGCCCGGCTGCGGTCCTGCTGCGGCTCGCGCAGGCCTACAGCACCCATCGCGGCGGACGCTTCTCGAGGAAGGACGTCATGCCCTCGCGGGCTTCGTCCGAGGCGAACAGCCGCGCCGACTGCTCGGCGAGGGCGTCGGCGTCGGCGAAGCTGAGCGCTTTGGTGGTGAGCGGCTTGGTCTCGCGCAGCCCTTGTGGGGACGCCTTGCGCAGCGCGTCCAGCACGGCGTGCGTGGCGGCGTCGATGTCCTCGACCGCCTCGGTGATCAGCCCGATCCGGGCGGCGGTGGGCGCGTCGAACGTCTCGCCGGTCAGGTAGTAGCGCCCGGCCGCCCGGGCGGTGAGCCGGGGCAGCGTCGTGAGGGAGATCATCGCCGGGGCCAGGCCCAGCCGCACCTCCGAGAACGCGAACGTCGACGCCGGGCCAGCCAAGGCGATGTCGCACGCGCCGATCAAGCCCAGGCCGCCGGCGCGAACGTGCCCGTCGACGCTCGCCACCACCGGTTTGGGCAGCTCGACGATCTGCCGCAGCAGCGCGATGACGCGGTGCGTGCTCTTCTCCATGCCCTGGCGGGCTTCGTTCAGATCGGCGCCGGCGCAGAATGTCCCGCCCGTGTGGGTGAGTTCGACGGCTCGGACGTCGTCGGCGGCTTGGGCTTCGGCGAGGCGCTGCTCGAGCTGGGTCATCAGCGCGGACGACAGCGCGTTGCGGTTGTGCGGGGAGTCGAGCGCGATGCGAGCGACGCCCCGGTCTACTCCGTACTGGACGAGGTCGGCGGTCATTAGTACGACTTCGGCAGGCCGAGGGAGAACTGGGCGACGAAGTTCAGGACCATCTCGCGGCTGACCGGCGCGATGCGTCCCACCCGCGCGGCGGCGAGCAGGCCGCCCAGCCCGTACTCGCTGGCGAGTCCGTTGCCGCCGTGCGACTGCACCGCCTGGTCGACGCTGCGCACGGCGGCCTCGGCAGCGGCGTACTTGGCCATGTTGGCGGCCTCGCCGGCCCCCATGTCGTCGCCCGCGTCGTACAGCGTGGCTGCCTTTTGCATCATCAGCTTGGCCAGCTCGAGCTCGATCTTGACTTGTGCGAGCGGGTGCGAGAGGCCCTGGTGGGCGCCGATGGGTTGGCCCCAGACCTCCCGTCCGTTGACGTATTTCACCGCCTTGTCGAGGGCGTACCGGCCCAGCCCGACCGACGAGGCGGCGGCCATGATCCGCTCGGGGTTCAGCCCGGCGAACAGCTGCATGAGCGCGGCGTCCTCCACGCCGATCAGCGCATCGGCCGGTAGCCGGACGTCGTCCAGGAACAGCAGGAACTGCTTGTCCGGCATGGCGAGATCCATGTCGATGCCGCGGTACTCGAAGCCCTGCGCGTCGGTGGGAACCGCGAAGAGAGCCGGCTTGAGCTTGCCGGTCTTCGCGTCCTCGGTGCGGCCCACGACGAGGACGGCATCGGCCTGGTCGACGCCGGAGATGAAGACCTTGCGCCCACTCAGGATCCAGTCGCTCTGGTCGCGCCGGGCCGTGGTGGTGATCTTGTGCGAGTTGGAACCGGCGTCCGGCTCGGTGATCGCGAACGCCATGATCTTCGAGCCGTCGGCGATGCCCGGCAGCCAGTGCTGCTTCTGGTCGTCCGTGCCGAACCGGGCGATGATCGTGCCGCAGATGGCCGGCGACACGATCATCATCAGTAGCGTGCAGCCGGCGGCGGACAACTCCTCGAGTACGAGCGACAGGTCGTACATGCCCCCACCGCCGCCGCCGTACTGCTCGGGCAGGTTCACGCCGAGGAAGCCGTGCTTGCCGGCCTCGTGCCACAACTCGTCGAGGTGCTCACCCTGTTTGACTTGCTTCACCACGTAGTCGTGGCCGTAGCGGCCACCCAATTCGGCGACGGCGCCGCGCAGAGCGCGCCGCTCGTCCGATTCGACAAAGCTCATTCCTGCTCCTTCTCCGGATCGTGCAACTTTCGGCCGTCTGAGGCGTCCGACGGTTGCACGATCGCCAGTACGGCGCCGATCTGGACCTGGTTGCCCACCCCGACGGGTAGTTCGGTGACGACGCCGGCGCTTGGTGCGGTGATCGTGTGCTCCATCTTCATCGCCTCCAGCCACAGCAGCGGCTGGCCGGCCTCGACCGGGTCGCCGGCCGCGACGGCGATGCGCACCACGGTGCCGGGCATCGGGGCCAGCAGCGACCCGGCCGCGACCTGTGTCGCCGGATCCGGGAAGCGGTCGAGCGGAACGAGCGTCACGGCGCCGAGCGGGGAGTCGACGCCCACCAGCCCGGGATACGCGGCGACCTCGAACCGGCGCTGGACGCCGGCGACATCCAGCACGACTGTGTTCGGGGTTGCCGCGACGAGGCGAACATCCGGCGTGTCGTAAACCAGGCCGTGGCGAGTCAGCCGGTACTCGACCGTGACACCGTCGTACTGCTTGCGTTGCGGCTGTGAGGGCAGGTTGCGCCATCCGGACGGCAGGTCGCCGAGCACCGGCGCGCTCGCGCGATTGGCCGCCGCGTCGGCCAGCGCGGCGGCCAGAGCGAACAACGTCTCGTCCTCGACCAGCGCGGCGTTTACCGGGTGTTGTTCGAGGAACGCGGTGTCCGTGTCGCCGGCGAGGAACGCCGGATGGCGCAACACCCGCACGAGCAGGTCGCGGTTGGTGCGCAGCCCGTGGATCTTCGCCCGGGCGACGGCACTCGCCAGGACGGATGCCGCCTCGGCCCGGCTCGGCGCCCAGCTGATGATCTTGGCCAGCATCGGGTCGTAGAACGTGCTGACCAGCGAGCCGTCCACGACACCGGAGTCCAGCCGCAGCCCACGCACCGGCTCGAACTCGGCGGCGACACCGGGGACGTCCAGGCGGTGCACGACGCCGCTCTGCGGTTGCCAGCCGTTGGCCGGATCCTCGGCGTAGAGGCGCACCTCGATCGCGTGGCCGTTGCACTCCGGCGGCTGCGCATCCAGGTGCGCCCCGTCGGCGATCTGGATCTGCAGCCGCACCAGATCCAGGCCGGTCGTGCACTCGGTGACCGGATGCTCGACCTGCAGCCGGGTGTTCATCTCGAGGAAGAAGAACCGGCCGGCATCGTCGGACAGGAACTCGACCGTTCCGGCGCCGAGGTAGCCGATCGCCTCGGTGGCGGCCCGGGCGGCGTCGAAGAGTCGCTCTCGCATACCCGGCGTGCGTTCGACCAGCGGCGACGGCGCTTCCTCGATCACCTTCTGGTGCCGTCGTTGGATAGAGCACTCGCGCTCACCGATCGTCCATACGCCGCCGTACTGATCGGCCATGACCTGGACCTCGATATGCCGGCCGGTCTCGAGGTACGGCTCGCAGAACACCGTCGCGTCGCCGAACGCCGACGCCGCCTCGGAGCGCGCGCCCTCGAGTTGCGCCGGAAGGTCGTCCAGGGTGCGGACGATGCGCATGCCCCGCCCGCCGCCGCCTGCCGACGCCTTGATCAGTACCGGCAGGTCGGCGTCGGTGATCGCCGCCGGATCGAGTTCGTCGAGTACCGGCACGCCCGCGGAGGCCATGAGCTTCTTGGCCTCGATCTTGCTGCCCATCGACTCGATGGCTTCGGGCGGCGGCCCGATCCAGGTCAGGCCGGCGTCGATCACGGCGCGGGCGAACTCGGCGTTCTCGGACAGGAAGCCGTAGCCGGGATGGACGGCGTCGGCCCCCGCTCGACGGGCGGCGTCGACCAGCAGGTCGGCGCGCAGGTAGGTCTCGGCGGCGGTGTTGCCCGGCAGGTGGACGGCGGCGTCGGCCTCGCGGACGTGCGGCGCGCCGGCGTCCGCGTCGGAGTGAACGGCCACCGTGGTCAGGCCCATCGCGCGACACGTCCGGAAGACGCGACGGGCAATCTCGCCGCGGTTGGCCACCAGCACGGACGTGATCGTCATGGTGCGCCGCCCCGACCGCCCCGACCGGTAACGCGCGCTCTGCGGTACTTACCGCCCGGAGCGGCAACTACCGCAGCGCGAGGTGAGCTGCCAGGTGGTCTCACTCCGTCGGCTGACCGCCCAGCGGCGTATCTACCACGTCTGGTGGTCGGCGACGCCTCAGCGCGGTGGTTACGCCAGGTAGGGGTCGACCGCCACGGGTCGAGGCCCACAGCGCCTACCTCGCCATGCGGTAAGTACCGCTGGGCGCGGTCGATGTCCGCGAAGCTGGTCATGGATGTGATCACGGGCGGAACACCCCGAACGCTGTCGTCCCTTGTACCGGGGCGCTGTGGATCGCCGACAGGCACAGGCCGAGGACAGTCCGCGTGTCGCGCGGATCGATCACCCCGTCGTCGTACAGGCGCCCGGACAGGAACATCGGCAGCGACTCGGCCTCGATCTGGCTCTCGACCGCCGCGCGCATCGCGGTGTCGGCGTCCTCGTCGTAGGGCGTGCCGCGGGACTCGGCGGCGGCCCGCGCCACGATCGACAGCACCCCGGCGAGCTGGGCCGGCCCCATCACCGCCGACTTCGCGCTGGGCCAGGCGAACAGGAACCGCGGGTCGTAGGCCCGCCCGCACATGCCGTAGTGGCCGGCCCCGTACGAGGCGCCCATCAGGATCGAGATGTGCGGGACGGCCGAGTTGGACACGGCGTTGATCATCAGCGCGCCGTGCTTGATCATTCCGCCCTGCTCGTACTCCTTCCCGACCATGTAGCCGGTGGTGTTGTGCAGGAACAGCAGTGGCGTGTCGGTCTGGTTGGCCAGCTGGATGAACTGAGTCGCCTTCTGCGACTCGGCGCTGAACAGCACGCCCTGCGCGTTGGCCAGGATGCCGATCGGGTAGCCGTGCACGCGGGCCCAACCCGTCACCAGCGACGAGCCGTACAGGGGCTTGAACTCGTCGAAATCGCTGCCGTCCACGACGCGGGCGATGACCTCGCGAGGATCGAACGGGGTTCGCAGGTCGGGGGGAACGATGCCGACCAACTCGTCTTCACTGAAAAGAGGCGACGCCGGGTCCGGTTGTGGGGGCGGACCCTGCTTGCGCCAGTTGAGCCGGGCGACGATGCGCCGACCGAGGCGGATCGCGTCGAGCTCGTCCACCGCGAAGTAGTCGGCCAGCCCGGACACCCGAGCGTGCATGTCCGCGCCGCCGAGCGACTCGTCATCGGACTCCTCGCCGGTGGCCATCTTCACCAGCGGCGGTCCGCCGAGGAACACCTTCGAGCGCTCCTTGATCATGACCACGTGATCGGACATGCCCGGCACGTACGCGCCGCCCGCGGTGGAGTTGCCGAACACCAGGGCGATGGTCGGGATGCCGGCGGCCGAGAGCCGGGTCAGGTCGCGGAAGCCGCGCCCGCCCGGGATGAAGATCTCCTTCTGGGTCGGCAGATCCGCGCCGCCCGACTCGACCAGGCTGACCAGCGGCAACCGGTTCTGCAACGCGATCTCGTTGGCCCGCAAGGACTTACGCAGCGTCCACGGATTGGACGTACCCCCGCGTACGGTCGGATCGCTGGCGACGATCATGCACTCGACGCCCTCGACGACGCCGATGCCGGTGACCACGCTCGCGCCAACCGCGAAGTCGCTACCCCAGGCGGCCAGCGGCGAGAGCTCGAGGAACGGCGAGTCGGGGTCGACCAGCAGCTCGATGCGCTCCCGCGGCAGCAGCTTGCCCCGCTGGTGGTGTCGCTCGGTGTACTTCGGGCCGCCCCCGGCGAGCGCCTTCGAGTGCTCGGCGTCGATGTCGGCCAGCTTGGCCAGCATTGGGTCCCGGTTGGCCGCGAAGTCCGCGGATCCCGCGTCCACCGTCGAGCGCAGCGCGGTCATGACGTGTAGCCCAGGCGACGGGCGGCCAGGCCGGTGAGGATCTCCGAGGTCCCGCCGCCGATGGACAGGATGCGCATGTCGCGGTACTGGCGTTCGACCTCGGACTCGCGCATGTAGCCCATGCCGCCGTGCAGCTGCACCGCCTGGTCGACCACCCAGGCGCCGGCCTCCACCGCCGTGTTCTTGGCGAAGCACACCTCGGCCACGAGATCGTCGTCACCGTCGAGCCAACGCGACGCCACCGAACGCACATAGGTGCGCGCGACGTCGATGCGACGGGCCATCTCGGTGAGCGTGTGCTGCACGGTCTGCCGGCTGATGAGCGGGCGGCCGAACGTCTCACGCGCCCGGCACCACTCGACCGTCACGTCGAGGGCCCGTTGGGCTCCGGCATAGGCCTGCACGGCCAGGGCCAGCCGCTCGGACAGGAAGTTTTGCGCGATCTGGGCGAAGCCCGCGTTCTCGGCGCCCACCAGGTTGGCCGCCGGCACGCGCACGTCGACAAAAGACAGCTCGGCTGTATCTGACGCCAGCCATCCCATCTTCGAGAGCTTGCGCGACACGGTGAAGCCGGGCGTACCGCGTTCGATCACGAGCAGCGAGATGCCGTGCGCGCCGGCATCACCCGTCCGCACCGCCGTGGTCACGAAGTCGGCCCGGCAGCCGGACGTGATGTAGGTCTTGGCCCCGTTGACGATGTATGACTCGCCGTCCCGCTTCGCCGTGGTGCGTATGCCGGCGACGTCGGAGCCGCCGTCCGGCTCGGTGATCGCCAGCGATCCGATCAGCTCGCCCCGCAGCGTCGGCCGTACCCAGCGCTCGATCTGCGCGGCATCGCCGGCCGCCGCCAGGTGGGGCAGCGCGATGCCCGAGGTGAACAGCGAGGCGAACACGCCACCGGATGCGCCGGCGTAGTGCAGCTCCTCGCAGACCACGAGCGAGTCGATCCCGTCGCCACCGCCTCCGCCGACCGCCTCCGGGAACGAGACGCCCAGCAGCCCCAATGCGCCGGCGCGCAGGTGCAGCGAGCGCGGCAACTCGCCGACCTGCTCCCACTCGTCCTGATGGGGGAGGACCTCGCTCACCACGAAGCGGCGCACCGCGTCGCGTAGCGCGCGCCGTTCGGGTGTCTCGAACCGGTTCACAGCAAGGCCTCCGGGATGTCCACGTGTCGCGAGCGCAGCCATTCGCCCAGTGCCTTGGCCTGGGGATCGAAGCGGGCCTGGTAGGCGACGCCCAGCCCGAGCAACCCGTCGATCACGAAGTTCACGGCGCGCAGGTTGGGCAGCACGTGGCGCTCGATCGGCAGCGCTGCCGCCTCGGGCAGCAGCTCGCGAATGCGGTCGACGGTCAGCGTGGACGCCAGCCACGGCCACACCGCCTCGTCCTGCGCCCAAACCCCGACGTTGGCCATGCCGCCCTTGTCGCCGGACCGCGCCCCAACGACCGTACCCAGGGGTACGGACCGAGTCGCGCCGCCTGGCGGCCACGACGGCAACGGCGGTTCATCGGCCGGCTCGAGCGGCAATGTCGAGGACGCGGGTTCGATCGCGGCGCGCGAGCCGTCCGGTAGCACGGCCACGTGCTCGACGAGTTTGGCGTCGACGTAGCCCGCGGTGAACACCCCGTACGGCGCGGCATCGCCGGGTGGTGCGGTGACGTGGAAGCCGGGATAGCTGCTCAGCGCCAGCTCGATCGCGGCGCTGGAGAACGCCCGTCCGACGGCCGCACGATCCGGCCCGCGCACCACGCAGCGCAGCCGCGCGCTCGCCTGCTCCTCGGACGGCGCGTCGGGACGGTCGGTGCGCACCAGCGTCCACTCCGCTCCGGGCACGTCGAGCTGGGCCCGGGCGAGCGCGGCCTTCGCCTCGATGTCCAGCCCGGTCAACACGAACTCGACCTCGTTGCGGTACCCGCCCAGCGAGTTCAGCGACACCTTCAGCGTCGGCGGCGGCGCCTCGCCCCGCACCCCGGACAGCCGTACCCGGTCCGGTCCGTCGTCCGTGACGGAAACGCTGTCCAGGCGGAGGGTCACATCCGGGCCGGCGTACCGCGCGCCGGTCACCTCGTACAGCAACTGCGCGGTGACCGTGCCGACCGTGACCGCCCCGCCGGTCCCCGGGTGCTTGGTGATCACGCTCGAGCCGTCCGCGTCGATCTCGGCGATCGGGAAGCCCGGTCGCCGCAGGTCGCCGATGGACGTGAAGAACGAGTAGTTGCCGCCGGTGGCCTGCGGGCCGCACTCGATGACGTGCCCGGCCGCGACTGCCCCGGCCAGCGCGTCGTAATCGTCGCGGGCCCAGCCGAAATGCGCCGCCGCCGGCCCTACGACCAGCGACGCGTCGGTGACCCGCCCGGTGACGACGACGTCCGCCCCGTCGGAAAGGCAGGCGGCGATGCCCCACGCGCCGAGGTAGGCGTTGGCGGCCAGTGGCTCGCCCAGGCCCAGCGACGATGCCCGCGCCGCGAGGTCGTCACCCTCGACGTGTGCGATGCGGGCCGAAAGCCCGAGGCGCGATGCCAGCGACTGCAGCGCCGCCGCCAACCCGGAAGGATTGACGCCCCCGGCGTTGGTGACGATCTTGACGCCACGCTCGAGCGCCAGGCCCAGGCAGTCCTCCAGCTGGACCAGGAACGTCTTGGCGTAGCCGAGATCGGCGTCACGGGCGCGGTCGCGGGCCAGAATCAGCATCGTCAACTCGGCGAGATAATCGCCGGTCAGGACGTCGAGCGAACCGCCTTCGAGCATCTCGCGCATCGCGGAGAGGCGGTCTCCGTAGAAACCTGAGCAGTTGCCTATTCGCAGCACGCATCCGAGGCTGGCAGCCGGGAAGGAAAAAAGCAAGCGTGCGTGCTTGTTTCTTTCCCAGGGCGAGTGTTCACCTCTTGGTTGCTCGGCGTCCACGTGAGCCCACGAAACTCGGCGCCGCCGCGTCGAATGCGGGGGCGCTGGGTCGAACGAGGGGGAGTTTGATGAGACGTGGCTGGCTTGCCGTCCCGATCGCCTTGCTGGCGGTCTCCGGCGCCGCATCCGCCCAGGCTCATCCGGGACGAACCCTGAAGGCGCACGACGACGCGTACCGCGTCAAAGCCGATCACACCGTCCACAGTGGACTGCTCGGCAACGACACCGGTCGCCCGACGACGTTGATCTCGCACACCGACCCGGCGCACGGCACGCTGACCCTCGACCAGGACGGCTCGTTCAGCTACACGCCGGCGGCCGGGTTCACGGGCACCGACACGTTCAGCTACACGATCAGCGATGCCGTCCGGCTCTACCAGACGCACCTGCCGCCGCTCACGACGATCGGCGGCGTCAAGGTCACCGGGGGCGCGTACGGATCGTCGCTGGCCCCGGTGCCCGGTTCACGCGATGAGTTCTATGGCCTGACCGACCGCGGCCCCAACGTCGACGGCCCGAACGGGGAGAAGGTCGAGCCGTTGCCGACGTTCGACCCGGCGATCGGCAAGTTCCGCCTGATCGGCACCCAGGCCGTGCTGGAGAAGGTGATCCCGCTGCGGGCGGTGGACGGCACGCCGTTCACCGGACGGGTGAGCCCCGAGGCGAACACCGGCGAGACGATCGTCGACCTGAACGGCAACGTGCTTTCACCCGACCCGAACGGCTACGACTCCGAGGGCCTGGTGGCCGTCCGCGACGGGACGTTCTGGGTGTCCGACGAGTACGGCCCCTACATCACCCACTTCGACCGGCGCGGCCGCGAGATCGAGCGGCTCTCGCCGTTCAACGGCACGCTGCCGGCCGAGCTGGCCAAGCGGGTACCGAACAAGGGCATGGAGGGGCTGACCGTCACGCCCGACGGTCGCACGCTCGTCGGCATCATGCAGTCGGCACTGCAGCAGAGCGACCTGACGAAGAAGCCGGCCAACGTCGCCCCGGTCCGCATCGTCACCTACGACCTGTGCACGCACGCCACGCACGAGTACCTCTACCTGCTCGACGATCCCAAGGACAACAGCGGGGCGGTCAGCGAGATCACGGCGCTCTCCAACACGAGCTTCGTGGTCGACGAGCGCGACGGTAAGCCCGAGCCCGGCGCCTACAAGAAGCTGTTCACGATCGACCTGCGCGGCGCGACCGACGTCGGCCCGAAGGGTTCCGGGTATGACGCGAGCGCCGGGCGTCTGATCGGTGGCAAGAGCATCGAGGCCTACGTCGGCACCGACGACACGGCGACGGCCACCGCCGACCTGGCGAAGGCCGGCATCACGCCGGTCACCAAGTCGCTCGACGTCGACCTGGGCGGGCTGCTCACCGGACTCGACCCGACGGGTGGCTTCTTCGGCCACGACAAGGTCGAGGGCGTCGCCACGACCGACCACGGCCGGACGCTGGTCATCAGCAACGACAACGACTTCGGCATCGACGGACTGACGAACGGCGCCCCGCCGTTCGCGTTGCACGCCAAGACCCTTCCGAACGGTCAGCAGGACGACGGCGAGTACCTGGCCATCGACACGTCCAGGCTGCCGGCCGCCACGAGCACCGCAACGGTCACCATCACCGTCCGCTAACGTCGACCGGCATGAGCCGCCGGGCCGAGATCCAGATGAGCGACGCCGAGGTCACTACGTTCTTGGACGAGCAGCGCACGATGACGTGTGCGACGTTCGGCCCGCGAGGTTGGCCGCATCTCGCGCCGCTCTGGTACGTCCTGCGCGACGGGCGCGTCTGGGCCTGGACGTTCACCAAATCGCAGAAGGCGCTCGACCTCGTCCGTGATCCGCGGGCGACGTTGCAGGTCGAGGCGGGCGAGCAGTACGACCAGCTGCAGGGCGTCACGTTCGAATGCGACGCCGTACTGCATCGCGAGGTCGATGTCGTCGCCGAGCTCGGCATCGAGCTCCTCAGCCGCTACGCCGGCGTACCGACCCTGCCCGATGCGGCCGTCGACGGGGTCCACAAGCAGGCCCCGAAGCGGGTCGCGCTCGAATTCGTCGAGCGGCGCCGGGCCAGCTGGGACCACCGCAAACTGCCCACCGGCGTCTACTGAATCTCGTCCGGGTAGGTCACGTCGACCTCGGTGATCTCCTTGGTGAAATCCCGCCGATTGTTGGTGACGAACCGATCGGCGCCGGCCAGCACCGCCGTCGCCAGGTGCACGGAGTCGACGGTGTTGAGCCCGTACCGGGCGCCGAGCCGCACCGCGAGTTGCGTGCAGCCGTATGAGACCGGGTGGAGCACGAGCTGCGCCAACAGCAGCTCCAGACTCGCCTGCTCGTCCGCGAGCTGGAATCTCGTCGGCTTGAGGAGCAGCTCGGGGATCAGCAAGACCGACCCGATCGCGTCCTGCGTCCGCGTGCGTCCGACCAGCGCGCGGATGCTCGCCCCGAGTTCATTGGTGGGTGCCGCGGCGTAGATGAGGACGTCAGCGTCGAAGGCGTCCACCCTCAGTCGGCGTCGCGCTCGACGCGTAGTTCGCGCACGAGCTCTTCTGCGCGTTCACTCGAGATCCCTGGCATGTCTGAGAGGGGGCGGTCGCGAAGCGACTCGAGCCGACGGCCGAGCTCGTGAGCATCCTGAATAGCCGCAACGGCCGACGCGCGTCGATGACGCAGTGCCCCGGGCGCGAGCACCACCGCAACCGGCACGTCATGGCGGGTGATGGTTACTTCCTCGCCGCGGCTGACCCGATCAAGGATCTCCGGTAGTCGAGCCCGCGCTTCGCTTGCGGTTAAGGTCGCCATGAGTCGAGCGTACGCCTCTGTACATCGCCGTACAAAGCGCGTCTAGTCGTCGGTGGGCTTGCGCTCCCGCGCCGTCAGGGCGTCGATCACCAGGCTGGCGCCGATGCCGAGCATCCAGACGTCCTTGGCGACGGGCACACCCTGCGGGGTCGGCCGCAGGCTGCCCGGGTCGTGCATGCCGGGCGTTCGCCACCACATGCCGAGCAGCGCGCCGGAGAAGCCGACCAGCCCGAGGCCGGCCAGCCGAGTCGGGACGAGCGGTAGCAGCAGTGCGCTGCCCAGCGCGGTCTCGCCCACGCCGAGCAGCTTCAGGAATTGTTTGGGCTCCATCTTGGCGAATACCGGGTAGGCGCCGGACGCCATGCCGTGCAGGGCCTTGGCCGTGTCCTCGTCGCCGTGCAGTTTGCTCAGGGCGCCGTTGAGGATGAATGCTCCGGTCGCGATTCGAGTTGGGGCGCGGCGCAGCTTGGCTGCCAGGGACATCGGGGGTTCCCTTCAACGATTCAGTCGCGTCAACTACCTCGACGCTAGCCCCGAGCGCCGCTCAGATCCAGGACGGAAACCACATATGGGCGTGCCACTCGTCCTGGGTGAGCAGGCCGCCGGTGAACAGCGGCCACATCCAGGCGAAGTCGGCGATGACCAGACCGAGGTAGGTGGCCACGGCCAGCGCGCCCCAGCGCCGCCGGCGGTCGGCGGCGAGGTAGGCGGCGAAGTTGCGCGTCTGGTGCACGGCCGGCCCGAGCATCGAGCCGAGGCCGAGGGTGACCCCCAAGATGAGGAAGGGCACGAGCGGGGTCATGTAGAACAGGAACATCGTCCGCTTGAGGTCGGGGAACCACACCAGCCAGCCGGCGGCGAAGGCCAGCCAGACCACGGCGGCCCGCCAGTCGCGCGTGGTGAGCCAGTGCCACGCCAGCCAGAGCAGCGCCGGGATGAACGCCCACCACATCAGCGGCGTGCCGATCAGCAGGATCTCGCGGGCGCACTGGCTGGAGCCGCAGCCGCGGGCGTTGCCGTCGTAGTAGTAGTCGACCGGACGCCCGAGCACGAGCCAGCTCCACGGCTTGGAGCCGTACGGGTGCGGCGAGTACAGCTTCTCGTGGAACTGGTACGCGTGCAGCGTGTAGTCGCCGAGCGAGCGGATCGGCGCGGGCACCCACCCCCACCAGAACGGTATGTGCACGCCGAGCAGGTTGATGTGCCCGTGGGTGGAGTGAGTGTCGGCCCAGTGGCGGTTCCAGCTGTTCTCGCCGGCGAACCAGCCGAGGTAGGTCATCAGGTAGGTGGCGATCGGGGCCACGAGCATCGCACCCAGCGAGCCGAACAATGTCCGCCAGCTGCGGAACCACCGGGCCGACCAGGTACGCAGCATGCCTGCGGACTTCAGCGCGCCCAGGTCCCAGAACAGGCTCATCGACCAGAACACCAGGTAGAACGACAGGGCCGACCACTTCACCGCCAGCGCCAGCCCGAACATCACGCCCGCGACGAGCCGCCACGGCCGCGGACCCAACGTGGGCATACGTTCGCGCAGGTCGACGCCCGCGCCGATCAGCCGGGCCAGCCGGGCGCGGGTCTGATCGCGGTCGAGCACCAGCGCGCCGAACCCGGCCAGGACGAACGTCTGCAAGAAGATGTCCAGCAGCGCGACGCGCGACTGCACCACCGAGACGCCGTCCAGGGCCAGCAGTAGTCCGGCGATGCCCGCGAACAGGTTCGAGTGGAACATCCGCCGGGCGATGCGGGTGATCAGGATGACGCTGACGATGCCCGCCACCGCCGGGGCCACCCGCCAGCCGAGCTCGTTGTTGCCCCAGATCCAGGACGTGAAGCCGATCAGCCATTTGCCCAGCGGCGGGTGCACGATGAACATGTAGCCGCGGTTGTCCTCGTACCCGAACCGCAGCATCTCCTGCGCCTCGGTGGCGTAGTACACCTCGTCGAAGCTCTTGCCGTGCGGCCAACCGAGCGCCCACAGCCGGGTGAACGCCGCGATCGCGGTCACCAGCCCGGTGACCGCCCAGCCCAGCATCGGCGCCGGGTCGCGCCACGGCTGCAACGACGCGGGTATCGGATGCGTCGACTGGGCCGTCGGTTCGACCGCGTACGGGGGTGCCTCCGCGGTCGCCGTCACGGCCACGATCGTAGGGTCTGCACATGAGGCCTGGACGCGTGGTCCTCGCGGCCACGCCGCTGGGGGACGTTGCGGACGCCTCGGCGCGCCTCGGGGCGGCGCTGGCGTCCGCGCCGGTGATCGCCGCCGAGGACACCCGGCGGGTTCGCCGGCTGTGTGCCGACCTCGGTGTGACGCCGTCCGGGCGGATCGTGTCGTTCTTCGACGCGAACGAGTCCTCGCGGGTGCCGTCGTTGCTCGATGCGCTGCGGGAGGGGGAGGACGTGCTGGTCGTGACCGACGCCGGCATGCCGTCGGTGTCTGATCCCGGCTACCGGTTGGTGATCGCCGCGGTGGACGCCGACCTGCCCGTCACCGTGCTGCCCGGACCGTCGGCCGTCACGGCGGCTCTGGCCGTGTCCGGGCTGCCCGTTGACCGATTCTGCTTCGAGGGGTTCCTACCGCGGCGCCCGGGCGAGCGACGCCGCGCCCTGGCCGCGCTGGCCGGCGAGCCGCGCACGCTGGTGTTCTTCGAGGCGCCGCACCGGCTGGCCGCTGCCCTCTCCGATCTGGCCGCGGCGTTCGGCGCCGACCGGGCGGCCGTCGTCTGCCGCGAGCTGACCAAGACCTATGAAGAGGTGCGGCGTGGCCCGCTCGCCGAGTTGGCCACCTGGGCGGAGGAAGGCGTCCGCGGCGAGATCACCCTGGTGGTGGGCGGCGCGCCGGCCGTGGCCTCGACCGCCGGACCGGCTGAGCTGGCCGCCGCGGTCGCCGAACGCGAGGCGGCGGGGCAACCTCGCAAGGAGGCGATCGCCGAGGTGGCCGTGTCGCACGGGCGGCCCAAGCGCGAGGTGTTCGACGCCGTCGTCGCCGCCAAGCGCTAACCGCATTCCGATTCGTCGGCCTCACTACGCTGGCGCCATGAGCGCGAACATCCTGACCGCCGTGGCCTGGCCCTACGCCAATGGTCCGCGGCACATCGGCCACGTCGCCGGCTTCGGCGTCCCGTCCGACGTGTTCAGTCGCTACCAGCGGCTGGCGGGCAAGAACGTCCTCATGGTCAGCGGCACCGACGAACACGGCACGCCGATCCAGGTGCAGGCCGACCGTGAGGGCGTCACCGCCCGCGAGCTGGCCGACCGGTACAACCTGGTGATCGCGAAGGACCTGCAGAAGCTGGGCCTGTCCTACGACCTGTTCACGCGCACCACGACGAAGAACCACTACGCGGTGACCCAGCAGCTGTTCCTGGGTCTGCTCAAGAACGGCTACGTGTTCCCCCGGACCGAGCTCGGCGCGATCAGCCCGTCGACCGGACGCACGCTGCCCGACCGCTATATAGAAGGAACGTGCCCGATCTGCGGGTACGACAGCGCCCGCGGCGACCAGTGCGACAACTGCGGCAACCAGCTCGACCCCGTCGACCTGATCAACCCGCGGTCCAAGATCAACGGTGAGACGCCGAAGTTCGTCGAGACCGAGCAGTACTTCCTCGACCTGCCGGCCTTCACCAATACGCTCGGCGATTGGCTCAAGAGCCGGCAGAACTGGCGTCCCAATGTGCAGCGCTTCGCACTGAATCTGCTCGACGACCTCAAGCCCCGGGCGATCACCCGTGACCTGGACTGGGGCGTGCCGGTGCCACTCGACGGCTGGCGCGACCGTCCGGACAAGAAGATCTACGTGTGGTTCGACGCGGTGATCGGCTACCTGTCGGCCTCGATCGAGTGGGCGGCCCGTACCGGCGACCCGGAGGCGTGGCGGCCGTTCTGGCAGCCCGGGGCCGACGGCACGCCGCCCGAGGCCTACTACTTCATGGGCAAGGACAACATCGTCTTCCACGCCGAGATCTGGCCGGCCATGCTGTTCGGCTACTCCGGGCAGGGCGACCGGGGTGGCGAGCCGGGCGAGCTCGGGGTGCTGGAGCGTCCGCACGAGGTCGTGTCGAGTGAGTTCCTCACCATGGAGGGACGCAAGTTCTCGTCCTCGCGCAACGTCGTGATCTATGTGGGCGACATGCTCTCGCGCTACGACCCCGACGCGCTGCGCTACTACCTGGCGGTCGCCGGCCCGGAGAACCAGGACACCGACTTCACCTGGTCGGAGTTCGTGCGCCGCAACAACGACGAGCTGGTGGCCAGCTGGGGCAACCTGGTCAACCGCACGGTCTCGATGACGGCCAAGAACGTCGGCTCGATACCGGCGCCCGGAGCGCTCACCGACGCCGATCAGGCTCTGCTGGCGTCCTCGCGGGCCGCGTTCGACTCCGTGGGCGAGCTGCTGGCCCGCTCGCGGCAGAAGGCGGCCATCGGCGAGGCGATGCGCATCGTGGGCGAGGCGAACAAGTACCTGTCCGACATGGCGCCGTGGAAGCTGCGCACCGAGGACCCCGACCGGATGGCGTCGGTGCTGCACGTCGCCTTGCAGGTGGTCGACGACTGCAAGACGCTGCTCACGCCGTTCCTGCCGTCGTCCTCAGCGCGGGTACACGGGCTGCTGGGCGGCGCCGGGGACTGGGCGGCGATGCCGGATCTGGTCGAGGTGGACGAGGAGACCGCGCCCGGATCGCCGTCCTACAACGTGCTGACTGGCGACTACGACACGGGAGCGCGGTGGGAGTCGACGCCGCTCGAGGTCGGCCGCCCGATCGCGCCGCCGACGCCGGTGTTCACCAAGCTCGACCCGTCCGTGGTCGACGAGGAACTGGCCCGCCTGGCCGACGAGGCCAATGCCTGACCCTGATCCGCCGCCCGCGGCGCCCGCCCCCGTCTTCGACGCGCACTGCCACCTGGACGCCATGGCCCAGCGAGCCGGCGTCGAGCCCACCCGCGAATTCGTCGCCGACGTGATGGCGCAGGCCCGCAAGGTCAACGTCACGCGGGTGATCACCGTGGGGGACACGCTGGCTTCGTCGCGGTGGTGCGTGCAGGCTGCCACCGAGCACCCGGACGTCTACGCCGCCGTGGCCGTGCACCCCACCGAGGTCGCCGGCCTGACCGACGACGACTACGCCGAACTCGAACAGCTGGCCCGCCATCCGCGGGTGGTGGCCGTGGGCGAGACGGGTCTGGACTACTACTGGGACCGGACGACGCCCGCCGACCAGCAGCTGCACTTTCGGCGCCACATCGATCTGGCCAAGCGCATCGACAAGGCGCTGATGATCCACGACCGGGACGCGCACGAGGACGTCTTGCAAATCCTGGCCGAGGAAGGGGCTCCGCGGCGGGTCGTTTTCCACGCATTTTCCGGAGATGTGGCGATGGCGCGGGCCTGCGTCGACGCCGGATATGTCCTTTCCTTCGCCGGAGTGGTCACCTTCACAAACGCGCCAGGGGTACGGCAGGCAGCAGCTGCAGTTAACACCGACCACATCCTAGTCGAAACGGACGCGCCTTTCCTTACGCCACACCCGTTCCGGGGACGGCCCAACTCCCCATATTTACTAGCGCAAACGCTGTTGACCTTGGCCTCCGTACAGCGCCTGGATGTGGGCGAGCTCTGTGTGTCACTGGCACGGACTGGGAACACGATTTTTGGGTTCGACTTAACGTAAAACTCATGTCCACTACTGGCCGCGGACTTGGAGCCTCCTCCGACGCGCCGTTACCGTCCCTTGACTTTGCTTGGAGTCATTCCAGGCTGGGTCAGCAACTGGACGAAGCGCGAACGAGGAGAGGAGTTCCCAAGTGCGTCGCAGCGTCATGTACGGCCTGTGCGGCTTTGCCTTAGCCGGTGTCATCGGCGGAACGGTGGCCTGGGCCAGCGTCGATGACACCAAGACGGTGAACCTGAAAGTCGACGGGGAATCGAAGACGATCCACACCACGGCGAAGACCGTGGGTTCCGCCCTTTCGAAGGCGGGATATCCGGTCGAGGCCCACGACGTGGTGGCCCCGGCAGCAACAGCGAAGTTGCACAGCGGCAGCGAGGTAGTCCTCAAGCGAGGGCGACTGCTGCACCTGACGGTTGACGGTAAGCAGCGCGACATCTGGGTGACCACCCCGACGGTGGCTGACGCCCTCGCGCAACTCGGATACACGATCTCGGACTTCGCGTCCGTGTCACGTGACAAGCGGCTACCGCTGTCGCCGACGGCCATCGAGGTCCGGTCGCCGAAGAAGATCACCATCATTCACGATCGCAAGAAGCAGGCGGTCACGACGACCGATGCCACCGTGCGCGACCTGTTCGCTCACCTCGGCATCAAGGTCCGTTCGTCCGATCGCCTTTCCGTAAAGCCCACAGCCGTGCTGCGGAATGGGCAGAAGATCGTCCTGCAGCGTGTGAGTCGCAAGGTTGTGACCCAGCACGAGTCGATCGGTTACTCGACGACGAAGCAGCAGGACTCGTCCATGTACGAGGACCAAAGCACCGTCGTGCGCGACGGCAAGCCCGGTACCGCATCGGTGCGGTACTCGGTGGTCTACATCGACGGAAAGATCATCGGCAAGACGCGCGTGTCGAGCAAGACGCTGGTTGCGCCGTTGTCGAAGATCGAGAAGGTCGGCACCAAGGCCCGTCCGGCCTCGCCGCCGCCGAGCAGTGGTGGCGGTGCGAGCCCGCCGGCGAACACCAGCGGGCTGAACTGGGACGCCGTGGCGGCCTGCGAGTCCGGTGGTAACTGGCACATCAACACCGGCAACGGGTTCTACGGTGGCCTGCAGTTCGACTACGGCACCTGGCAGTCGAACGGTGGTGGTGCCTACGCCTCGCGGGCCGACCTCGCCAGCCGTGAGCAGCAGATCGCCGTGGCGAACCGGCTCTACGCGGCCCGGGGTTCGAGCCCGTGGCCGGTCTGCGGAGCCAACCTGTAAACCCTTGCAGGAAGCCCTTGTAACAAGGGCGAAACGACAATCCCGGCACTGCGCGTCGTCATTGTGCGACGCGCGGTGCCGGGATTGGCCATTGGCGAAAGGGCACGCTAGGGTCTGGCGTCATGCTGCGGGGGATACGCGATAGCGCGGTCAGCGGATAGGAGACTGTTTGTGCGTCGCAGCATGAAGTACGGTTTGTATGCCGCCGTACTCGCTGGCGTAGTCGGTGCCACCGTCGCTTGGGCTAACGTTGACAAGACGGTCACCCTGCGCGTCGACGGCGAGGTTCAGAAGGTGCACACGGTGGCCGGGAGCGTGCGCGGCGTTCTCGCCGTGGCCCACCTGCCCGTCGGCGAGCACGATGTGATCGCCCCCGATCTCAATGCCCGCGTCCACAACGGCAGCCAGATCGTGCTGCGGCGGGGCCGACTGCTGCACCTGAACGTCGACGGCATACCGCGCACCATCTGGGTCACCACGCCGACCGTGGCCGAGGCGCTCACGCAGCTCGGCTACTCCGACTCTGACTACACCTCTGTCTCGCGCGACAAGCGGCTGCCGCTGTCCCCGACCGCGATCGATGTGCGCAGTCCGAAGCACGTCCGGATCACCGCTGACGGCAAGACCCGAACCGTCACGACGACGGCGCCGACGGTTGCCGCGCTGCTGGGCCAGCTGGGCATCGCCGTCGGCTCGCAGGACATGCTGTCGGCCGTGGCGAGTTCGCCGCTGCGCGACGGTGAGAGCATCGACGTCACGCGGATCAAGAGCAACAACATCGTGAAGAACCACCCGGTGCCGTTCCCGACCAAGCGGGTCAGCGATCCGTCGATGTACGTCGGCGACAGCAAGCTGGTCACGCACGGCAAGAACGGTGTCGAGGCGGTCACGACCGCAGTCGTATACGTCGACGGCAAGGTCGTCGGGCGGACGATCGTGCGTCGCGTCGTCACCACGAAGCCGGTACCGGCGGTGGTGCACGTGGGCACCAAGGCCAAGCCCACGCCGGCCACGCCACCGATCACCGTCGATCCGGGTTCGGCCCAGGACATCGCCAAGAAGCTGGCCGCGCAGCGCGGTTGGGGCGATGACCAGTTCAGCTGCCTGTTCCAGATGTGGGGGCACGAGAGCGGCTGGCGGGTCAACGCGGCGAACCCGAGTGGCGCGTACGGCATCCCGCAGGCGTTGCCCGGCGACAAGATGGCCTCGTACGGCGCCGACTGGCAGACCAACCCCACCACGCAGATCAAGTGGGGGCTGGACTACATCGGCGGCCGGTACAGCACCCCCTGCGGTGCGTGGAGCTTCTGGCAATCCAACGGCTACTACTGACCTGCAGCTGCTCGGACCGGTGGAGATCCGGGCGCTGGCGGCCCAGCTCGGCGTCCGGCCGACCAAGTCGCTGGGCCAGAACTTCCTGCACGACGCGAACACCGTTCGCCGCATCGTGCGCACCTCGGCGATCTCGGCTGACGACGTGGTGCTCGAGGTCGGTCCCGGCCTCGGCTCGTTGACGCTCGGCCTGCTGGACGCCGGCGCTCGCGTCGTCGCCGTCGAAGTTGATCCGGTGCTCGCCGCCGCCTTGCCGGGGACGGTGGCCGCCCGCGCACCGGACGCCGCCGGGCGCCTCACCGTCGTCGTCGCGGACGCGCTGCGGCTGGTGCAGCTGCCCGATCCGCAACCGACCGCGCTGGTGGCCAACCTGCCCTACAACGTTGCGGTGCCGGTCGTCCTGGAGCTGCTCGAGCTGCTGCCGACGCTGCGTACCGGGCTGGTGATGGTGCAGGCCGAGGTTGCTGAGCGGCTGGCGGCATCCCCGGGCAGCAAGGCGTACGGCGTGCCGAGCGTCAAGGTCGCCTGGTACGCCGCGGCAGCTCGCGCGGGGGCCGTACCGCGCTCAGTGTTCTGGCCGGTGCCCAACGTCGACTCGGGTCTGGTCCGGATGGTCAGACGGCCATCGCCGACCGGGGCGGCGCGCCGCGACGTCTTCGAGGTGGTCGACCACGCGTTCGCGCAACGGCGCAAGATGCTGCGCTCGGCGCTCGCCTCGTGGGCCGGTTCGGCGGCTGCTGCTGAAGCGGTGTTACGCCGGGCCGGCGTCGACCCGACCGCCCGCGGCGAGACCCTCGACGTGACTGCCTTCACCCGCATAGCCGCCGCCCGGCTGACGGCCTAGCGATCCCGGGGATCCGCCGGCGGATGAGTCTGGTCGCGCCGGACCAGGGCGCCGACGACCAGGGCGCCGAGGCGGGTCCAGGCCCGGCGGGTGTCCTCGGACAGGCTGGCCCAGTGGATCGGTCCGCCGGTGGCGATGTGCTCGTCGAACGGGATCTCGACCACGTCCTGGGTGCGGGCACCGAAGTGGCGCAGCAGCTCGCGGCGCACCTTGGGGTCGATCGTGGGATCGGCGGCGGTGAGGACGGTGACGGCGTGCTGGGCCAGCTCTTCGCGGCCGGTCTGCAGCAGGTGATCGAGCACCCACGAGCCGCTGTAGCCGACGTCGCGCTGGTAGGTCGAGGGGATGACCACCACGTCGGCGGCGTTCACCGCGGCCTGCCAGTTCGGAGAGCGGACGTTGTTGCCGGTGTCGATGACGATGATGCGGTAGAAGCGCTGCAACACGTTGTGGATGCGGCGGAACTCCTCTTCGCCGATCTGGGCCATGTTGCCGGGGTGGTCGTCGCTCACCAGGGCGTCGAAGTAGGCCTCGCCCTGTGAGCGTACGTAGTAGCTGAGGTCGCCGACCCGCGCGTCGTGGCGTTCGAACGAGGTCAGCGAGCCGAGGAAGTCCCAGACAGTCGTGCGCTGACTGTCGCGGTTGACGGTGCGGACGGCCAGGGTGCCGCGCGTCTCGTTGTCGTCCCAGCCGACGACGTACCCGCCGCGGTGGGCGCCCAGCGCGGCGGCGAGCCCGATCGTGGTCGGGGTCTTGCCCGCCCCGCCCTTCGGCTGGATGACGACGACGGTCATCGGGCGGGAGAAGCCGTGCTGGATGTCCAGAACGGCCTGCCGGTGCACGAGCTCGGCGGGCTTCGCCTTGGGTTTGATGGCTCCGGCCGAGATGCGGTTCACCCGGCCCCGCCAACCCCAGGCGGCCGGTGCATCGGTGATCGACGGACGGTCGGGGACGAGGAGGTCCTCGGGCTTGGGTGGTTCCGCCGGTGGTCCGGGTTGCTGCCACGGCGCCTGCCCCGGGGCGGTCGGCGCCGCGCTCTGCGGGGGCGGGCTGTGCGGAGCCGGATTCTGCGGGGGCTGACTCTGCGGGGGCTGGCTCTGCGCGTAAGGCGGGGCCGGGTGGTGGTTGGGCGCCTGCTCCGGGTAGTGGCTGGGCGGGACGCTCGGCACATCGCCGGTGGGACGCGTCTGCGGGTCGGGGTAGTGCCCCGTGGGAGGCGCGGGCGGCAGGGCGTCGGACCGAGGCGGCACCAGCCCGGCGCCGGCGGGCATCTCGGCCGGCGCGGACGGGGCGGACGGTGTCTCATAGCGCGGCGGCGCGACGTACTGGCCGGGCGGCGGCGGCTCGAACTCGGCGGGTGTGCCCGGCGCGGGCCGGGCCGGCGGCTCGTCGTCCGCGTAGCCCGAGGCGGTGTAGGTGTGCGGGACGGTGTACTCGGTCGACTCCGCCGGATAGCCGAGCCAGCTGGGCGCCGGTTCGGCCCCCGCGGGTGGCTGCTCGGGCCCAGAACCGTTGGCGGCGTCACCGGAGTCTTGCCAAGCGCGGTTTGGCGCGGCTTCGTCCTGCGAGTCGGAGTTTGACACGAGCCCTCCGGATGTCGGTGCATTCTGCGAGTCGGAGCCACTGTAGTCGGAGCGACACGCGCCGTGCGGGTAGCGGTGCAGACCGTTGCCTCCGGCCGACGCCAACCCTAATCTGCCCGGTACACCCGGAATCGGTCCGATCTCACCCGGAGGGCCCATGTCTGTCACCATCCCCCGCCGTTTCGCGGCCGCGGTCGCCGGCGTTTTCGCCGCGGCGGCGCTCGCGGCCGTCCCGCTCACGCAGGCCGGCAGCGCCCCGGCGTCGACGTCGCGGCTCGGCGCCGATCTCGACCGGATCCTGGCCGATCAGCGACTGGCCGGCGGGCAGGTCGGCCTCGAGGTCAGGGATGCGGCCACCGGCGACGTGTTGTACGAGCACAACGCCCAGAACCGGCTGCTGCCGGCGTCCAACGCGAAGCTGTTCACCTCGACGGCCGCGATGGACGTACTGGGTCCCGACTACCGGTTCACCACCAGCGTCGCGGCGAATCGGCCGACCAACAACGGCACGCTGCGCGGCAACCTCTACCTCAAGGGCACCGGCGACCCGACGATGCTCGGCCCGGACTACGACGCGCTGGCCAAGGCGGTCGCCGATTCGGGCGTGCGCACCGTCGCCGGCAATCTCGTCGCGGACGACACCTACTTCGACGAAGTCCGGCTGGCGCCGTTCTGGGCCTGGGACGACGAGCCGTACTACTACAACGCGCAGATCTCGGCGCTGACCGTCGCCCCGGATACCGACTACGACGCCGGCTCGGTGATCGTGCATATCGCCCCCGGTGCGAAGGCCGGTGACCCGGCTCGGGTATCCGTGGTGCCGGCGAACCGCTACGTGCATCTGGTCGGATCCGCGACGACCGGCGCGCCCGGGTCATCCGACACCGCCGACGCCGTGCGCCGGCACGGCAACAACATCATCGACGTCAGCGGCAGCATTCCGGCCAACTCGACCGGCGAGGACATCGAGGCGACGGTGTGGGAGCCGACCCAGCTCGTCGCGTCGATCTTCCGCGATGCCTTGCGGGCGCACGGGGTGCGCGTGCTCGGCGGCACGTCCTACGCGGCGACGCCCGCCGGCACGCACGCCCTGGCCGCGCACGACTCGGTGACGCTCACCCAGCTGCTGACGCCGTTCCTCAAGCTGAGCAACAACCTGCACGCCGAGCACCTGGTCAAGGCGATGGGCGAGAAGGTCAGCGGTGAAGGTACGTGGGACGCGGGCACCACGGCGGTGCTCGCCAACGCCGCGACGATGGGCGTCGATACATCGCAGGTACGCCTGGTCGACGGCTCCGGGCTGTCGCGCGCGGACCTGCTGACGCCGCAGCAGATCACCAACCTGCTGATCGCCGCCCGGGGCAAGCCGTGGTTCACCAGCTGGTACAACGCGCTGCCCATCGCCGGGAACCCGGACCGTTTCACCGGCGGGACGCTGCGCAATCGCATGCGCAACACTCCGGCGGCCAACAACCTGCACGGCAAGACGGGGTCGATGACCGCCGTGAGTGCGCTCTCGGGATACGTCACCGACGCTGCCGGCGAGCGGCTCGTGTTCTCGATGATCAGCAACAACTTCCTGCCCGGCGGCATCACGTCGATCGAGGACGCGGTGGGGGTGACGCTCGCCGGCTACGGCGGCGCGGATGCCCGGCCGGCCGCGGTGGGCAGCGCCGACCCTCCGGTGCGCACCCCGGCGCAGCGGCGCAATCCCGACCTGGAGTGCGCGTGGGTCAAGGCCTGCTGAGCCGGTCGACCGGGCTTGATCATCTCTGCTCGAGGCACGCACACACCACATTTGACGGTTTCGGCAGAGCTGATCAAGGTCGGCGAAGGGCATGGACCATTCGCGAGGTGATCTTCCTGCGGGTGCAGCCCCAGGTGGCCGCATGTGCAGGAAGATCCCGCTCTAGGGATGATCTTCCTGCACACGCAGCCCTAGAACGCATCTCGCGCAGGAAGATCCCGACCTTCAGCCTGATGTGTTCGACCCTTGGCGGGCTTGGTGTCGCCGAGGATCGAACAAGCCGGGACGGGACAGCGGGTGCTAGCTGCGGCCGTCGAAGAGGCTGGTCACCGAGCCGTCCTCGAAGACCTCCACGATCGCCTGCGCGATCATCGGGGCGACCGAGAGCACGGTGAGCTTGTCGAACGCCTGCTCCGGGCTGATCGGCAAGGTGTTGGTGACGATGATCTCGCTGACCCGGCTGTTCTTGAGCCGGTCCGTCGCCGGGGCGGAGAAGACGCCGTGGGTCGCGACGATCACGACGTCGGTGGCGCCGTTCTCGAAGAGCAGCTCGGCGGCCTGCGTGATCGATCCGCCGGTGTCGATCATGTCGTCGATCAGCAGGCAGGTGTGCCCGGCGACATCGCCGACCACGCGGTTGGCGACGACCTCGTTCGCGACGTCGGGATCCCGTGTCTTGTGGACGAACGCGATGGGCCGGCCACCGAGCCGGTCGGCCCACTGCTCGGCGGCGCGAACCCGGCCGGTGTCGGGGGACACGACGATCAAGTCGTCTACCGGGTACTTGCGTTTGACGTAGTCGGCGAGCAGCGGCAGCGCGAAGAGGTGGTCGACCGGGCCGTCGAAGAAGCCCTGGATCTGGGCGGTGTGCAGGTCGATGGCCATGAGCCGATCGGCGCCGGCCGTCTTGAACAGATCCGCGATCAGGCGGGCCGAGATGGGTTCGCGGCCCCGGTGCTTCTTGTCCTGCCGGGCGTACGGGTAGAACGGGGCGACGACGGTGATCCGCTTCGCCGAGGCGCGCTTGAGGGCGTCGCAGAGGATGAGCGTCTCCATGACCCACTGGTTGATGGGTGTCGTGTAGGACTGGATCACGAAGGCGTCGCTGCCGCGCACCGACTCGTCGGGCTTGATGAAGGTCTCGCCGTTGGAGAAGTCGCGCGCCGTGGTGCTCATGACGGTGATGCCGACCTGGGCGGCGATCTCGTCGGCCAGCTCCGGATAGGCGCGCCCGGACAGCAGCACCAGTGTCTTGCGAGCGGACAGATGCCTCGTGCTCATGTCGCCTCCCCGTCGTGATTATCGGCTCGTTGGGCGGCATCCGCGGCGGCGGAGCCCGATCGCTTCCGTAATACCCAGCCTGCCACGTTGCGCTGACGGGCGCGCGCAATGCCCAGATCGCCGGGGGGGACGTCCTGGTCGATCACCGAGCCGGCCGCCGTGTAGGCCCCGTCGCCGACGTCCACCGGCGCGACGAGCATCGTGTCGGACCCGATGCGGACGTGGTCGCCGACGGTGGTGCGGTGCTTGGCCACCCCGTCGTAGTTGACGAACACGGTGGCGGCGCCGATGTTGCTGCGCTCGCCCACCGTCGCATCGCCTACATAAGAGAGGTGCGGCACCTTGGTCCCGGCGCCGATCTCGCTGCCCTTGAGCTCGACGTAGGTGCCGATGTGGACGCCGTCGTGCAGCACGGTGCCCGGACGCAGGTACGCGTACGGGCCGATCGTCACGTCGGCGCCGATCGTGGCGTTCTTGCCGACCGCGCGGTCGATCGTGGTGTTCGCGCCGACCGTGGTGTCCGTGAGCGACGTGTGCGGGCCGACCACCGCGCCGGTCGCGATCGCCGTCGTCCCGTGCAGGTCGACCGACGGCAGCAGCGTCACGTCGGCGTCGAGGGTGACGCCGGAGTCCACCCAGGTGGTGGCCGGATCGACGACGGTCACCCCGGCGCGCATGTGTTCGTCGAGCAGCCGGGCGTTGTAGACGCGATGGGCGGCGGCCAGCTGCACCCGATCGTTCACCCCGGCGGTCTCGTCGGGCGGGGCCACCACCGCGCCGACCAGCCGCCCGTCGGCGACCAGGATCGACACGACGTCGGGCAGGTACTCCTCGCCCTGGGAGTTGTCGGTCGACAGCCGCCCGACGGCGTCGCGCAGCTGCGCGTGGTCGAAGGCGTAGACGCTGGCCGCGACCTCGGTGATGGCGCGTTCGGCGGCCGTCGCGTCCTTGTGCTCGACGACGCGTTGGACGGACTTGCCGTCGTCGGCCCGGATCACGCGTCCGTAGCCGGACGGGTCGGGCGCGATGCTGGACAGGACGGTGGCCGCGGCGCCGGACGTCTCGTGCTCGTCGACCAGGGCGCGCAGCGTGGCGGTTGCCAGCAGCGGCGCGTCGCCGGGTACGACGACCACGGTGCCGGTCTCGCCGCTGGGGACGGCGTCCAGCGCAACCCGTACCGCGTGGCCGGTGCCGTTCTGCTGCTCCTGCACGACGGGGATAGCGCCCGGCGCGGTCTCGGCGAGGTGTTCGCGCACCGCATCGCGCCGGTGGCCGATCACCACGACCGTGTGCTCAGCGCCCAGCGGATCGGCGGCGGCCAGCACGTGGCCGAGCAAGCTGCGGCCGGCGAAGCCGTGCAGCACCTTGGGCAACGTGGCTGATTTCATCCGGGTGCCCTCACCGGCGGCGAGGACTATGACGGCGAGTGGGGGCCGCGAGGTGGGCACAAGGCGAGCCTAGATGCCGCGATCAAGGCTGGCTCCGTCGCGGTCTTCGGACTAGTCTGTCTAGACATGACGGTCGATGCGCACTGGCAGGTCCAGGAAGCCAAGCAGAAGTTCAGCGAGCTGCTGCGCAAGGTGCACAGCGACGGCCCGCAGTTCGTGACCAAGCACGGGGAGGAGGTGGCCGTGGTGATCGACATCGAGGAGTTCCGCCGATTCCACGGTTCGAAGGAGGATCTCGACGATCCGCTGCTACACGGAATAAAGGATGACGAGGCAGCCGATCTCCTCGATCAGATCATCGCTGAGCGGAAGCTGTCTTTGCCGCGTCGGATCGATTTCGATGACGAGACGTGACCTACCTCCTCGACACGAACGTGGTGTCCCAAGCCGGTCGGCGCCGCCCAGATCACTCGGTGCTGGAGTGGCTCGCCAAAACGTCCCCGCATGAACGACATCTCAGCGTGCTGACACTCGGCGAGTTGCGGCGCTGGGTCGAACTACGTCGCCGCACGGACACGGTCGCGGCGGTAGCCCTGGAACAGTGGGTGGGCAAAATCGTCGCCAGCTACGGGCGGCGAATCGTGCCGGTCACGTCGGAGGTCGCGCAGCGTTGGGGGCTGCTCGGCGTTCCCGACCCGGTGCCCGACATCGATGGCTTGCTGGCGGCCACGGCGCTCGTCCACGACTGGACCGTGGTCACCCGCAACGCGGCCGATTTCGAACGCACCGGGGTGCGCACGCTCAACCCGTTCCAGTCGCAGTAGACGGCTCCAGCTCGTCGACCGGGCGGCTGGCCGGTGTCGGCGGGCGGCGCCGGTCGAGCAGGCTCAGCAGCGGGGCCGTCATGATCGTCGTCACCAGGGCCACGAGCACCAGCGAGGTGAACAGCTCGTCGGTGACTATGTGCGCCTGCAAGCCGATGTTCAGCGCGATCAGCTGCATCAGGCCGCGGGCGTTCATCAGCACCCCGACCCGCGCGGCCGTGGCCGACGATTCGCCGCGCAGCCGCGCCGCCAGCCAGCACCCCCCGAACTTGCTGATGACCGCGACGACGACCGCGCCGGCCGCGAAGGCGAGCACGCGCGAATCGGCGAACAGGCCGAAGCGGGTGTTCAGCCCGGAGTAGGTGAAGAACATCGGCACGCACACCCGCGTGATCGCGTTGGTGGTGGGCACGGTGGACTCCACCGCCTCCGTATGCGGCATCACCATCCCGATCGAGAACGCGCCGAAGACGGCGTAGAGGCCGATCTCGTCGGTGTACCAGGCCGCGACGAACAGCACGGCGAGGGTGGCCAGCACGGCGCTGGACTCCGGCAGTCCGGGCCGACCGAAGTACCAGGCCAGCGCGGGCTTGACGACCCAGACGAGCACCGCCGCGAACAGCACGGCGCCCCCCACCGCCTTGGTGATCGGCCACGATCGGCCGGAGGCGATGCTCAGCACGCCGGCCAGCAGCATCCAGGCCACGACATCGTCCACCGCCCCGCAGGCCAGCGAGATCGAGCCGTGCCGGCTGCCACTGAGCCCGCGCTCCATGATGATGCGGGCCAGCATCGGGAACGCCGTGATCGCCAGTGTCACGCCGACGAAGGCCGCGGTCACGAACGTCGAGATCCCGTCCGCGAAGACCGGCACGTGACCGTGCGCCGCGTAGGTCAGTGCGATACCGAGGCCCAGCGGGGCGGCGACACCGAACGCCGAGATCGTGCCCGCGGTGCCGGCCAGGTTCCGCTGCAGGTAGGTACGCAACTCGCGGCCGGCCTGGAACATCAGCGTCACCAGGCCGAGCTGGCCCACGACGTACAGGGTGGGACGCAGTGCCTGCGGGAACAGCGCATTCTCGGCGTGCGGCCAGATCTCGCCCAGCAGCGACGGGCCGAGCAGGACGCCGGCGATCATCTCGCCGACCACCGGGGGCTGACCGATGCCCCGAACGGCGACCTGCACCAGGCGACAGACCAGCAGGATCACCGCCGCGGCCAGGAAGAACCGCGGCGCGAGCTCGGTGGCCGTCATCGGAGGTGTCCCGCCGGGTTGGCCGCGCGCGGCTGAGGCAGGTGTTGCGGATGCTCGGCGAAGTATCGCCGGCACAGGCCTTGACGGCGCGCGTCCCACACCATGTAGCTGCCGAATCCCAGCTGCAGCAGGCTGCGCCACACGTCGGCCCAGCGATCGAGGACCCGCAGCGCGCGCAGCCGCACGGCGTAGGCGCCGGGGTCGGTCACGTCGAGCAGCAATGCGGGCGCGCGATTGGGCAGGGAGCGGGTGTGCCGCACCGACGACACGAGCCGGAATGAGCGCAGCACCTCGCGGGTGGCCGCGTGCAGGCCGGTCGGCGCGACGCCCCGCGCCGGGCAGGGCCGGTTCGCGCTGATGCCGTACGGGATGAAGTTCAGCGTGCGGGCCGAGTCGGCCTGCCAGCGCTCGACGTCGAACGAGTCGCCGACGCCGGCGTGGTGGAACGCCGGGTACTCGAAGAGCAGGACGGACCCGGCCGGCACCGGTGGGTCGGCATCGATGTCGGACGTGGTGATCCGATGGGCGATCCCGAAGAGCGGGTAGACGCGCATCGTCTCGTTGACCACCCGCTCGAAGTAGTTGCCGTCACCGGTACGCAGCCGCGACTGCACGTTCGGCTCTTGCGCGACGACGAGCAGCAGGTGGGCCATCGCCTCGGACATCTGCACGATCGCGGTGTTGAAGAACGTCCCCTGCAAGTACCAGACCTGCTCCTCGCGAGTGAGCAGGCCGGGCAGGGCGAACGGCACGTCGCCGGCATCGACCCGTTCCCGCAGGTATCGCGTGAGGCGGGCGCGGCGCCGCAGGTGTCGCGGCCGCGTGCACTTGAGCGCGCTGACGACGTCGTCCGCGTGCGCGACGATCAGCGCGCGGGCCTCGGGCGGGCACGGCTCGCGAAACACCAGCTCGTAGTAGACCTCGGCCCAGATAGGCATCATCAGATCCCGCAGCCGCACGATCCGACCGGCTCGCTGGCCGGCCAGCACGTGCGCAGTACATCGCCCGACCAGCGCGTCCCACTCGTCCTTGTGCCGGCTGGCCAGGATCGTCCGCGTCGTCCGGGCGACGTCGTCGTAGCGCGGTCCTGGCTCCAGGTGTTCCTGGTGGACGTGTGGCCCCGGCGCGAGCCAGTACCAGAACAGGTCCGACAGGCCGGCGCCGTGACTTCGCCCGTTGGCGGCCGGGTCGGCGTAGAGGCGGGTGAACTCGGCGATGCCGTTCGGCCGCGCGGCGACCGCTATGCCTTCCTCGCCGTTGATCCGCGCAAAGACCTTGCCGCGTAGGGCGACGATCCGGTTCGGCAGCCACCGCGGAACGCTCCACACGAGGGTCAGCAGCAGGAGCCGGCGGATCAGCCCGACCATGGGTGCCCTCGCACGAGGTCGGGGGTGAGGTCACGCAGGTTCGCCGCGCCGCACAGGGCCATCGTGTGGTCGAGCTCGTCGCGGAGGATCTCGAGCACCCGCCGCACGCCGTCCTCGCCTCCGGCGGCCAGCCCCCACACGGCCGGGCGTCCGATCCCGACGGCCGCGGCCCCCAGGGCCAGCGCCTTCACGACATCGGTGCCGCGACGGATCCCACCGTCGAGCAGTACCGGAACCCGTCCGCCCACCGCGGCGATGATCTCCGGCAGCAGGTCGATCGTCGCGGGGACCGTGTCGAGCTGGCGGCCGCCGTGGTTGGACAGCAGCAGCCCGTCCACGCCGTGTGCGAGCGCCAGCCGCGCGTCCTCGGGGTGCAGGACACCCTTGAGGATCACCGGCAACGACGTGATGGAACGCAGCCAGTCGAGGTGTTCCCAGTGCAGGTCCGCCGACATCACGATCTGCCGGACGTGGCCCGGCTCGTTGCCGAGCAGGTTGCGCAGGTTCTCGCAGGCCAGCCCGGGCGGCAGGTCGTGGAACCCGTTGCGCTGGTTGCGTTCGTTCGCGCCCAGCACCGGCGAGTCGACGGTGACGACGAGCGCGGTACAGCCGGCGTCGGTCGCGCGCTGCACCAGCGCCTCGGTCACGTCCCGGTCGGGCTGGATGTACATCTGGAACCAGATGTCGGGACGGCCTTCCGGTACCGCGATACGGGCGGCCCGCGCGATATCGCCCACCGCCACGGTGGCGGCCATGCTCGCGATCATGATCGCCCCGGCCCCGGCGGCGGCGCGCGCAGTGGCCTGCTCGCCCTCGGGATCCATCAGCTTGTGGAATGCGGTCGGTGAGAGGAACACCGGCAGGCCGGCCCGACTGCCGAAAAGCTCCACCCCCATCTCGCGCTTGTCGCTGCCACGCAGCACCCTCGGCAACAGCTGCAGGCGGGTGAAGGACTCCTCGTTGGCTCGCGCGGTGAGCTCGTCGCGGGCGGCGCCGCAGACGTAGTCGAAGTGGACGGGGTCCATGCGTTCTCGGGCGGCCGCCTCGAAGTCGCGGACGGTGATCATGCCGGAGCGACCGCATCGTCGCGGGCGAGCTGCCGCTCGAAGAACGCCACGAGCGGATCGCGGTGCACGGCCGGCTTGTCCCACTCGTTCTCGAGGTTCTCGGCCAGGTGGTGGACGGCCAGCAGCTCACCGGCGCGGTGATGGCGTACCACCGGATGCAGGTACGCGGCGTCGAACGCGCGGTCGGTGTCGTCCTGGGCCACGCGCGCGACGGTGACGTCGAACGGGTCGACCTTGTCGTGGTCGGGCCCGTACTCCAGCGTGACGACGAACAGGTCGCCGGCATCGTCGCCCAGACCGCCGTCGTGGACGTAGTCGACGGGCAGCTCCTCCAGGTAGCGCGCCGTGCCATCGGCGCCGACGGCCACGACGTCGCCGAGGACGCCGAACTGCTGCCACAGCGCCGAGGTCCGATTGACTCGCGCGAGCACTGCGTCGGTCAGCGCGTCGGGCGAGCCCTCGAGCGTGACGGCCGGCCAGGGCACGCCGTGCTGGCGCTGCTCGAGGATCCGCGAGAGCGACTGGATGGCGTAGCGGAATCCGTGGATGAACCCGCCCGTCGAACGCTTGAAGTCCCTTACCTGCATGAGGGTTCCGGCGAAGTAGACGCCCGGGACGTCGGCGGCCTCGTAGGCGGATGTCATGACCGGGAAGCGGTCCTTGTGCACCATCGACGGTCGGCACTCCGGCGCGAAGATCGAGTCGTCGAACCGGAAGCCGGTGCAGCTGATCACCCGGTCGTAGCGCAGTTCCTTCACGACCTCGTTGGCCCGGGAGAACGCGAAGCGCACCAGGTATCCGCCGTTCGGGTGTCGCTCGATCGAACGGACCGCGCCGTCGAGGATCGCGTTCTGCGACTTGAGCTGGTAGGTGTCGAGGAAGTTGTTGTTCACCGCGCGCAGGTGCCCGACGTAGTGCGTCTTCCAGGCCAGCCGGATCGAACCGGGACCGGCCACGTGGATCACGGCGGCCGTCTCGATCAGGTTCTCGGCCGTCTCGAAAGCCGAATTACCCTTGCCGATCACCAGTACCCGCTGATCGACGAAGTCCTGCGGATCGATCGATACGGTGGCGTACGGTTCGGCCAACTCGATGCCCGGGATCGGCGCCACGTAGGGCGTGACACCGACTCCCGTGGCGACGACCACGGTGCGGGCCCGGTGAGTGTCGCCGGATGTCGTGACCTCGAACGCGTCGCCGTCCCGGGCGATGCGCTCGACGATGATGTCGTATTGCACAGCCAGCCTGTGAACTGTGGCGTAGTCCGCGAGGTAGCGGATCAGGTCACCGGCGGCCGGAAAGTATCGCTGGCTGTACTGGCCGAACAGTGGGCCGCCCAGCAGCGAGTTCCAGTCCATCCGCAGGTTCAGCTCGGGATCATCGGTGCCCGTGTGCACCTTGTTGATCGAGATGAGCTGACGGTGCCGCGGGTAGGTCGCGAAGAACGTCCCGGGCGCGGACCCCGCTTCGAGAATCAGGTAGTCGCGCCCGGCGGCGGCCAGATGATGACCGAGTTGCAGACCGGCCGGGCCGGCGCCGATGACGAGACAGTCGAGGGTAGGACCGGGCACAGGAGCCTCCGAGCGGGTGAGTGACTACGGAGTACCGGTTGAACAATCAAGTACCTGGACAAACGTTACAGCCGCCCGCCGGATAAGTCAGGACAAACGAATTTGCGGCGACGTTGGTTCAACCGCCGAGCTGTGGATCTGGTGAGCGTCGGCCGGGCGGTTCAGAAGTCGACGGTGGTGTTCGCGCCGCTGACGACCACACCGACCCGCTCGCCCGGTTCCGGCCGGTAGGCGCCGCTGTGCAGCGCCGCGTACGCCGTCGCGCCGGCCGGCTCGGCTACCACGCGGGCGGTGTCCCACAACGCGGCCTGGGCGGCGCGGATCGCGTCGTCGGTGACGAGCACCGTCTCGATGTAGCGCTGCGCGATGGGGAACATCACCTTGCCCACCTGGCGCGGAGCCAGCGCGTCACTGGCGATGCCATCGGCGCGGGCATCGACCGGACGGCCCGCGCGTAACGCGTCGGTCAGGGTCGGCGATCCCTCGGGCTCGACGCCGACCACGCGCACATCGCCCGCGTAGTACGCGGCGATGCCGCCGATCAGGCCACCGCCGCCCACGGCGACGAGCACGGTGTCCAGCCCCGGTGCCTGCTCGGCGAGTTCGAGCGCGAGACTGCCCTGGCCCAGCAGGGTCAACGGCTGGTCGAAGGCGTGCACCTCCATCGCCTCGTGCTCGGCCGACCACTCACGGCTGGCGTCCAGCGCGTCGCCGTAGCGGTCGCCGCCGATCATCAGCTCGGCGCCGTAGCCGCGGATGCGGGCAATCTTCGCGGGTGACGACACGGTCGGGACGAAGATCGTCGCCGGGACGCCCGAGGTCATCGCCGCCCAGGCGACCGCCGCGCCGTGGTTACCGCCCGACGCGGCGACCACCCCGGCCTCCGGGACGTCGCGAAGCAGCAGGTTCGCCATCGCGCCGCGCGCCTTGAACGAGCCGGCGTACTGCAACTGCTCGAGCTTGAGCGTGACGCCGTCGAGGTCGAGGACCGGAGTGTTGCGGATGTGCGCGCAGATCACCTCGTAGGTGCGCTCGATCGCGTCCCGGTCGATGGTGTCGTCCATGACGCCACGATCGCATGCGCGTCCGACGTGGCCACGCGAGTTTCACGGGCCACGCGGCGACTGGCTGGGGGACTCGGACTCGAACCGAGACTGCAAGGCTCCAAAGGCCTGCGGGCTGCCGTTTACCCCATCCCCCAAGTCGAAGCCCTAGCGTACCGACGATGAACACTTGCGATCGTGGCGCGTCGGCGTCTAGCTGCGTTACGGCGCCGTAGGTTACGCTTCCGTAACCGCGGCCGCGGCGGTTTGCCCGGCGTGGATTGCGTCTTGCAACCTATCCGAATCCACCTAAGGAAGGCGGCGCACATGACCCTGCTCGACAGCGACCCGGCGCCCGCGCCGCCGGCTGAGCGCGCTCCCAAGCCGACCACCGAAGGCGCTAAGCGCCACGGCGAGCAGTTCATGCTCTACACCTTCGTCATCGTGCCGTTCCTGGCGTTCCTCGCCGCGATCCCGGTGGTGTGGGGGTGGGGCCTGAACTGGACCGACGTGATCCTGTTCGTCGTCTTCTACTACTTGTCCGGGCTGGGAGTAACCGTCGGGTTCCACCGCCTGTTCACGCACGGTTCGTTCAAGGCCAACCGGGGATTGCGCATCGCGCTCGCCGCGGCCGGCAGCCTGGCGGTCGAGGGCCCGGTGATCCGCTGGGTGGCCGACCACCGCCGCCACCACGCGTTCAGCGACCGCGACGGCGACCCGCACTCGCCGTGGCGCTACGGCGAGACGACCGGTGCCCTGGCCAAGGGCATGTTCCACGCGCACATCGGCTGGCTGTTCGACCTCGAGCACACCAACCGGGAGAAGTACGCCCCCGATCTCATGCGTGACCCGGACATCCGCCGGATCAGCGACGGCTTCTTCGTGGGCGTGCTGGTCTCGGTGTTCGCCCCGGCGCTGCTCGGCGGGCTGATCTCGTGGTCGTGGCAGGGTGCCCTGTCGGCGTTCTTCTGGGCGTCGCTCGTGCGGATCTTCCTGCTGCACCACGTCACCTGGTCGATCAACTCGGTGTGCCACATGATCGGCGAGCGGCCCTTCGCGTCCCGCGACAAGAGCGCCAACTTCTGGCCGCTGGCCATCCTGAGCTTCGGCGAGAGCTGGCACAACCTGCACCACGCCGACCCGACGGCGGCCCGGCACGGGGTGCTGCGCGGCCAGATCGACACGTCGGCCCGGGTGATCTGGATCTTCGAGAAGGCCGGCTGGGCCACCGACGTGCGGTGGCCCAACTCCGAACGCATCGCCAAGCTGCGCGCCTGACCGCTAACCGGATCAACGCGTGATCGCTACTGACGGCACGGACTCCACGACGGTGCACACGTCGAACCGGGTCGGGCCGGCGAGCAATGCCGGGTCCTCGCCGGGTAGCAACTCGGTCGAGTTGGCCGTGCGGCCGGCCGCGTCCAGGGCGTCCATCGAGGTCGCGAACGCGAAGACCACGAGTGCGCGCCGCTCCGCGTCCCACAGCGTCAGCGTGCGGATCGCGCCCGGCACCTTGGCCACCGCCGGTTGGATGCGCTCCTTCGCGCCCCGCTGACCGGCGTCGAAGCGGGCTTGGCTCATCGGCGTCTCGAACTGCATGAAGCTCGCCGCGCCGGCGGATTCCTCGGCGGCGGCCGGCCCCGACCAGTCGTCGATTACCTCGTAGAGCTCGTCCACCTCGAGCTCGAAGGGACGTGGCCCGAGCTCACCTCTGGTCCGGGCCGAGGCGCCGCTCGCCTCGTCCCGCGTCGTCCACAGCGTGAGCAGCACCCGGCGCCCGATCCCGATCTGGTCGAGCATGTAGAGCCCGGCGAATCCAGGGTGGCCGCTGATCACCTCGACGACGTGCTGCTGCTTCGTCTCGACGCCGTCGATCTGCGGAAGCGGGCCGCCCGTGCATTGCAGTCGTGCATACATTCCGATCACCCTCCAAGAGTTGGTGTCGTGAATGCTGCGACGACGCCGGCGGCGCCACATCAGTGCTTGTACTGAGATCAGCCACGTAACCCGGATCGGAGCGCCCAGGCCGCGAGCTGCGTCCGATTGGTCAGGTCGAGCTTGGTGAGCACATTGCGGACGTGCGTCTCGATGGTGCGCTCGGACAGGACGAGCCGCTCGGCGATCGTCCGGTTGGCCAGCCCGTCGGCCACGAGCAGCGCGATCTCACGTTCGCGCGGGGTCAGCGGCTGGGAGGTGTCGAGCTCGGCCGCCTGGGCCAGGACGGTCGCCATGCCCAGCCGCCGAGCGGTTACCGCCGCCTGCTCGGCCAACTCCTGGGCCCGTCGTCGATCGCCGGGAGCGTCGCGCTCGGCGAGCAGGCGGGCGTGCCCGATCCGGACGACGGCCAACTCCCCCGGCGCGCCGATCCGGGCCTCCATCGCCTCGGCGTCGGCGAATCGGCGATCGGCGGCATCCAGATCGCCCAGCGCTGCCTCCACGACCGCAAGTGCGTGACTCACCGATCCCTTGTAACCCGACACCGAGCCGACGTAGTACGCCGCGTAGGGGTGCAGGCGATCCCGACACCAGGTGGCGACGTCCCGGTCGCCGAAGGCCGCGGCAAGGCGGCCGGCATCGCTCACCGTGGGCAGCCAGCGGGTATCGACCGGCATAGACGTGAGGGTCGGGCGCAGTCGCTCGAACTGGGTTGCCGCCGAGTCGCGGTCGCCCTGGATGAGCCGGTATCTGGCATAACCGGCCCAGACGAGTGGCAGTGGCAGGCTCGCGACAACCTGGGAGAGGTCTGGTTCGTAGTCGCCGAACCTTCCGGTGCGCTGCTCGAGTTCGGCGACGAAGGCGAACGACTGTGCCTGGATCGTCTCGTCCTCCATTGCGAGTCCGATGGCGCTGGCCGCCTCCGTGAATTCAGCAGTTCGGCTGTATTCACCGGCCACCAAGGCCCGTGTCGCCTTTGTGCGCAGCAGATGCCACCGGGCAAGTGCCCAGCCCAGCTGGGCGACCAGCGCGTCCATGGCGGCGATCTCGGCATCGACCTCGTGCATCGCGCCGAGTTGCATGGCCGCGTCGATGCGCCAGACGTGTCCCCACAGCGGGGAGTCGGGCCGTTCGGGCACGTCCCCGATCGCCCGCAGCCGGTTGGCCAGTTCCAGCCGCTCGGTGACCCCGTCCGGACCCGTCGCGAGATTGTGCCGGGCGTGGACGACGTCGACCAGTGCCACCTGATCACCGGTTCGTTCGGCCAGTTCCATCGCCTGGCGGCTGATCGGCTCAGCGGCAGCAAATTCGTAGATCTCGGTCAGCGCCAGGGCCTGCTGGGCGAGCACGCGTGCGTGCAGCCTGTCGACCCGTCCGGCCAGCAGCACGTTGGTGCGTTCGCACAGCGTGACGATCACCCGGTTCACCTGCGGCGCGGCCGTCCCGCGAACCGTCATCGCGGCCCGGGCAGCGAGGTCGGCGCGTCCGAGCCGCTCAGCCAGATCTACAGCCTCGCTGCAGTGTGTGATCGCCTCGGTGACCTGGCCGTTGTGATGCGCGGCTGCGGCGAGTTCGACGATCAGCTCACCCCGCTCGGCGCCGTCGTACGCCGCTGCGTCGAAGAGATCAGCGGCCCGCTGGTACCAGTGGTGCGCACCGGGGGAGTCGGCCGCATCCGTCGCGGCCCGGGCGGCCGCTCGGCAGGCATCGATCGCGGCCCGGCTGCTCGGTTGGTCGACGGCGGCGCGCACCCGGTGCCGGGCCAGCGTGGCGGCCGCGGTGCCGGGTGGCAGCGCCTCGGCGATGCGGCGATGCCAGTCGATGCGCTCGGCCCGGGGCAGCTCGTCGTAGCGGGCCCGGCGCATCAGTGCGTGCGAGAAACGCATCCGGTTGGGTACGGCGGCGTCGTCGATCAAGACACCCGCCGTGACGGCTCCGGCCAGTGAGTCGACCGGTTGCTCGGCGGCGGCCGACAGGACGGCGAGGTCGAAGTCCTCACCGAGCGCGCTCGCCCCGCCGAGCAGCCAGCGGCACGGTGGGGTGAGCGCGGTGAATCGGTATCCCGCGACCCGCCGCAGTTCGTCCGGGACGGCGATCTCGGTCGCCGGCCGGGCGAGGCCCCCATCGCGGGCGGCTACCTGAGCCAGCTCGCGCAGGAAGAGCGGGTTGCCACCGCTTTGCCGGTGCAGGTACGGCGGCCACGACTCGTGCACCGGGCCGAGCCAGGCGGCGACGTCGGCTTCGCGCAGCGGGCCCAGCTCGAACCGGTGGCCCGGCCCGTCGGTGCTCATGCGGCTCGTCGCCACGATGAGCACCCGCGATCCGACGAGCTCCCCGCCGAGCAGCCGCAGCAGGCGCAGCGACGCCGGAGCGGCCCAGTGCAGGTCCTCCAGCGTGATGAGCAGTCCGGCCTCGTCGCCGGTGGCGCGCAACGCATGGGCGGTGCGTTCGAGAGCGAGGAACAGCATCTCCTCGGGTGGACCGTCGGCCACGGTGAGCAGCTCGCGCGTCAACCCCGGGGCGCCGTCGAGTACGCGTAGCCACGGCCACAGCGCGGGCATGCCCTCGTCCGCGATGGCCCGGCCGGCGAGCACCGACAGTCCGGCAGCCGTTGCGCGGCGACTCAGTTCGGCGAGCAGGGTCGTCTTGCCGATGCCGGCCTCACCCGTGATCACCGCGAGGGCGCCGGACCCGTCGCGGGCGGCGTCGAGCAGGGCCTGGAGCGCGGCCAGCTCCGCGTCGCGGCCGAGCACCGTCGCGTCCACACCGAAATTGTGCGTCACATGAGAGCAAGATGGCCGAATGACCCCTGAGGCGCGCCCTCGCGTGCGGATGACCGGCAAGGCGCGGCGGGAGCAGTTGCTGGACGTCGGGCGGTCGCTGTTCGCCGAGAAGGGGTTCGAGGCCGCCTCGATCGAGGAGATCGCGTCGCGGGCCGGCGTGAGCAAACCGGTCGTCTACGAGCACTTCGGCGGCAAGGAGGGGCTCTACGCCGTCGTGGTCGACCGCGAGATGGAGGCGCTGCTCGAACGGGTCACCTCGGCGCTGACCGCCGGACATCCGCGCCAGCTCGTCGAGCAGGCCGCGCTCGCCCTGCTCACCTACATCGAGGACGAGACGGACGGGTTCCGGGTGCTGACCCGCGACTCGCCCGTCGTATCGGGTACGGGGACGTTCTCGTCCCTGCTCAACGACATCGCCTCGCAGGTCGAGTACATCCTGGCCCGCGAGTTCGACCGGCGGGGCCTGCAGTCCAAGCTCGCCGGCATGTACGCGCAGATGCTGGTCGGCATGGTGGCGCTGACCGGCCAGTGGTGGCTGGAGGTCCGTAAGCCCAAGCGCGAGGAGGTGGCCGCGCACCTGGTCAACCTCGGCTGGAACGGCCTGCGCGGGCTCGAGCCGAAGCCGACGCTGAGCATCAAGCCGGCAATCCGGCGCTAGGGACCGGGCCGTCCGGTCGGCGGGGGTGACTGGCGCCGTTGCTTTGCTCTGCTTACCTATACGCATCGGCTCGAGAATTTGCCCAGCCTGGGGGCGCAACGTTCCTGGTGATGCGTCATGGTAAGCAGAGCAAAGGAGCTGACCAGGCACCTGACAAAGGGCGGGCCGTACCCGGCGCTCGTCCGCATCGACGGGAGCGCTCGACGATGAGTACTCGCAAAGAGCGCGGCGCGGCACTCAAGCCGCGCCGGCAACGCACGACTCGCGCCGCCAGCGGGCCGAATCTCGAATTCGAGACGTCCACGCCCTACGACGACTACGTCGGCACCCGGACGCTGCACGGGCTGTTGCGCACCATCACCGATCATCCGGCCGAACCGGCGTTCCTCGTCACCTCGCAGGTGATGGAGCTGCTGTTCGGGCTGTTGCGCACCGAGTTCGAGCGGGCTCAGGCGCAGTTGCGCGCCGACGACCTGGACGCGGCGCTCGCCAGCCTGCATCGGGCGACGTCGCACGTCCGGACGCTGAACGGCAGTTG